>Ga0172373_10000146_pt1 | contig 104236 bp, 98 predicted proteins | sample Lak10m_2_FD_114546 | JGI IMG/M metagenome (GOLD analysis project Ga0172373, IMG submission 114546) | Freshwater microbial communities from Kabuno Bay, South-Kivu, Congo - kab_092012_10m | ecosystem: Environmental > Aquatic > Freshwater > Lake | place: Democratic Republic of the Congo...
ACAAAGAGCCCAAGAAGAGCAAGTCTCCAAGGGGCATGGGATAAGCAACCAGGCTGCCCCCACGTCAATCGCTTTGAGCGGTTCCCGAATTCAAGCCTCCGGCTTTGCCGGAGGTCACTGACAGTGCCGGAAAGCGGCTCGAAATATGAGAGCGCCGGTGCTGTGGACGAGTGGCTTGCCAAAGTCCAGAAAATGAGCAGGCCCCTTGGCTACAGCGTGAGGAACGCTTATGTATTGGCCGACGTCGCTGTCCAGAAGAGCCCCGAGGGTGTCTTTGACGTCCTTGCACGCAACTTTGATAATCCCGGGTTTCTTAGCTACTGGCTTGATCGGGTCGGCCACGGCGACAAGAGACAACTCCTCAAGAACAAGGATCTGATCGACTACATCAGAGTCGTGGCTCACCGGCTCTACCGCGACCTCGCCAAGGAAATTGGAAGGCCAATTGCCCGATGGTAGCGGCCGGATTTCCTCCCGTAGCACCCCCCGTCAGCGCTCACTTGCGAACAATGCGCCATATAGCACCACATGTGCGGAGGTCACATGATTTACGATGGAGACGTACTGCGCACCCTGACAGAACTCGCTCTCAAGACTGCCAGGCAAACTTTGATACGGCACGGTCACATCACGCCTCATGCTCGGGTATACGGCGGTAGCTGCACCACTCGGATCTTGGTTTTCGAGTTCGAGGACATAGAAGAAAAGCGAGCACTCCAGGCTGCATTCAGGCGATTGGTCTCAGGCGGTAAGGTGCGTGCAGCGATAGTTGTACAGGAAAGCTGGATGATGTTCCCTTTGGAGGGGCCCGTTGATCTCACCAAGTCCCTTGCCGATCAACCGGGCCGCAAAGAGGCAATCGTTGTCGAAGGTCGCTCACCCTTGGCGCATATCTGCTTCATTCAGCCGTTCACTAAAGGACCTGAAGGCGTGACCTTGACCAGAGAGATGGAGGTAGCGCCGCCATTCACGATCAGCTCGGAATGGTTCGGCACAATTTGGCAACAAGGATGAGGGTATGGAATCCGGGAGAACCATATGAATCGAACGGACATACGATCTTTAGACCGGGAAGCTGCCCTGGACCTCGCAAAGCAGGCGGCCACGCGATACTACGGTGGTCTCGAACCTCTACTCGCGGATGAGATGTTCGACGAACTGATTGAACATATCAAAACGAATTGGCCGGATGAACCACTCCCTTACTCAGTCGGTTTCGGTTACGAGGTGAACGGTAACAAACGACCACACCGAGTGCCCACGGGGTCTTTGCCAAAGGTCAAACAGGGCACGGACATCAAAGCCCCGGCTAATGCGAGGGTTACCCCGAAATATGACGGCATTTCAGTGGTCTTGTACTACGATGAAAGAACTGGTCAGCTCTGCGAAGCCCTGTCACGGGGCGGAGACTCGGGGGAAGGGAAACCAATTTTGCATAACCTTCTCCCGGCTGCTCTGCGAAGAAGCCTCCAAAGAATGGAGACCAACATCGTTGCGATCTCAGCAGAAGTGATCATTCCTCTCGACGCCTTTCAGGACGGTCTGTTTGCACTCTATGAACTGCCCCGTTCGGCCGCGGCGGGAATAACCCTAACGCAGAGGGCACATCCTCAACGGGACGTGCTGGACTTGATGCCGTTTCGTGTCCATTTTCGCGACGGCCGGACCCTCGCCATAACCGATGCTGCCACAGAGACGGCTTTCAAAAGCTACGTCCCGTTTGTGCATTCTCATGAGTTCGCTGATGCTCCCGTGTTGAAGGATTGGGTAAACCATCTTGGCGTCCCAACGGATGGAATGGTTCTGTGGGATGAAACTGCCCTAAAGTTCGTCACGGAGTCAGTAGTAACGACAGTAATCGCGATTGAACGGAATGTGACACGGCTCGGAAGAATCGTCCCCGTACTCCGGCTTGAGGCACGTCGACTCTATGGAACCACCGTAAATCGCGTGACTGTTGTCAATGAGGGCTGGGTTAAGGCATACGGACTCGGTCCTGGAGCGGTGGTCAGGGTCACCAAAGCGAACGAAATCATCCCGCAGTTTCTCGAAACAATCAAACCGGTGGCCTATTGCGCTCCCACGGAATGCCCGGCGTGCGGCGGCCCCGTCACTCTTGAGGGCGACAATCTCTTATGTAGCAACGGCTGCGTCGCAGATCTCTCTCGGATCAGGCGCTTCATCAATACGTACGCTTACCTTCCTGGGCACGGGGCATCGTCCCTGGGCAGAGTATTGAAGGCAAACGACGTCAAGACGTTCACCGACCTCTTGGATAAGCTCGGGGAATTCCAGTCTTCCGGCCTCACCGACCGGGACAAGAAATACGTAGACTTCTTGAATTCCAGTTTCGGAGAAGCACTGCCGCTGAAATACCTGCTTGAATCACTAAACCTTCGTGGCATCGGCTATGGATGGAGCGCAAAATTGGCGCCTTTTCTCGGCCGCTGGCTGTGGTGCGGCAGCGACCCTCCGATTCCTCTGAGCGAGGCCGTTCGACGTGAAATTCTCTCGCATCGGGAACTTATTCTCGCAGTCTACGGAAAGCGGAAGCTGAAGTGGAAATAGACTCTGTCGGAGCGCCTAGTCATCGGCCTTCAGTTGTGGGCGCTCTGAGATACAGCTCTCCAATCGTGCCGGCGGTGCCGGCCGTCACATTCGTATAGGTAGGGTATCTCATGGAAACGCATGTGAAATCCTGGCTGTATCAGTGCTCCAACGCTGAATGCCTGTTCGCTGGACTCATCAACGAGGTCGTCCTGCAATACAAGTATCCCGGAGGGGCACTACCATGCCCCCAATGTGGTCGGGAAATGACAAGAATTCGGGAAGCCAGACCCGGCGAATACGATCCTGGAATAGAAGACACGAAAGCAGCCTGGGAAATGGCCCTAATGGACATCCGGCTAGCTACACCAGCAGAGGCGGCTTGGTACCTGAATCCCGGAGGATGCCTGGCAGCCTACTTCAGTGGCCAAAATGCGCCAGCGCCAAACTCTGCCACAAAAAACGACGAGTCCGCCGCAACCGAAACGCTCGCACTATTGAACGTAAAGGAGGCGGCCCAACGCCTCGGCACTTCCAAGCAAAATGTCTACCGGCTTTGGCGTGAGAAGAAGCTTGGTTATGTCCAGGTCAACAATAAGCAACGGAAGTGCACGGTGAAGCATATTGAGGAGTTTATCGAAGGCCAATCCGTGGGGATGAAGTCTGTTCCTCCACCTGGCAAGCCTGCTCACTCGTCACCTCCTCGTGAAACGGGTTCAAGGAAGCGCATTTCGATTGAAGAAGTTCGACAACGGATCGCCAAATGGTAACGGAGTCACGCTCCATCGGCCATGTCATCGCGGCATCCGCAGCAGAAAGGAGGGGCACCGACTTGGGGGTCAGGTTTCGCAATAATCTTTGGTACATCCGTTTCTGGTTGGATAAGGCAGAAGTCTTTATGTCCACGAAGGCCACCGCCAAGAAACAAGCTCAGTCCATTGAGCATGCCGTGAAGAACGCCCTCAGAATCGGAAACTTCGCATATCTGGACGACGAGTGCAGGGAAGTATGTATCCGCTATTTCAGAAATAGAAAACTGAAGGTACCGCCTGCGCTGCTCACGGACCCGCTTGGGGCACCTATTCAGTCAGAAATCGAGGAAGAGCTCACCTTGGATCGAGCTGCCGAGATGTGCTTCAACGATCCGGACGTTCAGCGTAAGAGCGCTCTTTACCGGCAAAGGTTCAAGCAGTGCAATGTCCACCTCCTGGAAAAGCTCCATCCGGATACTCCCGTGAGATCCATCAGCGTTCGAGACGTGAAACAGTATTGCAAGGATCGAGAGGATGAGGGCGCCAGCGCATCGACCATCAATAAAGAAAAGGCAATACTGTCGAAGATCTTTCGGCACCTCATCGAAAACGATCTCCTCGACAAGAACCCAGCCAGCTATGTGAAAGCGTTCAACGAGAGTCTGAGTCGGCGAAGGGTGTATATCAGTCGAGAAGACTTCGTGCGGATTGTGGATGCATTGCCTGATTGGTACCGCCCCTTGGCGTGGACAGCCTATTATACGGGCATGCGACAGGGTGAAATCCGCAACCTCACAAGGAATCAAGTTGATCTCGAACACCGAATGATCCGACTGACGCCTGCCGACACGAAGGAACGGCGATGGAAATCGGTCCCCATTCACCACGGCCTTGCCCCTATCCTGAAAGAGGTCATGTCCGGCGGCCGGGTGGTGGGGATGGCAAATGTCTTCCTTCTCGATGGCAAGCCGATTCCGAGAACGCGGCTCAGACGGTCTTGGGAAGCAGCAGCCAAACGCGCAGAATACCCCAACCTCCACTTCCACGACATTCGGCATACGTTCAAGGTCAATTGTCGAGCCTCTGGGGTCGATGAAGAGATCCGTCGGTACGTGATGGGTCACGCGAACCGGGCCGGGAGCGTTCACGAGAACTACGGAATTCTTGGCGACGAAGAACTGGTCCGTGCCATAGACAAGGTCACCTTCGATCACGGCCACACTGACATTTGGACTGCGCAGAAAAAGAAAATCCCGGAAAACTCAACCACGGGGTCTGAACCGGGTTTGGCTATCAAGGGGAAAAAGGTTAGATGAAATCGTATGGATGTCGAATGAGATGTGTGATTCGCCGAATTCTTCCGGTTCATCCCCACGTGCGTGGGGAACATCGCGTGCCGGTCGGTAGTGTGACGACGATCTCCGGTTCATCCCCACGTGCGTGGGGAACATTCCAAGGCAAGCCACAAGACGCCATCATATGGCGGTTCATCCCCACGTGCGTGGGGAACATTTAATCTCAACACGATATTTGAAGTTTTTGAGCGGTTCATCCCCACGTGCGTGGGGAACATGGCGCCCTCCAGGTCCACTTGTTGGAAGAGGTCGGTTCATCCCCACGTGCGTGGGGAACATATGAAATCAAACGGCCTCGTGAAATCGGACAACGGTTCATCCCCACGTGCGTGGGGAACATGGAGCACGTTCGATCGAGATGATTCGCAAACACGGTTCATCCCCACGTGCGTGGGGAACATATCACAATTTCAACCCTGGCATTCCAAATGGTCGGTTCATCCCCACGTGCGTGGGGAACATGCCATTGAATTGCACCAAAGCCTGTGTAAGACCGGTTCATCCCCACGTGCGTGGGGAACATATGCCGCATCACAGTCTACATCAAAGCCTGGACGGTTCATCCCCACGTGCGTGGGGAACATAGCGGCCAAGTCTGGGAATACAATGGTACTCACGGTTCATCCCCACGTGCGTGGGGAACATTGGCAAAAGATACGTACGCGCGGCCACAACATCGGTTCATCCCCACGTGCGTGGGGAACATTGCCCTCGGAACTGCAATGCATACAGGAGCGACGGTTCATCCCCACGTGCGTGGGGAACATCGTATCACGTGGTTTGTCGTGAGGGCGTTCGTCGGTTCATCCCCACGTGCGTGGGGAACATGCCGGTGCCAGGTTTTCTATCTCTGGTGAAAACGGTTCATCCCCACGTGCGTGGGGAACATAAAATCGCAGTAAATCAGTAGGTTACTAAATTCGGTTCATCCCCACGTGCGTGGGGAACATATAATCCAGGCCCAACGAATGTTTCTTTGCCACGGTTCATCCCCACGTGCGTGGGGAACATTATGAAGGAAAGGTGGCGGCATTTAGCAGTATCGGTTCATCCCCACGTGCGTGGGGAACATCTCATTGCGTCGGGCAGCGTTTTTCGAGTCACCGGTTCATCCCCACGTGCGTGGGGAACATACTCAAAAACGAGCAAAGCGCAATCAGCAAATCGGTTCATCCCCACGTGCGTGGGGAACATAAGATTCATAACCCCTTTCCAGAGGTCGAATCCGGTTCATCCCCACGTGCGTGGGGAACATGGAACGAGGGTTTTTGTATGTGACAACCTCGCCGGTTCATCCCCACGTGCGTGGGGAACATCAATCGTGGAATTGCCGGAACGAGAACGCCTCCGGTTCATCCCCACGTGCGTGGGGAACATCAGGGCGATGCAATTATGGCCGCAGTGGAGACCGGTTCATCCCCACGTGCGTGGGGAACATAAAATGGACAAGGGGGCCTTGGAAAAGGCCCTCGGTTCATCCCCACGTGCGTGGGGAACATCCCAGCTCATCGACCACCTCGTCTCCAAGTGTCGGTTCATCCCCACGTGCGTGGGGAACATTATCGTTTGCCACGTCTGCGGGCCAAATCGACCGGTTCATCCCCACGTGCGTGGGGAACATTGGACGCTGAAGAGAAAAGGCTATCAATAAGGCGGTTCATCCCCACGTGCGTGGGGAACATCTCGCCTCTGTCAACTTCTCTGCCGAAGGCACCGGTTCATCCCCACGTGCGTGGGGAACATCTCACGTCCACGTCCATAGGCCTCCTCCAATACGGTTCATCCCCACGTGCGTGGGGAACATACTCCTCTCCACCAATTGATCTCGTAAAAAGGCGGTTCATCCCCACGTGCGTGGGGAACATCTCGCCTCTGTCAACTTCTCTGCCGAAGGCACCGGTTCATCCCCACGTGCGTGGGGAACATGTATTCTTGAGCAGACTACCAATACCCTGGAGCGGTTCATCCCCACGTGCGTGGGGAACATCTTTCCGCACACTTACGTGTTTGCAACGTTCACGGTTCATCCCCACGTGCGTGGGGAACATACGCGTCGCTTTCCGTTGCCGTCAACCTCTTCCGGTTCATCCCCACGTGCGTGGGGAACATTTGACCGCCTTGTCGGCCGCTGTCGGTATGACCGGTTCATCCCCACGTGCGTGGGGAACATCCCTGCTATGGCCACGCGATCGCGAACACGTTCGGTTCATCCCCACGTGCGTGGGGAACATAGTATGCCAGTGAAGATGTCCATGTGCGTTTCCGGTTCATCCCCACGTGCGTGGGGAACATCAACACACCATTATCATTAATACAATTACATACGGTTCATCCCCACGTGCGTGGGGAACATATCGTAGTGAAACCCATGTTTCGTCCTCCGTTCGGTTCATCCCCACGTGCGTGGGGAACATTACAACCCTCTTGTCCTCCACGAGAGATAAGCCGGTTCATCCCCACGTGCGTGGGGAACATAAGGCTTTGGTTCGCTCCATTCTTCAGAAATACGGTTCATCCCCACGTGCGTGGGGAACATACCAGTTGCAACACTGAGTTATCACAGGACTATTCAGGAACCTCGAAACTTACCAAATCTTACGTTGCCGAAGGCCCCCCGTCAGTGGCTGTAGACAAGTACTGCTCGTCCCCGGGATCATCGTCCGTCACTGCTTCCGGCAAAAAAGAGACCAGCTTCACCCCCTCCATTTCGCACGGAATCCTTCGATTAACCCCCAGGGTCACAAAATCAAATCCGGCCTCGGTCTTCGCCCGCCATGCCATAACCGCATTACCATCCGCTATCCCCTCAACCACCTGTTTCCAGATGTAATCACGCACCCTTACAGAGTAATTCCCCACATAGACTCCGGCACGGATCTCCAACAGCCATACCGCTAGCCTGCCCCTCAGCCTCGGAGGAGCCCCTTCAACCACGATGACCATCATCGCCTAACTTCTCCGGTTCCTCGAAAGCCGGCAGGACCGCGTCATCCGGCGGTTGTGGAATGTCAATGCCGCCTGCTGCCAAGACATCTTCTATTGTCGGTATGATGCGCTCTAGCAGCTTCGTAGCGCGAAAAATGTCCCGGCAACCTATTCGCACCTCCCGTTCGGGCTCCCGCGGCTTCCGGGCAGCAACTCTGAAAGCAATCGGGACCACCGTTTCAAACTTGAAGATGTCCGCAATGTCATATACAAACGATTTCGGTTTGCCCGTGTGCAGAAAACCGACGGCCGGCGAATATCCCGCTGCCAGAACCGCCGCCTCCGTAACTCCGTATAAACATGCGGTTGCCGCACTCAGACACCGATTGGGCACGTCTCCGCTGCCCCACTTGTCAGGATCGTATTCGCGAGCCTTCCATGGCACTTTGAACTTTCTCGCCAAAAGCTCATACATCGCCCTCACGCGAGCGCCCTCTATACCTCTCAGTTGCAGCACGCTCCGCCGGGCAGGCGGCTCTTCGCCGAATCTCATGGTAAACATCCGCCTCACCACTTTGAGGCGCAGAGTCTCGTCGAGTGCCAATTTCGCCTGATAGAGCAACTTATCCGAGCGAGCACCGCCGGGCTGACCGGAGGAATAGAGGCGCACCCCCGCCTCGCCGACCCAAGTGAGCAGCGTGCCGACTCGGGCGGCAAGGGTCACTGCGGCATGGGACACGCGAATTCCCGGCTCCAGCATCAGGCAAGCTACTCCGCCCACCGGAATGTGCGTGCGGACACCGTTCTTGTCCACCAGCACGAACGCTCCGTCACGGACGTCCAGTAGCCCCTTTTCTACGAACAGAATGGACAACCGTTCCTTCATTGTGATGGGTTTCAGTGGCGGCAACATGTGATTGTTCCTCGATATGGGCGGGGCATGCCCTCTCACATGCAGGGCCCCACGAAAACGATTTCGGATCGCCCTCACATGCGTTTGATACCAGTGCGCAATCGAACCTTCGAGGCGGCCGGATGGCTCCTCCGCTTCGGACGGCAGGCCGAACTTCGCTTCGAAGGCATACCGGCCGCCGGTCAAAACCACCTTTTTGAAAGCGCATCGGTATGAGACATCTACCGCCTGGATTGCGCCGCTAACTCCGTTCGGGTTTCACCCCCACATAGGTGGGGAACAGTAGTGTACATTGCTTCACCGGTTCATCTAACCCGGTTGATCCCCAAGTGCATGGGGAACTGGAATATCACAAGGCCCATGGTGTGGCCAATATTACCGAACATTACCCTGAATAGACTCGATCATATTCTTCGCACCATAAGCATCCCGCAGCCGAAGGCCTTGCAGTGGCCGATGCCGTGAAACAGCCCTTTCGTGACGAACAGCATAGGGTCCGTCACCGTCAGGAACCCCTCATAATCAATTGTACTGAAGCGAATCGGCTTGCTCTTGTTCCTGGAGTAGCGGTGCTGCTGGTAGCCTTCCGCCCGAACCTCGTCCGGCGAGATCCGGAAACCACATCCTTCCGCCCGTGCTCTTAGCCAGTTTACGCCCTCTTCCTGGATCAGTTCCGCTTCGAGCGGCCAACGGTCGCGGTGCGTGTTTTCGCTCTTCAGCCGCTTCTTTGCCGCCATAACTACATCATGACGGGCATATTTGCCGTCAGTTTCGCTTTTTCCAGCTCTCACCGGGTTGGCCCTTAGCGAAAAGGCCAGCCGTTCACCCTCGCACACCTTGGGAGCGTACGGCTTGGTGCGAATCTCCCACGAGTACTTATGCGGCCTAGGCTCTCGTTTCGATACCACGTAAGAAACCGGTTCGCCTTCTTCATTTTCGTATCGATACAGGAAATCGCGTTGCGTAACGGAAGAATCTTGAAAAAGCTTCCATATCGCCTGATGAAGCCTATAGCCATCGCTCCCGCAAACCAGTTCCGAAAGCGCGCCGAGTTCCATCTCGTGAACAAGAATTCTCACCTTGCTGAAGAACATCTCATCCCCCTTCCTCTTGCGAGAGTGCGGCATGATGCTCCTTGCGGTCTGAGAACTGCCATGCGCGTCTGTTCAGGGGTGCATCCCGTCTTTTTACCGTGCGATCAGCCTTACACCCCACCTCTGATTCGGGCAGGTTCTCCCAGTACAGCCCAATGAACTGTCCTTTCGGCAGCGCTCGAAGAAAATTCATCTTGGAAGCGGATTCCAGAGCCGAGTACTGTTTGAACGCATCCTTCACAGTGGCTGCTTGCATCACACGTGGTGCTAACGGCAAGGCAGGCGGACAGGACTTCCTGCCCAAGTACAATGGGAAGCGTGGGTAGTCCAGCGCTGCTTTGAGCTCCTCCAATGCGTAGGGTGGTGATTCTCCTGTCGCCCAAACACACGTAAAGCTCAAGGCATCGCAGTAATAATCCCGATACGACAGAATAGTTCCAGGCTTTTCGGCCTCCAACTCTTCTTTCCTGGTCAAGTAGAACGCGTTCTTTGTACTCGGCGCAACTTGAATCGTGTGATAATCGCGCAGAAGAGCGCCTGGCGCATCGACCCGCACGGCAAACCCGTACGACCGGGTCATCTCTTGATGGGCTAAGTCATCGAGCCGATCGATGCCGAGAGCGGCTTCAATCAACCCGATAATCGCGGACTTTGTGGGATGAAAGAAACTGGGTCGGTATTCACCGACGGCAATATCACCCCACGAAGCCATCGGACCATACAAGCGAAAGAGTAAGTAGTGCCTCATAGTTATGGCCTCGCAGCGAACTCGATGATCTCGGAGAGACTTCCTCTGCCTTCGGGGACGTTCAGGACGTTGCGTTCGGCCGCGCAAGGTCCGTAAGCGTTGTCGATCCCATGGAGGGTGCCCTCGAGCCGCTTGATGGATGCATTGAGCATGTCGTCTGCGTTCACGGGTTTCAGGAAAGCAACCGATAACGATCTGGGCTGTTGATCGCCTTTTTCCGCGAGGATATAGGAAGCGTATGCTCGGGATGCGAAGCTGTTTTGCTTTCCGGTGGGTGATACTTTCGCCGCGGCTTCCACCAATCCTTGGAGAGTCCGAACAGCCAAATCCTCGCTATCCATGAGATTCTTTCTCAAGCTTTGCGTGTCCACGCATACATAGAGATAAAACAGCCCGGCTGCGAACTCTGCTACATCCACGTGAGCTGCGCCCATGTCATCTTCACCCCGGTTCAGATCATCGACTGCGGTAAAATAGTCGTCTTCAATTGCCACCTTATGGACGGTAATCGCATGGGCGACCTGTGCTGCGGCCTCGGTATTGCAAAAAGGATTGTCGGCCAGCATGCGGCCGAACAGCGCAATATCCGCTGCCGTGTGATCTTTCTGAACGAGCTTAAGGTCCTTTTCGGTCGGGGCAACTTTGGTTTCGATGAGTTTCTCAGCCAAACCAAAAATCTTTTCTCTTTCCTGGGGAGAGAAGTGCGCCAATTGTTCAATTTCAAGGTCTTGCGTCGGCTTATTTCTTGCTGCGGCTTTCAGTTTGCCAAACCGCTCGGCTATTGCTCTGGCCCACGGCCTAGCGTCTGTCTCTTCGACACCGCCTTCGATGAGCTTGTGGTAAACTTCAACCCCCATGGTCTTCGTGCGCGTACCGATATGTTCAGGAGCTACGGCACCTTCGAAGATGTCGGACTTTCTCCAAGATCTCTTGAGGCTTTGCGAGGAAATCCTGAGGCGGGTAACACCTCCCATCACCGCGGTCTTCGGGCGTCCGAGATCGTCACGGTTGAGGTTGGCCGGTGGATATGACGTAAGGAAATGCAATTGCAGGAATCTGGACATCACGTTCTCCTTTCAGTCCTATTTTTCGTCGGGCGCTGTTTCGTAGTAGTCGATAGCCCATTGTTTCTTCGTGTTGTCGTTCCACCAGTACGCTCCATCCGCAAGGCTGTGGAGGTTTACGGCGCCTCCCAAGAGATGGATCGTGCGAACCAGACCCGGGAGAAGTTCTTCATGGTTGCGGTGCTGCAGGAGGCGGCGGAAACGCAGACCACTGACGCGGGCGTTTCCTCCTTCGCTCTTGGGCGTGCCCATTTGTTGAGCGAATGTCATTCCCGGACGGTGCTCCTTGACGTGTGAGACCAGAGCGGCCACTGTTATCAATCCTGCTTCATTTCTCTGGGCCATGATCGGCAGTCTTCTGCGCAATCGATGAAAAGCAGGAACAAATGCCACTTCTGAAAGGTTTGCACATCGGCGGAGCCGAGCTCGGTCTCCCCGATTATCATCAAGCCAACGCCACCATTCCTCGACATTCTTACCGAATTCCCCGGTTTCCATCATACAGTCACCCCCTTGGTAGTCTTTGTCCCTTTGGATTGTTTGGCTTTTGGTGCTGGCAGGTTGAGCAGGTCCACAACAATGTTCTTTCCCCGATTGAACCTCCTCAGATTTGTTCGGGCAATAGCTATTCGTTTCGGGTCAGCGTCCTCAATCGGACCGCTGAGTGCGTACCGGTCGAAAATGCGTTCGCTTTGGTTGCACAAGACCCTATGCCAGCCGCGCCGAATCTCAGTAGTGTCCTGATTGGTCTCGAGGCCTTCTTTGATGCTGGTCAACGCTGAATAGAATGCTGGTTCTGTGTCGTGCCAAAAGGCTGCGTCTACGAATCCGAGGTCTCCTCGTATGTCTTTACCTTCCGGAAACCATGCGCGCTTGAGAGCCCCTTTCAGGTTGCCAGCAACCTGGTACGCAGACATCACCAAATTGGCTGCCTCTTCCTCATACTTGTTTCGGTTGGATTCAGAAACGTAATGAAGCGGCATTTGGCTGTCGTACCAACATCGAGCCTTCATATTGTCCATGTCATAGCCAAATGCCCAGACGAGGTAGCGAAGATTCATCTGTTTCTGTCGGCCATTTCTGAAGGCATGGACCACGTACGCCGGTTGCTTTTCGATCTTAGGCGCTTTCTTGCCAGAGATTCTGCTGGCTTCCTGGACCAGGCCCAACCAGTGACGATAGGTGATGCCGCCCGGTTGAGCATGGACAGCCAAAGGATTTCCTTGCGCGTCCACATTATGTGGGGACAATGGATGCCGCCACGGCCCCTGATAACTGACCCCATAGTTCTTGGTTATGTATTGCCGGACCAGTAGCTGGTCTTTCGCTCCACACACCGAACACTCTCCCAACGCCGTGTGGGAAAAATCCAGATAAATGCGTCGAGGCATTGCCCAAAACACCTGGCAGGAGTGGGTGTCTTGGGGAGTTGTGATGACTCCCGTTTCGCCATTACTGCAACGGGTGGCCGCGAGCCAGGGAAATCGATGAGAGTCCGCTTGCAGATTGGGATCGCAACCCACGCATCTACGGAAAGACGATTCGGTTAGGACGTTAAGCCAGATATTTTCCCAGAGGGCTTCTCTTTCGGAGATCACCAGAGTCGTTAACGGACCGCCCCCACGCAGAGACGTTCGGTGACCACGACCTCCTGATGGAGCATTGGTCTGTAGTGCGAAAATGCCCGTTGCGACGCAGGATTGGCACATTCCGGACAGATGTCCCTGTTTGACAAAGTGGGTTTTCCCCGTGGGAGCCTCGATCAAGAGGCTGCTGATCGGTATTGCCTCACCCGTTCGTAACTCGAAATCCTGCATAAACCGCGGCCCGTCGCCATCCAGATTGAATGCGTGAGCGCGCTTCGAAAACGCTTGGTGAAGTTGCTCGGGTGGGGGGGGGACCTGCAGGAGGTCCTCCCAGTCAAATTCAGCTTCACCGCCTTTCGGTGCAAGGCAGGTCTGCACCAATCCGATGAGAAATTGGATCAGTGCACCGTTGAAATCCGGTCGAGGGGCGGCCAAGACGGTCACGTGATCGCCATTGAAATTCTCTGTGATTTCATATGGGGCGATACGTTTGCTGCAGCCGCTTCTTGTGAGCACGGGAATCCATCGTTCCTCAATAAGATTGAAAGGCATGCCATGCTCCTCATGAGGCTTCAGTAAGCCCCAGGTGCGGGGAATAGACGAGTGTGACTTCCTCGCCCTTGTTGTTGAGAGCCGACCCTGTCCATGCCTCGTGATTGAGAGGAGTGAGAGGGAGTAGGATGCTCCATGTTCCTTTGTCGGGCATGGATTCTTTCAAAGAAATTACCGTTTCATTTAACCTTTTGTCAAGAATTTTCTTCTCCTCCTTAATCAGAGTCTCCCGCACTCTCACCTGGCTCATTTCCCACGGATGCTGGCTGTGCTCAAACCACGGTTTCAAAGTTTCACCGTCCCACTTGGCAAGTCTCACTTGAACGCTCGCTTCGCCAAGCCGAGTGGGAGTCTCCGTGTCTTCAATCCATTGCCCTAACGTGGCCACGTAGCCCTCTTCAAGATTCAACTCGTTGAGCCGGGCCAGTGAACTCTCGGCTCTGCGTTGCCCCTCAGCTGTCGAGGAAGATTTCCAGAGCCCTTCGGGAATTGGCCCGGATTCTTCACCGTACACTCCCTCGATGAGCAATCTCGCGTTGTCCGGCAGCTTGAGGCACTTTTCGCTTTTGAGCAGCCGAGCGGTCAACCAGAGCCGGCCATGATCCGGATAGACATGAGCGGCTTTCTCGAAGGTCCCGGAATACCAATAGCTTTTTGGCTGATCTGCCGGGTCTGGAGAGTACACATAGAGCACTGCTTCTCCGCGACCATCCAAAGCGCTTCCTCGCGTGAGGACATTTCCCACGTGATCTCGAAGGTGACGCCTCAAACGACCGGCTCGCTGAATAATCAAATCAATGGGAGCCAAGTCGGTGATCATCACATCGAAATCAAGATCCAACGACTGCTCCACCACTTGGGTAGCAATCAGGATTTTTCCAGCCCGCTCCTCAGGGCCGCTTTTTGGGCCGAACGCTTCCAGGACCTGTTCCTCTCGCTTTATCCGGTCCCCCATGGCAAAACGGGCGTGAAACAGCTGCAGCTTTTCCTTCGGGCAACCAGATTGAGAAAGGCAGTCGTATGCTTCCAGTGCATCTGCCACTGTGTTACGAATCCAGCATACGCACGAACCGCTTTTCGCACAGTCGAGAGCGAGCTTCTGGACCTGTTTTCCGTCACTTAACAGCAAGACTCGCACATTACGCCGCTGGTCCGGGCGCTCTGAGAGAGGCGATTCCGACACGAGGGACTTTGCAAAACGAGTCACCAACGGGTAGGATTTCTCTGTGAGTGTGACCTGATTCTCTTCTGCCTCCGCTGCCGAAAAAGATGCCACAAGCTCTTCTCTCGTAGAGCGAGGCAAGGTTGCGGACAGGAGAATACTGCTCCCTCCGAGGGCCGCATGAAAATGCAGAAGTTGTCGGAGCAAACCGTGCATGTACGAGTCATACGCATGTACTTCATCCACAATGAGCACTTTCCTTGCCAGACCGAGTAATCGCAAAGACTGGTGCTTCACGGGCAGTACCGACACGAGCGCCTGGTCTACCGTCCCCACTCCGATGTCTGCAAGAAACGCCTTCTTGCTGCTATCTGCGAGCCACGCAGCGCAAATGGCTTCCGCTATTTCTTCTCCGTCCTGATACTGGTCCGGATCGTTGGGAGGATTTGAGAGAATAGACTCTTGAAAGCGGTCGGAGAGATTCCTGGCACTGTGAGTCAGTATGAGGTTGGGTTTGCTATCGGGGCTGAACATTCGACGGTACGCGTTCGCTATCCGATCGTACATAGCGTTCGCTGTGGCCATGGTAGGAAGCGCAAAGAACAGCCCATCAGCGAGTCCGGCAGACATGATGCGATGCGCCAGGATCACGGCAGCTTCCGTCTTGCCGGAACCGGTTAGGTCTTCTAGAATCCACAGTTGCTGGGCATCGGGGATCTCTGTGGCGTCGACATACGCCTGCAATGGACTGGGGTGCAATATGTTCTCGAAGAGGTATTTGACTCCCAAGTACCGTGCGACAGGGACCGGCAAAACGCCAGATTCTCTCAGTCCTCTGAGCGCCTTCTCTCTGGAATCATGAAAATAATCCGTAAGATTGCGCCCTTGGCTCTCATACGGAAAATAGTGATCATTCGAGCCGATCCAATCGCAGAGAACGGAAATCCCAGCCAGCAGCCACGAGCATCGCTTTATTCCTTCCAGCAGGTTCCCGGCAGATAGTTCGCTTTCGGGTACTCCTGCAAGAAAAAGCTGAATAGCGTCTTCAAGGAACTCCCTCGCAGCACGGATATCGTCCTGCTCGAAATAATCATCCGCGGAGTGGTTGCCCATGATTTCAGGAGGCTTGCCGTGATGCCCGGTGACTGTATAGGCCCACTGGTCTAAAATGGCCTCCCATCGGCGTGCTTCCCTCCTGTCGCCAAGAGAGAACCAGCGGTGGTTCAACAGGTCGCGCCTCAAATAATCTTGCCAAAGGAGGTGTCCGAGACTATCGTGACGTAAGCGGTATTGCTGATCGCTCGGACGTTCTCGAAGCTGGGCAAAAATATCGCGGCGCAGGTTCTGGAAACCCTCTGAGAATTTTCCCACGTCGTGGCAAGCCAGAAAGAAAGCGACCAACTGGATGCAGGTCACCTCATCTGTGCCAAGAAGTACTGCAATCCTTTTCCGAAGCCCGGTGTGCTGTTGAAGGAGCTGAAGCCCCACCGCGGCGACGTCCAGCGAATGGTAAGGCAGGAGGTGGTAAGCGCCACTGTCGCCTTTTTGGGCTTTTCCCCAATAGTTGAAAAACGTCTTGCATAAGGATGTCATGAGAGCTCCGCAAGGCAAAAAAATGTTAGGTGCCCTTCTTCCAGGATCAGGGGCGTCGAAAATTACTTTGGCGTCAGCCTCGCATCTTCATGGCCGTTATGCAGCGACCAGCGTAACGGGATTCTGAAAACTTTGCCGCAGAAATCGGGATGGGAGATCGACCTGATTCTTGATCAAGTATCCCCCCGAGAAACGTGTCGGTACAGAGTTCTAGCGACACCGTTATCGTATCACGATTAGAAAGCTCAGATCACTGAATATCTGCGGAACGTCCGGGTCTTGAAACAAAGGCTCTGGTTGATTCTTGTTTGCGGCAATTCAAAAGGGGCAGGAAACTATCAGGCAAAGTGGATCGTTTGAGAAAATGAGGTCAAGCAGAAGAGCCGCCGCACGTGGGGAAGTCACCTTTGGTCACAACTCCACAGACATCTGGACCGCACTAAGAAAGAAAAACCCGGTGACGCTTCCACCGGGTCTTTTTGTGCTTTCAGCGAAAACCGGGTCTGAACCGGGTCTGGCTTTCAAGAGGGAAAAGCGCTAGAGTTGTAAGGCCCTGAAATGTTTGGCGTCCCCAAGGGGATTTGAACCCCTGTCGCCGGCGTGAAAGGGCATTAAAAGCATTAAACATATCAACGCCTTGTTAAAAAACCCTCACGATTTCAAGACCTCTCCGAACCTTTGAGACCCTTTAGAACCCCCACAAGCCATCGGGTATGTGATCAAATTGTGATCAAAATCCCAATGACCTTTCAGGAGAAAACGGCCGAAGCTCGTCCGCGATAGTTGGCCGTTTGTATAGGCTCTTTCATAGCCCGGTCCAAGCGCAAGGATTCGCGTGCACTCCGCGTTGCGAAGGCGTCATCCCAGCTAATAACTGCAACCACTTGTCCTGAAAACCCAACGATGTCAAGCCTCGTGAAAACTTTACCGTCCGTTTGGATTCCCTTTTATCCCCGTTTTTCCCACCCCAATTCTGTCTGGTTTCCTGGCACATCACCTTATGACTTACAAAAATTCACCCCTTCGCTGAAGTAATCCTTGACATCTCTCTCCCATAGGGATATATTCATATTATTCACCCCAAGGGTGATTTCAGTGCTGCCACTCGTCAATCTTTGGATGGGGAGGGATGGTTGAGATTCCAGTTCCGTAGCAAGAAACTGAGAGGTCTCTATGAACATGAGACGGGTGCCGAGAGATTCCCAGCGGAGGTTGTTGACGCCTTTTTTGAGGTTATGTCGGTTGTCAGTGCAGCGGTGGACGAGCGCGACTTTAGGGCTTTGAAGTCATTGCATTTTGAGAAACTTGAGGCAGACCGGAAAGGGCAACAATCTTTTAAGCTCAATAGGCAATGGCGGCTGATTGTGAGCATTCAAAAGGACGAAAAGGGTAAGTATCTCTCTATAATAGAAATCGACAATCATTATAAGAAATAACCGTGAGGAGGAAGGCGAGATGGAACGACTCACACCTGCCAGGGTTGTATCTCCGGGCGCTATCGTGAGACGTGAAATCGAGGCGCGTGATTGGACCCAAAGAGATCTCGCCGCGATTATAGGTCGGCCGCCACAGGCTATTAGTGAAATCGTCAGGGGGGCCAAACAGATCACGCCCGAGACGGCTCTAGAATTTTCCGAAGCATTTGGGACTTCTCCGGAGTTCTGGATGAACTTGGAGACAAATTACAGGCTCCGCTTGGCGGAGAAGCAAAGAGACCAGAGGAAGAAAGACGGAAAGGACATAACTCGAAAGAGCGAGCTGTACCTCCGGTTTCCCGTGTCCGAGCTCGTGAAGCGTGGGTGGATCAAAGCGACTGACAGGACAGAAGAATTGGAGGGAGAGATCATCTCTTTCCTGGGAACATCGTCGCTGGAGGATCAACCCAAGCTGGCAGTCAATTTTCGCCACGCTGATTTCAAGGAGCCAGAATATTTTGCCAGGCTTGCTTGGATCAGGCGGGTTGAACAGGTGGCACACGCACAACCAGTGAAGGCATTTGATAGAGACGGGCTGAAACGCAGCGTGTTGGGTTTGTTTGACCTGTCAGTTGACGAAAACAACATTGCAAAGGTCCCTGGGATTCTGAGTGATCTTGGGATTCATTTCGTGATCGTGCCGCGTCTGGACAAAACCTATATTGACGGGGTTATGATTCCCGGAGCAAACCCCATTGTGGGGTTGACCCTCCGGCACAATCGGCTTGATAACTTCTGGTTCACGCTCGCTCATGAATTGGCTCACATCGTGGCTGGACATAATCGGGTGCGGGTAGACGAAGAGGGATTTGAGAAAGATAACAAGGATTCCGCCGAAAATGAGGCCAATAAGCTGGCTCGAAACTGGCTTGTCCACCCGAAGGCATATGCCGACTTCATTGTGGCGTGTAAGGGTCGATTCTTTTCAGGAGATGCAATCCAGAGCTTCGCTCATTCTCAGTCTCGTCATCCCAGTATTGTGCTTGGCCGGCTTCAGTTTGATGAACTCGTGCATTGGAGGAACCTTCGCCAGTTTCATGTGAAAGTGCGAGATCATCTGGCAGATCTGATCGCGGACTTGTAAGTCAGAATGCCAACTACTCTTGGCGCCATGTGTTCTGGCTAATTCCTCTGGTTCCTGCCTCATGATTGAAGGGCTTACGGTCGAAGATGCGGTACCCATCGGAAGCATGGATTTCGGGAAAAATAGGTTGGTGGCAATTTGCCACAACCCGTCATGTCTTGCTCTAATGAAACATCTCGTCTGGCTCGAGATCACCTCGTGGCAAGCCAACCTTTAGCGTTCATTTGACTCCCTGAATCCAGCCAGTTGAAGTCAATCTCGCGAGGCTCCGTTATTGGCCAAGGTCTGGGTTTGAGTCTCTCGCATTTACCCTATCATAATCCTCTCACACCGGGTTAGTCATGTATTCGAGAATGAGACGCCGGCTGCGAAACTCCCCATATCTGACCGTCTCACGTTCTCTCACCTTCGGAAATGACTCCAACAGATAGTCGACCTCGTCCATTGACAGTCCGTAGACGTCCCGCGCGACAATTGCATCAATTTGTGCCCGAAGATTCAACCGCTCGCTCTCCGATTCACATCCCGGATCGGGGTCTCTTTCAGCAACAGATTTAACCCAGCCTTCGAGGGCGCGCGCACTCCAATAGTCGCGCATTTCCGGCCCGCAGCACGTAAGCCTCAGGGCAAGGGGCACCAAGCGACGAGATAGATTGTCGTTTGATTGGAGTCTCGGAAACGGAAGGCTGTCCAGATTGGTGTAGGTCATCGAAAGAGCCACTTTCTTACGCACAATGAAGTCAATCGCAAAGGAATTGGCTACGGCAAGCCACACCATGCAAGCCCATTCCCAGCCTTCATCAAAAACGATCGTCGGAACTTTGTGACCGGATACGACGCCTGCAGGCAATAACGCGGCCACGAGTGACCGCTCGTTGGTGGGGCTTGTTACGTCACAGAACCCGAGTCGATATTGGTTCATCCTACCATGGACTTTGTCAGGAACGTCATCGAGCGAGACCCTCCACTGCGATTGGATGGACTTGACTGACGAGCCAAACGGCAACTCCTCCCACACAGCAGACCTACCTCTCCCGCTACGATAGCCCTTGGCCCGATGATCGAACTGGTCCACCATGCGGCCTTCGTATAGCGGCAGACCGTTCAGATCTTCTCCGAAGACTTCACGATCATTACCCATGTCTAGTTCCCGCATGTATGTTCGGACCGGAGGACCAGCGGTTTTGTCGCCGAACTTCGGCCAGCGAGCATACATTTTAGTGGCGATGTCGATGTCACGCTGATCGGTCAACTCCATGATTGCCAGAGCCTCAGGCGAGAACTCCCGGATGATTGCAACTGGAACCTGTAATCCGCTTCCTTCGCGCGCTAACCCCAACTGTTCATGAGTACGGATGTTAAAAAAAACCCTGAATTGATTAGTACTGAGGCCCACATGTGCGGTATAGAGGCAGAATTTGAGTGCTGCATGGACACCTTTGAACCAAACTTCTCGCGTGTTCTCAAAACCAAAAAATACGATAAGCCTGCAGCTATGGAACAATGCTCCTCTCAGAGCCGCGGAATTCGCGCCGTTGTAAAGGCCTTCCGGCACAAGCTGCGACGCGTAACCACCCTGGCGGGTGAACCTTAACGCTGACTCCACGAACATCCGAAAGACATTGAAGTCGCCTTTGCCCAAGTTGCCCGGCGCAAAATGCCTGTAGCGACCACTATTCTTTATGAAATGGACATTTCCGAATATTTCTCGGCGAGATGTCTGCCATAATTCGGCGATTGCGTTGTTGCCCAGCAGTCGGTTGATAATTATAGTTTGCCCCTCCTGGTCCTGATTGCGGATCTCAGGATCGTAGGATGAAAAAAACTCCTTCGCATCAGGACTAAGCGTATCCCATGGAGGGTTGCCGATAACGCAGTCAAATCCTCCTTTGGCGAAGACTTCCGGGAAGGCCAAGTGCCAGTGAAAGAACTGGTAATGGTTTAAAAGGTGGTTCATCGCGGCTGCGAGGTTGGCAGGCAAGGGCCGGCCGCGGGCTAGCTCATTCAAGTGGCCCTGGGTAATGCCGCTAGCGCTTGCCTCGCGGCCCAGCTCGCTAAAGTGCTTGCGAATGACAAAAGCGGCACACCATGCGTCGGCGAGTTCATTTTTTCTGCGAAATTGCGGTGTCCGCTCATGGCTTCGGAAGGCTATTTTCTTGGCGTCAATCTCTTCGGTTCGGCCGTCGGGAAGTTCTTCGACTGCTGCTGCGGCCTGCTCCAAGCTCGCCTGGGTTTCGGCTTCCTGCTGGGCAAAGAGAGGTCCCATTCCCGTTCGCTCGGTCTTATTGCGCCTCCTCAGCACCGCACAGGCTTTCTGGTCGTCGCCTTCGATAGGTTTGAAGGCCAAGTCAGGCAAACCCGCGGCTATGAGTTCAGGCGTGGCGCCCAGGAGGCTATTGCCGACCCGAATGTGATGGTCGAGAAAGGAGAGAGGCTTACCAGGCACAAGCGCTTCCAGCCACAGACTCACGCGACAGAGTTCCGCCGCCATGGGGTTGAGGTCTACGCCGTAGAGACATCGGCCGATCACGTCGCGCAGGGTTTGCTGATATAGCAGGGGCGAGGGTTCGCTCTCTCCCTCGGCCAGAGCACGGACCCTAGCCAAGTGCCGTGTCAACCGGTGTGCCGCACCGACAAGGAAATGACCAGAACCAACAGCAGGATCACAGATTTTAAGTCCCAGTATTGCCTTTTCGGCCTCGGAACCGGTCTTTCCTTTGATGACTTCCTCGACCACCGGGTCAAGGGCGGAGTCGAGCAAGCACTGGACCAGAGAGTCGGGCGTGTAGTACGAGCCAGAAGTCTTGCGTTCGCTGCCTGCAAATTCGGCGAAGGTAAAACGAGCACCGTCGGCACTGATCTGAGGTGTGAGTGCGAGCAGGCTCTCATAGACACCGCCCAGCTCTTCAGCACCTAGATTGCGGTAATCGATGGGGCGCAGCACTTTGCCCTGGCGCGTAAAGGCGAGGTTTCGGAGGGCCTCGAGGAAATCATGATTAGTCAGCTCGGAGTCATTAAGGATCGCCGTGGAGGAGAAGTTCCAAAGAAAGCTGCCGAGCGCAGGCAACGCCAAGTTTTCGCGAGCGCAAGTGAATGCCACTTCTCCGGAAAGTGCACCAACGAGAATCTGGAATTGCCGCCACAGATCGCCGTGGCGACTACCCTTGATCTTGCCGGCCAGTTCCCGGAGACGAGCTGTTCCGTAATGAGCCGCGAAACGCTCACGAGCAGTCCGGGCAGTCTCCGAGGCATCGCGCGGGTGCAAAAGAGACAGGCCATCGAGAGTGCGGTCTTCCGCCACGAAGAGAAAGATCAGTCTGTACACTACTCGTAGGAGTTGGCCGTGGAAATCAGCGAGTGTCACCTGGCCGCTGCGCAGGGCATCCCGTAGGGCGGTATTTTTCGGATAACTGGTAAAGCCTTCGCCAAGAACTTGCAGCGCCCTCTCAACCCCACCACGCAAGTCCCCAAGCGCACGGGTGCCTTGTTCCTCTGCAAGCTTCGTCCATTGTTCCAGCCAGCAGACCTCTTGCCGTTCCCCTTCACGTGGAACGAAGCGTGTCGCATGGCACGTTAGCCAAAGCAGAACAAAATCAGAATAAACCTCGCCGGCAAACATGCACTCAAGGTCAAACTCGAGAAAGGACTGACGGGAGAGCGCTTGGTTATCTCGCAAGATTCGTAGGCGCAGACCATTAGACAATATGCCCCAGAGGTGGCCCGAGCTGCGGTTGAGGAACTCCTGGACCAGGCCGTGAGGGTTGACAGTTGCAGCCCCACGCACACCAGCAGCACGGTGGTCAAGGCTCAGGCCGCACCCGATAAGGTGAACAGGAATCATCCCGAAGAAGCGACTAATTGCATAGGTGCGCCCACCGATCAAGGGACCAGCGCTGGTGGGCAGGAGACCAAATCCGAGTTCTCGGAACAACGGGAGGCTCCACTTGTCGTTCGTCAGTCTGGTGGCGGGTTCTTCTTTGGGCAGGTCTTCTGCGATGGAGCGGAACTCAGCCCAATGCTTGCGGAGGCGGTTCCACGATTGAGTGATGACCTCATTCAGACGCTCGCCCCGTGGGAAGCCATAGTCCTCGGGGAGTGTGCCGTCCAGTCTCTCCCTGGGATCGAGCAACCGCCGCAGTAGGTCGGGCGGGAGAAGTCCACCTTCGGAGCGGATAGTCTGAAAATCATGGTTGCGGCGGGCCATGGCTAACTCAACCTCGGCAAGAGGATGTAGGCGCCTAAGATATCTACTGGAAGCACCGGTTGTATAATGACACGACCTTTTGTGCGAAGCGCCTCCCGCGCGCGCTCATGAGCCACGAGCTGGGCTCCGGCGCGCTCCTCGGCCACGGTCACGAGCGCGTCCTGAAGCTTCGGTAACGCTGGCAGTAGCAGCCCTAGCTGCTGATGGATGGCGGTAGGGACAAGGTTACGTTCCGGCCGCGCGGTAAGCAGTCGTTCACCTTCTTCTGAATCGAGCCATTGAGGCCCATCTGCTGGACCTGTACAGGCGAGTGGGACAATCTCTTCGCACAATATGGTCTCCGCTTCGTTCCGTGGAATTAAGTGGTAGCGGAACCGTGCCACCACCAACGTTGTGCGAGTGCTCACTGCTAAAGTACGAATGACACCGCAGCGAGAGGCGACGGGCCGGGCATCGCTTGCCGCCGGGTCGAGAGCTTGATCGAGAGTCCAACTGGCGAGCCCCTCAATGACAGGGCTCGTGCGGCCAAGGTATGTTTCGCCTTCTTGAAGTGGCAGATCAAACCGCCCTGCGAACGCCTCGTCGCGTCCGACGGCCTGGCGCAGGGCTCGCGGCATCTCATTGCTGAGGTGCACAATGACCGATTGGTCCTTCGTTTCAACGGGCACAGCCGCGGCCTGCATTACCCCATGGAAGAATTTGGTGACATCTTCATTTCGACCTATGGCCTTGCGGACACTCTGTAATTCAGCAGCCACGACGTCGGGGCTTAAGGGGCGATGAGCGAAGCGAGAGGAGCTGGACTTCTCGCGGTCACGGGCTTTCTCCCACTCGGCGTGGAGGGCCTTTTTCTTGGGCGCGAAATCATCGATAAAGTCAAGCGTCAACTGCCTTGGATCGGACTTGGTCTTCTCCCGAAACAGCGCGGCCTCGAACAGGGCTTCGGCGATTTGCTCGCTGGAGCCCGGTACCGACACTGCGACACCGAGTTCGCTCTTGATTGTCTTGTGTTTGCGGATAAGAACATCGAGAATCAAGCCGTCGATAGGGTTGTCCGTGCCGTAGTAGGTGACAACCCGGACCTCGGTTTTCCTTTGCCCGAAACGGTCCACGCGGCCTTCACGCTGTTCGTGTCTGGTGGGGTTCCAGGCTAGGTCATAATGCAGCACAGCGTTAAAGTGGTCTTGGAGGTTCACTCCCTCCGCCAAGCAGTCAGTGCACACGAGTACATACTGCCCTGACTCGGCAATCAACGCCGCGATCCGTGCTTCGCGCTCGACGGGTGGCAGCAGACCGGTTACCGACTCGACACGAACCCTGGCGGGCAGCGCCTCGCGGGAGTGCCGAGACACGTATTCGGCGGTGTCCACAAAACGGCAAAAGACGATAGGGCAAAAGCCGTCCTGGAGGAGTTCTTTGATCTCTTTGATTGCACCCTGCAGCTTGTGATCCGTCTCAGGGGTGAGAGCCTCAGCTCTCCGGGCAAACTCCAACATTTCACGACGAGTGCTTTCAGCTTCATGTTTTGAATCCGAGCCGGGGGTGAAATCTAATGCAACAACGTCATCAGTGTCGTCCTGGTCAAGTACTGTTCGTCGGCCCACCTCGTCCACTTGATCATCAGAGGCTTCGTCTACTGCAGCTCTGCTCCGAAGTGTCGCAGCCGCTGCTGCCGGACTCGAACACACACAGCGTAACAGTGCCAGCGCAGACCAGTACCGCACCCGTCGTCGCGTCGTTCCGTCGCCGCCTTTTTGAACGTACTCATGTGCAAAGGCGAAAATGTCGTCGAAAAGATCTTTATACTGTTGACTGAATGTGTAAGTCGGTTCTGGCTTCTTGTCATAACGAGTAGGAAAAAACGTATCTATACCCAGATAGTCTTTGATTTCATAGCGACGCCGCTGCAAGAGATGAGAGGCAAGCTTGCGACGAATGCCTTCAAGGCCGTCGCGGTCCAAGTCACTGGGTAGGTTGCCGAACTCCTCATCAAGGAGGCTTAGAAGCGAACGGAAAGCCTCTTCATTTCCGCTGTGAGGAGTTGCGGTCACCAGCATGAGGTGCCGTGAGCGGTCTTGAGCAATGCGTCTTAGGAGTTCAAAGCGCCGCTGCCTTCCACGACCAACCCCAACAGCCGATGTGCACCCATGTGCTTCATCTACTATTACAAGCTCCGGGCACTTGAGCACAAAGTCTTCGGCATGCTTCGGGGCCTTGATGAAGTCAGTGGACACAACCGTAAAACGGTGACGATCGAAGACCGACACGCCTAAAGGCAAGTCTCGTTCCAAACGCAGAATCGTACTGCTCAGCACCAACTCAGCGTCTATGTGAAATTTCTCAATGAGTTCGCGCTGCCATTGCTCGGCCAAATTCGGCGGGCAAAGCACCGTAAGGCGTCGGATCTCACCGCGGTCAAGTAATTCACGGGCAATGACAATCGCTTCGATAGTCTTGCCAATGCCAACGTCATCGGCAATCAAGAGGCGCACCGGGTCGAGTTTGAGGGCCATCATCAGTGGCACTAGCTGGTATGGTCGCGGCTCGGCGGCGATTCTTCCGAAGCTGCGAAATGGCCCGGCCGCTGCCCGTGTCGACAGCCGCGCCGCATCGCGCAGGAGCTGACCAGAGGTGAAGTCTCCTACGTCTGCCTCAGTCGGAAGCGGAAATGTGGCGGACGCCACGGGCTCAACAGCGGGCATGATGCCCGTGACCTCTTCATCGAGGCCACCCACGGGACGAACGATCAGGAGTTCCTCTGTCGAGGACGGTAGAACGACCCACTCCCGCCCGCGCGCATTGATGAGGGTCCCAGGTTTGGCTAGCTTGGCTCCACTCATGAACCTGCCGTCCCAAAAATATCCGGGTGGCGCTGGAGAATTTCGCCCCATGGGTCTTTGTGGTGAAAACGGATGACGATGTAGCCTGCCTCCATCAATCGCTGAGTGATAACTTCATCTGCGCGAATCTGGTCCGGCTCGTCGTGAGGCGGACCGTCGATATAGATTGCAGCATTGAACTCTTGATAGAAGAAGTCGGGTCTTGTTGAATGTGGTTCAATCAGATACTGAGCGTCACTCGGCGGCCGAAGCATAAGACTATCTACCAAATCAAGCCACCGTTTCTCAAGCAGGCTGTCACAGATCTTGCGTAGCGCTGCTATTCGCTCGGCCCGTGATCCTGCGCCGCCGGACGGTCGACACTGAGCGCCCGCCAGCTCTGACAAGAAGTCTCGCAGGACAAACCGATTAAGATCCTTGTGGTCGGGCTGGTTGCCATAATCGAGGAGGCACTCGTAGCAGGCTTTACCGCAGGTCTGGGCGGCCTTGTCTTCCAGCGTTTCCGGATCGAAGTGACAAGTCTCCAATGCTCGGCGCGCGAGGAGCGGAAACACGGCCGGATCTTCTGCGATCTGGCGCAACACACCTGCACCACCTTCAGAAGCTTCATAGAAGAGGATCTCTTGACGGTCCTGCGGAGACGGGATCGGTTCGCAGGAGAGTTCCCGAGGTTCAAGTTGGAAGTGTTTTTGAATTGCCTGCTTAAACGCAGACTGCAAGCCGGCCATCTCGGGGCCGGAGCGCGGGGGCTCAAAACGCACCACTAACGCGTTCTTAGTGTCTCTCACGTAAGGCACTACTCGTTGGACCCGAGTCTGAATCGTTGGATCGTCTTGGTCCTCATCGTCGGCGTGATTGCGCGCCCAATAGCCGCGCTCCAAATCGAGATTGAACCCCGGTGGTTGAATTCCCTGCTGATTGGCCCATCCTAGGTTGATGCGGTAGAGGTCAGTGGCATCACCGTAGCTCATTCGAAGCACAAGGGTATCTCCGCAGTAGACTTCGGCGTCCTTGCGATCAAGCTTCCCGCCAATTTCCGGGAAGCGATAGGAAGTGACGAGTTTATACCCGAATCGCTGCCGCTCCTCTTCATCGCAGGTGATACGCTGGGCGAGCTTGAGGCTCACGTTTTGAAGCTGAACAAGGTTGTCGATTCAGGATGAGCCGTCGAGAGCGGAGCCGCAACGATCGCATACCTCTGCGAAGTTGTTGCCTTGCTCCAGATGGCCGTAAGCGCATTTGGGACAACGCTTCATCGTGGCCGTAACGAGCTCATGCGTGGCCTCGATGTCATCGGAGCCAAAGTCCAGGTTGACCTTATCGACGCGATAGCGAGCACCTTCGTGGTAGATCAGAGCCCGCGGACCAAATTCGGAGATTGCCAGGAAACGCGGACGAGACACAAACTCGTCGCGTCCCTTGCGCTGCCAACGGCCGGGCACGTAGGCCGAGAGTGGCAGTCGTGGGAAGTTGTAGCCCGGCAGGAAGCCCTCGGCAGCAAGATAGCGATACGAATAGAAATCCCCTTCATAGATACCTTTGGCCTCGGTCAGTAACTTGATCTGGCTTTCCGCCTGTGCCCGTAAGCGTCTTGAGAGGTCCCGCTCTTTCTCCGGTCGGGAGTGGTCACCAATGATCTTGTGGTGCAATTCGCGCTGACGAACAGCTGAACGATAAAGGCTTCTCCAGCGCTCACAAGCGGCATCGAAAGCTCTTTCGATCTGGTCCAGCACCTCGCGAGTCCAATCATTGTGGAACCACCCCGCTGTGCATAGCTCGTCCCGTATGGTGGCTATGAGGATATTGGCCTTGGCGAGGGCGGTCGCTCTGTGAACCGGGCTTCTCAGTTCTTTAGTAAGGCCCTCGTTGACGGGCAGCGGGAACTTGCCGTCCGTGGGAGTCAGGTCAACGATCGATGTGAGAGTTTTCCCAAGGTCTGGTTTTGCGACTTCCATCCAGATGGCGTTGATGTGAGATCGTATGAGGTCCCGGTTTCGCAGGTCAATGCGGGGCGGAGCCACCGAACCCGAGACCATCTTGCTGGGCTCCCCGAAGAAATATTGGTCATGCGGGCTTCGTCCCGCGCAGTAGGTGAAAACGAGAGCCGGCTGTCCACCTCGGCCGGCGCGACCACTACGCTGAGCGTAGTTGGCTGGCGTCGGGGGCACATTGCGCAGGTTGACAAGGTTGAGCTGGGCAATATCCACTCCCAGTTCCATCGTTGGTGAGCAAAACAGTAGCGGCAGTTCGCCGCTTCGAAAACGCTCTTCTCTCTCTTCTCGATCTTCGGAGGCAACTTGCGCTGTGTGCTCGCGTGCTTCTAACACGCACTTGAGGTCTACGAAATGGCGATAACACCCAACAAAGTAACGATTCACCTCGGGCGGGATCTCGCCAACCTCCACCAGGCGTGTGCGATCAACCGGGCGAACTTCTCCGTCGGCCGGCAGCCAGCGCAAGGCGTCAGCGTTCAGCTGGTATCCGGGATCGTCCCCATTGCGGCCGCTGCGGACCTGCTCGACGATGCCGTAACGCTTCAGAGCGAGGAACAAAAAGCGTATGACTTCATCCACGTCATTACGTCCAAAGTCTTGTTCTTCAGGCACGTATGGGGCCAGCGACCTTTTGAGAAAACGTCCGTAGGCCCCGTAGGATGACACAAACAGGCCGACGCCGTCCTGCTGGCGTCTTGAACGAGGATACGCGGCCACAGACTTAGTAAGCGTCCGGCTATCTTCGAGATACCACACTGTGTCCTCCAGGAGCCGTGGCTTCGTATGCTCGACGAGATCCATTTGCTTTTGTGGATCAAGAACATCCACCTTCACCGCGACTGCCCGGCGGAGAACGTCAAGGAGAGTTCGGAGTAATTGTTCCCTCGATTCCGAGGGGCAAGAATGCAGTGGTGCCGGTGTCTCGATGAACTGATCAACCCCGCGACCTACAGTGACGTTGAATCCAGTATTCCAAAGTTCCTCCTCGCCTAGAAGTCCATCGTTTCCACTCAAGCCTTCATAGTCAAATTTCAGCAGACCACAATCTTCGAGGTTTGGGGCAGTTACACGCCAGCCACGCTGCAAGTCGCGGTATAGATAGTAGTTGATGACTCGGCGAAGAGCATCGTGGGTCGCAGTCAGGGCTGGGCCACGCACTTCGGGATCAGCGGCATACTCATCTAAGGGGAGCTGCATGGCCTCGAACACCTTGTGCGAGAGTTCACCGTGACTTAGTCCGTTGGCTCCCTTGTCCCGAGTCGCTTTGTGCAAAGCAGAACGCAAAAGGGCGACCTGGGCAAAGTCATTGAAGTGCCCGGCCTGGAGGGAGGCGTCCTGTCGGTTATCCGTGAAGCTAAGAAGTTTTCGGGCCTCTGGCTTCAGATCGCGGTCACCCTGGAGTTCGATAAGCGAGCGGACTGCAAGGATAGTAGTGGCTGTGCTACGGTTGTCTATGCCAAGAGTAGCCAGTTTGGCTCGCTCAGATCTTTGGCTCTTCGCATAAGCGACTCCGCAGGACGGCTCCAGACAAAACAGGAAGTTGCCGCGAATCAGGGCCGCAGGAATGCCTTCTGTCTCCGAGACAATCTGACCGGTGGGGTCCACAAAGATTGGCTGCGGCAAGTCTCTGCGCGAATCGGAACGAACACGTTCGAATCCCAATGGCGCAGTTTCTTTCATGAACTCTGGCACTCGTTCTAACAGTTCCTTGCCGTTCGATCGTGGCCATGGAGCAAATTGTGAAATGTAAAGATAAGCATCGCTGCTACCGTCATCATGTTCTTCACGGCGATCCTCTCGCGGAAGCAAGACCTGACCGTGCTCGTCGGAGACGAGTTTCACGCGGTAGTACGCAGTTCCGCAGTGCCGGCAAAACACTAGCGGAAAGAGAGGTTTTTCAAGCTCACCCGGCTTCGAACCTTTCTTTGCCATTTCTAGATGTCGCTCACTCTCCGGTTCGACAGTGGCCCAGACCGTATCGCCGCGCGTGAAGAACTGGTGCAAACGAAAGGCGAAAACTGGAAAGCGGCTCGACTCGCTTCGGCGCAAAGTGGAACCGTGAAGCAGGAAGCGGCGTAGTACCGCCGCACAGCGTTCCGCATCGGCCCCCGTCAACTCCGCCAACTCCGATGCTGCACTCTTTTGATTCTCAAGTTCGTCCCCTTGGAGCCTGCGTGGTGACTGCCGAACGAGGCGGCCAGTTTCTTCCTCTGCACGCACGCCGAAAGTGGATTCGATCCAGGATGCAAGTGGGTGAAAGCGGAAGGCATCATAGTCGTTCGGGGGATCCATTTCCGACTGTATCTCCGAGCGGAGCTCGTTCAACACATGCGGTTCTGCGAAGTTACTCTCCGGAGTGGCCCGTTCAAGGGTCTCTCCTATGACCTGATCATCATCGAACGGCACACCGAGAAGCGTTTGGGCGACCTTGGCCACTTCACGTTTCTGATCATCGGTAGTTCCACCGCTGGCCATCGTAGCGGACGTTCCAATGCAAACGATGTCATGACCACCGAAAGCCTGACGACACCGCCGAATGAGTAGAGCCACATCCGCCCCTTGCCGCCCGCGATACGTGTGTAGCTCGTCGAAAACCAGAAAACGCAGACCCTGAGCAGCTCGAACAAGCTCACGGTCGTCCGTGCGCGTGAGCAGAAGTTCCAGCATCATATAGTTGGTAAGCAGGATATCCGGAGGGTTATTGCGAATGTCCTCGCGCGTGGCGCCCTTCTCCTGCCCCGTATAGCGTGCGAACCGCACAGGAGATTTTCCGTCGGGATACCCGATTTCAAGGAATTTTCCAAGTTCCTCATCCTGACTGTTGGCCAAGGCATTCATCGGGTAGACGACTATAGCCTGGATGCCATGCCCAGAGCCTCTGCGCAATACGTGGTCCACTATTGGCACTATATACGTTAGACTCTTCCCTGAACCAGTACCGCTGGTAAGGACGTAGGACTTGCCCTCCTTTGCCTTGAGGATCGCTTCTCTCTGATGCGTGTGCAATAGTAGCAGCTTCCCGGTGTGATCATGAGAGGACTTGTCCATCCGAAAGATTCGGGAACACTCAGGGTGCAATGTGCCTAGACTCACAAGGTCATCAATCGTCCCTCCCGGCAAGAACGTGGGATTAAGCTGAAGAAGGGGTTCAGGCCAGAACGCTCCATCATTGAGGGCGCGATCGACGTAGTCCGCGACACGCGTGTCTCGGATCTTGATGAAGCTCCGAGTGTAGCTTTGGTAATCCGAGACGAGACGATTCCTGAGATCAAAGACATCCATGACTATCCTCGAGGTAAGATGATAGCGATGGCAAGACGACGACACGCGGTTGGGCAGTACTGCTCAGGTCTCTCGAGATAAGGCCCGTTCGGCATTCTGCCATGCCACTTGGGCTATCTATTGCCCGCGGCTTTCAGACGGAGGAACCCATCATCCAGGTAGTTTCACGATCAGAGCGCTCGCACCGCGGTGTTCATCTCCAATCTATCACGCAGCACGTCTCCAGGCTACAGGAAAAAAGCATGAACTGAGGCCAATTTTCGTCTGGAGCTGTGAGACGAGAGATGCTGTCGGGACTTGTTTGGGACAATGCCCCCCTTTGTTGCCAGGTCTTTTGTCTGGGCGTCCGAAAGTGCCCTTTGATTCACGCGCCGTAGGCAAATACGTCGTAAGATGCCGGTGCGGCCAGCCTGTCATCTTGAACTGTTGCCGGGATTTCGATTGACCAGCTTCTTCTCGGTTCTGGTGATGTGTCTCCTAAGCAGGATATTCTCAAACCACGGGGTAATCAATGCGTGGCTCGAATTGGCTCTTGGATTCTTGTTTGAATTGGTCGTAACAGGTTTTGGAGTCGTCCTTGTCAGTCAAGAACATGATCATATGGTATTCGCTTATCTCTTTTCCCGGCTTCCGTTTGGCGTGCTTAACGAAAGCTTCCCGGATTTCATCCCGCACGCAGTAGGTCCCACAATAGAATTTGAAAGTCATCGACGCATAGAGAAGACTTGCTGTGGATCTCACTTGCGATCGCTGGCGCCTTTTAGAAACGATCGAATTCGATCGAAATCCAATCCTTTCAACGTAATGGTGCACATGAATCTTCGCCATTCATCATAATTCCGAAATTCATTCAGACAAACCGCGTCACCGCAGCGTTCAGGCACACGATGTCATCCTCCCAGAACTCTTCTCCCTCGCAGTTCTCTTTTATCAGCTCCGAAGCTTTCTTGTGGAGACCCTCCACCCTGTCTGCATAAAAGATCAGTTTGTTCTGAGCCATGGGCTTAGCCCCCCACGCTTCCAAGGCGGCCTTACATGCGCCGTCATCCCCCTGTCGAACAGTCTCCGTGCGTATTGACTAACTGAAAAGGGAGCCTCTCGGTAATTGGCCTTCAGTCGGGGTTGGATATCCTGCCATCGATTCACCCCGCGTCCCTGTCGGCACCACCGTCATCAACCAGGACACCTTCCGAGCGAACCCATATGTCGGCTTCGGAGAGCTCAAATTTCCAAAGACGGCCTATTTTGTGTGCGGGCAGCCTTCTATTCTCAATCCACTTCTAAACCGAGTCCTTGGCCACACCGAGACAGGTGGCTACCGCTGCGTCTGAAGATCGCATGGATGCCATTTTGAGGCCGCCAGCACCTGGTCGACCTTTTCCTCGCCAACGCTTCAGGATTATGGGGCACGGTATGCGGTCGCCTCTCGCAGTGGCTTCTTAACACATTGTTCAGGATCTGGCAATCGAGAACATCTGAATTTCGCGATCCTATAGTGCGCTCATTGGAAAGAAGAGTGCCGGTCCGTCCCTCCCCCCGTGCGCGCATCACTCCGACATCGGGGAACAAGCGCCAGCGCGCAAACCAGACAAATATTGATCCAGAGCCGTTAGACAAAGAAATTGCCTATACCGGTATGGTGGTATTAGACATCATATGTGGCTTATCACCACCAGAATGATTCCTGGCTCATGTGCGACCCTATAGATTATCTTAATATAGTGGTGTTAAGGACTTAACTATTTTGAGACCGATCTGATGTCCTCGTCTCATAGTTGATGGAAGGGGGAGGGCCAAGATCTCAACTCACTGTGATAACATGCTAATCAGACAAAATGGTGGTCATAGCATTTATATGCTTGACATACACCTCATTGTGGTATTATCTTCATGAGTATGTGGCACGGAAATTGAAGTGGTGAGACCTCATATTGGTGGCATGATGAAACACAGAAAAGGGTCTATACTAAGCAGTTTCTTCCAGCAACCAGGTCCCTTCAGCGGTGGGCACCGGTCGAACGCAAGAGGTACAAGAAATGAATGAGACCACAGTTGCTATCGACGGTGAACGGATAGTGGCCTATCGTGAGTTTTACAGACTGTCACAGGCAGAACTGGCAGCGAAGATCGGGGCATCTGTCAATACTATCCAGCGCTGGGAGAAGTCCGGCTGTAAGTCGTCTGGAGCGGCTTCAAGAAAGCTGTCAGAGCTCCTCTCCGAATGGGAGGTGCACAAGGGCAGACTGGAAAAATGGATCGGTGAACAAGAGGTGCTAAATGAGATTTTCGAGCTGATGCCCGAGGGAAGCACCGATATTCCATCACAGTTCACGTCCGATGATCAATGGATGGAAAAGGCAAGGGAATGGTTCACCAAGCTAACTCCGGATGTGGCTGGGGCATTTCTCCTTGAAGCCAGCAGCCTATTGACTGATAGGCAGAGAACCATTGTTGCCTTTTTCAACAAATACCAACTCCAAAGCGCGTTCAAAACCCATGAGTATGTAATAAAGACTATTCGCAGGGAATTAGAAATCGAAGAAAAGCTATCGGCAATGCTGAAGCAAGCACTGGCCGAGATGGCCGCCCTTAGAGAGCAGGCGGAACAGGTCAGAAGTATACGTAACGAAGCTGCTCAAGAGCTTTCCGATGCAATCAGACTTCGCAGAGAGGCTTTGCAGGCCTATGAGTCAGCACAGCTCGAAATCGAACGATTCTGGAAGCGGCGAGTAGCTGATCTTGAAGAGCGGTTAGAGGAGATGGAGAAGCGCATACAGGAAAAAGCGTGATCAATTCCTACGATTGGGCTTCGGACGTTAATTGCCCGGAGAAACTGCATATAAAGGAGGAAATGAAGTATCGCACAAGGTCGACAAGAACATCGCATCAAGAACGAAAACCCGTGCCATTCTCTCGCCAAAGAAAATCCAGCACGGGCTCGTTGCAAGCGGTTTGACGTCAACCCCAAGGTTTGAGGAGCCGCGTCAGTCCTCTCGATAGATCAATCTTACCAGGTCTGCCTGATTATTCAACTGATTTGTTGTACCGACTTTTCTTCTTGCCTATCGAGACCTACTGCCCAGTTTCCTAGACCTCCTAACCTAAATTCAGCGGGTACGTCCGCTTCCTGGCATGGCACGCCAATTTCAGTTGCAGGCGCCGCTTCAGGCACGGTCAATAGAAAAGGCTGCTGGTACCAGGCAGGGGCAAACAAGCCTGCGTAAGGAGGACAGATATGTTCAAAGGAAATCCCCAAAACACGGGAGTCTATGACACAGAAGCTACTCGGGCAATGTCCGATGCACCGAATTGGATCTTTCGTGCCCAAGCTCCCATCTCCTGCTCGCCGGTAATCGCTGATGGGGTGGTTTACGTGGGAAGCGAAAAGGGCGTTCTTCATGCTGTAGACAAAGTGACTGGCAAAGAGAAATGGAGATTTGATGCACAGGGCGCCCATATTGAAAGCCCAGCAGTGAACGGAAAGCACGTCTTCTTGGTCGCGGGTTCAAAGTTGTTTGTTCTTGAGGCAGAAAAGGGAACTCCTCGTCCTTTGGACCAGCGACTAGCGGAAGAGGTTTTCTTCCCGGCTCCCAGAATAGAGGGGCAAACGGTGTTCATCGGTGGCGACGAAATATTCGTAGCGTTGGACACTGAAAGTGCGGAGCCCCGATGGATCAATAGAGACTGGCCTCAGACCTTTGTAAGTACCCCTGTTTTGTGCAAGGGGGTTCTCTATGCGGTGAGTTATAACGCACTGATCGTAAGCATAGATGCGCAAACGGGCCGGAGGCTATCGGATGGGGGCGGTGGCGATCTCTTCAATCAGTACGATCCTGCGGTTTACGGGGGTCGCCTGTACCATTTCTTCATTGAGAATTTTCCAGTCGGAGAGAAGTACGAAGCCTCGGCACGAGTGCTCATCTCGCACGACATAAGTACCGGAGAGGCGCATCTGCACTTGGGCCTACCACAAGATGTTCGGACCTCTCCTGCCATCCAAAAAGGACTCATGTATTTTGGCTGCCAACATGGTTCCCTGTATGCGATCGAACTCAATGAAGACACTGTGAATTGGCAGATTCTCACTCGTGGGCCGATCCATTCGTCTCCTTCCATAGCCGAAGACTTGGTCTATTTCGGAAGCGACGACGGCCATCTCTATGTTGTTCATACTTATACGGGAGAGCTCCTAAAAGCAGTACCAACCGAATCCTTTCAGCCGATTCGAACCGCTCCGGCTATTTGTGATGGGGTAGTCTATTTCGGAGATTCGGCAGGCAACTTGTATTCGTGGGGCAGTCCTCAGGACACATCAACGGGCAACTCGGTCCGGCAGTCGTAATGCAGCCGGTCATGGTCGGGTGAGCCCGTATTCCTCGGGGAACGCCCGACCATGCATCAGCGAATAAGACAACGATCATCCGGAGAGGCAGAGGGACTGTGCGAGGTCTCTTGCTCCCTCAGCCAATACGAAGGCGACCAAGCGAAATGATTGAATTCTTTTGCAGAAACAATCCCCATCCTGGCCTGAGCAATCAGGCTGAAACGAAGAATAGGCAGGTAGAAATGAAAGACAATGAAAGCACTATCCAGGCTGTGGCGTCTGAAAATAAGGAACACGTTAGCGAAGCCGGTGGCGAGGCTACTGAACAGTCAGATCCGGGGACTAAGATGGACCGGGCAGCGGTCACAACGCTTTCCATCGACTCCATAGTTGTTGAGAACCGTTATCGGAAGAACTTGGGCGATCTTGCCGGGCTCAAAGACAGTATCAACAAGGTGGGATTGTTGCACCCGATAGTGGTTACGGCAGATGGTAAGCTCGTGGCTGGCAAACGTCGATTGGAAGCATGCAAGCAACTAGGGTGGGACGAGGTTCCGGTACACATCATAGGCGTGGACTCCCTAGTTCAGGCCGAATATGACGAGAACGTTGTTAGATTGGAGTTTTCACCACTTGAAGCTTTGGCCATTGCTGAGGCTTTGACACCAATCGAACGGGAGAAAGCTGAGGAGCGTAAGAAATCGAGCGGAAGAGGCAAGCAAAACACTTCGGCAACGGGGCAATATAATGGCGACACCGGTGGCAAATTGCCACCAGGGGACAGGGGCAAGGCCCGGGACAAAGCTGCAGCTGCCACGGGGTACAGCGCGACCTCAATACGAAAAATTAGAGAAATGGCTGAAGCAGCCAAAGGAAATCCAGATTGCTACACTGACTTAATCAGTGAACTCGAAACCAAGAGGCGTATCGAGCCGATTTACAAGAAGTTTAAGCAAATCCGCGGCGGCAATAATCCCTCGAATGATATTCCGGCTCGTTCGGTCTCATCGGAGAAGCTCACAAGAACGGACCCGGTGCAGCTTTCCAATAAACGGACCGAGACTAGTCCGAAGGACCCTGACACTGGCGCCGGCTATTCTCTCCGACGTGCTTCGGCTAGACGTAGGTTTTCATCGGTGCCAGTACCAACTAGATGTGACCTGATAATGATCAACGCACCATGGGAGAAGGGCAATCCAACTTCGGTCTCTCCCATGAGCGCTGATGAGATATCCGTGCTCCCTGTCCAGCAAATGGCTGACGAGAATTGTATCCTGTTACTCAGAGCACCTAATGCCCACCTCTCGGACGCCTACGTCATACTGAAGACCTGGGGATTCGTGGGGCAGGACGTTCTGACATGGGTAAAACCTGAAGCAAAACCTGGTGAGTGGCTGCTGAACCAGACCGAGCATTTCGTATTGGCTACGAAAGGAAATCCTGTAGTCGACAAGAATCATCAGTTCTCTTCGGCACTGTCCACCTCTCAGAAGACTGGGACAGCTAACCCGTCAAGTTTTCACAAACTGGTGGAGGAGTTTTGCCCCGCGAAGAATCGCGTAGAGCTATTTGCGTCTACTGCTCGATCCGGCTGGTCTTTGTGGCCTGCTTTCGATGAGAAACCGGCTTCGAGACCTGTCACGTCCACAAGTGAGGATGGTTCCGCTGGCAAGGCCACGTTGTATAAGGCGAAACAAAATGAGAGTACGATGGAGACGATGGCACTGTGCTCAAATACTTCGAAAGGAGAATCCTCGGTGGCAGCTAAACCTGTGGTCGAGGCTGACACCAGCGGAAGACCTGTTGAGGATCTCGGACCTGAACTTGCAACTCATGAAGTTGTACAGTACCTGCTTCCGCCAGGGCAGCCCCAAGGGCAGTCCGAATTGATTGCTGCGACGGATCAAAGAAACCTCGTGATAGGCAAGACCGATAGACAGCCGTCTGGTATAGTAGATATCGACACCGAGCCAATCGCTGCTGCTGAGGGCCAGGCTTTACCAGTGAACGCCATGAAGCCCGACCAGGTAACCTTGGCGATAAAACACATGAACGGGACGGAGCAGAAAAGCAGCCTTTCCGGAGCTGATGTACCGGACCCCGAAGATTGGCAACAACTGGCAGACGAACTATATGACGAAAATGAGAAATCGAAGGACGGGCCTCCGGTGCTCTTTCGCATGATCGATGAAATGGACCGGCAGTATCTTCAAGATGTTACATATTAGCAGTCAGATGGGTGGGGCATGTGCCCCTCCCAATCCCGTCCTTAACCCCTGGATCGTTCTGAACATTCAATAGGGCTGGATACGGATAGAAAGAGACCGAAAGATAACCAAAAGAGTATAGGGGGATATCGTCTTTTGTCAGCAGTGATGCGGACTTTGTCCCATCGGCAGACGTTCGGCGAGAACGAAAAACGTTCAGGAAGTCCGTCAGAGCCCCTGCCTCTTTCGAGGCAGGGGCTCCTATGTGACGGCTCTCAGGTCACGATCCCGAAATTCTTTGCTAATGCCACAAGTGAAGCTTGAGCGTCCGCCGGATCGACGTTCGGGTTGCCTTGGAACGATCTTCCAAGACCTTCGGCAGCCTTGCGATACGAGTCGTGCTTCTGTGCCACCAAAGCCACGGTCGCATCGTTCGCTGCTTTCGCCTTCGCAGCCGCGACCTGCGCCACTTCCAATTCATGTTGACGAATGCTCTCCTTTTCTCGTGCGGCGATCTGTTCGGGGCTCTTCCGCTTGAGCAAATACCCACCACCTGCACCGAGACCGAGAAGCAGCAAGCAGTCCATCAGCGGATTTCCTGTGGTCAATTCCATAACGCGCCTCCAAAGCGGTATAGAGACGTAACGTGGAACACGTATGAGAATGTCTCTGTCATTTCATAGGTATAACATATTATTATAATTGTATTTATTTACACGTATGCCAATCCTCTCATCCGTGCGTGCCCCACGTTATGCGGGGTGCGGAAAATGCCAGGCCCCATTGCCTGACGAACCGTCAACAACAGCTCTCTTCCTGTCTTTTTTCCCTCTGTCCCACAAACGTACGTTCGGGAGTCTACCGTGGCTTGATACTCCCTTGGCTTTCCCCGTTAATGACCGTGCTCGTAAGTGGCTAGATGCTCTTTGGTGAGAGAGTAGAAGAGAGAAAGAGACCGCTGAATAGCGGTCAATTCCAGCGAATGATCCCTGGTACGGGGCTACTGCTCATATGCGGTATCCGCCAGAAGCCGAGCTGTGCTCACTCTGGATACTCACGGTTGCATATACCGGCTTATCTGAGTCCAACTGGACACATGGATCACCACATCGTCATAGGTGCCTTGGATCAACTGGTCGTTCACCTTCGTTTCAATTTGCCAGTATGGATTTCCCGCCTCGTCACGTCTTACCTCAACCAGACTCCATTCCCTGCCGTTCTCGTCCACGATCAGACCTTCATCCGGTGCGACTCTCCTCACCAAAATCTCTAGTCTCATAGTCCTTGCTCCTTTCTTGTTTGGGCTGGATCTTCAGGCCCTTGGCAATCCTGATTACCGTGCCGTGCACGGACACTGTTTTCTTGTACCCCTCTATATTTAAGGGTTAGTGGGGAGTCATGAGGGCTTTTGATGAAACACACGCTCCCCAGCGCCACTGTTTAGCAGCAGGAAGGAGAGGCATCATGAACCGTGCGGTGAAGGAAATCCTGGCTGTGATCCTCGCGGCCGCAGCCGAAATCTTCGTGGATCGAATCCGAAAAACCAAAAAGAAAGGAGCGAAAAATGGCTAGTCAGAATGCATTTCGTGAGGATGAGCTTGTGACCCGGAAGGTCAAGATCAATGGTCAATGGGAGAGCAAGACCTTTCCGGTGGTCGGCGGTCGTTTGAGGCTTGCACATGAGGGTAGTCAGCGGCTCTCGGTTCAGACCGAGCTGGTGAGTTGGGACGGGCAATATGCGGTCTGCAAGTGCGCGGTGACCACGGAGAAGGGCGAGTTTTCCAGCTACGCCACCGCCAATGCCCAGCGTGACGTGCGCCTGGCCGACAGCCTCATCGAGTTGGCCGCGACTCGCAGCGTGGCGCGAAGTCTCCGCCTCGCGGGGTATGGCGTCGATATGACCGGCGCTGAGGAGGTCGTTGACGCTGAGCCAGAGAGCGCCGCGACAGCCGAGCAGAAGCCGCAGAAGATCTTTCCGGATGAGACCGGGAACTCCAAGCCTGAAACAAAGCCGGTTGCCGACAAGCCCTCCAACGGTGACGGTCCGAAAGCCACCCAAGCGCAGGTGCGGGCAATCAGAAACATTGCGTTCAACCGCAACCGCATGTCCGAGCAGGAGTTGGCTGACCTGATCACCGAATTCGGCGTCAAGGATGTTCCCGAGCTTTCCCGCCAGGCTGCCTCCGATGTGATTCAAGCCCTCCAAGCCCAAGCCGCGTAATCCCCATTTTTCAACAGTCCATGTTTAAACAAAAGCCGCGCGGACTTGCTCGGCAGGAGGATACCTATGTACCGGATCACCCGCATCTTCTACGACCCGCTCTCTGAGAAGAGACGCCTCAAGAAGAGAATCCGTAAGCTGGTCCGACAGCGCAACAGGCTGGCCTATCGCCTGAGCCGCCGTCCAAGGAGGAGGAGATGAACGAGCAGGAAAAGCCTCATCTGTCGTATTCACAGCTCAACTGCTACCTGACATGTCCATTGAAATACAAATATAACTATCTCGACCGGATCGAGCCGCCCTTTGTCAGCTCAGCCTTGGCCTTCGGATCATGCATTCATGAGGCTGTGGGAGCGTTCTATCAGAGCTGTTTGGAGGGAGACTCTCTGTCCGCGGGGCAGATTCATGACGTGTACCGCCAGGTATGGGAAAGCCATGCCAAGGAGCGGCCGATCCGTTTCTTCAACGGTGATTCCGATCAGAGCTTGACTACAAAGGCCCAAGGCATGTTGAAGGTCTTTCACGAGTCCTTCGATCCGGCAGTCCAGATCATCGGGATCGAGGAACCGTTTGAAGTGGACTTGGGCAAGCGCATTCCTCCGCTCGTGGGCTGGATAGACGCGGTGGAGCTGGCTCCTAACGGCACGGTGAGCGTGATTGACCTGAAGACAGCTGCCAAACGGTATGCAGACCACACCGTGCACTCCAACATGCAGCTCACTTGCTATTCGCTGGGAGCGCAGACGCTTGGCTTCAACGGAGATACACGGTTCCGACTGGACGTGCTCTTGAAAACCCAAAATCCGGAGCTGATCCGGTACGAGACCACCCGCACCGACGCGGATCGTGAGCGTTTTCTCAAGCTGGTCAAGGCCGTATGGCAGGGCATCAAGAAGGAGATCTTCTTCCCGAAATCCGACTGGCAATGCGGCCAATGCCCATTCATCGACAACTGCAAGAACTGGTGAGGAGGGAATCATGGTTGTGGAAGCCAAACCGGAAGGTACTGAGCCGCAAGAAAAAGCGACGGTGTGTTGGAAGGTTGCAGTGGTGCTGGAGCGCGGCAGCATATCCGTCTCCCGCGAAGGACTGACCTTCTGCATCAGCGGCAAGAACGTGAAGCTGCATCGGGAGAGCCCACTGATCCTCACCTTTGACAGCGGTGAAGTGGCATTCGACGACGGCGAAATCACGGTAAGGGCTGAAGGGGAGGCGCTCAAGATGCGCCTTGATTGACACGAACACGGCAACGACCGAGAGCCCGGCTGGTCTTCGGAGCGGTCGGGCTCTTCTTTTCTGGAGGAAGGTTATGCGCATACACGGTCGTATCAAGATGGGCCATTACCCGACACCCCCAAGGGTAGTAGACCTCATCGGGAATTACTTTTGCTTTCCGGACTCGCCCTTTGCTGCGCTGGACCCGTGTTGTGGGGAAGGACATGCACTGGCGGGGCTCGTAGCAGGAACAAGCGCAATCACCTACGGAGTGGAGTTGGACCACCAACGGGCCGACGCGAGCAAGACTCGTCTCCATCACGTGCTTCAGTGCGGCATAGAGGAGACGCGCATACAGCATCGGTCCTGTTCGTTGCTTCTTCTCAATCCGCCATATGATGACTTCACCCTGGAAGAAGAAGCCGACGCAAAGACGGAGAGGCAGGAACGAGCGTTTCTCCGCATGACGGTGCCGTATCTCGTTCCAGGAGGGATTCTGGTCTACATCATCCCGCAGAATCGCCTGGATAGGTCTATTGCGCGGCTGTTGGCATCGAGGTTTGAGCGAATCAGCGTATTCCGTTTTCCCGATCCGGAGTACGGGGAGTTTCGGCAGATCGTGGTGTTTGGAGTGAGGAAGACAGACAACACGATCCATGATTCCGAGGCGTCAAGGCTGCAAACCTTGACACAGATGAATCTACCGGCACTACCGAAACAGGCTGACATCGGTTACGCAATCCCGGCATCGGCCGCGCTCACCCTCTTCCGGTCAACGCTTGTCGATCCGGAAGACCTCCAAAAGCACATGGCGCAGTCGCTGCTATGGAAGCGGTTTGCCGTGTTGACCACGCGATGTGAGGTGCGAATCCCGCGCCCACCGCTGCCCCTGCATTCCGGTCACCTGGGCCTGTTGTTGGCCGCGGGCAAGCTGGACGGCATTGTGGGTACCAGCGATGACGCGCACCTCGTCAAGGGCAGAGTGCGGAAGGTCACAACCGTGCTTCAGGAACTTAAGGGCGAGGTGCTTGAGGAACGGGAACTGGATCGGTATGTGGTCTCCATCAAGATCCTCAACCGCCAAGGAGAAATCAAGGAACTCACCTGAAGGAGGAAGGAATGCTCGATACAGTAGTCTTTGAAGAATATTGGCGGAACATCAACGTGTCGGCCTATACGGACCTGTATGCCTGCGATCCCGAAGACGGGGCCGTGCTTTTCATTTCTCTGGCTGGCAATGAGCAGGCGGTGAAAGCCATATCTTCAGTCATCATCGCTTGCAAAACCATCAACATAAGGCGGGAGAGAGAGCCTGAGCTTCTCTTGACCGGTCACCCTGCCTCACGCTACCGCATCATGTCCACAAAGCTTGCCGGAGGGCATTTGCATCAGATCGTGGCTGATTCAAGGTTTTACTTCAATTCGGATACCGAGTCGCGCCTGGTGGTGGTTCCCCGAGATACGAGACTACACGACGCAATCTATGCCCAGGTGTTTGCTCCCCTTGCTTCTCCGCTCATTCCAGCCTGGGCGCAGTGGCTGTGTGATCGATTACAGGAGACGGATCAACTCAGGGAAATGGCAGGCACGCTGCGTGTGGTGGAGGTTTCCGTGGACGAGAGGCTCGTCGATGAGATCGTCTCAGAAGGTATCCGAATGGGACAAATCAATTTCATTGAACAAGGAGGCGTTTATGCTGGAGTCTATCAATGACGTAACTGGCTATCTCCAGGTTTTCGGCGGGGCTCTGGCCCACAAAATCCAGAGAGAAGCCGAACCGCTCTTTCAGCCGGGGAATGAATGGCACCCTCGGATGAAAAACCTATTGCGAACACCTTTCCAGGCTCAGGCTGATTCGATCCAAGCCGCGGTTGAAACGCTGAGAAAACAAGACAGCGTTATGTGCATCGGGGAAATGGGTGTGGGAAAGACCCTCATCGGGGCAGCCATTCCATACATCATGGAAAACGGTCATCCGCCCCGAGTGCTGGTGATGTGTCCCGGCCATCTCACGCGCAAATGGGCACGAGAGGTCACAAAGACGATACCGGAGGCTCAGGCCACCGTCATCAGCCGCCTTGCGGATGTCCAAGCCATAAATGCCCAGGAACCTCATCACGGCCTACGTTACTACATCGTGAGCAAGGAACGCGCCAAACTCTCGTATGCATGGCGGCCTGCATTCAATCTTCGCAGGAACATTCCGGTTTGTTCCGACTGCGGCAACCGAGTCGTGGATCGGGACGGAGTTTCGGTAGATCCGGACGTCCTGGCAAAGAGGAAGCATCACTGTACTGGGTGCGGTTCGCCCTTATGGCAGGCTGACAAGAGCAGGTTCCGCCGATACTCCATCGCGGATTACATCAAGAGACGGCTTAACGGGTACTTTGACTTCTTCATCTGCGATGAGGTTCACGAGTTAAAGGGAGCAGCCACTGCTCAGGGTAACGCCTTTGGAACCCTGGCATCAGCCTGCAAGAAGACGATTGCGCTCACAGGAACTCTTCTGGGAGGCTACGCAAGCCACATGTTCTATCTCAACTACCGACTCAATCCTCAAGCTATGCTCGCGGAAGGCCTCCAATACGGCAAGGAGATGAACTTCATCGGCCGGTATGGCGTCTTGGAGCGTGTCACGCGGTACTATCCCGGTGACGACAACGTTTGCTCCAAGGGAAGGAAAGGCCAGACTGTCACAAGAGAGAAGCCCGGCGTCAGTCCGGCCATCTTCTCGAACCATCTCATGGGCTCGACCGTGTTCCTCAATCTGGAGGACATTGCCCTCGATCTGCCGGAGCTGACGGAGGAAGTAGTGCCGGTCGAGATGGACGGTGATTTGGCCGGGGCTTATCATGAACTGGAAAACAGAGTTGGCTCCGCCATGCGAGAGATGCTCGTCAAAGGATCTCGCAAGCTGCTCGGAACGTACCTCAATAGTTTGCTCTGCTATCCGGATCGCCCGTTTCACAACGAACCGATCATGTATCCAGGGACGGATCGGATCATTGCGCAGCCCGCCACACTGCCGGAGGATCGGATCTATGGCAAGGAGCAGCACCTCCTGGAAATCATTCGCCAGGAGCTTTCCCAGGGCAGACGCTGTTTCGTGTACTGTGTGTACACCAACACGAGAGATATCACGACCAGGCTGAAGGGCATCTTGGCCAGGAACGGCATCCGAGCTGAGATACTTCGTTCGCAGGTGAAGCCCGAGTTGCGGGAGGACTGGCTACGGGACAAGGTGCAGCAAGACACAGAGGTGGTGATAGGCAACCCGATGCTCGTCCAAACAGGATTGGATCTGCTGGACTTCCCGACCATTATCTTCTACCAGACCGGCTATTCCATCTTCACATTGCGGCAGGCTTCGCGGCGTTCGTGGCGCATCGGGCAGGACAAACCGGTGCGAATACACTACCTGCATTACCGGGAGACTATGCAAGAGCGTGCCCTTGAACTTGTGGGCAAGAAGCTCTCTGCTTCGTTGGCAATCGAGGGAAAGCTCACCGGCGATGGACTGGCGTCCCTGTGTTCGGGCGAGGACATGACCCTAATGCTCGCACGTGCATTGGTGGACGGAAGTCGAATAGAAGGTGCCGAGTCTGTGTGGAGGAGCCTGAATCTCAAGCAAGGGAACTCGAAGACAGCCCCCCGATCCGCGACCAGTGTCTTCTCTTTCCTCGCCGCACGGCGGTCATGGGAACTGCTCGAAGAGAGAGCAGCAAATGCAGACGCACACTCCTGGGGGATGTGCGCGCTCGGTTGAAGGCCGGGGGCAATGTGTGGCAATGACCTGTCATATGCCGCCTCGAAACCGCAGATAGCGACGCCGTGCCAGCTTGCGGTTTCTTTTTCAATGATGTCTTGCCAAGCGCATCAATTCGGAGCACCAGATCCGTCAATTCTATCCCATCAAACCGAGGATAAGCCTCTTTTCGCACGTTCGCCGCAGCGCACTCCACAGCGGATGGCTGCCAATAGAATCAGCCACATAGACTTCATCCCATCCTTATGATGCAAGCTACGCTGACAACTATTTCCGGAAATCTGCCAACCCTTGGCAGACAGATGCCGTGGGGAATCAAGTCAAATGAGCTGAATTCATTTGCTCCAGCCGCAGCCTTTGATGTACTTTCACGATACTCGGTCAAAGTGCTCGAGGCGATTTCCAGGTCCTCAGGGCCTTGCCGCCATTCGGGTTTGTTTTTGAGCAACGAGTGGCGCGGAGGCAGAAGAGGAAGTAAAGTCTTCGCTATTCCTTTACCCCGTCGTCACCAGTTCGGGAGGAGACCCTATGGATGTGCTATTGACGTTTGTGGGAACAAGAGATCCTCGTTGGAAGTCGCCGAACGCTGAAGATGAACAGGATGGTCCGATCCTTTCACTTCTTTCAAAGCGGCCTTTCGACCATGTCGTCTTGTTTTGCAGTGCGGGAACCAAAAAGAGGGCAGCGGCCGCGAAGCAAGTCCTCGTCGAATCTTATGACTATAAAGAGCGCCAAATCGATGTCAAGGAACTGCTTTTACCGGACCCGACGGACTACGTGGCTATTCTTGCGGGGCTGCGTCAGCATATCCCCGAACTGGTGCAAGCTCACGCAGACGGACAATTCTTTTTTGCCGGCTCTTCGGGCACTCCGCAAATGCAGGCGGCGGCAATGTTGCTTGTTATGTCGGGATTTATTGGCGCCAACTTCCTTCTCACGCGTGAACCTCAATTCGAGGGCGCACCCGTGCGGGAATTCGATTTTACCGAGCCGGAATTTCCGAGAGTCTCTTTTTGGTCCCGAGAATTTGAGGCCGAGAGAATCACAGAATCGGATTTGATGCAGGAAGCTAACGCGCTAGGTATCGTAGGCGACCACCCGAAGCTCAAAGCGGCGATCCAACTAGCTGAGGATTACGCGAAGTACGATTGCACGGTGCTTCTCTTGGGAGAAACGGGTACCGGAAAAGAATTGTTTGCCAAGTTCATTCGCGAGAGAAGCAAGAGGAAGAAGCGCCCATATATCAAAGTCAACTGCGCCGAACTTCCGGAAGCCACCGCCGAATCAGAGCTTTTTGGTCATGAAAGAGGAGCGTTCACAGGCGCGTCTCAGTTGAAGTTGGGCCTGATGGAAGCAGCCGAGGGCGGCATCTTATTTCTAGATGAGCTTCCGCACCTTCGACGAGAGGTGCAGGCCAAGTTGCTGCGAGCGGCGGATCAGAAGACTATTAAGCGGATGGGAGGAACTCGGGAGATCAAAGTTGATGTTCGGCTGATCTTCGGAACCAACAAAGACCTCCGGAAGATGGAGAGTGAGGGACAGTTTCTTCCTGATCTGCGATACAGAATAGGCCAATCGAGGATCACGATACCGCCTCTCCGCGAGCGTAAAACGGACATCCCCGCACTTGCAAATCATTTCTTGAAAGGGTTTGAACAGAAAACTGGCGAGGCTTTCAGACTCACTGATTCAGCAATCAGTATGCTACTGCACCGTTCCTGGCCCGGCAATGTTCGCGAGTTGGAAAAACTGATAGAAGATTCCTGCATGCGGGCGCACGGTCCATTCCTCGATACGATGGATCTTAGAATCGACAGTGAAGAAGTCCCACTAAAGCAACTTCCCACGTTGCCTTATCCATGCGAAGGTTTTTCACTTGAAGATTTTGAGAAGGACGTGCGTTTTCAATGCATGAGAAGGGCTCTCGAACTCGCGAATGGGAACAAGAGCAAGGCAGCGCGATTGCTGGGTATGACACCCCAGGCGTTTTCAAATTACTTGAAGACCCATCCCGAGATCATCAATCAAAATTGAAGACCTCTCAATCTTCATTGAGAAAATTGCAAAGCGCACAGTTTCATTCCATCGTAGTGATTTCACATCAAGCCTCTGTTCTGACACAAGGCCTCCGATAATCGACCCCCTCAGCCATTTCTCAATCGTCAATGCGATTCTAGACTGCACAGCAGCGTTGTGTCGGCTTTCAACTTATGTATAATCTCCGGCCATTTCAAGCCTGATAACATATTGAAATGACAAATCAACCGAAATGGCACGACGCTTGCTCCTTCGTTAGACAACCGGCGCAGTCCGGTGAGTAAAAACATCGTAGAAAGGAGCAAGAAAATGAGAGTAATCACACTGGTCGATTTTTCAAACTTACAAGGGCAGTGTCAAAGCGTCGGCCGTAGGCCGAACCTGCTGACACTCAGGGAACTCCTCCAGAACCCGAATGAGGGACGCATGGGCGTCGATACCTACGTGTATGCGTCGTTGCCTCCCGAGAACGGTGACGGACTCCAGCGTTTTTACGACTGGCTCCGTTCTGAGGGATTCCAGGTGATCACCAAACGGGCGAAGCGACTTCCTGGCGGAAGGATCAAGGCTGATCTGGACACGTATCTGATCCTGGACGCCATGGAACTGGGCTTCTCCATCCGACCGGACGTAATCACTCTAGTTACGGGCGATGGTGATTACGCCCCGTTGTGCATCAAGCTGCGAAGGATGGGAATCCGGGTGGAGGTTGCAAGTCTCGAAGCAGCGCTGGCCGGAGAACTTGTCCGTGCCTGCCAAGGAGTCATCGACCTGTCACCGTGGGTCGAGACCTGCACTCCCAACGAAGGACAAGCCCAAGTGCAACTGGGCAGTGAAAACGTGTTCGACGCTGCGCTGTAAGTCGTCGTTCGCTTAACAAGATCTTGAGAGGAGGACGTGCACATGAAAATCACCGTAAACGGAAGACTGGTTGAGGTGCCCGATGGCTCCACAGTGGATGCCGTGAAGAGGGCCGCTGGCTTGTCAACGGCCGAATCACTGGTCGAAGTCTCCGGATCAAAGGCAGTGATGAAACGATCCTTTGACCACGCGGATCCCAAAGCCAAGTACCGGAGCATTCCACCTGTGGTGCAGGGCTAAATCCGATCACGTCAACTCGTCCTGGGCGCCGCTCGCCCAGGGCGACTCAACCCCGACGAGGTCACGAAATGGAAACCAGGACTATCGAAAGAGTGAAACAGGAGGTGGATCTCCTGGCGAAAGAAATAGGTGGAGGCGTTAATGAGCGCGTGCAGATGGGAACCCTTACGATCGCCGGTAAAGAGTATCTCGGCGTCATCGTGAAAAGAATTTCGGTGTCGCCGGATCGATTCCCCGGCCATAAGAGCGTGAAGATTCTGATGCTTCTTCCGCAAGGGTATCCCATGACTCCGCCGGTCGGCGTATACGTCGATCTTCCGTACAAGGTATCAGGTGAATCTCATCTTACCGGAAAAGGGTATCACGGCGCTCCAACGCTGACAGAAAAAGGCTGGTACTGGTACTGCCATGCCATGGGTGGCTTCGATAGCAATCGATCAAACCAGCTGTGGAAGCCGGCAGCCAAACCGGATCAAGGACACAACCTTGCGACGATCATTGCCGCCGCTCGGATCGCTCTCCATGGTCAGGACAGTAGAGTAGCGTAGCGCCCATGTGCTGTTATGCAAACAAATCTTCGGCCGGCCGGCGGTAGTTCGTCGAAACTGCGTTTCAGTTACCAAGACGCCATGGAGGGGATGCCGCCGGCATCTCCGGCCGAATAGCGCACACACTAAGGAGGGTTGTCATGATCGAAAAGCATGTTCATATTGTGATTCCAAGCTCAATGGACAAAGCACTCCGCTCAAACCTGAAGGATCGAACGACGGACGGGAAGGAATCGTTCGCGCTTATTCTCGCAGGGAAGCACGACTCGGACTCGACCGAGAGACTGCTCGGAAGGACCCTTATCATTCCCGAGATGGACTGCTACGAGAGTCGCAGTGGCGGATTGATAAGGCTTCACAGAGGTTTCGACGAGTACGTGTTGACGATGGCGGAGAAAGAAAAGCTGGCCATAATTCAGGTTCATACCCATCTTACTGACTCGATCCCATACTTCTCTCCTGTGGACGATCATTCGGAGGGGGAAAGGGCTTCGGCTATCAAAGCGGCGCTCGGACTTGATCTCGCGTCGATTGTTTTTGACCGGAGTGCGCGGTCTTATCGGGCGAGAAAGTGGAACACCAACGGAGCAAGCGGAGTCGAAGAGCGAACTGCCACGATCGTTTCCGAAGCTTCGTCCACTGCCGTCGCACTCGACGAAACCGATTGCCCTGGAGATTTGTATGATCGCCAGGTTCGAGCTTTCGGCCGACACTTTCAGTCCGCCGCAAGCAAAGCGAAAGTGGGGATCGTGGGTCTCGGCGGAATGGGCAACGCGCTGATCGCCTCGTTGTCCAGATTGGGGGTGAAACATTTTGTGTTGGTGGATCCCGATCGGCTCGAGGAAAGCAACCTCAACAGGATGATCGGAGCAAGATTCAGCGACGCCAGGAAGGGCCGTTCCAAGGTAAGTCTCGCAACTTCCTTGGTGAAACAGGTCCATGGCAAGGATGCCGACGTCAAGGCGTTTCGCTGCGAAGCGGAGACAAAGAGGGCTCGAAAGGCTCTAGCGAACTGCCACATCATTGTCGCTGCTACTGACAATCATTCCTCGAGGTTATTCCTACAGAAGCTCGCAACTGCATATTATCGGCCTATTGTTCATGCAGGAGTAGGACTCGAAGGCGCCAACGGAAAGATTAGCCGGATTATAGGTCGAGTGGCCTCTCCTCCGGTAGCTGGAGATTGGTGCCTGTTCTGCGGTGGAATCATTGACCCCGAACTTGCCGGAAAAGAGTCTGGTGACCCTGAGCATCTTCGCATGTGGAAGGCGAATGGGTATCTGAAGGACACACCTGATCCTGCTGTTATGTGGGTCAACAACATGGTGGCTAGCAGGGCTGTGGCAACGATTCACAATTTGATCTACCCGTTCCGAAATCATCGTGGGGGAGAAGATGTGTACATTGATCTGCTCAGCGACGGAATGCTGGCGATCGACCATCCGAAGACCGGTCTTGAGTGTCCCCTCTGTAGTCCAGAGGGTCTCAGGGGCCTCGGGGATTCACTGTGGGAAGAAATTGGGCACAAAGGCCAAGAGCTTTCCTTGGGCGACCGAGACTTCGAGGGGGACGTCTCTGCAAGAGAGGAACAGCAATGAACGTGGACGATTTTAGGAACTCGAAATGGGCCTCCGGTGCGACTGACCCGCAGGCAGAATCGCACGTCCGCGACCAATTTCACGACTGGACGCGGAAAGTGAACAATCCAGGGCTGTTGGATAAAGCTCTTCAGCTGTGGGGGTACTTCACGTCCGGCAGAAGCTCAGCCGCGGACAAAGCCCTGATCGTTGGGGCTTTGCTTTACTTGATCTGCCCCGTGGATCTTGTGCCTGATTTCATACCCCTCGCCGGGTGGCTCGACGATGTTGCAGTTGCTACAGCTGTGCTGACTTATTTGACCGCAAGGGCAGACCACTAGGAGAGGATGATTTGCCATGGGGACATTTATACTTATAACTGTGGGCACTTCCCTTTTGTGGCAGCTAAAGCGTGAGATGGGGACAGCCGATCTTCCCAGGATCGAGGACGCGCTAGCAATTCTGAAGCGACGGGATGCGTTCTCAAGGTCCGCTGGCGCGGAAGTAAACTCCACGGAGCACATCCTGAGAGGCTTGAAGCTCAGCTCGGGCACGACCGCGCCACCTTTTGAAATGTGCTTCATCGTATCCGAGACATCAGAAGGCAAATGGGCCGGGAAACTGCTAACTCGCTATTACCGGGAAATCCGCAGTATTTCCGCTTGCTGGTGGAAGGCAATTCCAGGCCTGTCTCCTTCTGACCTGGGACGATTGGGACGCCTAGGACTCGAGGCCTACGTGGACAAGTCCGCAGGGATCTTGAGGGGGGCGTCGAGCAGGGGCGTTCAGTGTGTCATCAATGCCACAGGCGGATTCAAGGCGGAGATATCTCTCGCTGCCCTCGTGGGACAAGCCGTACGAGTGCCCGTAGTGCATCAATTTGAAGGCGCCGCCCGTTGCATTGAGACGCCTGTGATCCCTCTGGAGTTTGACCCGGAAGCCTGGCTCACCAACTACGATCTGTTTGCGAGGCTTCTGAAAGAACGAGAAATCGCAGAAGGAGACTTTCCTTTCCAGGAACTCGACTCCTCAATTATTGGCCTCTTGGAACGCAGTGGGGACAATGGGTCAACGGCATATTCGCGGTCTCCAGCGGTCCAGCTGATGTATCACGGGTTGATGTCGCGCTGGGCAAACTTCATGGAGGAGCCCCCGCCGGCAAAGAAGGGCGGAACACACCGATTGGTCGCAGCCGAACATGATCTCGACCGTTCGGAAGATGGGGCATTGGAGTTTGTCCGAAGTCTCGTCAAGAAGTTCCCTTGGGTCATCGACGTGCAGAATCACTCCAGAGGGCTGGACTCACGGCGGTGCCACCTCCAGCCTCGCACCCCTGATCCCGCTGTCCATGGAATTTGTTATTCCGGCGGGAAGGGGGCACTTGGGTTGTCGGTAATCACCACGGCCAGGACTGAACGCCACGTTGCGTTTGTTCGGCTCCGCTTGGCGGAATTCTTGGTGAACGGCTAGCAGTCGTCATCTGATGGATACCCTGAGGGATTCGAATGAATCGCTGGACTCAGCCCAGAGAGAGCATTAAAGCCCCAAGATTCAGACATTATCTCTTCTCATGGGGTTGTTGACCTCGAAACAAGAGTGAGGCCAAGTGCTTGGTTGACGTGAGGGCATTGCCGCCGGCACGAGTGGATTTGCCCGAAAACTCGAAGGACTGTCCAGCTTTGATACAGCAAAGATCTTGTGGGCAAGGAAATGGATATGGTAGAAAGAAATGAATCCTTTCAAACCTTCCCAACAGCCCTGCGGCGACACGACTGGGGGTCAGGCGATGGCTAATCGAGGGGTACCTGACTTTTCGTGTAAGTCTCACGATCCAAGCCCAGAGACCAATGGCTTTGAATCTCTGACCTTCGCCCGGTTTCGTTTTGAGCTCATGGCCAGCGGAAATCTGAGTCTGCCTCCTTACAAGGGCTCCGTATTCCGGGGAGGATTTGGCGCGGCTTTCAGATCCATATGCTGTACCATGCGTTACCGGGAATGTCCGGAATGCATTCTCAAGGATGAATGCGGTTATTCTTACCTTTTTGAAACGCCAAATACCTTTAACACGGGTCCTCTCAAACGCGTATCGCACGCACCACACCCATTCATCCTCCGCCCCCCATTGTCAAGCGCTGAGAAGTTCAGGGAAGGCGACCGGTTTGAAGCAGAAATAATCCTTATTGGCCACGCCATCCGTTACATTCCCTATGTGATTTACGGCTGGGAGAAGTTTGGCAGCGCGGGGATCGGAAAAGGTCGAGGAAGATTCAGCGTCGAGAGGGTGCTCGCCCAGGTGGGGCCTGAGTGGCAGGAGATCTATTCAGGACAATCTCACACGTTAGTTCGACGTAGATGGGAGACGATGGCACCAGAGCTAGACGACGTGATGCAGAGCAATGCCGTGCGGTCTTTGGAGATAAACCTGCTCACTCCGCTCAGAATAAAGTTCGGTGGTGCGTTGTCGAACAGTTTTGAATTTCACATATTCCTCACGAATATTGTGCGGCGTATCTGTCTGCTGCATCGATACCACTGCGAAGGCCGTCCCGGGTTCAATTATGCAGACCTGCTCGCAGATTCTCGGACGGTGAGTACGACTATAGAAGATCTCCGCTGGATGGATTGGTCGAGATACTCAGCGCGTCAGCAAACCGAGCTCAAAATGGGAGGCTTGGTTGGGAAGATCAAGATAGCTGGTGATCTCTCACCCTTTGTTCCCTACTTGAAAGTCGGTGAACTCGTGCACGTCGGCAAGGGAACATCCATGGGGATGGGGATGTTCACTATTACCAGCCTGCCCGGTGCGGCAAACCCTTGAGACAAAGGAGGGGGCGTGGAACCGCGAGATAGATTGACACTGGCAGCCTTGCTCTCAGAGATGGGACGAGTTTGTATTCGTTCCGGACGGGGTGGTTATGAGAAATTGGACCCGCTTGCCGCCACGCTCTTGTGGCTCCGAGAGCGAGAGGATGGGGATATAAAGGACTTGGCTGGGGTTTTGAGTTCAGAGTTGACTGAAGGACTGCTCTCCGTGGGCAAGGCCACTCTGTTTCCGTCGGCATCGTGTGATCTCCCGGAGCGCGCTGACGCTATTACTGTTCCCCTGACCAGCGTCCTTTCTCAGGTTTCCGTCAGGAAACTCGTGGATGGCAAGGCACTGTCAGTCGGGCCGAGTGAGCCCCATGGGCTTCCGCTAACTAGCCTCTCGGGAGAAGCTGCATTTCCGAGGCCGTTGGCAGAGCTGTCAATTGACCAAGCCGATTATGCATCGCTCCTGAAGCGATTCGAAGAAGACTTCCACCTCTGGGTACGGGCTGGAGGGGGTATCGCTCCCCTGCTGATGCTCTTGGAAAAGCATTTCCACGCGGTGCCGCTTTGTCCAGGATCTTCCGAACCTGAAGGACGGGAAACTTCGCTTTTCGATTACGTGAAGACCCTTGCAGCAATTGGTTCAGCCCTCTCTCGCTACCGAGAAGATCAGCCGAGCGACGCCGCACCCTCGGTAGAAAACAAGGAATTGTGTTTCATAGGCGGAGACATCTCCGGCCTCCAAGGATTCCTGTACTCGCTTTCCAGTAAGGGAGCACTCAAAACCCTGCGAGCCCGCTCATTCTTCCTGGAATTGCTTTGCGAGCACAGCGTGTCCGAACTAATCTCCGCTTTGAACTTGAATGAAACCAATATCCTTTACGTAGGTGGCGGGAGGTTTAATATTCTCTCCCATTGGTCTGAAAAGGTCCTGGAGACCTTGCGGGACTTCGAGAAAAAGATCAACGCCCATCTCAGACGACTGGGGGAGCTGACGCTCGTCCTGGGCGTGGAACCAACTTCTACGGCCGAGATCTCCTCCGACGGGATCATGCAGCTCAGAAGGTCCCTGGGGCTCACGATCTCCAAACTCAAGTCTCAGAAGCATCTTGATAGTCTTCAAGAAATCCTCGCTCCCCAGGAGCCCCGCCACACGACTTCTGCCTGTGCGGTGTGTAACACAGACGATGTTGCTCCCGATGAATTCAGGGAGTTGGACCAAGGGGCTCCTACAGGCGCGGAAGCAAGAGTAGCCTGCCCATTCTGTTTTTCCATGACTCGCTTGGGGACAAGACTTGGCGACTGGCGATACGTCGCCGGTCTGCGTGAAGGCGTTCAGGAGGACGGCTTTCAACTTCCGTGTTATGACGGGACGTCACTCATGTACAGGGGATACTCCGATGTGAAGTCTCTCCCATCAAATGCCCAGCGGATTTTCTGTTTGAATTCTTGGCACATAGATGACTACCCGGGCCCATGGTCCAGACAAATGCTTGTAGCCAACACCGTTCGCAAAAAAGGGGAATTGAATTCTCACGGTTATGGAGCCGATCAGGAATCGGGGGATGACACGTCAGCTTCTTTCGAGGGTCTCGCTGCTTGCGCGCGCGGCCGTAAACGCATCGGCGTGTTGCGCATGGATGTGGATCACCTGGGAACTGTCTTTGCCACCGGCTTGGGAGATAGAGTAAGCTTCACCCGGCTGGCAAGCCTATCCAGAAACCTGAATTTGTTCTTCAAGCAGCAAGTTTCAAGGATTTGCGAAGGCAAGGCTGAACCTGGCGCCGAAGGGTCACAGCCGACGGATTTTTCGGGAAAACACCCGGAAGACATTGGGAGAAACGTCTCGATTGTGTATAGTGGCGGTGACGACCTATTCATTGTCGGTGCCTGGGACGAGGTTCTGGAGACCTCCATTGACATTTACCATTCCTTCAGATCCTACTGCGCGTCCAATCCTGCACTAACTATCTCAGCGGGGTTTGCCGCGAATTCAATCGCACTTCCTCTCCACACGATGGCCAAGATGGCGGGTGAAGCTGAGCAAGCGTCAAAACGTCAAGGCAGGGCTCGGATCACCTTTTTTGCCGGTGCAACCCGCCCGGTCTCACCGAGCGGCGCTCTTGCGCGAAACCCCACCATCGAATGGGAGCAGTTGCAGCAAAAAGTCGTGGTGCCGCTACAATTGTTCCTCGCTTTGTCAGACATGGACGAAGAGGAAAACCGGTTCAAGCCACGTTTTTCGCGGGGACTCGTTTATGGTCTCTTGAGAATTCACGAACTCTGGCGTGAGGTCGGCAAACTCTATCTCCCTCGGATGGCTTACGTCCTTTCACGACTGCAGATCTCACTCGATAAGGTCCAGGGGCCGGGTTTGGAGGAGGCGAAATCACGGCTCTTCAGGATGCTCATGAATGAGGAGGATATGGAATACCTCCATATTCCGTTGACTTGGTTTGGCATGCTCTGCAGGCATTCCGGCGAGAATGAACAATAAAGGAGGCTTACAATGGCGAACGGCAAGGATTCGGCCAAGGGTCACGAGCATGGGCGTGAGCCTGGAAAGAGCTGGGGGAAGAAAATCCGTGATCTGGACCAAATGTCAAGTCTGGGTGCAGAAGAACTCGTTCAGGCCGCAGACGAGATGGGGAAATATTTGGCAGGCAAACCCGACAAGAGCACCCAACTGAAGACTTCTCAGATTCGCAAATTTCTTGACGCCGTGCGTCGCATAAAGACTGATGCCACGAGGGCAGAGAGCTACCCGTATCGTCAGATGTCCATGTTTCTCAAACCTCAGTTGGCATATGCTGCGGGGCGCAACAAGGCCGTGACTCCCCTCCTGGACATGCTTAGCCCCGGCGTGGACAAAGTCAGCACACGAGAGGATTTTCTGACCCTCTATAAGCTGGTGGAATCAATTATCGCTTACCACAAGTACCATGGTGGCAGGGACTAGGGAGGACCAAATGGAAAGAGTCACAAAACCGATCCATGGCAAAGTCATCATCGACGGCACGATAGTGTGCCTGACCGGACTCCACATCGGGGCTTCTCAGGACAACCTCGAAATCGGAGGGCTGGACAAGTCAGTTGTGAGGGATCCCCTGACTCGCAAGCCTTACATCCCTGGGAGTTCCTTGAAAGGGAAAATGAGATCCTTGCTGGAGCGTAAGGAAGGTCTCGATTTCAATTGCAAAATGATGATCGGTGGACACTTGATTCGACGGCATGAATGCTCCAATCCGCAATGCGTAGTATGTCGTCTGTTTGGCTCAGCGGGCGGAAAAGACCAAGAAAACGTCACGCCGAGAATTGTTGTGCGTGATAGTATTCTGACGGACGCAAGCCGCAATATGTTGGAAGAAATAGATACGGCCTTGTATCTGACCGAGTGGAAGTTCGAGAACTCACTGGACCGTATCACTTCGGCCGCGAACCCGCGAAACCTTGAGCGCGTCCCAGCAGGTGCGGAATTCGATTTGAACCTCGTCTATACGGTCGAGGCGGACGAGTCTCAAGTGGAAGAAGATGTGAGAAATGTCCTTTCGCTCTTGGAATTAATCGAGGATGACTGTTTGGGCGGCCATGGCTCCCGCGGATACGGAAGGGTCTCATTTGGCATCTCTAAACTTGTCGCGAGACGCCTCGACTATTACGCCGCGCTCACTGATGACGACAGAGCACTATATCAGGAGGTCTTTCCGGTAAAGACCCTGCCGGACTGCAGGAACATGGTTCCGACCATAGCCAAGTTTTTTGGCTGACAGGGGGGAATGACATGACCATTTGGATCGCCCGCCTCCGTTTTCATCGGGCCGTGCGTTTCGGTCTGCAAGGGATTGGTCTTGAAAGCGTTGAAGAGACTTGTCGCTCTGACACTCTCTTTTCGGCCATCGTACACGCCTGGTTGGATCTCTTCGGAGAAAAGCACACCGAGAAATTTCTCCGAGATTCCGTGGCCGGTAAACCTCCCTTCGTGGTAAGCAGCGGTTTCTTATTCCACGAGGAAACTCTCTTCTTGCCGCGACCTCGGATCCCGCCAACGCGATTCCATCCTGCTGCTGAAGCTGAACTCTACTTCAAAGACGTCAGCCGATGTTCGTACGTGCCTCTCGACACGTTCGAAAAGTGGGTACGCCGCGAGCCGTTGGATGTCGAAAAGCTCATCGAGGCCAACCGGCATTATGCTGCATCGACGGCAGAGCAAGTAGTGCCTCACGTAGCCCTGGATAGGATTAGCGCGGCCAGTCAGATTTACCACAGCGCTCACGTGCTTTTTGCAGATCATTGTGGACTTTGGGTTCTGGTTAAGATCTTCGACGACTCAATCGTCGGTTCCGTTCAAGCCGCATTCCGCATTTTGGGCGAGAAAGGCTTGGGCGGAGATAAGAGCCTTGGATTGGGAGCGTTTGAACTGGAAGGAAATGCTCTCCAACCAGCTCCAGCTGCCCTGAAAAGGCTCTTCGAGATGAATCAGCCCAGCGTGTTCCTGACCTTATCACTGTTTCACCCGCCTGAACATGAACTCGAAATGATCGATGGAACGGCCAGTTACTCAGTCATCCGGCGGAAAGGATGGATTTCCAGCCCAGTTACCGGAGCGAACTTGAAGCGTAAGAGTGTCTCGATGTTTGTGGAAGGCTCCGTCTTTGGGCAGGAATTCAAAGGTCACTTGGTAGACGTCACGCCCAATTCCTGGCGAGAGATGAGCCTGCACCCGGTCTATCGGAACGGGTTCGCACTCATGGTTCCGGTAAGGGTTTCGGAGGCCCCATGAAACAGACTTACTGCCTTAAGGCGTTGAGCCCTATTCACATAGGGGATAAGGAGCAAACACTCGGTCCGATGGACTACGTGATCATCGGCGGCCGATGTTGGGTCATCTCCGAAAATAAACTGTGTCGTTTGCTCGCATCAGAGGGCAAGATCGAGGAGTTTGAGCGATACATCGCGAAGATTACCGCAGAGTCACGACCACAATCTGAACGGCAACCAGCCCGACATCAGAAGCCCCACCGGCGAGGGGATGACAAACCTAAACTGACGGGCTTCTTCGTAAGTCAGCAACTTTACAATACGAAAAGGGTCTCGGAACTCGTTCGATACAGTACAGCCTGCATTTACTCACCTTCAGAGAATTTCAGGCCTCTCATGCGCGACGCGTTTGACAGGCCTTACATTCCGGGGAGTTCTGTGAAGGGTGTCCTTCGAAACGCGGTGTCCTACAAGATACTGAAATCCATCCCCGAACAGGACCGTCTCGTTTACTTCCAGCATGCACTAAAAAGAATTTCCGACTTGCACGCGGAGAGAAGGCTCCAACGCCAGCACCTTCAATTCCTTTCACAGGAAATTCTCGAAGATCTGTGGACCAGCTACGTATTACCGGAGGCCAAGAAGCAAGGGCCCAATACGGACCTCTTCCGCATTGTGAAAGTGGCGGATAGCTCGACGCTGGAACGAGATTCCGCTGTGGTCGAGGAGGTAAAGATCTTCTCTGTCGGTTCGTACGAATCTCCGAAAAACTGGTCTTTTTACCTTGAGACTATTCCGGCCGGGTCTGAATTCATTTTCACCTTAAATGTTGACGAAGACCTCCGGCGCGAATTCCAGAAGAACAACGAGCGGAGTAAATCCGGTCTGAGCATGTCCGAAATTCTGTCATACGTGACCGACCCGCTGGCTTGTGCCAAGGAATTGGCCGTGGACCTTACTGAATTCGACCGTGAGTTTGTTCGAGACCGTTTTGGGATTTCCTCGGTTTACGCGTTTGACGGCGATGGTCCTGACATTCGAGTCGGCGGGGGCGGGGGCTTATTGTCTACGACGGTTGACCTGCTCATGCCCGATAAGGAGCGGCGCAAACTGCTCGACACCATCAACCCCGAAAAAGAGCGCAAAGGATCACCTGCTCCAAAGTCTCGCAGGTTTGTGATGAAGGGACAAGAGGCAGTCACGAGCCTCGGATGGGCCAGCCTTCAACGAATTTCGTAGAATGGATTTCGGCGGGGATTTGCCGCGTGGGGCTACATCCCACCGGGCTTATCCTGAGCGCCTGCCGACGGTAAGCATCAATACCGTCTGGCATAGGCCGGCAATTGATCTTTGACAACATGGCATACCGACGGCGGGAACTGATTGAGAGTTCCGTGCCATTTCCTCGAAGTTGCTTGAGGCAGAGAAGGAAACACGGAACGAATACATCTGGAAGCTGCGAGACCCGATGGATAGGGAACTGAAACATATCGCTCCCACAGATCTCGCATTTCATGTTCACAGAAGAGATGACCCGATGGTGAGGGGATTGAAACGTTTCTTCTTCAAAATGATCATATTCCATGACTTGGCCAGCCGCTCGGAAGGGATGACCCGACGAAAAGGGGATTGAAACTCATCGTTCTTCTTGCCCGTGATCGGGTTCTTGTACGTCTGGTTGGAACTGATGACCCGACGAAAAGGGGATTGAAACAGCTCCCATATTTGGTCTTCCGGTACGATTTCTGTGTCTCTGCTCGGAAGAGATGACCCGACAAAAAGGGGATTGAAACGGCCGCTTCGTCAGGAAATTGAACGTGTGTTGCGGGCACTCGGAGGGGTTGACCCGATGGAAAGGGGATTGAAACTGGAACGTACCTTCGTATTGGTTGGCCATACCCGCTATCCAACTGGAACAGATGACCCGACAAAAAGGGGATTGAAACCGATGCCAACAGACCATCGTGCCGAGATTAGCCCATTCCGCGGAACGGATTACCCGATAGAAAGAGGATTGAAACCACGGGAAATGCGCGACGAGCCCATGGACGTTGTCGATAACCTCGGAAGGGATGACCTGACAAAAGGGGGATTAAAACGCCAAACGCCGTATGTCATGACTGAGCAAGGTTTGATTTCCTCGAAGGAGACGACCCGACTAAAAGGGGATTGAAAACTCCACCGGTCCCTGCCGCTCTCCGCCCAGATTCTGAACTCGAAGGAGATGACCCGACAAAAAGGGGATTGAAACTGCATACCAGGGATCTGGGTGTCTTTGTCTATACCGACTCGGAAGGGATGACCCGACTAAAAGGGGATTAAAACTGTTCGGTGGAGACAAACTTGAGACCGGCATATTCCACCTCTCGGAAGGAATGACCCGATAGAAAGGGGATTGAAACCTGCCGGGCAGGGTCTCTTTCTCTTTCGCCAGGTTCACGTCTCAGAACGGATGACCCGATAGAAAGGGGATTGAAACTTGGTAAAGAACTTGTCGCATGGACACCCAGCATCACCTCGAAGGAGATGACCCGACGCAAAGGGGATTGAAACTTGAAGGCGTCTGCCATCTTCTTGCCGTCATCCGGCCTCGGAAGGAATGACCCGGCGGAAAGGGGATTGAAATATCCAGTCCGCGTCGGTGAGCACGAACGTGCCGTCGTCGCCACCTCTGACGGGATGACCCGACAGAAGGGGATTGAAGAGCGAATTGCGTCAATGTCGTGTAGTAGCGCAGCTTTTCCAACTCGGAATGGATGACCCGACACAAAGGGGATAGAAACGCATGGTGGTCCTCCCGCCCGTACAACATCTCCTCGTATTCGGCTCAGGACGGATGACTCGATAGAAAGGGGATTGAAACAGGCAAAGCCGCACGCAAGCGATCCTGTCCTGTTGGCCTCGGAAGGGATGACCCGACGAAAAGGGGATTGTGATGACCACCGAGTTGCGTCGGCCACAAGTTCCCATTCGTGGGACTGAGAAGAGGTGACCCGATGGAAAGGGGATTCAAACGCGGCCTTGTTCAACCATGCCTTCGTATTCTTCTTGTTGACTCGAAGGAGATGACCCGACAAAAAGGAATTGAAATGCAAAACCATAGGTGAGGTCGAGGTCTCGGAAGAGATGACCCGATAGAAAGGGGATTGAAACGGAATCGCTTTGAGCCGACGGAGTTTTTCCTCGCCGTCCTCAGAAGGAATGACCCGATAGAAAGGGGATTGAAACTCCTAAATCAGGCGCGTCTACCTATTCCGCCACTCTCCTCGGAAGGGATGACCCGATAGAAATGGGATTGTTGGTTCGCGGGGAGGTCGTATGTCCGTCCTATACATTACCGAGCAGGGAGCGTGCATCTCGAAGACCGGGGACAGGATCGTGGTTGAGAAGGATGGGAAGGAACTGCTGGAGCTTCAATGCCACAAGCTCCAGTCCGTCGTGATCTTCGGCAATGTGCAGATCACGACCCAAGCGATGAGAAAGCTCCTCGAGCATGAGATAGAAACCGCGTTCTTGACCGTGGGCGGCGAATTGCTCGGGCAGTTGACGCCGGTAACGCCGAAGAATGTCGCGCTGCGAGTCAACCAGGTTCGGCGATTCGACGATCCGGTGTTCACATTGGATGTCGCCAAATCCATCGTTCAGGCCAAGATCGCCAATGCGTTGGTCCTGCTGCTCGAATTCCAGCGGAACCATCCTGAAGTGGATATCAGGGAGCCCGTCCAGTCGTTGCGGACCGCTGTTGATCGCGTGCCTGAGGCGAGGTCTTGTGAAGCGCTCTTGGGCGTGGAAGGAACTGCCGCCGGAGTTTACTGGCAAGCTTTCGCCATGATGTGTCGCGGAGACATGACGTTCACTCAACGGGTCAAGCGGCCGCCGACGGACCCGGTGAACTCAATGCTGAGCTTCGGATACTCGCTCGTGTTTGCGCGGATACAGAGCCTCTTGGACGCGGTCGGGCTCGACCCCTACATTGGGTTCTTTCATCAACCGCACTACGGGAGACCCTCGCTGGCTGCGGACCTCGTGGAAGAATTCCGATCTCCGCTTGTCGATCGGTTCACGCTCTCGCTCGTGAATAAGCGGATGCTCTCTCCCGACGACTTCGAACCTCACGAAGAATCCGGAGGAGTGAGATTCACCAGAGATGGTATGCGGAAATATTTCCCGAAGTTTGAAGAATACCTGGGTAGGAAGCTTTCAGGGTCCGATGATCCGGAACTGGATTTCAACGGGTTGCTCAGACGTCAGGCCGGACGCGTAGCGAGTTCAATAAACACGGGCGAGCCGTATATCCCGTTACGAATGACAATGACGTAGCAGATCCAGGCCCACGTTGGGCAACGTGGTTGCGCGGCAACCCGCCCGACTTGAGTGGAGCAAGGCCGCTCTCTTGATGTCCACACAATCCTGGATGGTGCAGATTGAAGTATCTTGTGACCTACGATATCATGTGCGACAAAACGAGAGACAAAGTCGCCGCGTGCCTCGAAGACTTTGGCGATCGGGTTCAATTGAGCGTCTTCGAGGTCGACGTCGATGCTGCGCTCTATCAGAGGATGGTCACCCGGTTGAAGAGCCTCATCGACCCGGAAAAGGACTCGGTGAGAATATACCCTATCTGTGCGAGCTGCGCGGGAAAGCTCACCGTCCTCGGTGTTGCGCAGGTTGTTGGAGACCCCGAGGTGATTGTCATTTGACGGCCGTGTTATCCTCTGCAAGGCGGAAAACAGGGGGAGACTACACGATTGAAACTTCCGTCATCAAATCAACGAATTAGACCATATTCGCGTTTGAGGAAGAGGTCTTGCCAATGATTGCAGCGGTGGGAAGAAGGGAGGTAACACAACACACCTTGTCGAAACGGCATCTGGATTGGTCCGGAAAGGCAGACTCTCAGAAGGGATGACCCGACAAAAAGGGGATTGAAACACGCGCACATTGGCCTTCTTATGCTTGGATAGGTCAACTCAGAAGGGATGACCCGACAAAAAGGGGATTGAAACATCGAGCCCAGTGCCAGGCATGCACCATTCCCGATTGTGATCTCAGAAGGGATGACCCGACAAAAAGGGGATTGAAACTGGCGATGGCGCCGGAAGCCATCTTCAAAGCTTGCGCTCCTCAGAAGGGATGACCCGACAAAAAGGGGATTGAAACTCCCCAACAACGTTGCGCACACTCGGAAGGTCGTAACCGACTCAGAAGGGATGACCCGACAAAAAGGGGATTGAAACTCCCTTATATCTTTGGGTGCGGAGACCGCAAGGGTTTCGATCTCAGAAGGGATGACCCGACAAAAAGGGGATTGAAACTCCATCATATCTCCTATTCACAATGACGGTATCTCCCTCAGAAGGGATGACCCGACAAAAAGGGGATTGAAACTCAGATACGTCCTCAGGTCGTCATCGTAATCCTCGCGGTTCTCAGAAGGGATGACCCGACAAAAAGGGGATTGAAACTATGAGAATGTCCGAACAGATGCCATGCCCCGTGGTGGGCTCAGAAGGGATGACCCGACAAAAAGGGGATTGAAACCTTCCACATCGGCGTGTGAGGTGTCGCTGATCGAGTACTCAGAAGGGATGACCCGACAAAAAGGGGATTGAAACCACTCTGCGATTTCGAAGGTTTCGCCGTTCAGGCTGATCGACTCAGAAGGGATGACCCGACAAAAAGGGGATTGAAACTTCTCGGTGTAGGACTGGAGTAGGTCGGACGTGAGCAGCTTGCTCAGAAGGGATGACCCGACAAAAAGGGGATTGAAACAGGCACAGCGCATGTCCGATATCGACTCGCGCATACTTCTCAGAAGGGATGACCCGACAAAAAGGGGATTGAAACCCGCGACCTCTTCTCTGGTGAACCCGATCCTCACCAACTTCTCAGAAGGGATGACCCGACAAAAAGGGGATTGAAACGCCTGTGATTCCGCCTGTTTCCGACTGGGGGCCTCAATCCAACTCAGAAGGGATGACCCGACAAAAAGGGGATTGAAACGGCCATTATCTGCCGCGTCCATCCGCTCTTGTGCGCCCAGCTCAGAAGGGATGACCCGACAAAAAGGGGATTGAAACGTGCATAGCCCGGCCAAGCTCCAGCGGCGCATGTATGGGCTCAGAAGGGATGACCCGACAAAAAGGGGATTGAAACTCCAACGCCTTCATCGCCTCTTCTCGTGTCATGGTGCCTCCTCGGAAGGGATGACCCGACGAAAAGAGGATTGAACGTGAGGGGACAGACAGGACCTGCACGGGCGGAACGAGCGAAAATTGGAAGATTATGGGCGGAGAGGCGCCGGGGGAGACGCTCCGAGGGACCGGGGCGATTTCAACCTCAGTCCCTCGCAGACGGAAGTGGGCTTCTCGTCGCGGATGAGTCACCGCACGCCGAGAATCCACCCCTCCTCGGTCTCTACGGTTTTCCTGGCTTCGTCGGACAGACCTGCAGGACACTCGAAGAGGGCGGAGAGTTCGTCGAGTTCGTCCAGCGCTCCGAGGATCGCTGCCAGCGTCTTGACCTGCACCTCGTCTTTCACTTCTCCCGGTTGAACATCCCGGCAAAAGAGTGAAGGACAGATCTCCGCGTGCAGTATTCTCCACTGACGCGGGTCCGGCCGCGTAACGGAACAGACGCCGGTCTCGAAGGGCCAAACCCGAGAAGCCCGCGCCAGCTCAGGATCGTATCGCAACGACCGCACATACGGTATCCCCAGCAGGGCCTGACTCCCGACAGAGCCGGGCGCGTACAGTTTCCAAGGCGATTGAGGCCCCGCGACACGGGTTTCGGTGAGGCGAAAGCCGGCGATGCCCTTCGGCCAGTTTGTCTGGTCTTTGTTCCCTCGAAGGTGTTGATTCGTTTCGGAGTTAGGACACCCCCAGAATGGCGCCGCGTGTCCCGTCATTCGCTCATTGAGACATGAGGCCACTTGGAACCGATTGTTGCCGTTGTCAGCTCCATCCAATATATGGGCAGCGAGCATATCCCATACGGACTTCCACGGCGCGGACTCATTAAGTTGCAGACATGCGGCTGTCCCTGTGGGATATCCATAGGCAAAATCGAAGCCCACGAGCGTAACCAGACCGCGGTCCGACAAATAGATCAGAAGCTCTCTGATTTCCCTGTACGCCGCTTGCCTAGTGGGCAGGTTACGCGGAGGCCTGGAGATCAAAGTGCCTCCTTCTCTCCGGGCGAGACAGTACCAGATACTGTCCGGCCCTGTCTTGGGTGTGCTCGAGGCGCTCCAGTCAACCATCAGGTAAGCATCAAACACCGGCATTAGGCCCCCCCTCTCATATTGCGAAATGATGGACGGGCAGCCGTGTAAAGGCTGCTCCGCCCGTCTGGTTGCGGTCGACGCATCAGGCCGACGGTTGTTAAAAATGGAGCATCACCAAAATCGGGTGAGGTGCTCCGACTCCCCCGCCCGGGCGGCCGGAAGCCAGCCGCCCAGTTGAATGATCGGCGAGGTCCTGTACCCGCGACCGTCCCAGTTTCAGGAAGCTACAGGACTGCCACCCTCACTTGCGGGAACCAAATCAAGAAGCGTGCCACTACCTCATGTGACGTCGTAACTTACTTGTTTATCAGCTTAATCCTGACAATCGAGGGCAAATAAAATGGAACGCGGAAGGTGGGGATGTTCAACCTAAGATGACACCGTTTCAACCAAAGTTGAAAGACTCGGAGGCGGTGACGAGGGTCAAGACAAGAGTCGAATTCACGTGGACTTGCTGGAAACGCACATCAAAGCGTGGGAAAGGAGTATCGGGCAAGTTCGGCTTCCAATGCGCCTTCTGTATCAACTGCCTTGGCAACGATCGCTTTGACCTTCTCCAGAGAGCGGACGGCCTTTGCTGTGTCTGGAGGCTTAGGAAGAAACCCGTGCTCGAATTCACACTTGTTGCGGGCAGCGCTCAATCCTAGCAGCGGGCGGAGGTCCTCTAGAGCGATTCGTTCAGGGGCAAGAGCGGCCAAGAGCTGAATGCCATTACCGAACTGCAGCGGACCGGCAAGCTCTCTCTGTTCGTACTTATTAAAAAGCAGTGCACCTGCTTTGTCGTATCGGTTCACATCCAGACCGTGGCGGATCAGCTCATAATCGGGTTTCTCATCGTCCAGGCGGAACAGTGCCCATAAACAAAGATCCACATAACGCTCGACCGTGGCGTAAGTGAGCATTACTGCCTGCGTCGTTCTCTTGAACGCCAGCGCTCTGTAGGCAGCCGCCAAATGGTTAAGTACCAGGGGCAGCCCCTCTTCGACGGATTCCGGTTTGTTCGAGACATCCTGCAACCTTCGAAGTGCCTGTAAGTTTGGCTCGAGACGTGCCCGAACATCCGCTGCCCACGACCACTTGCCCCGGCGCTCGTGACGGTCAAGAAGCTCTGGCAATGTTTCCAGTTGTTCCAACGCAGCGCGAAAACGGAACGCGTCCCAATGACCGTATCCACATGCGATGAATTCGAGGGCCTGGGCCTCACGCGGTTCGTATAGTCGCGACGCAAGTTCAGATGCACGATGTTCGGCTTCCATGTAGTTGCCGGCATTGAATGCGGCCCGGATCATGTCGATCTCCACGTCGCCGAGGACTTCCAACGGGTTGGCCACCAGCCTGGGATATTCTGTGCCCGCTATAGGGATGCGATTCTCTCCGTGATATTCGCCATAATCCACGTACACAAGAGGCGCCCCTAAGAGAAAGCCAGCGAGCCCTGCTGCGGTAGACATTGTTTTCTTGCCCCCTGTGGGGTCAATGAAGACCGATTTGGGTTGGAGCCTGTGCCGACTAATGAAAGACCTCACCTCCTGATAGATCTCTACCTCTCCATCGCTGGGCACCTCGCGGTGTTCGATCCGTTCGAGAGGAATACCTGAAATGCGAGAAATCAGCTTCAATACCGGTTCGCCCCCAACCTGGACTCCCAATGACTCGCTCGTTCCGAGAATGAGCATCCGTTCGGGCCGTCCCCAAGCTCCCATTAGTGCAACCGGCTGCCACGAGAACCCGAGGACGCTAATGAGAGCCGCAGGCCGGCCAATTTCCTTCGGGGCTCCATGGAGAGGCAAATCGGCGAAGAGCGGGGCAAATTGAGGGCCGAATTCCGTTGCATAGATCTTATCCTGTTCCGGTCTCTTCGCCTCTTTCCACCGCCTTTGAATCCCTGCCAAGTTCTCAGGGAGCACAACCAATTGAACGGCCATGGTGAATCACCTTTCTGGAGTGGCGGGAGGAAAAAGCGCTCACTCATAAACAGAGAACCAAGTAAAAGCCAACCGCCGGCAGTCCGAGACGCGAACTTGTGTGGCTCATGATCCAGTCTGCTTGGTCGACGCTGGTCGCACAAGCTGGCAGACTTGAATGCACCGGATCAGTCGGTATGTGCGGCGCTTCGAAGGTTCCTGAATTCCTTCAAGAATTCTGGCGGCAGGTCTTCAGAATAGTCTTTGAGAAAGGCCTTAAGGGCCTCTGCATGTCGCCACTGCATGTCACGAAGCAGGTGGCGCGCCATTTCTATGTCATTCCGGATAATAGCCCGCTGGATTTCTTTGGCAACGAGCACCGCGACTCCGTTCTTCCCACCAAATAGCCCTGCCACAACGGCTGCTCCGATGGCTCTGCCGACAGTTGCCCACGCCGTTGGTCCCAATCCGAGAATCGCCATTTGTCTGATTCGCTCTTCAGACTTTGTATCGATCGAGTATCGAAAGACATGCTGAACTAAAATGGACTTGGCCGCGCAACAGGAAACCCACTTGGTACAAGATTCGTCGATACGATTGATCGGTAAGCTTGCCCTGTTCCTTCAATGCAGACAACTCCATGAGGAATCTAACCATGTCGTCCGCGGTCTTAACAGATTCAAGAAAAAGAGCGTTGGCATGGTCGAAATCCTGTTTGACGATTTCGTGCTCCTTCTTGAGTCGCACGATTTCGCAAAGGGCCTCCACCGCATGGAGCAACAGCGTCTTGTCGCCCACCGCTCAGCCCCCTTCGGCAATCCGGCAGATGCCCTCAACCAACCTCATTTGGGCGTCTTCTTTTAAATCAAGCTCTCTGAGCAGATTTGCCAGCATTCCCATGCGTTCTTTTCTGTCGAGGTTGGTCTCTCTCAGCTTGATAATGGTATGCTGGAATTCCTGCTCGCGGCCTTCCATGACCTTGTTGGCCCGCACAACGTCGACGATGAGATCAACGACTTTGATCACTGCCTCGGCCGGGATTTTTTCCAAAAGTACGGGGAGCGTGTCCCCCGAAACCGAGACTGGGGACTGAGGTCTCTGAGTCGGCAGATTTGATCGATTCATGATTAGTCTTCCACGAACGTTTTCCAAAGCCACTTCACAGCGAAGTAGGATCCTACACCAATGCCTACTGCGACACCGATTCCAGGGACCATGCCGAGGCCCAGCCCCAGCGCTGCCAAGCCGCTTGTTATACCAGCTGCGCTCAGACCAAAGACGCTGCCGGACACTGCCACGGCCCCGATGGGCACCCCAACTGAAGCGAGAGATGCCGCAACCTCGCCGCCGAGCCCCTTGAGATTACCATCTGAACTTCCGGCCGCCTTTGCCTGCAATACCGCGTTGACGTACTGCTTCATTGCTGTGACTTGTTCGTTATTCACCTTCAACTGCGACGCCAACTCCGTGATCGCTCGCTCTTCATCGGGAACCATACTGCCGTCGGCACGGGCTAGAAACAGAGCGTCCGTAACAAGAGTGAATCGGATTTCCTGATTGAGAAACCGTTCCACAATCTCTGCAAACGGAATTTGCGACGGATCGTGAGCCGCGCTGAAAACGGAGGCCTTCGCCTTCTCTCCTAGCTCCATCGTCTGGCAAAGCGAGTTCAGTTCAGCCAACTCTTGGTTGTTGACCGATCCATCGGAAGCGGCCACTGAGGCAACCAATCGTAGGTAGTCTGTCCTGACCGATTCGGGATAATCGGTGAGCGGATGCTTCTCGTCCCCCATGTCCCCCTCCTATCTGATCTCCGTGGCCGATGGGCTGCCGATGCAGCAAGGGCCGCGTTCGTGCGAACGAATAGCCTTATGTCGAGTCTGGAACTGACCGACGGTACATCATGAAAGGGCTGTCCGTCAAGTGTTCCGCGACCTCACTTGGGAAACGGTCCAGTATCGAGCGCGTCGCGAAACACCAATCGGTATTCCTATGGATTGGGAGTTCTTTATCCAAGTGATGTCCATATCGTATCCCATATCCTTCACGGCGCACTGTCAGGCCGCACTGTCTCTGTTCGATCCACCTTAAGGATGAGATGAGTCACGGCAGACGCCAACTCCGATCCGGTCTCGCTTCCACCTTTCTTTTAGCCTCCCTGGTTGAGTGTGTAGGGGAGCGACATCTTGCTCCCACGAACAACAACTCGAACAGGAGGAATAAAGACATGATCTTGAACGGAATTCGCGAAGTTTCGCAGCAGACAGGCATTCATCCTTCCAGTCTGCGCCGCTGGGAGGCCCTGGGGTTCATAGCTCCGGGGCGTGTCTCATTCGGAGAGACCTGGGTACGGGTCTACTCTGATGAGGACGTGGAGCTGCTCAAACGAGTCAAAGGGCTCATGGATCAAGGGTATAAGCTCAGAGCGGCATTTGAGCGCGCAGGGAACGAGGACTAAGGAAACCTCAGGAGCGCAATCGTTACCGGATCTTGATCTCCACCGGCATTGAGATGGTGTAGCCGAGACTGGGAACAGGAAACTTCGACATCATGGCGGACTCAATCAAATTCACTGCCGGGCCGATTTCATTTTCGGGAACGCTCAAGTACAGAGCATCATGCAGCTGCAACACGATCCGGGAGTTCATCTTCTTTTCCAGGAATCGAGAGTACAGGCGGACTTGAGCTTGCTTAATGAGGTCCGCAACCTGACCCTGTAAGAGGAAATTGATGGCCCGGCGTTCTTCTCCCTCGTATTCAGTGAAGGAGCGGTCAAACATACGCCGTCTTCCCAGCGGAGTTCGGAGAAAGCGGCCAACAATTCCAGTCCGCTTGCCTTGGGCTGTCAGGTCGGCAATGACTCGCTGCCTCCAATCCCAGACTCCGGGATACATGCCATAAAAGGCGTCGATTACAGCCTCGGCTTGTCGTTCACCAATCTGTAGCGCCTTGCCCAAAGACGGCGCAGACATGCCGTAGGAGATGGCGTAAAAGACCGTCTTGCTGTCATCTCGGGTAACGGTTGCATCAAGGAATCGGCTCAACCAGCGAGCGGTCATCCTGTGAAAGTCCGAATCCTCACTCCACATTGGATAGAGGTCACCCAGGTGTTTGCGCCGGGCTTCTTCCATTTCCGGCGAGTCCGCACCGCCAAAGATGGAACACATCGTCGGGTCTTCGGAGAGAACCGCCAGTAAACGAGCCTCTGCCTGGGCGTAGTCCGCCTCTATCATAACGTGGCCGTCATCGGGGAGAAGGTATAGCTTGCGAGTGGTTCGACGGATGGCTTGAAGCGGCGGGTTGCGCACAACGAGCCTGCCGGTGCTCGTGGAACATTGGGAAAAGGTTGCACAGACAAAACTATCAGGAGATTCCGTGGCTGTTCGAAGAAATGCGGCATTCCGGGCAATCTTCCGATAGCGGGCGATGTACGGAATGGCCGGGTTCAAGGTGGCAAATTGCCACAAGGTGTCGTCATTTATCCCGCGACCCTGGAGATCCGCTCCACAACTCCGGACGAGAAACTGTTCCACGTGGTCATCACTCATGGGGTTGAAGTGGGGAGCGCCTCCCAACCACGCGGAAATCTTCTCCCTGAGATAGTCCAGTACCCGGTCAACGATGCCCACCATCTGGGTTGCCCGCGGCCGATTGACGCGGATGCCCTGGCATTCCATGTCCAACAAAGCCGTTATCAGGGGCAGTTCAACCTCGTGATAGAGCCGTAAGAGGTCTTTTCCGTCAGGAATCGCCGCGAGCAACCGAACCATTGCATCCCAAAGCCTGCCGATGTACCGGGCATCTTCCCATAAACGCCAATACATGGCGTCTGCCGGATCTTTGCCCAGTAGCCATGTTTCAAGTCTGGGATAAGGTTCGCCCAAGTACTTGAGCACAAGATTCTCCAGCAGCAACGAAGTCTCTACGTCGCCTTCAATCTCTCCCTCGATCCGCTCGGGAGGGTCCATGAGGTAAGCGAGCAAATAAGAACAAGCGAACCGCCTAATATTATTATATATTAGTATGCCAACTCCCTTACGTTCATCCACGCCCTTCAACCACCCTTTCAAGTCATGCGTGATGATCCTCACTGGCGTTTCCATGATCAGGGTATCCACAAACTTGTCATGCTCTTCTGGAGGTAGAGCCGTACACGTAGGAGCATGGTCAGGCGAGTACATGCCCATGAGGACGGAACCCGCGTCCCTACCGTCGGGGATTATCAAGGGGTGGGAAATGGCCAACGGTGCAGTATTACCGGCTTGGAGACACCAGGCGAGTGATTCGTGGGCACGTGTAAGCACTTGGATATACATATTATTATTGGCTTTCGGCTCGCTCATCCGCTCATGCACGTACCGGAGTGAGTTAAATCGCTCAGGTGCGAACAAGACCTAAGAGAGGCTTGACAGGGACCAGTTTACGAATCGCCGGATGCTGCTCAGCCTTCAACGTAAATCCCTACGGAGCGCCAGTCAATGGGAACCTCGGTGGCCACTCATCATGAAGTCCGCGCCGTCGGTACAGGCCAAGAGTTAAACTGAAGGGCAATGAAAGGAAGGGATTGCCGCCAGTCAGAATGAAGAGGGCTTCTAGGCTCACTCGATGGTGAATCGCCAGGAACAGAACTGGTCCTCAGGGAGAGCGTCTGGAGGACAGTATATGCATTCCGTTTTGATGCGAGGATCTACAGTCTTGGCGAAGCCGGTATACTGAGCCATGCCCGCTGATTTGCACGGGTAATCATCCATCTTCTTGCGCCGCCGGGCACCTTGCACTCGACATTCGTTGATCGTGAACACCAGGCTGCCGTCCTTCTCCCAGGTAGCCGTGTGAGCGCTGATAGTAGAGTACACCTCAAGATGCAAAGCCTTCTCCAGCGCCACCAGGCCGCCACCAGGATATAACGCCAGATGCTCCGACATTTTGAAAGCTTCGAGCCGGCCGAAGTGGGACCAGCAAGTGTCGTTCACCATCTTCGCCGCGGCCATTCCGAACGATGATTCCACAGCTTGGAACCATACCCCATCACTGATCACCCAGGTCTTGCCTATCTCTTTCAGCAAGAGCAGGAGTTCCTCTCGGGATTTGGACGCCAGTACGCGCGGCACAGCGCCGTCCATTTCGATTCCCAGGTAGGGGGCCAGTCTCTTTGCTGCGAGGGGAAAATACTTCTGCAAAACGTCTCTTTCCAATTGCACGGCCGTTTCCGCACCGTGATGATGCACGACCCCAGTAAACCACATGCCGTAATGAACAAGCAGATACCCGAAGAACGTTCCCACTAGTCTCAACAGCTCCTCCCTCGGCAGCTCGGTGAAATCCAAACCAGTTTCACAGCATTTCATGAACAGACCTCTTGACCGGGATTATGCCGCGGTCTTGCCATTTTGAACCTGTTGGTCCACCTGCGTCAATCGTCTTTGCGCTTGTCCCCCGAACACGGCGGGCAATATCTTGCCGAAGGGAATGCTGAAGCCACATGAACATACCATCTCCGACCGTGATCGCACCAACGTTGCCTCCGACCTTGGTCAGACGCTTGATGAGCCACTCCGTTGACTCGTTTGACTACGTCGCCGACGAGGTGGGATTGCCTGAGCGCGTGCATGGCCTTATAAGCTATGAATTCCTACCAGCCTGGAACGGGTATGGTCACTGTCGCATGCCACCAAAGCGTGAAAGACAGCGGGTGGACCGGTGGTACAGTGATTCGCCGTCACGTGTAACCACCTGTATATACATATCTTTATGGTGTCTCTAACCTCAGATCCACTCATAGGTCGCTATCTCTCTCTCTATTGGAGGGCTGGATTGGGAACACCAGTTCAATGACAAGCAGAGAGGTATAACCACCTGAATATACATATATTTATAGGCGTCTCCGTTCCGGTATTCACTCAAAGATAGCTACCTGTTCAATGGTCAGCCATGCATGCAGTACTTGATGGATAGACACAACTCACCTCCAGGGACTCATACCTGGATACCACACCTGTACCGGTAACCAACCACCCAACCAAGGAGGGAGGAAGGTAGAGAGGCAAGGGCGGGGGGGGGGCACACCGGTAGGCATAGGACCTATAGCTACTATACTACTAGTACTTCTTTTGGCACGGATGTGATGATTCATCTACCATATCAGCAAGATAGGTGATGCGGCAGTTCAAACCGAAGGTTTTACTTGGGTTTTCTCTCTCAGGACGCTTACGGATACCCGTCCATCCTTGTCCGCGTTCAGGCATCCGTGCTTCTTCAAGACATCCCGGTAAGCGTAGTAAGTGACTTTGACAATGTCCAGGGTACGCTCGCAATCCCCGATGTCCAGGTCTATCCGCCTTCCCGCCTCCTCGCATCTGATCCAGATGTAGAGCCACAGCTTAGCCGCTGCCCCAAGCTGCATCACAGTGTAAGAGGTGCCCGCGTGAAGATGATATTCCTGGTCAGACTTCATGGCGCTCGTGATTTCCTGGACAGGCGAGCTGTTGATGAGATGGAGCAGCGCCCTGACGAATTCCTCTGTGAGCGCGGGATTCTTCGTCGGCATTTTCAAAGCCCTTATCAGAGCCTTCTTCTTGACCACATGACCTTTGTATTTCGGATACCCTTCGCCCCCACGATCCGCACCGGAGCCCGACTTGAGAGCTTTGACCTCCTCCTGCCATTCCTCAGCCAACATCTTGGAGTAGTAACCCAAGTTGTGAAGACGCCGCGGATAGGGGAGCCCGTGCTCGATCGCATCAAGGATTTGCAGAAGGTTGAAGATATCGAACTTGACCTGCCACAAGTCCTTCTTCTTGGATCTCTTACTACGGTGGAGAGGGCATTGCTCCCAGGTGCAGTTCCGGGAATCGCACGCGAAGGCCACGGTGCCGACGTATTGAATGTAGGCCCTGAACTTGTTCTGATAATGGATTCGTCTTAGCCGCGGCGGAGTCTTGCCGAACCACGGATGGATCGGGCAGGTCGTGTAGACATTGCCGCTCGTGAAGATCTTGTACCGGGCGCGAAGGTAATCGAGGGTCTTATCGAGTAGCGTCCAATGCTTCAGGGCTTGCGGAGATAGTTTGCCGGTCTCGGGGTCACGGAACTTCTCTTCACTCTCCCGAAGGTCGTAGACTCCGCCTTCGGTAGAAAAAACGTTGGTGTGGTTGCGCGGGTTGAGGACCCGTGCTCCGGCACCGTAGTGGTTGACCAGCAGATCAAAGATTCGCGCCTTTTCTTCTCGTTCATGGTCTGAAAGTTCCACCCGTGCTCCTTCAGCGACTTCGGGATGTTCCTGCGGCCAGAATCGCTCTAAGGGTTCCTCGTTCAGATTCGCTCATGAGTCTATCACAAGATCGCCCTCGCCAGAGAAACGAAGTATTTGCGTACCAGAGCCGTTTCTCAGCGACTTTTGCTGTTGGGGTGAGTATGACTCCCCGGAATATCGAACGCCTCACAGCGCGCGTGTGGCAACGCCTGGACGCGACAGGTTTATGCACCACAAATTAGCCACGCAGTAGGATATATGACGGAGATCGTTAGCAAATCTCCGAAAAGTTGGCTGTGTATTATATAGGAGGGTAATACCGCAAGCGATACGGAGGAAAACTCGATGGCAACAACAAAGATTCAATGGACTGACGAGACATAGAACCGCATTACCAGATGCACCCCGCTGAGCGCGGGATTCCATTCATTTTCAAGCAGATCGGCGGAAAAAACCGGGATAAGGGCGGCAGACCGTTGGACGGACGCGAGTGGAACCAGTTTGCGATGGAACTCTGAGTGAAAGCGCTGGGGGCATGAGTCATTCCGTCTCGATTAGCCAAATGAGACACCATCTTTCGGCAAATTTGCCAAGAGATCCTCAAGACCGACCTCCGTAAGACCGACCGACTGGAAGCAATGGCAAACGTTACGAATAGCCGAAGGGTTATCTCAACGCGAATATGAAGCAATAGCGAAGACATGTTTTTGTTGATCATGCAATTACCGTCCACCTGGCAGAAGCGGCTTCCGTAAGCCGCTTTTCAGGTGAGGAAGTCTTCCTGCTCCATGAATAGAATAGATTCTTCGCGATAAAATGTGATGTCCAAGCCGATAAACATGTATAGCATAAAAATACGGTATACCGCTATTGGAGCGTATAAAAGTACTAAGCGGTGCTTCAAAGTATGTCTGTCATCACGCAATGCAATTGGAGATGATTTTGTGTACCATATATAGCGGTAGAGCATGCGCAGCGACGAGGAGGTGATACAAAATGTGCGCATGACGAAACAACTAGACAAGCCGATAGGCTCCTCTTCTTGAATGAAGTTGTTGTTCAGCTATAAGCATCCGTGATGACATTTCAGATAAACAAGCTCACTTGAATATGCTGCAAACCGGATGTTGGAGATATGGCCAGGAGCGGAAAAGACATGTTGATTAAACCGTATTTGAACAAAGCTACAAGGGGCAGAGCCCCCGAAAAGACTGCCGGGCAAAGCGCCTGGCGGAAAGAATGGAGAAACCACATGGAAAAACAGTCAGTTGGAAGACGCCCGGAGGATTGCGGATTCGACCGTGACACCTGGAGAGAATTACAGATGAGATGGTATGAAAGCGAACTGAGCGACCCTGAGCTGCGAGAGTTGTACTTGGATTGCGTGGAAGTGCATGTGGAGCAATTTTGGGCGCTGGGTTGCACAGAAATCCTCGGGAAGCGGATTTGCACCCGGTGGAGCATCGAAACGACTTTCCTTCAGTGGTTGAAACTCTATCTGAGCAGAGGAATATGTTTTGAAGAAGCGTGGGGCCTTGCCGTCGAAGCCTTAACTGAAACAACAGAGGGACGTGGAATTGCATTCGAGGATTTGAATGAATTGGCAGAGGAATTCGGACAGGCAATTTGGGATGAATACGAACAGTCCTTGGAATGGTATTTGGACGACGACATCTACCTCCCGCGCGTCGAAGCTTGGACTGAACGATTGATGGATTTCGGCATAAGCAAAGACAAGGCAGTAGACATGGCCGAGGAGCTTATTAGCTTGCTTCGGGAAATTTCCTTTGAACTGAGAATCCGCCCCACCGATTTCTGGGTTATGGGCGGTGGATCGGACAACTAAACGGGATCTGAGTTGATGAGGTCACCTCTGGGGTCTTTCTTGCTGAAAGAACGGCGGAGAGGCCCCGGAGAGATCGGCGAACTTTCAATTAAAGGCAGAGCACAGATACCGCGGTCCTAATGATTCTGAATTGGTGACTGAAGGGCAGGAGGCAAGTTGATGAACCCCGTAATTGATACAACACAGGGTTACACAAGTGGCGAACAAAAGGTTCAAACCCATTCCGTGGTACGGCGGAAAATACGAATTAGCGCAAAAATTGATCTCGTTCATTCCGAAACATCACTCGTACATTGAAGTATTCGCCGGAGGAGCAGGAGTGTTTTGGGCGAAAGAGAGATCGGAAATGGAAGTGCTCAACGACCTCGATTCCGGACTGTTCAATTTCTACCAGGTGGTTATAGATCCCGATAAATTCAAACGATTTCGTTTTCTCGTGGAATTGCGCCCTTACAGTCGAGAGGAATTCAATCACTGCAAGAAGACTTGGCGAGATTGCGACGATGATGCTGACCGAGCTGCACGTTGGTTTGTAGTGGCCCGGCAATCTTTCAATGCAGTGTTCGGAGGAAGTTGGAAGCGCGAAACGAAGCGGTCGGCCAGGGGCATGTGCGCCGAGGTATCGAGCTACCTATCCGCTGTTGAGAAGCTACCGGAAATACATGAGCGATTGGCAGGCGTCCAGGTGGAAAACAGAGATTTCCGAAAAGTACTGAAAGAATACGATGCGAAGGATGCTTTCTTCTACCTCGATCCACCCTACATCAAGGATACACGGCGAGCCCCGAAAGTCTATGAACACGAAATGACTAATGAAGATCATGAAGATATGGTTGAGCTGCTGTTGGGCCTCAAAGGCAAGGCGATCTTGTCGGGATACGCGCATCCGATCTACGGACCTTTGGAATGTGCCTGCTGGAAGAGAATTGACTACCAAGTGAATTGTCGAACCGCAGTGAAAGCCATCAGCCAGAGCGGAGTAGATAAGGAAACGGCAAGAAAGAAGATGGCTCGGACCGAGACGGTCTGGTTGAAAGTGTGAATATCAGTTGAATAGCAATGTCCCCACCGCCGTAAGCTCCGCGGCGGATGAGGGGCACAAGCCGGGTGTGTTCCCGGAATCCGAAACGCGAGCCAAATGAAGTCGCCATTGCGGTGATTTCGTGGCCCGGTTTCAAAACAAGCAAAGGAGACGGAGTGATGACAAGCGGAGCCGACAGAATGAAGGACGGGAAACATGAGATTTGCAGCGGCGGACAGGATGGTATATCGCGAGAGCTGGTATTCGTCTGTCCGGTCTGCGGAGGCCATGACATCATTGAACGCATGAAGGACAAGCGACGGATACGCGTGTTTGAAGACGGAAGATTTGAATTCAGTGATCCTGACGGATGGGACAGTCACAATTGTGCCTATTTCTGCGGAGATTGTGGGTCGATCATTCGGCACGAGAGATTGGTTTACTTCAAAGATCGAACACACTTGGGAAAATGGCTTTCTCAGCAGTCTGAATGGGAGTTGCAAGAATCCCCGGAGCTGCCCAAAGAAACATACATCGACATGAGCGCTCTGATCGGTTCACCAGAGAAATCGCCGCGGCCAGGAGAACTCCGATTCGTGTGCCCTGAGTGCGATAGTAACGAGCTTGATGAATGCTGGGTTCAAGAAACCCCGATAAAATTCTACGAAGACGGCTCTGTCAAACTAGGGTTCCCTGAATATGATGACGACGCTCACCACTACCGATGTCGTTTCTGTCAGTGCGTACTTGAAGATGAAGGGAACCCGATTGACGGCGAAGATGCACTGGCAGATTACTTGAAAGACCAAACAGTCAATACTGCGTAATTATCGATCATTGGATCACGCCGGTTCGACCTGAAAGTTGGCGAAGGATCTCGCAGAGATTCTTGGCCTCTCCTGCTCTCACCTCCGCGGCGAAAGGGGCGCAAGGCCGGTGTATTCCGGCACTCCCGAGCTTATCGGGAGAAAAACAACAAATGGTGCCCCCATAAGAGACAAGGGCACCGAGGAGACCAATTATGAGCAAAACGTGTGAATTGGTGCAACCACTGTCAAACAAAGACCCCAAAAATGAGCCGAGGGAACTGGATTTCTGTTGCCCACAGTGTGGGGAATCTGGACTAAGCCTGATGTGGACCGGTGTGCAACTCTCCAGGGAGGTGCAAGGCATATACGAGGATGGCACAGTGGAGTTTGGGCCGATGATTGATGATTATGAGACGTACGACACATTCTATGAATGCCATTTGTGCGGTTTTCGCCTGCGAGATGGTTCAGGGGAGTACGTTGAAACTGAGGGCGGTTTGGTGAAATGGATCCAGGAAAATTGCAAGGAAGCGTTGCCATGCGTTGAATAGAGATTGAAATCGTTGCGCTGGCATGTCTCAACGCGACCGACCCTTTTTGAAAAGCAAGGACCCGTCCCTGAAATCCTCCCGCAGGGGTCGGGCCACAAGGCGGTGCGTTCCGCAACCGAGTTTAACTCGGAAAATCAAAAAAGGGGTGGCAACGGGTTTTGCTACCTAGTGGAGGCAGAAGATGCAGGTTTTAGCGATTAACAATGGAAGAGACAAGGATTAAAGGAGGAAGAAAGATGATTACAGAGAAATTGGAAAAAGACATTACGAGATTCTTACACAACGGCATTTCTGGCATTTTTACTGATTTTGCCCCTGATAGGGCATCCTTGCTGGAAGACAGTAAATGTGCTGACAATGTGGACACTGAGGCTTTAGCAGCAGACATACTAGCATTTGAACGTAACTACATGAAAAGAGCAACAATGCTGAAGATCCTGCTGGAGATTGTCGAAGACAAGTATGGTTGTAAGGTATTAGTAACACACGAGACGGATATATGGGACTCAACTTTTGAACTTGAAGTTGCAATGTATGATGACAAAGACCCGTTTATGAAGTTGGAAATGTATGCAGAGGCGGATGGACAGTTAAGGGTAGAATTTAATCAAATACTGGGGTTGTCTAAGATAATTTATGAATGGGATGGACTGGTAGGCATAGAAGTTTACCAAGCAAGTGAAGTTGGACAAGGAGCCAGCAATTAGAGGAGGAACATAGAATTATGGAAAGAATAAGAATTACCGATTTAAAGTATGGTGCCGATGCATTTACTTTTGATGAATATGAAAAGGCTCTTGTGAGGAATTGGGAAATAGACAGACGTGCGAAGGAGTTACAAGGCAGATACCTGAATGCAACTCCTAAAGAGCGAGAGAAACTAAAAGGTGAGTTTGGAGCATTGTGGGCGGAACAAGATTTACTTGATAAAATATTATCTGCAAACTATTACTGCCCTTATTGTGAGGATAGTTTAGATATGCGTTATTATGGCGGAAACTGTGAATGTGGTGCGAGTCTTTCTGATTTTGATGGCATTGGTGGTTTTTGGAATGAAGACGATGAAGACCAGTTTGATGCAGATGCGATCACAGTATAACGATTACGATCATTGCTAATTTAGCCAATTAAGCCCCACCACCGCAACCTCCGCGGCGGCGAGGCACAAGGCCGGTACTCCGGCACCCCGGCGTTTGTTCGGGGGAAGATTGAAAGTGGTGCCACTATTGGAGGGATCGGCGCCGAGGAAAGGAATTATGAATAAAACACCTGAAATGCTGAACCCCGTTTCGGCAGAAAACGCGAAGCCTGACCCAAAGAGACTTTTCTTTTGTTGCCCAGAGTGCGGAAGCTCTCTGCTGAGCCAAGTCATGACCGTACGACTCTTCAGTGAAATGGACACTGTATATGACGATGGGACGGTAGAGGAGGGCTATCCGATTGATGAAGAGGTCGAAGAGGTATTCTACGAATGCAATGAATGCCTGTATCCTCTACAGGATGCTTCTGGAAACCTGGTACGAACGCAACAGGATCTTGTCAAATGGCTCAAGGCGAACTCCAAAATAACTTCAGCCACGTCCAATCATAACTGAGATCAGCGCTGGCTTTCAGCACAGCCCTGTTAGCCGAACAAGGCTTCGCCTCCGTATTCCTCCTGTCGGAGGCAGGCCGCAAGGCCGGTGTACTCCGGCAACCGAAGCTGGGCATAACCTGGCGAGGAAGAAGACACTCTGGAGGAAGAGAAATGGCAGAAAACCGGTCGGCAAAAACCGACCCACAACCCGAGGTAGCGATGCCTCAGCTCCTGGATGCTCAGGATGTAGCTCTCATACTGAAGATTGCTCCTAAGACCGTTCACAAATTGGTGAGAAGAGGAAAGCTTGGATGCGTGCAGGTCACGGAGAAGGATCGTCGTTTTACGCGAGAACAGGTGCAGGCGTACATTGATTCTCAGAGCGTAAACGTTCGAATTGACAAGAAGAGTGCCAAGCCTGTAAGATCCACGCCGCCGAAAGGAGGTGAGAAATCGTCGAGGGTTTTTGACAGGGCGAATCTTCTCAAGGAGATGCGCTCATGGCAGTGATGAAAAGGGGAAAGGTCTATTACCTGAGAATTAGGCCTTTCAATGAGAATTTGGTGAATTTACGGACAATGGCGCAGTCAAAAGCGGAGGCAATGAAGATCGAGCGTGCGATTCTCACGGCGTGCGGTTCGGGGGACTACCGAAGCCTCGATGCTCTGAGCCGAGAGGCGTGCGTGCGCATGTTCCGGAATCAGCGGTGGGAAATCCCGCTGGATTTGTCGGACGAGCAGTCAGGACGCGAGGTGCTCACGATTTGGCGGGCTATTGAACTTTGCCTCAAATACCCTGACGTGAAGAACAGCCCCAATCGCGAACGTCACGAGTATTCCTTTGCTCGACTCGTTGAGAAATGGGGTAGAGACTTGCCGGTCAAGGACATCTGGATACCGCAAATCAAAGAGTACCAGATCGAGAGGCTGAATGAGGGGGCTGCGCCCGCGACGGTGAACAAGGAAAAGGCTGCTCTCTCCAAGATGTTCCAGGTGCTCATAGAACTCCGACACGTGGAGGTCAATCCGGCTCGTCTCGTGAAGAGCCTTTCCGAAAAGGAGGGGCAGAGACACGCGTATATCAGTTTCAAGGACTTTCAGCGAATCATTGAGTGTCTTCCAGCCTGGTTTCGGCCAATCGCTCAGACAGCCTATTACACGGGAATGCGGAGAGGCGAGGTCGTCGGATTGACCCGCCAAAAAGTCAACTTAGAGAAGCGAATGGTGTACCTGGGGCCGGACGATGTGAAGGAAAGTGATTGGAAACGTGTTCCCATTCACAAAGACCTCGTTCCCATTCTGGAAGAAGTCATGAAGGTGCGAAGTCTGAATTCGGATCGGATATTCCTCCACAACGGCGCGGCTGTCTCACATCGTGACGAGTTGCGGTGGTGCTGGGATCGGAGGGTCATAACGCTTGATTTTGACCCGTTCCCGCATTTTCACGACTTGCGGCACACGTGGAAGGTCAATGCCCGGAGGTCTGGAATGGACTCGGAAATCCGGAAGCAGATCATGGGCCATTGGTACAGGGGCAAGAACGTGGATGAGGGATATGGCTGGATCAGCGACGAGGAACTCATCGAGGCCATAGACGGAATGACTTTCGATCATGGCGACACGGCCATTTTCGTGAGCACCAAGAAAGAAAAATCCCGAAAGCGGCAACCTTCGGGATGTGATCAAATTGTGACCAAAATCAGGTCACGTCAAAGCACTGGATAAGATAAGTAGTTAATATCGTTGGCGTCCCCAAGGGGATTTGAACCCCTGTCGCCGGCGTGAAAGGCCGGTGTCCTAGGCCTGACTAGACGATGGGGACGAAGTGCCATCGTTGGTACCGTCGCGTCCTGTGGCGCGCCCCCGATACGGTGCGGCGGCCTCGCCGCGTTGCAGTCAATGTGGTGGGCCGTGCTGGGATCGAACCAGCGACTCTCTGATTAAAAGTCAGATACTCTACCGCTGAGTTAACGGCCCGCCGCCGACTTCACTCGTGCGCAACGGGGCCCTCAGTCGGTAGAGCGGCCGGTTCGGCGCTCATGGGGCCCATTCATATACCCACGGACGGCGTCTCGCTACGGATAACGCGTCCGCCCGGCCAAGTCAATGGCCCCTCGGCCCGACCCCGATGCGGTCGGCCGCAATCGATCTCTTCAATTAAGCACACGCCAGCCGATCTTGTCAAGCGCCGTTTCGGATTTTGCGAGCAGGGAGGATTTACCGCACCACAGAGCGGACACACAGACAAAAGAAACGAAAACCCGGGGCGGGGTCAGGCGGGGTGCACCGGGTTTTCCGTCCTGCGCAGCCCTAAGGCTGGCATTGGTTTAATTCTACCATATTGCGCGGTCGTCAGTCAATACGAAATCGCGTGTGGACCCGCGGAGTTGCAAACGAACCCTCGCAAGCGCCAAAGGCAAGGTCGAGAAATCAGCGTGTGGATCTGAAAAACGGCTTGTCAGAAGGGCGGAATTCAGGCATAAAAAAAGAGTCCGACCCTAACCCCTGTACCCTCCGTCGGACTCAATTCATGCCGGAAGGAACGCTCCGGCGCAATGTAGTGAAAGACGATAACGAGGCGGATGATACCTTTTCGATGAAGGACTTGTCAAACTCGAAACTACTTTAAGAGCCATTATCGCTGTTATATCGCGTCATCAGAGCGAGGCTCTCGTACCGGATCTGAGGAAGGCGTCCTTCTCTCGCATGTGAGAAACGATTTCCCTCACGGTGCGCTCTTAACGCAATGAGAAAGCCCCCGCGGTCGACGGCATTCGGAGCCGGTGGGCCGAGACGCCGCGCTCCTCGGGACCGCGCCCCATGAATGAATGATTGCGCAATCCTCTTTTCCCCCCTTTTAACAGACCCTGTCGTCATGGTATAACAACCCCTCGAACCAGGCAGTCGTTCGTCGGCGCATTCCAAACAGGTATCGATTTCCAATCGGCTAGGCCAGAGTCTGGAGGTCCAGGTGAGAACCTTCGAGTATCTCAAACCAACGTCGCTCAAAGAGGCCCTTGAGCTGCTTGAACACCACGGAGAAAGGGCGAAACTTGTGGCAGGGGGCACCGACGTGATGGTCCTTTGGAAGAAGCGGGCTATTTCGCCGGAGTATCTGATTTCTTTGCGAAATGTCCCGGAGCTTCATTTCATCACGTACGACGGGGGGCTGAAGATCGGCGCAGCGACGCCGTTGCGCACGATAGAGCTTTCTCCCGAAGTCCGCGAGCATTTCCCAGTGGTTACGGACGCGGTGAGCAACCTCGGTTCCGTGCAGGTGAGGAATTCCGGCACGATGGGGGGCAACCTCTGCAACGCCGCTCCGTCGGCGGACAGCGCGCCGCCCATGCTGGTGCTCGGCGCGGAAGTGGCCATCTCCAGCCCGGCCGGCGAGCGGTGCGTGCCGATAACGGAGTTCTTTGAAGGGCCATCCAAAACCGTGGTGGGGCCGCGCGAAATCGTCACTCATTTCTCTATCCCGAAGCCTCAACCGAATGCCGGCGCGGCCTATTGGAAGCACACCCGTCGCAAAGCGATGGACCTACCGATCCTGGGAGTGGCATGCCTGATTTCGTTTCAGGATGACATGAAGACATGCCGCGCCGCATCGATCGCCCTGGGAGTTGCCGCGCCTACGCCAATACGAGCACACAAGGCTGAGGCGTTCCTCGCGGGCAAGCTCGTCGATGAAGCGGTCCTCGATGAAGCGGGTGCGATCGCCGCGTCCGAAGGGAGCCCGCGCACGACGATCCGCGGCTCCGCGTGGTATCGCAGCGAGATGATTCGCGTGCTCGTGAAACGCACCGGGTTGATGTGCCGGGACAGGGCGAAAGGAGCGGCCGTGAAATGAAGCGGACCATTCGGTTTACCGTGAATGGCAATGTCGTTGAGGTTGAAGTGCTGCCTCATTGGAATTTGCTGCGAGTGCTGCGAGAAGACTTGTCGCTCACCGGCGCGAAACAAGGATGCGGCGAGGGCGAGTGCGGCGCTTGCACGGTCCTGGTTGATGGCGCTCCGGTAAACGCTTGCATTTACCCGGTTATCGAGGCGGAAGGGAAGAACGTGCTCACCGTGGAAGGGCTCATGAGCGAGGACGGTCGGCTCCATCCCATCCAGGAGGCTTTCCTCGAGAAAGCGGGTGTGCAGTGCGGATTCTGCACTCCGGGGATGATTATGTCAGCCAAGGCTCTTCTAGACATGACGCCGGACCCGACCGAAGCGGAAATCAGACATGCGATCGCAGGCAATATGTGTCGGTGCACGGGCTACGTCCAGATAGCGGAATCCATCCGCCGGGCGGCGGAGCTGCTCTCCGGCGACGGCTCCTCGGGCAAGGAGTAGACCATGAGCGAACTCTTCGTGGGCAAGTCGATTCCCAAGGCCGATGTGGACAAGGTCACGGGCCGGGCGCAGTATATCAATGATATCAAAGTACCCCGGATGCTCTACGGGAAGATCCTTTACAGCAGTCGCCCTCACGCAAGGATCAAGCACGTCGACACATCCAAGGCTGAGAGACTGTATGGCGTTCGTGCCGTGCTCACCGGACAAAACGTACCGGAAGTTCGAGTAGGCTTTCTCGGCGATCAGACAGCGCTCAAGAAGGATAAGGTTCGGCAGTTCCGCGACGAAGTGGCCGCTGTCGCGGCGATCGACGAGGACATCGCGGAGGAGGCTCTCCGGCTCATCGAGGTGGAATACGAGGACCTGCCTCCAGTGTTCGATCCGCTCGAGGCGATGAAGGAGGATGCGCCGCTCATCCACGAACTGGACGCCAGAGGCAAGCCTCGGCGCAACAACATTCTCCCGTTACCGTGGCGGCTCCTCGCCGGAGACGTGGACCGCGCGCGCAGCGAGTCCGCGCACGTGGTGAAGGACACGTTTTCGACCACCTGGGTACATCAAGTCTGCATGGGAACGAGCGGCTGTATAGCGGAGTTTGACCCGAGCGGCAACCTTATCTTTACAAGCGTCACCAACGTCCCGTTCGGCGGCAAGGACCGGCTGGACATGTTCCTCAAGAGTCTTGGACTCAAAGGGACCACGCGCGTCCTCACTCCTTACGTCGGTGGGAGCTTCGGCAGCAAGCTGGACACGGACATCTACGAGTTCATTGCGGTGCTGCTGGCCTGGAAGACGCGGTGCCCGGTGAAGATCCAGTTCAGCCGGCACGAGGAGTTCGTCGCGAGTCCGCCGCGACAACCGTGCATTGCCACAGTGGAACAGGGCTGTGATCGTGAGGGGCGGCTGACCTTTCGCGTGGTGGACATGATCCTGGATAATGGAGCCTACACATCGTGGGGTGCGACCACGCCGTCGGTGATGTCGATTCCGGTCTCGTCGCTCTACAAGGTGCCGAACATATCGTTTCAGGCCACGTGCGTGTACACCAACAACATCTATGCACAGGCCATGCGAGGTTACGGCAATCCGCAGGCCACGTACGTGGTGGAACAGTCGATGGACCAGCTCGCAGAGGTCGCGGGCATCGACCCGCTCGAGTTTCGGCTCATCAACGCGAATGAGCCGTTCACCGAGACTCCCATGCGGATCAACATTACCACTTGTCCGCTCAAGGAGTGCCTCACCGAAGTGAAAACCCGGCTCGGTTGGGATGACAAGCAGGGCAAGCGCAATGGTCGTGGGGTCGGCGCAGCGTCTTTCCTGCACGTTGGCGGCGGGGCCCGGGTGTACCTGTCGGACGGACAGGGAATCATCATGAAAGTGGACGACGAGGGCAAACTCGTCATCATCACGGGTGGTACCGATCAAGGGCAGGGCTCCGAGACGATCATCCGACAAATGGCAGCGGACGCCGTGGGTTTCAGACCCGAAGACATCAACATATTTCAAGGCGATACCGAGATCTGCCCGTGGGACGTTGGCACGCACGCAAGCCGCCATGCATTCATCACCGGCAACGCCATTCTCCTGGCGGCCGGAGAGATCCGCGAGAAAGTCCTGGTCTTGGCAGCGCGATGGATGGGGCAGATCGTCCAGCGAGGCTTGCAGCAGCGGGCGCGTCGAGACCCGAATTTCAAGTTACCCGACCTGGATCTCGATCTCCTCGCGGACCCGAAGAATCTTGACCTGAGAAATGGTCAAGTCTTTGTGAAGTCCGATCCTGACAACCCACATCTTCGCGTTCCAGTCGCGCAGGTGCTTCGCAGGGCGCACATGCTCGGCACGGGCAAAGGCGAGATGGTCATGGCCGAAGCCTTCTACGACCCGCCAAACGAGATGATCGACCGGGAAGGCAAGGGCAACCTGTCGTGCTGCTATACCTTCGGCACCCACGGGGTCGAGGTCGAAGTTGACCGTGAAACCGGCCAGGTGAAGATCCTCAACTACGTTGCGGCGCACGACGTAGGACGCGCGATCAACCCGATGCTGCTTCGCGGGCAGATATATGGCGCGACGGTAATGGGCACGGGTTATGCGCTCACCGAGGAGATACAGGTCAATGCCGGCCGCGTCATGAATTCCAACTTGCTCGACTACAAGGTGCTCACCGCAAAGGACGATCTGCCGATCGACACGGTCATCGTGGAGCCGTTCGAACCTTCCGGTCCGTTCGGCGCGAAGGGAATCGGCGAGCCTGCGTGCGTGCCGACCGCTCCTGCCATCGCCAACGCAATCTACGATGCGATCGGAGTGAGGATCAAGAGCCTCCCTATCACGCCGGAAAAGGTTCTCGCTGCAATCAAGGAGATGGAGGGCGCCAAGGAAGCCGACTAGTGGATCGATTCAGAAATACGTTTACGTTGTTTTCAGCGACAGGCTTGGGTAGGGGCGGGTCTCAGACCCGCCCCTACGAGGCATATCGCGTTGTTCAATGCCCCAACCTCCCACGATCCTGGTGGCAAGGTGATTACGGATCGATCTACTAGAACCCGTTCACTCGCGGCCTTTGAGTGAACCCAGTTCCCCTGAACAAGCCGCAGATGCGTTCCAAAAGGCTGTCGAATTCGTGGAAGCTATCTCCGAGTACCTGGAATCAACTGATGATAGTGTTTGAAGCTTCTTCTCCCAGCTGGTATATCTCGAATCGCACATCAAGTGACGATCTTGCAACTTTTTGGTTACCAAAGCCTTGAGCGAATAGTGGGATTCGCTGTTGTCTCGCTCGGCGGCCTCCCGCTGTAATTTCCAGCTATTGCATCTTGCCACCACCCTTGCTCGCGGTTAATATGGATTCACAGGCGCGATCCTGCACAGTGCGGTTCTGTCTGTCGGGGTGGGGGCAAACATGGGCCAGGACGCCAACGCACTTCATTCTGATCCGATTGCGGCACATCCACGTGGACGGATGATTGAAACTCGCGCCGCGCAGATCCACCAACTTTACGCACAAGCGCGCACCGGGCTGATAGGTGCATTCCTTGGGGCTGCGGTTCTCGCGGCCGCTCTGTGGAGAGTGGTCACACATGAGTGGTTGTTAGTGTGGCTTGCGGCGACTGTCGTCGTGCATGTGCCGAGGCACATGCTCATAAAGGCCTATTTCAGAGCGGAACCTGAGGCGGCTGATATTGAACGCTGGGGCAGGCGGTTCGCACTTGGAGTGATCGCCGGCGCCGCCCTGTGGGGTGCTGCCGCCGTCGCGTTCTTCTCGTCTCAGTCTCTTTTGCACCAGTTCCTCCTCTCGCTGTTCCTGGCCGGAGTCAGTTGTGGCGCGGCTGCGGTGTATTGGCCTTTGCGTCAAGTGTACGTGCCGGCCATCCTGCTGGAGTTGCTTCCGCTGTCAGGTCGCTTCATGTACGAGGGGAACGAGGTTCACATAATCATTGGTCTCGTGATCTTTATGTTCGCTGTCGTACTCGTGGCCATGGGAAACAGCGCGAACGCGGGATTCGTTGAGATTCTCCAGTTGCGGTTCGAAAAGGCTGATTTGGCAGACTCTCTCGAAACAGCTCGCCAGGAACTCAAACGACGCGTTCACGAGCGTACCGCCGCCCTCGTACAAGCCAACGAAGACCTACGAGGCGAAATCTTTGAGCGCAAAGCAGCTGAAGCTGCACTCAGAGAATCCGAGAAGAAATACCGGGCGCTCGTGCAAACATCCGTCGAAGGTATTTGCGTGATTCAGGACGGTCTCTTGCGGTTCGTGAATTTGAAGACGGCACACTTCCTCGGGTTCACGGAACAGGAGATTATCGGAAGTGAGTATACGCGGTTCATCCATCCCGATGATCGAGCCGCTGCGGAAGCGCGGTATGTGGCGCAACTGGAAGACAAGAAACTCCACCGGAGGTTCACGTTCCGCGTAGTGAGCCGGCAAGGAGATATCAAGTGGTTGGAGGGAGACACGACGCTCTGTCAGTGGGATGGAAGGCCTGCAGTCCTGCTCTTCGCAGCCGATGTGACCGATCGTAAGCAGGCAGAGGAGGCATTTCGCCAGGCCAACGAACGCTTTCGTGTGGTGTTCGATACTGCGGCGGACAGCATCTTTATCAAAGATCGCGACCTCCGGTACGTATTGGTGAATCCCGCGATGGAGAGGCTTTTTGGCATGTCTGCCGTGGATCTGCTCGGCAAGACCGACGCGGACCTGTTCGGAGAGGACGCTGCTGTGCACATTGTCCAGACGGACCGGTTGGTCCTGGGCGGCCGGGTGTTCAGTGAAGAGCACGAGAAGCCGGTGCGCGGCGTCCCCAAGGTGTTCAACGTGGTAAAAGTGCCCATGCGGAACGAGTCAGGGGAAATCATTGGTTTGTGTGGAATCGCGCGAGATGTCACCGAACGCAAACAGGCTGAAGAGGCGCTTAGGGAGCGTGAAGCCACCCTCAAGAGCGTCCTCCGCGCTGCGCACATGGGGATAGGGGTGGTGAAAGGACGCCGCACTATCGCATGGTCCAACGAAGCGCTGTGCAGGATGACGGGATATTCGGCCGAGGAACTCGTGGGCCAAAGCGCGCTCTTGCTCTACGAGAACGAGGACGAGTACGAGCGCGTCGGCCGCTTGAAGTATTCTCAGATCGAGGCAAGAGGGTGGGGCGCCATAGAAACTAGATGGAAGCGCAAAGACGGTGAAATCATAGAAGTATTCTTGAGTTCTGCCGCTATTGAACCGGGGAACTTGGCGGCGGGAGTCGTCTTTACGGCACTGGACATTACCGATCGCAAACAGGCAGAGCGTGCGCTACGAGACTCTGAAGAGAAATACCGTTTTCTCGTTGACCACGCGCCGATCGGAATTCTGTCGGTTGATACTGGAGGGTGGATTCTCGAAGCAAACCGGAAATTGGTCGAAATCCTGGGATCGCCCAACGCGGACGCGACCAAGGAAATCAACATGTTCACTTTTCCACTTCTTGTGGAAGCGGGAATCTCGGATGCCTTTCAGCGTTGCATAACCGAAGACCGGCCGGTCGCTGCCGAACGGCCCTATGTCAGTAAGTGGGGCAAACGTGTGCACCTGCGCATACTCCTCACCCCTCTCCGAGACTCACGAGGAACGCTGCGCGGGTGCCAGGCTGTTATGGAGGACGTCAGCGACCAAAAGCGCGCGGAAGCCGAGTTGATCGCGTCCGAAGAGAAGTCGCGTATCATCATTGATTCATCGCCGGTCGGGATCGGCATTGTAGTGGATGCTCACTACGTATACGTGAATCCGGCGTTCATTCGCATGTTCGGGTACGAGAGCGCAGACGAGATGATCGGCTCACGTGTGGGCTCGTTCGCGGTCCCCGAAGACGCAGATCGCGTCCGGCAGTCTGCTGAGGCGATTGCGTCAGGGGAGAGCGGAGAAATTCAATTCCAGGCTAGGAACGTCAAAAAGGACCGGACACATTTCGACGCGGAGGGCTGGATCACAAGAATTCAATTTGGGGGCAACCCAGCAGTGCTAATATTTGTCTCGGACGTTACCGAAGCGAAGTCCCTGCGTACACAACTTTTGCACGCACAGAAAATGGAAGCGGTCGGGACTCTGGCGGGCGGCATCGCCCACGACTTCAACAATCTGTTGTCGGTCGTTCTCGGCTACTCGGAACTGCTCCTCGCCAACAAAGCCGTGGACGACCCCGAGTACGACGACCTCGTGCGGATCGCCGGCGCGGCGCGCAACGGCGCTGACCTTGTACAGAGGATTCTCACGTTCAGTCGGAAAGTCGAGACACAGCCTCGCCCATTGAATCTTAACCACACCGTGAAGCAGGCGGAACACCTTCTTCGCCGGACTATCCCCCGGATCATCGAACTCGAACTCGTGCTGCGACCTGACCTCAAGATGGTGAACGCGGACCCGGGCCAGATCGAACAAGTGGTGCTCAACTTGGCACTCAACGCCAAGGATGCAATGCCGGAAGGCGGCCGGCTGGTAATCGAAACGGACAACATTGCCCTGGGCGAGGAGTTCCGCAAGAGCCATTTGGGAGGAGAACCCGGCAACTATGTGATGATGAAAGTCAGCGATACCGGCGTCGGGATCGAGGAATGTGTGCGGGAGCACATTTTCGAACCGTTCTATACTACCAAGGGAGTCGGCCAAGGGTCGGGCCTCGGGCTTGCAATGGTTTACGGCATCGTCACCGGACATGGTGGATATGTCGAATGCTACAGTAATCCCGGTGCCGGGACCACGTTCGTAATATACTTGCCGACGCTGCAAGTTGAGCAGGCGCCCGTCATAGAAACGGTCGAAAGCGAGCCGGCGGGGGGTAGCGAGGTCATCCTGGTAGTGGACGACGAGGAGTTTATCCGAGAACTTGGCCGGAGAATACTGACTCGTGCCGGATACGAGGTGCTCGTGGCGGCAAATGGCAGAGAAGCGGTCGAGATCTACCGTAAGCGACAAAAGGAAGTGGATCTGGTGATTCTGGACCTCATTATGCCGATCATGGAAGGAACCCAATGCCTCGGACATCTCCTTGAGATCAACCCGGCAGTCAAGGTTCTCGTAGCAACGGGCTATTGGCCGACCGGCACAGCGCGCTCGGGACTGGAGGCCAAGACCAAGGGCTTCGTAAGCAAGCCTTTCGACATCGGCCAACTCTTGAAGGCGGTCCGGGAAGCCCTCGACAAAACGTGATTCCTCTCTTGCCGCATGCCTTGTTCTTTCCTTCCTGAATCAATATGCTTTATAGAAGTTGCCAAAATTCTCGTCCGATTGGCCAGAAGGAGACCGTCACCCCGGACTTGATCCGGGATCCAGTCTCTGGGTTCCGGCCTTCTCGACAACGACGAGCGGCTTTTGGTAATCTTCGAGCAGGCAATCGAGCATTATCTTTGGCAGCAGCTATACACGAAAAGACTTTGGCCGCGGTCGGTCAGCTTCCACGTGAAATCGGGACCGTCGTCCGAAGCGCGGGAAGCCTCCAGCCGTTCCACAGCTTAGCGGTATCCATTCAGTTGAGATCGGGATTTTGGTGAACACTCTCTTGGAGCAGGCTTTCCAGCCTGCGATTGGTGAGTATTCGCAACCGGTAGGCTGGAAAGCCTGCCCCACAAGACCGAATGGATACGCTTCGAGGCGCATTGCTATTGAAGAGTCGCGTAGGGCCGTGTATCATGATTCGGCACGAATGGGCCGCAATACGGCAACTCCTCGAGCCTGGGAGCTGACAGGTGAAAATCAACGTCAAAGCGTTCGTGAAGGATTTCGGCGATGGAGTTCCGGACGTGGACCTTCAGTTGAAGTTCGGTCTATCGGGCGAACAGGTTGGCCAACTCGTGGCCGCCCTGAAAAGAAGGGGAGATATCACGCCGGAACACGCAGAACATCGCCGGGCCTGCCTCGGCGCCGCCGAAGTTGCTAATCCGGACGCTGCGCCTGTGCAAGATCCACCCGTCGTTAAGGTTGATCTCGATACCGGCCTGGTGCTGCACTGTCCTTCCTGTGGGGCCGCGGTAAAGCGGGACGCGGAACGATGCGATTACTGCCATTCGCATTTGGATTTTTCGCTCACTGGAAAGACTACACACTGCCCGCACTGTTACGAGCGAATCCCTGCGGAGAGCAGATTCTGCTTCAGATGCGCACGACCTGTGACCACGACCGACCAACCGGGCGAAGTGCACGCGGATCGCCTTTGCCCACGGTGCGCGGTTCCTATGGCGACACGAACCGTGGGTGACTTCCCGCTTATCGCCTGCGAGAAGTGCGGCGGTCTGTTCGTGACACATGAGACTTTCGAAATGATGCAGGACTCTTCGCAGCGCGTCATCGAAACGGGCGCACTGAGCAAACCCGCCCATTTGGAACTTGAAAAGAAAGTCACGTACGTGCGATGCCCCGTGTGTCACACTATGATGAACCGGAAGAACTTCGCCCAGATCTCTGGAGTTATCGTGGACGTGTGTGGTCATCACGGCACATGGTTCGATCCCGGAGAACTGGAAAAGCTCATGGATTTCATCGCGCGCGGCGGCCTACTGAAGGCCCGCGCGAAGGAAGAGGAACGGCTCAAGGAGTTGGAGACGCTTGAGCGTCTCAGAAGGGAAGAGCACGTTGCCAGGGGAGAGTCCCCGTTGCTCCTCATGCCCGAATATCCCCTGGAGGGGAAGAGCCCGGACCTGATTGACATCCTGTCGAAAGCCTTCACACTCTTCAAGGAGTGAAGCAATGCGCTTTCAAGCAAGGAATTCCGGCCAACAGCCGGCATGCATCGGATTTGAGTCCAAACCAACAATATACGGATTGCAATGGAAACTAAGAAACCAATCGTCGCCGTCAAAGAAACCAGGCCGGAATCCGTCCTGGACGACATACGAACCGCAATGCAAGACGCTGAGTTCACCGAGTACTTGGACCCGTCTGCGCCCGTCATCCTCAAGAATAACATATCGTGGCATTTTCCATTCCTGAGTGCGAACACCACGCCGTGGCAACTCGAAGGGGTGATCCTCGCCCTGAAGGACGCGGGGTACCGCAAGATTGTGGCGGTGGAGAACGAAACCGTCGTCACGAACGCTTTCAAAGGCGAACGGCTCAACAAGTACACGAAGATTCTCGAAAAACACGACATCCCGGTGCTCTACAACTTCCGAGAGAGTGACATTCGCTGGATCACGTACAAGCCGAAAGGAAAGATGCTGGTCCTGGACAAGATATTTCCCAAGGGAATTCGCATCCCGGAGTTTTTCATCGGTAAAAATATCGTCCATCTTCCGACCGTGAAGTGTCACATCTACACCGGGACTACGGGCTCGATGAAGAATGCCTTCGGAGGGCTTCTGACGAGCCGTCGGCACTATACGCACTCGGTGATCCACGAGACGTTGAACGATCTGCTGGTAATCCAAAAGGAGATCCATGCGGGGATCTTCACGGTGATGGACGGGACCGTAGCGGGTTGCGGACCGGGCCCGCGTACCATGACCCCTATGGAAAAGGACTTGATGCTTGCGTCCGGCGACAGCACGGCGATTGATGCGGTCGCAGCGAACCTGATGGGTTTTGATCCGATGGCCCTCAAGTTCATACGTCTCGCGGATGAAGCGAGCCTTGGAGTAGGGCGCCTGGACGGAATACAGATCAAAGGCAAAGATGTTTCACGGGAGAACTGGAGATTCACCGTGGGAGACAATGCCGCCTCGTCAGTAGGAAAGTTGATCTGGTTCGGGCCGCTCAAGCCGCTGGAGAAACTCTTCTTCCGAACTCCCCTGGTATACCTGTTCGTATTCGGGTCGTTCTTCTATCATGACTACGTGTACTGGCCGTTGATTGCTAAGCCTCGTATGGAGAACTTCAAGAAGGCGAGCAAGTGGGGACGGCTCTTCGATCAGTACCCCTAGTAGCCCTGCTTCGCTGAGTCCGGCGCGCAGTTTTCTGCTCCAGGCCCCGACGCGACGGAGAAGCCGAAACGGAGAGCTGTTCGGAGAAGAGCTACAAGGGAACCCGTCCTCTTCCGGACACAGGTTCCCTAACAGTCACTCCTCACAGCGCGCCACCCACAAGAAGGTACAGCTGTAGAATCCCAGCCGCGTAGTCTCTGGAATCAGACGCTCTGGAACAACTCGCGGCGCATGAAATCGTTGAGCTGCTTTTGGACGCGAGCGCGTACCGCATTCACATCGGTACGCCAACGGTCCGCCTTTTGGAGCGCCTCATCTTCCCAGGGAAGGCGCTGGTCCGCCGGCTTGGCGAGTATGTCTCGTTCAAGCTCTCGGGGAACCGGCGGCTGGAGGAGGTCCTGATAACGGGACTTGATCCGCTGGATGGTGTGCAGGAGCTTGATCAGGTCTTCTCGTGAAAGCTCCTTGGCAGGGCGTGGAGGATGGTCTTTGCGGATGAGGTGGAGTTCCTCGAGGGGGGTGCCTTCCTTGAGCGCTTGGTTGATAAGTCGCTTCAAGTGGCGATAATTGCTCCTGAAGTCCCCGGGAGGTTCGGGCACTTTGGTGGCCGGATCGGAAAAAGTAAACAACATACCAGACCTCCGAAATGAAATGTAAAGATCGAGAGGGATCCGACACACTCCCACTCGGAAAACAACGGCCAAGTAACACGTCCTTTTCGGCTCGTCAAGGATTAGTTTACGTTTTCTGCATATCATAGCGATGAAAAAGCAAAAAGGGATTAATGAGCGAGTCACGAGGGCGCGTCCGCACGGGGCTTTACTTCCGAAGCGCGTGTACACTATCTATTAAGGGTCGGTCCGCGCCGGCCCGGCGAAAGCACCCGCGCACGATAGCCCGTCAAGAAGGGCAATGGAGACGCTGCACGTGGGAACGAAGGAAATCGTAATTAGGGGCGCACGGGAACACAACCTCAAGAATGTGGACCTTGATATTCCCCGCGATAAGATGGTCGTTATCACAGGGCTGTCGGGTTCCGGCAAATCGAGCCTCGCGTTCGACACGATCTACGCTGAGGGCCAACGGCGATACGTGGAGTCCCTTTCCGCGTATGCGCGCCAGTTCCTTGAGATGATGGACAAGCCGGACGTGGACCTCATTGAGGGGCTTTCACCGGCGATCAGCATTGAGCAGAAAACCACGTCTCGCAACCCGCGATCCACCGTGGGCACGGTAACTGAGATCTACGACTACCTCCGGCTCTTGTACGCGCGGGTTGGGATTCCTCATTGCTGGGAATGCGGCCGCCCGATTGCGTCCATGACCATCCAGCAGATGGTCGACCGCGTCATGGAACTTCCCCAAGGCACTCGGATCTATGTCCTCGCTCCGATCGTTTCCGGCAGGAAAGGAGAATACGTCAAGGAATTCGAACGGTTGTCGAGAGACGGCTTCGCGCGTGTCAAGGTGGACGGCGTGATGCGAGATCTGTCGGAGGAAATACACCTCGACAAGAAGAAGAAACACACCATCCAGGTGGTTGTGGATCGTCTCGTGGTGAAGGAGGGCATGGAGAAGCGCCTCACGGACTCCATGGAGACTGCCGTGCGGATGGGCGACGGCACTGCTATGGTCGAGGAGCACGAGGGCGAGACGCACGTGTTCAGCGAGAGGTTTGCGTGCCCTGAGCACGGTGTGTCGCTCGGTGAAATCTCTCCGCGGCTGTTTTCGTTCAATAATCCCTTCGGTGCATGTGAGATGTGCAGCGGGCTCGGCGTTCAGGTTCGCGTGGCGCCTGAACTGGTGGTGCCCGACGATAGCCTGTCTCTTCGTGAGGGCGCCATCGCTGCGTGGGACAACCGAGGATCTGTATTCGTCGACCAAATGATCGATGCGCTGGCAGCACATTATCACTTCAGGGTCGATACCCCGTTCAAAAAGCTGCCGGAAGAAATCCGTCGAATCTTGCTCTATGGCTCAGGAAGTGACCAGATAGACTTCTCTTACGAAAGGGACGGGCGGCGCCATTACTTCCGACGGGCGTACGAGGGAGCAATCCCCTTTCTTGAGCGGCGGTATCGCGAAACTGATCGGGAAGATGTGGACGAAGACCTGAGTCGATTCATGGCCACAGTATCATGTCCGTCTTGCAGCGGAGCGCGGCTCAAGAAGGCGGCACGGCATGTGCTTGTGGGCGGCATGCCGATTCACGAGCTTACCGCGCTGTCGGTGCGGGAGGCCGGCGAGTTTATTCGCGAGCTGAAGCTGGACGATCGACGGATGGAGATCGGTCGCCGAGTGATCAAAGAAATCGCCGTGCGGCTGGGCTTCCTGGACAAAGTAGGGCTCGGATATCTCACGCTGAACCGCGGTTCTGCTACGCTGTCCGGCGGCGAATCTCAGCGGATCAGGCTAGCCACACAGGTGGGCTCGTCACTCGTAGGGGTGCTCTACATCCTGGACGAGCCGAGCATCGGTCTTCACCAACGGGACAATCAGCGCCTTCTCGCGACCCTCATGGACCTGCGCGACCAGGGCAATACTGTGCTCGTGGTCGAGCACGATCCTGAGACGATCCTCAGTGCTGACCACGTTGTGGACATGGGGCCGGGCGCGGGGCGTATGGGCGGCCAAGTCGTTTTCACGGGGAGCCCCACTGAACTCGTGAAATCAGAGACCTCGCTTACGGGCAAGTTCCTCTCCGGTCGAGAATTCATCCCCATTCCGCCTGCTCGCCGCTCGCCGGGTCGAAAGAAGCTCGTGATACGCGGAGCGCGTGCCAATAACCTCAAGAATCTCACGGTGACCGTTCCGCTGGGAACGTTCACCTGTGTGACCGGGGTGTCGGGCTCAGGCAAGAGTACCCTCGTGGTCGATACGCTGCATCAGGCCCTGTCTCAGCGCCTGTACGGCAGTCGGACGCGCCCCGGTGCGTTCGATTCGATCGAAGGGATTTCGTTTATCGACAAGGTGATCGACATCGACCAGAGCCCTATCGGCCGGACCCCGCGATCGAATCCCGCAACCTATACGGGGGTCTTTACGCCGATCCGCGAACTGTTCGCGAATTTACCGGAGTCGCGTATGAGAGGCTACAGGCCCGGCCGGTACAGCTTCAACGTCAAAGGAGGTCGGTGTGAAGCGTGCAGCGGAGATGGCATCATAAAGATCGAGATGCATTTCCTCCCGGACGTGTACGTCAAGTGCGATGTATGTCACGGCCAGCGCTACAATCGTGAAACACTCGACATTAAGTTCAAGAGCAAGAATATTGCGGATGTCCTCGATATGACGGTGGACCAGGCCGCGGAGTTCATGGAGAGCATTCCGGCGATCCACAATAAGCTTCGAACTATTCAGGAAGTGGGGCTCGGGTACATCAAGCTGGGGCAACCGGCGACGACGCTCTCAGGAGGAGAGGCCCAGCGCATTAAGTTGTCGCGCGAACTTGCGCGACGCAGCACCGGCAAAACGCTGTATATTCTCGATGAACCAACCACCGGCCTGCATTTCGCCGACATCCGCAAGCTGCTGGACGTGCTCATGAGCCTCGTAGACCAGGGCAATACGGTTCTCGTAATAGAGCACAACATGGATGTGATCAAGGTGGCGGACCAAATCATCGACCTCGGCCCCGAGGGCGGAGACGAAGGTGGACGCATCATCGCGACCGGGTCTCCCGAAGCGGTTGCAAGCGTGCCGGGGTCGTACACGGGTTTGTATCTCCGGGAGGTGCTCAACAACCGAAGTGGGTACGCTCCGTTCGCTGTAGATCCGATCAAACTCGAAGACCAAGTGTCAGTGCCAACACCCGACGGAAATGCGCCCTCAGGCCGAGACGCCTCGATATCATCTCAGACGAAGAATAGCCGGAGAAAACGGCAACCTGCCACTAAATCCGTTACGACGAGGAACTCTCGAAATCGTCGCGTCGCAAATTGACTCGGAGGCGCGGGCAGATAAGTACACCTTTTCGCAAGTGTGGTCGCGAATTTCCAGGGCTTCGGTGGGACAGGCATCCTGCCTGTCATTGCTCTTGGAGCGGGAAGTCCATTGGACAGGCGAGAGGCCTGTCCCACCATGGCTCTATCGAAATATGCGACCGAACATATGAAAGACGCTACTAAGGTACGCAGATGGCCGTTTTCCACACCCGGCCTGACCCTTCGCGTCAGGCCCTAGTGACCAACTCCGATTCTTCTTTCAGTTCGTCAAACAAGAACCGGCATGAGAGCACCCCATCCTGGAATTTCGTCCGGTTTACGTACGGCAGGCGATTCACGAGCTTGAGCGCCGGCTCGTTCGTGGGAAGGATGTCTGCCTTGAATCCCGGGGCTCCGCGCTCCTTGGCCAACTGGATGACGTACCCAAGAAGAAACGATCCTATCCCGTGTTTGTGGTAGTTCTCGTCCACCATCAGGGCGACGTCGGGGAACGGGTCGTCTTCGGAGAAAACAAACCGGCCTTCAGCGATCATCCGGCGGTTTTCACGCGGCCCTACGGTGATCACGATGGAGATGCCATCCTTCTCGTCCAGGTTGACGTACTCCTGGAGGTTCTTGTGCGGCATGCTCCTGCGCGGGGTGAAATACCGCAAATAGACTGACCCTTCAGATAGATGATAAAACAGGTCGCGCAGCATCGACTCATCGGTGGGCTTGATGGTTCGCACGTGTCCCTTGAGCCCGCCTTTGAATTCGTGATCGGAACGAATGCGCCGCTGCAACGGCGGAGACGCCATTCGGAAGTAGACCTGATCGGGGTAGACGCTGCCTGCTTCGCGCGCCTGACGCAACAAGGACTCGCGGTGGTCAGGGTGAGCGATTTCAATGAGCGCCATAGCCCTCTGACGGATTGACTTGCCGCCCAAGTACGCTGTTCCGTACTCGGTGATGACGAACTGGCCGTCCCCCCGGTTCATCATAACCGAAGCCCTGCGGCCGAATTCAGCCACGATGTTCGAACGCCCCGACGCAGATGTAGAACGCAGACAAATCAGCGAACGCCCTTCACGTGCGAGAGCCGCGCCGCGCATGAAATCCTGATCGCCGCCGGACCCTTCGAACAACGTCCACCCGAGGCTGCCCTGGCGAATCTGTCCGCGTAGGTCCACCTGCAGAGCGATGTTGCACGCAACCATCTTGTGGTTCTTGGAGATGGTTTGCGGGCTGAGCACGAAGTCCGAGGTGTGGAACTCAATGAGAGGGTTGCCGTCCACGTAGTCGTAAAGCCGCCGCGTGCCCATACAAAACGTGGCGATGGACTTGCCACGATAGATCTGTTTGGTGGCGTTCGTGATGACCCCCGCTTCGACCAGGTCGATGAGTGAGTCGGTGATCATCTCCGTGTGAACGCCGAGATCTTTCCGATCCTTGATATGCTCGATAAGTCCCTGGCTGATGCCGGCAAACCCCCATTGCACAATCGATCCGTCCTCGATCAGTTCGCTGCAGAACCGACAGATGGCGCGGTCCTCTTCGGCTAGTTCGATCTCGCCGATGTCGAGGAGTTCTTCCTCACCTTCCACAAGATAGTCGATTTTTTGGACGGGGATGAACGTGTTACCCAGTGTGCGCGGCATCGCAGGGTTGACCTGTGCGATGACGATGCGTGCGTTCTCCACGGCGGAACGGGTGATATCCACCGACACGCCTAGGCTCACTTGCCCGAACCGGTCCGGTTCCGATACCTGAACCATGGCGACGTCCACGGGGATGCGCCGGTTCCGGAAGAATCGCGGGATCTCAGAGTGGAAAAGCGGAACGTAATCCGCTGGAGAAAAAGCCTTGTGGTCCGTGTGGTGCCTGCTAATGAAGAAGCTCTTGAGGCGAAACCGCGATCCCCAGCGCGCGACCAACCGCGCTGCTTCGCCGCCCCCCTTGAACTGCACCATCTCGATATCTTCGAGACCGGTCGCCGACAGTGCCCGGATCAGAAGCCGCGGCTCCGCGCACATACTCCCCAGGTATATCCGTGACCCGTTGCGTATGGCCGCAACCGCTTCTTCCGCAGAGGCGACTTTATCGGCGAAGCGTTTCTTCCAACTGATTGGCGAGGACCTCACGATTATTTCTTGCCCAGTTCCATCGCGCGGAGTTCTTTGCGCAGGATCTTGCCCACCGCGCTTTTCGGGAGGTCAGCCACGAACTCCACGTATTTCGGGATCTTATACTTGGTAAGGTTCTTACCGCAATACTCGATGATCTCCTCTGCGGTTGCCGTCTCGCCCTCCTTGAGCACCACGAACGCTTTGACCCGCTCACCCGAATGAGAATCCGGCACGCCGATAACGCAGGCCTCTAGGATTTTCGGATGTGCGAAGAGCACTTCGTCCACGTCTCTTGGATAGATGTTGAATCCGCCGGAGATGATCATGTCCTTCTTGCGGTCCACGATGGCAAAATAGCCCTCCTCGTCGACGATCGCGATGTCTCCGGTGAGCAACCAGCCGTCTCTGAGTGTAAGCGCCGTCTCATCGGGGCGGTTGATGTACCCCTTCATGATCTGAGGGCCCTTGAGGCACAGTTCGCCCGGCTCGCCCGGCTTGGTTATCTCTTTGGTGTAGTCGTCTACGTCGACGAGTTTTACCTCGGTGTTTGGAACGGGCAAGCCGATGGTGCCCACTTTGGTCTTGCCGCCGTAAGGGTTGATGTGAGTGACCGGGCTCGTCTCGGTCAGTCCATAGCCCTCACAGATCTGTCCACCGGTCAGTTCCTCGAATTTGCGGATCGTCTCCAGAGGCAAGGGCGCCGCGCCTGAGAAACACGCGCCGAGCGACGAGAGGTTGTACTTCTTCAGCTCGGGATAATTGATCATGCCGTTGTACAAGGTGGGCACCGCAGGCATGTAAGTGGCTTTGTACTTGTCGATCGCCTCTAGGATTGTCTGGGCTTCGGGCTTCGGGATGAGCACCGTGGCGAAGCCTCGGCAAATCGACACGTTCATCACCGACGTCAAGCCGAATGAGTGGAAGAACGGGAGGCAACCGATCACGATCTCCTTGCCGTCTTCAAAGCCGGGGAACCACGAGTTCACCTGTTGGCAGTTCGCACACAGGTTGCCGTGAGTAAGTTGCACGCCTTTCGAGACACCCGTGGTGCCGCCGGTATAAAGTAGGGCCGCGGTGTCATCCCAGTTGAGCTTTTCAGGCTGCGCGAGCGGTTCGGCCTTGATCAGGTCCATGAATTCAAGGAGGCCCGGTCCGGCAGGCGTCTTCAGGTGCATGCCCTTCCGAACGAACGGAAAAAGCTGCTTGAGCGGGAACGGAAGAAAATCTCTAATGTGGCAGGAGATGATCTGAGTGACCTTGGTCTTTTCACGGAGCTTCATCATGCGCGGGACCAGCACATCAAGGCTCACGAGGTACTTGGACCCGGAGTCGTTCAGCTGATGTTCCAGTTCCCGGTCCGTATAGAGCGGATTGTTCATGACAGCCACAGCGCCCGCGCGCCACGCTCCGTACGTCGCCACTACCATCTGGACGATGTTCGGCAGAAGCATGGCGACCTTATCTCCGGGCTGAACGCCCAGTTTCTGGAGACTCGAAGCGAAACGGGACACCATGTCGTCCAATTGTCGATACGTGACGGTCTTGCCCTGGAACAGGAGAGCCGGATTGTCCGGTAGCTTTTTCGTTGTCCGAGTGAGAGCGTCCGGCAGCGTGTACTTGTCGAAGTCAACTTCAGCGGGAACTCCGGCAGCGTAAGATTTCAGCCATATCTTTTCCATGAAGTACTCCTTATGTTCGTGGTTCAAACGGCATACGGCAGGACATCATCCCCCGATGGATTTCGTATCACTGTCTTCTCGCCAAGGGAGCCGCGTTCAGCGCTGTAGGAAAAGCGCCGGAGAGGGATCGACGATTGCGTTCCGGTCCCCGAATGGGGCTTCCTCCGCCCGGCAGTGTTAAGCCCAAATAACACTGTTCCGAGACTCGGATTATCGCACAGCAACCAACCGTTGCTCAATCAAAAAACGTCAGGTTCCGTGCCCATTCGATTGGGGCTGAATCCACCGAAAGGGACGAATACCCGATAGGGAACGATGCTCGTCCCGCAGTCTCGTGCTATAATCCTCGAATGGTACGGATCATTTTGCGTGAAGTCCTGATCTTTATCGGTTGTCTCGCGGTTTTCCCCGCAGTGGTGCTGGTAGCGTTTGCCCAAAGCGACTCGCCGGAAGCGGGCATGAAACTTCTCGCTCGGGCCGTTCTAACCACCCATATAGTGAGCACGAGCGGAACTCTGGCGATGCTCGGTATTCGGCTGTTCACGCCGTACCTTCTGGTACAGGCAGTGCGAGCGTACTTCTGGCAAGCCCACAGCCCGAAAGCTCGACGCTGGGCAAACTGCTACTATTTGGCTCTCCTCGTTGCTGTAGCGGGTTGGGCATTTTGGAGGGCATGGGACCTTTTCTACTTCATGTACGCCCTCGGCGACTTCCCCGCAGAAATACAGCAGTTTCTGGAAATGGAAGGCAAGCACGTCGCCATCTTTGTGGCGAGCGCGGTGTTGGGAGTCTACTGCCTCAGGGTTTTCTTGAACCCAGCGAAGGGGTGGCGCCCGAGGGACAAGAGCGCTTGATGCGGTGTCGCAAGATCACAAGGTGTGGGTCGCAGGTGCACATCGCTGCATAGTGTTGGAGAGCGGATCGGTCACATTTTGATGGAAGCAGCCCTTACTTCCATTTGACCTACACAAGATAGGGCATATTTGCTGGGTGCCACTGCTGGCTTGTCCAGCAGTGCATGGTCGAGATACACTGCGGGCTCGTCAAGCAGTGGCACACGCCGCATGGAATGAGTTCGTGTGAGAGGCTTTCCACGAGAGCTTGCGGTCTCTCCAGGGCAATCGGCAGAGCAATCGGTCAAAATCGCTGACGAGGGCATATCGTGCCACCGCGCATCATAAGCATCATCAATTTCAAGGGCGGGGTGGGCAAGACCACTCTGGCAGTGAATCTGGCCGCGTGCCTTGCGCACGAGTTTGGTCGGAGAGTCCTCTTGGTGGACCTTGACGCTCAGGCGAATGCGAGCATTTGGCTCATGGGCGTCGAACAGTGGCAGCGCTTCGCGGGGCGAAAGAACCTCAAGAAGACCGCATTCGGTCTGTTCACTCAGAAGATCGCTGTGCAAGAGGCGATCACTCCGTTTCCCGATTCGGGCGGCAAGGCCGGCGACATTCCGCACCTGCAACTCATCCCTTCCACATACCTGCTGGTGGGGCTTGAGGAGCACATCCGGCGCAAGCGCGACCAGGACCTGCTCAGGAAATCTTACCAGGAGGATGCGGAATTTACGTATCTGTCTTCCAGGCTGCGTCGGTTCAAGCCGGAGCCGGACTTCGTGATCATCGACACGCCTCCGAACCTTTACAACGTGACAAGCAACGCGATTTACGCGTCGGACTATCTGATCATTCCGTCCATTCCCGACACGCTCTCGATCTTTGGGCTCAAGGTACTGGTGTTCCAGTCAGCGCACATCATTCGACGGCTGGAAAGGCCTCCGGCGCTCCTTGGCGTGGTGGTCACCAAACGCAAGCACGTCGCGGAGCACGACCTGGGTGTGCAATCCATCAAGGCGACAGTGGACTTCTTCCGGGACGGGCGACGCAGCCCGCTCGTGGACGACAAGACAATGGTGTTCGACACCTATCCACTGAAGGACTTGATCGCACACGCGCAGGCGGTCGGCGCGCACAAGCCGCTGTGTCTTCACGCTCCTCGCAGCGACGCGTATGGAGACGTGAAGGCGCTAACCAAAGCGATTCTGGATACGATGGAGCAGCGCGCATGACAACGTACAAAGACTTGTGTGCGCGAGCCGGCGAGTTGGCCAAGCTTCTGAAAGCTACAACCAAAGCGGCTATCCCGGACGAGCTGATCCGCGAAACCGCTGAAACGATTGCCTCGGTCACTAATCGTGTGGCCCTGTTTCTTCCTCCGACCGTGGCTCAGAAGCGTGCGGCGAAGTCCGATCCGACCGCTGTACAGATCGCGAAGCTCACCAGCCTCGATGCGAAGCGGAAGGGGTTCTTCAACGCAGCGTATTTCCAGCGGAGATTCGCAGCGCTTCCGGTCGACAGGAGCCTGGTCTGTGCGAAGGCTCCTGCAACAACCGCGGCAGCCCGTGATGCTCTCGTCCTCTACTGCTATCGATCCGAGAGGGCGCGGGGTGATTTCTTTCTCTCCGCTCTCCAAACCGAACTCGAAGCCGATTACCAGGCGAGCCCGGAAGCCGTGGCGGAAAGCCGCGCACAGGAGCTTCTCCGAGAATTCATGGCCGCGAACGATCTTGAGAATCTGACAGTGCGGCTGGAGGCCGAGTTTCCAGCAGAGAAAGACCTGAAAACGTTCACAAAGATCGCGGGCTTGAAAGTGCCTCCCCAGCCAAGGGGCGGGAAGACCAAGAAGTCCATTTACCATCGTGTAGCCGAAGAGATTCATCAAAAGGGCGCGGTCGCAAGGATGGATCTCGATATGTCGTCAAGCGGCAAGGCACGTCGTTAAGGTTGGGGGGGGGGGGGG
>Ga0172373_10000147_pt1 | contig 104047 bp, 95 predicted proteins | sample Lak10m_2_FD_114546 | JGI IMG/M metagenome (GOLD analysis project Ga0172373, IMG submission 114546) | Freshwater microbial communities from Kabuno Bay, South-Kivu, Congo - kab_092012_10m | ecosystem: Environmental > Aquatic > Freshwater > Lake | place: Democratic Republic of the Congo...
CAAGTCGACAAACACCGTTTTGCCTTCGGCGCTTTTCATGTTCACGGTGATCGACCGCTTGTTGCAGTTGAGCATCGTGAAATAAAGACTGTCCGCGTTCGGCACGTCACGCAGCTGTCCGCGCGTTGCATCACCCTGCGGCGGCTCGAACTTGATCACGTCCGCCCCCATCCACGCCAGCAACTGCGAGCACGTCGGCCCCGCCTGCACGTGGGTCATGTCGAGAATTCGAACACCCTTCAATGCTTCCATTTTGATCTCCAGAAAAATTCTGTGGCAGAAAAAAGGCTGCCTGCCGGTTATGTTCGCCGTGTTGATCGCGGCGGAAAGGCCTTCCGCACAATTTTAAGAGCAGACGCGCCGATCCCCCATAATCAGTTACTTGGGAGAGGGCGCCACTATAGGTAATGGCCATTACGCTGGCCTTGACCAGAGTCAAGATTCCACACCAAAATTTTACCCAATAAAACAAATAGTTATAAAATCCATCTGCCTGTCTTCCCGTCTATTTTCATTCGCCACCCATGACCCAGCTCGCGCTGCATCCCCAATCGAAAATCATCCGCCTGCAATTGCGGCAGAACATGGTTTTGAAAAGTCTCGGCGCAGCGCAATGGAACGAATTCGAACCCTTGCTGGAAATTACGGATTACGCCAAAGGGGAAACCCTGGAACACCAGGGCACGCATTCGATGGAGCAGTATTTCATCATCGACGGCATCCTCAAACGCACGGTTTCGAATGCGCAGGGCAAGGAAATGATCCTGCGTTTTGCCGCTGAAAGCGACATCGACACCAGCTACGCGGCATGGCGCCTGAAAACGCCGATGCCCTACTCGATCCGCGCGGTTACCCGGGTGCGTGCTGCCAAGCTGTCGATGCTGCAGTGGGCCGCATTCCTTGAACGCCACGCCAGGATCAAGGGCGAGTTCGAACTGGAAGTAATGCGGTTGATGAGCGAAGTTATGGCACACACCATTACCCTGCACCTGCTGGATGCGCCAGGCCGGGTGCAGCGTTTCATGCGCAAAAACACGGAATTGGCCGAACGACTGCCGAAAAAGGAATTGGCTTCCTATTTGAACCTGTCCCCGGAAACGCTCAGCCGGTTGAAGCGGCGCGGCAAAATCTGACTTCATCCCCGAACATCTGGAACAGGTCGCCAGAATGCTTTTGATGCATTGCAATACCGGGCTTAATCAAAGGCTATTCCTTCCATCCCGTAACAAAAATTGACCGGGGTCAAGAGCGGCAGAACATGCACGACCCTAAGATACGGCCCAGCAAATCACAGCCACGTCCAAATGACGTGGATCCGCCGGAAAGCGACGCAGTACTGCATGCCCCTCCACGGCGGAATAACAACGAAAAACCTGTTCAATTGACGGCTAGAACGCGAGGCATCCTGACATGACCACCGACACGCAAGCACAAGAACTGACCGACGGCTTTAATCTGGTCATTGATGCTCTCAAGCTCAATGGCATTGACACGATCTTCGGTCTGCCCGGCATCCCGATTACCGACCTTACCCGCAAGATGCAGGCCGCCGGAATGCGCGTGATTTCGTTCCGTCACGAACAGAACGCCGGCAATGCCGCCGCGATCGCAGGATTCTTGACTCAAAAACCAGGAATCTGCCTGACGGTATCCGCCCCTGGTTTTCTCAATGGCCTGAACGCGCTGACCAATGCCACCACCAACTGCTTCCCGATGATCCTGATCAGCGGTTCCAGCGAACGCGAGATCGTCGACCTGCAACAAGGTGACTACGAAGAGATGGACCAGCTGGCCATCGCAAAACCGCTGTGCAAAGCGGCCTTCCGCGTGCTGCATGCCGAGGACATCGGCATCGGCGTCGCACGCGCCATCCGCGCCGCGGTTTCCGGCCGTCCGGGCGGCGTCTACCTCGACCTGCCGGCCAAGCTGTTTGCACAGAGTATCGACGCGGCAGCTGGCAAAGCTTCGCTGATCAAGGTGGTCGATCCTGCGCCGCGCCAGATCCCGGCCCCCGATGCCGTGCAGCGCGCACTGGACCTTCTGAAAACCGCCAAACGGCCGCTGATCATCCTGGGCAAGGGCGCCGCCTATGCACAGGCTGACGATGACATTCGCGCGCTGGTCGAAAAAACCGGCATCCCTTACCTGCCGATGTCGATGGCCAAGGGCCTGCTGCCCGATACCCACAAACAGTCGGCTGCAGCCGCACGTTCCTACGTGCTGCCGGAAGCCGACGTGGTGATGCTGATCGGCGCACGCCTGAACTGGCTGTTGTCGCACGGCAAGGGCAAGACCTGGGGCAGCAAGGACCACAAGGCCTGGGGTGGCCAGAAATACATCCAGATCGACATCTCGCCGCAGGAAGCCGACAGCAATGTGCGCATCGACGCGCCGGTGGTCGGTGACATCGGTTCCTGCGTCGCCGCCATGCTCGGCGGCATCAAGGCTGCTGGCGCCGGCTGGCCGCAGCCCTCCGGTGACTGGCTGGGCGCCATCGACGAGCGCAAGAGCAAGAACATCGCCAAGATGGGCGAGACCCTGGCCAAAAATCCGACCCCGATGAATTTCCACAGCGCGCTGAACGTGATGCGCGACATCATCAAGGACAACCCCGACGCGATGCTGGTCAATGAAGGCGCCAATGCGCTGGATTTCACGCGCAGCATTGTCGACATGTACAAACCGCGCAAGCGCCTGGACGTCGGCACCTGGGGCGTGATGGGCATCGGCATGGGCTTCGCAGTTGCCGCTGCTGTAGTCAGCGGCCAGCCGGTAATTGCTGTAGAAGGCGACAGCGCCTTCGGTTTCTCCGGGATGGAAGTCGAAACCATCTGCCGCTACAACCTGCCGGTCTGTGTCGTGGTGATGAACAACAACGGTGTTTACAAGGGCACCGACATCAATCCGACCGGCGGCTCCGATGTGGCGCCGACCGTGTTCGTCAAGGACGCGCGTTACGACAAGATGATGGAAGCCTTCGGCGGCGTGGGCGTCTATGCCAAAACACCTGAGGAGTTGCGCAAGGCAGTGGAAGAAGCCGTCCGTTCACGCAAGCCGACGCTGGTCAATGCCGTGATCGACGAGACCGCAGGCACCGAAAGCGGTCGCATCACCAGCCTCAATCCGTCGGCCGCCAAAAAGAAATAAAAACAGAAGAACAAAAAAGAATTAAAAAACCCCCGGTCAGGGCTGACGCCCTGCCGGGGGTTTTTTATTGGTGCCGAATCAGGCCGCGCTCTTGCGCAACTGGACCATCATCTTGCCGAGGAACGGCCACACCAGCATCAGCAGACCAAGACCCATGATGCTGCCAACCAGCCCGTTCGAGAAAAAGATCCGCATATCGCCTTGCGACATCAGCATCGACTGACGGAAAGCACTCTCGGCCTGATCACCCAGAACGAGCGCCAGCACCAGCGGTGCCAACGGATAGGACAATTTCTTGAAGGCATAGCCTGCGACACCGAACAACATCATCATCCAGATATCGAGCATGGCGTTATGCACCGTGTAGGCACCAATCGCGCAAATGACGATGATTACCGGCGCGATGATCGAGAACGGTACGCGCAGGATTGCTGCAAACAATGGCACGCAGGTCAGCACGATGATCAGCCCTGCGATATTGCCGAGATACATGCTGGCAATCAGCCCCCAGACAAAATCTTTCTGCTCAACAAACAACAATGGCCCCGGCTGCAGCCCCCAGATCAGCAAACCGCCGAGCAGCACCGCGGCAGTGGGTGAACCGGGGATGCCCAGTGAAATCATCGGGAGCAATGCTGCGGTTCCGGCCGCATGCGCCGCGGTTTCCGGTGCGATCACGCCTTCCGCCACACCGGTGCCGAACTTGGCGCCGTCCGGCGACATGCGTTTGGCAATACCGTAGCTCATGAAGGAGGCCGGTGTCGCACCGCCGGGCGTGATGCCCATCCAGCAGCCGATGATGCAGCTGCGCAGCGATGTCATCCAGTATTTCGGCAGTTTTTTCCAGGTCTCGATCACAATGCGGGTGTTGATTTTGGCGCTGCGTCCCGAGAACGACAGTCCCTCTTCCATCGACAAGAGGATCTCGCCGATGCCAAACAGTCCGATCACCGCAATCAGGAAATCGAAACCACGCATCAGTTCATGCCAGCCGAAAATCAGGCGCAACTGCCCGGTCACGGTATCAATCCCCACCGCAGCAAGTGCAAAACCCAGCATCATCGCGGCAAGAATCTTGAAGGGCGGTTCCTTACCCATGCCGATAAAACTGCAGAACGTCAGGAAGAAAACTGCAAAAAACTCCGGCGGACCGAACTGCAAGGCGAATTTCGCCACCAGCGGCGCCAGGAAGGTGATCATCACCACCGCAAAGAAAGCGCCGATAAAGGATGACGTAAAAGCGGTCGTCAGCGCCTCGCCGGCCTTGCCCTGCTGGGCCATCGGATAACCGTCGAAGGTGGTCGCAACCGACCAGGGTTCACCCGGAATATTGAACAGGATCGAGGTAATCGCACCGCCGAACAGTGCGCCCCAATAAATGCACGACAGCATGATCACCGCTGACGTCGGCGGCATTGAAAACGTCAGTGGCAGGAGAATGGCTATGCCGTTGGCACCACCGAGCCCGGGCAGCACGCCGATCAGCACGCCCAAGGTGACCCCGATGAACATCAGCAGCAGATTGAACGGCGTCAGCGCGACGGAAAACCCGTGAAACAGGGCATTGATTTCTTCCAAGGTGCCAGCTCCCTAAGTCTTTCGTTTTATTGGCGCTTCCGGTCAGTAGCCGATGAGACTCAGGGGATTGAATTCCCCTTTGAACAGCGGCACTTTGAACCAGATTTCAAACATCATGAACGTGACTACGCTGATCGTGATTCCGAGCAGCGCGCTTTTGACCCAGCTGTACTTGCCCAGCCATACCATGAATACCGCGATATAGGCCGCAGATGCGACATAGATACCGATCATCTGTATGCCGAACACGAAAACACAGGCGGGCAAAAACACTTTCATCACCTGCCGCAGAGGCTCCCATTCGACGAAAACCCCGTTCCCACTGCGTGACCCCTTGAGAAAGGTCTGAACCAATGTCACTGCACTGGCAATACAGATCAGCGAGCCGATATAAAACGGGAAATATCCCGCCTGCGGTCCTTCCGCACCCCAGTCTTTGCCAAGCCGCAGACTGTCGTAAATCACCAGTCCGCCCAGCCCCAGCAACACCAGGGCAACAAAAATCTCTGCGCCGCGAATTGACAAGCCCGCGCTGGCGGTCTCACCGGAATTTTGCTTTTCGCTCATAGGGAACTCTGTTTCAGAAAGGGTATGCCGGAACGGAAATCAACCGGCTACAAACACCAGCCGGGAATCCGGCCGGTGTTTGTCAGGTCTGCAACTCAGGGCTTCGCCAGGAAACCCGATTCCTTCATCAGACCATGATGCAGCGTTTCCGCCTTGCCCACCCAGTCGGCATACGCCTTGCCAGTGAGGAAGGTCTGGTTGAACGCGCCGTCCTCCATGAACTTCTTCCATTCCGGGGTTGCACGCACCTTGTTGAACAGGTCAACGTAGAAAGCCACCACATCCGGCGACACGCCAGCCGGCATGAAAATGCCCCGCAGCATCACGTAGTCGGTCGGAATACCGGCCTCTTTGCACGTCGGGATATCACCCCAAGCCTGGGTTTCAGTGACCTTGTTCTTGTACGGCAGACGCACTTCGTCAAAAACGCACAATGCACGCAGCTTGCCCGCACGCCATTGCGCCACAGCCTCGATCGGGTTGTTGACGCTGGAGTTGATGTGCTTGCCGACCAGCTGGGTCGCCACCGCACCGCCGCCCTTGAACGGGATATAGGTGAATTTGACGCCGGCAGCCTTTTCGATCGCCGCGGTGACGATCTGGTCTTCCTGCTTGGAACCCGTGCCGCCCATTTTGAAGGTGTTTGGACCGGCTTTTTTCACCGCATCCAGGTATTCCTTGGCGGATTTATAAGGATCTTCAGCATTGACCCACAGGATGAATTGATCCAGCGACAGCATCGCCACCGGGGTCAGATCCTTCCAGTTGAAAGGAACACCTGTGGCCATCGGGGTAGTGAAAAGATTGGACAGGGTAATGATGATCTTGTGCGGGTCGCCCTTCGCAGCCTTGACCTCGAGGAAACCTTCGGCACCTGCACCACCCGATTTGTTTACGGGAATCAATGCCTGCTTCATCAGGTTGTGCTTGGCAACAATACCCTGGATCAAACGCGCCATCTGGTCAGCACCGCCACCCGTGCCAGCCGGAATGACGAACTCAACCGGCTTGGTCGGTTCCCAAGCAGCCGCCGGGGCCGCAGCCGAAACAAGGCCAAACGCTGCCACGAGCGGCAGTACGCCGCGCGCCAATGCTCGCTGAATATTCATATCACTCCTCCTAATCAATTAAACGACGGCTTGCTGAGTAAACCCGCGATAACCCGCGGCCCAACCTTGTTATGTTTGCCGTAAGTCCATTCTTTCGCATCCTTCGACACGAAAGAATTGACCGCAATCAAGAATCCAGAATTCCTGTCCCAGATTACTTCACCAGAAGGACTGGAATGTCCGTAAGGTGGATAACCTTGGTGGCGACCGACCCCATGATCAAACCGGAAACGGCTCCCAACCCACGAGATCCCATGACAATTTGGTTGCAACCCTTGTCGTTGGCATATTTGACAATGGTTTCGGCGGCATCGCCCACGCCGATGTGGAACACATACTTCACCCCGGCTGCATCCAGTTTCGCGCGCGTCGGTTGCAATGCCGCAATGCCTTCGTCGTGGTGATACTGGGCCACTTTGTCTTGCCCAATGGCGGAAGTCACCCTGTTGCCGTAAGGCATCGGGTGCTGCACGTTCAACAAATGAATCTCAATGGGTTCTTTGAACCATTGCATCTTGTCGATCATGTGGCTTACTGCCCGCACTGCACTATCGGAACCATCTACAGGAACCAGCCATTTCAACATGGGAAAACCTCTAAATTCTGTTTAAAAACAATTTGTTAGCTCAAGACTGCCGGTCGCCGCTTGCCAAATCGACGACTTCCTTGTGCTCGCGATCCGCTTTTGCAGCGAGAAACCGGCCCAGCGCCACCACAAAAATCGCACCGGCGGCAGGCGCCACGTAATGCAGCCACTCCATATTGGCATTGATCCAGTCCTTGACCAGCGGATCGGTGATCGCCATCTCACCGGCAACCCAGCCCAGCAGCGCCGCGCCAATGGTGATGATGACCGGATAACGATCCATCAGTTTCAGAAGCAGCGTGGAGCCGAAAATCACCAGGGGAATCGAAATGGCCAGACCTGCAATCAGAAGCACCATGCTGCCCTTGGCCGCTGCGGCAACGGCAATCACATTATCCAAACTCATCACCAGGTCGGCGATCAGGATGGTCTTGATTGCAGCCGCCATGCTGCCACTGGCCTGAATGCCGTCTTCACCGCCGTCTTCCGGCAGCAGCAGCTTCACCGCAATCCACAAAAGCAGCACAGCGCCGATCAGTTTCAGATAGGGCCATTTCAACATTTCAACGGCGATGATCGTCAGAACGATCCGCATGATCACTGCGGCGCCGCTACCCCACATCACCGCGGCTTTCTGCTGCTTCGGCGGCAGTGAACGCGCCGCCAGCGCGATCACCACTGCGTTATCGCCGGACAAAACAATGTTGACCCCGATGATCTGCAGAAGGGCCACCCAGAACGCGGTATCACCAAAACTCATGAGAAATTTCACTCCCTGGAATTCGCCGCACATCCTTATGGACATGCCAGCATAAATTTTAATAGGCTACTGCGGTTCTGGCTCCTCCAGACCAGCAGCCAAACGCTGGGCTCAAATTATATCGCGAAGCCCCTCCCGCACATCCTTTATGAGCATCGTACTTTCAGTGCTTCAACAGTCATCGCACGATGGCATGCACTGGCGCAATTGGCTGCTGCAGTGCCGCAACGGGCGCCCCCTTCCCCTTCTTGTGCGGCTCATGAGGCTCCCAGCCCAAAGTGCCCAGCATTACAAAAAATCCGACGATATAAGCAATGGGCACGAACCAGCCATGGCGCAGCCACAGTCCGACCGAACGCGCTTCCGGATACATGTTTGACAGCGCCACGCCGGCGCTGGAACCGAACCAGATCATCGAGCCGCCGAACCCCACGGCATAGGCCAGCACACCCCAGTCGTAACCGCCCTGCTTCAGCGCCAGCGCGGTCAACGGGATATTGTCGAACACCGAAGAAATGAACCCCAAACCAAATGCCGACTGCCAGGATGCCGGCGGAAGCTTCTCGACCGGCATCATCGATGCACAAAGCACCAGCGACAACAGAAATATGCTGCCTTTGGCTGCTTCCGGCACCAGGTCCCATTGCGGTTTGCGCCAGGGCACGCAGGCCAAGATGACTACCCATACCGCAACGCCGATGAACGGAAACACATGGGACAAGTGGTTGAATTCAAGATTGATGGTAACGTTGGTGACAATAGCTGCAGCAAGTATCAAACCGACAATGGCGACCCGCGCCCAATCGACCGGCGCATGGCGGCCCTCATCCTTGACGATCGGCGAAAATTTCTGCTGGAGCAGTGACGCGGGTATGCCCAGAACGACCAACGCCGCCGCCGCCGCCACATAGGCATGCAACACATCGCGGGGATCGACGCCGTCCAGCCACATCATCGTGGTTGTGGTATCACCCACTACGCTGCCAGCGCCACCGGCATTGGAAGCAGCAACAATCGCCGCCAGATAACCGATATGCACCTTCCTTTTGAACAGCGTCGCTGCCAATGTGCCGCCGATCAATGCTGCCGCAATGTTGTCGAGGAAACCCGACATTACCCACACCATCACGAGCAGTGCGAAAGCACCTTTCCAATCATCGGGCAGGAACCGGGGCATCACCAGGGGCAAATGACTGCGCTCGAAATGGTTCGACAGCAGCGCAAAACCCACCAGCAGGCAAAACAGATTGACGATGATCACCCACTCATGGATGAGGTGCTCAATCAGACCTCCGAATCCGTCACCAGTTTTGAATCCGGTGAAGCCAACCTTGTACAGCGCAATAATGACCAGGCCGGTGAGTGCGACCTGCAATGTGTACTTGTGGAACAGCGCAACTCCAAGGAGTGTCATCCCGAACAGGATGAAATCCACCGGGATGCCAAACACAGCGGGGCCCTCGGCCGCGGCTGCAGCACCGGAAAAAATGGCAATCGGCAATATGGCGCAGGCCTTTGCCAGTAGCCGAACAAACAAGCTGCTGCATTTAATGATTTGAAACTGTTGCATCCATACTCCCCTAGAAACAACTTTCAGGACCGTCTGCGGGGATGTTAGGGAACCAGAGGACCGGTCGCACCCAGCCATCACCGCGGAACGGCGTGCAGCCCGCACAGCACTGCCATCGGGGCAAAATCACGCATGTCAGTCGCATTACCGGCATGTCCGGGGTCGCAACCACATTCGCATACCGCGTTGGCGACCATGTCACGGCGGCTTGTTGATATTGTTGCCGTCGTAACTGTTTTTCTTTGAAACGGCGCCACTGTAAACACCAGGGAAGCGGGCGCCCGCGTTTCTAACACGCCCGCTTCAAATGCGTCAACAACAGGCGCTGCCGCCAGCCTGTAACAAACTCCCTGAACGATCAGAACAAGCCGATCACCTTGCCATCATCCGTCAGATCGATCTTCTCCGAAGACGGGACTTTGGGCAGGCCCGGCATGGTCATGATGTCACCGCAGATCATCACGATGAATTCCGCGCCGGCAGCCAGCCGCACTTCACGGACGTTGACCATGTGACCGCTGGGCGCGCCGCGCACGCTGGCGTCGGTCGAGAACGATGACTGTGTCTTGGCCACGCAGACCGGGTAATGGCCGTAGCCGGCTTCCTGCAGCTCCTTGATGCGGTTGCGCACCTTGGAATCGGCGGAGATGTCGGCCGCGCCGTAAACCTTGGTCGCGATTTTTTTCATCTTGTCCCACAGCGGGTCGCTGTCTTCGTAGACGAAGGTCGGGTTCGACTTCTGCTCGCACAGCTCGACCACGATGTTGGCCAGTTCGGCAGCGCCCTTGCCGCCTTCGCCCCAATGGTTCGCCACCACAACCCGCGCGCCGAGCTTGGCGATGCGGTCGGTGAGCAGATCCATTTCCGCCTTGGTGTCGGCGGTGAAGCGGTTGACCGACACCACGCAGGGAATGTTGTAGACGTTCTTGACGTTGTTGACGTGACGCTCGAGGTTGACCAGGCCTTTTTCCAGCGCGGCCAGGTTTTCCTTGTTGAGGTCTTCCTTGCCGACGCCGCCGTGATGCTTCAACGCGCGCACGGTCGCCACGATCACAGCCGCAGCCGGTTTCAGGCCGGCCTTGCGGCATTTGATGTCGAGGAATTTCTCGGCGCCGAGGTCGGCACCGAAACCGGCCTCGGTCACCACATAGTCGACCAGCTTCAGGGCAGCCTTGGTCGCGATCACCGAGTTGCAGCCGTGAGCGATGTTGGCGAAGGGGCCGCCGTGGATGAAGGCTGCGTTGTTTTCCAGCGTCTGCACCAGGTTCGGCGCCAGTTGGTCTTTCAGCAGCACGGTCATCGCGCCATGCGCCTTCAGGTCACGCGCGCGCAGCGCCTTGCCGTCGCGGGTGTAGCCGAAGACGATGTTGCCGAGGCGCTCTTTCAGATCTTTCAGCGACGTGGCCAGGCAGAAAATCGCCATTACTTCGGAGGCAACAACGATGTCGAAGCCGTCCTCACGCGGGTAGCCGTTGGCGGTGCCGCCGAGAGACACGACGATGTCACGCAGCGCGCGGTCGTTCATGTCCATCACGCGCTTCCAGGTGATGCGGCGCGGATCTATGCCGAGTTCATTGCCGTGCGAGATGTGGTTGTCGATCATCGCAGCAAGCAGATTGTTCGCCAGCGCGATCGCACCGAAGTCGCCGGTGAAGTGCAGGTTGATGTCTTCCATCGGCACCACCTGGGCGTAACCGCCGCCCGCTGCACCGCCCTTGACGCCGAACACCGGGCCGAGCGAAGGCTCGCGCAGGCAGATCATCGCCTTCTTGCCGATGTGGTTCAGTGCGTCGCCGAGACCGACCGTGGTCGTGGTTTTGCCTTCGCCCGCGGGCGTCGGGTTGATCGCGGTGACGAGGATCAGCTTGCCGTCTTTTTTGCTCTTCAGGCTGTCGACATACTCCAGCGACACCTTGGTCTTGTAGTGGCCGTAGGGCACCAGATGTTCTTCCGGGATGCCCAGCTTCTGCGCAATCTTGTTGATGCGCTCCATTTTTGCCGCCTGGGCGATTTCGATGTCCGACAGTGCCATGTTGATTCCTCTCCTGAACAAAAAATAATTGTTGAAGCCCGCAACAGCAGGCCTTGTGTTTTACACCCTTAAACCTTGGCCACCTTCGCCAGTATCTGGCCGCCGCCATAGCTGGAGCGCGGCGTGAGTTCGCCGCCCTTCATCACCTTGACCGCGCAATACTTGAACTCGGGAATCTTGCCGAAGGGATCCAGCGCGGCGTTGGTCAGCAGATTGGCCGCCGCTTCGTAGAACGCGAAGGGAATGAACACCGAACCGCGCGGCGTGCCGTCATCGGCCCGCGCGTGCAGTGCGATGATGCCGCGCCGCGATTCCACGCTGATCACATCGCCGGTCTGCGCGCCGATGCTGTCGAGGTCGAGCGGATGCATCGACACGGTCGGTACGGGCTCGATCGCGTCGAGCACCCCGGCGCGGCGGGTCATCGCGCCGGTATGCCAGTGCTCCAACTGCCGCCCGGTGATCAGCACGAACGGGAATTCGCGGTCGGGCCGTTCGTTGGCCGGAATGATGTCGGCCGGCACAAACTTCGCCCGACCCGTCGGCGTCGGAAATTTATCAATGAAAACAGTGAGTTGTCCCGGATCACCCTCTTTGAGGCAGGGATAGGTCACACTGCTTTCGGCTTCCAGCCGCTCCCAGGTGATGCCGGCAATCGAGTTCATCGCCAGGCGCATCTCGTTAAATACGTCTTTCGGTCCGTTGTAGTTCCAGCCCAGACCCAGGCGGCGCGCCAGTTCCTGGATGATCCACAGATCCGGTTTGGCCTCGCCCGGCGCATCGACAGCCTTGCGACCAATCTGCACCATGCGATCGGTGTTGGTCACCGTGCCGTCTTTTTCCGGCCACACGGTCGCCGGCAGAATAACGTCGGCGTGATAACAGGTTTCGGTCAGGAAGATTTCCTGCACCACCAGCCAGTCCAGCTTGGCCAGCGCCTCACGTGCATGGTTGGCATCGGGATCCGACATCGCCGGGTTCTCGCCCATCACATACATGCCGCGGATGTCACCGTCGAGAATCGCGTGCACGATTTCAACAACTGTCAGACCCGGCTTCGGGTCGAGCTTGGTATTCCAGAGTTTTTCAAAACGCGCCAAGGCTTCCGGATTGTCGACACGCTGGTAATCCGGGAACACCATCGGGATCAGGCCCGAATCGGAAGCGCCCTGCACATTGTTCTGGCCGCGCAGCGGATGCAAACCCGAGCCCGGTTTGCCGATCTGTCCGGTCATCAGGCAGAGCGCAATCAGGCAGCGTGCGTTGTCGGTGCCGTGGATATGCTGCGAAATGCCCATGCCCCAGAGGATCATCGAACCCTTCGAGGTCGCGTAGAGCCGTGCGACTTCCTTGATGGTCTCCGCCGGAATGCCGCAGATCGGCGCCATCGCCTCGGGGCTGTAACCTTCAACATTCTTTTTCAGTTCGTCGTAGCCGATGGTGCGCGATTTGATGAAGTCTTCGTCAACGAGTCCCTCATGGACGATGACATGCATCATCGCGTTGAGCAGCGCGACGTCGGTGTCCGGCTTGAATTGCAGCGAGTAGGTCGCGTGGCGCGACAGCTCATTGCGGCGCGGGTCGGCATAGACCAGTTTCGCGCCCTTCTTCACCGCATTCTTGATCCAGGTCGCCGCCACCGGATGGTTGGACAGCGGATTGGCACCGATCAGGAAAATCACTTCGGCATTGGCAACGTCATTGACCTGGTTCGACACCGCGCCGGAGCTTACCGCCTCCATCAGTGCCGCCACGCTCGAGGCATGGCACAGCCGCGTGCAATGGTCGACGTTGTTGGAACCGAAACCAGTACGCACCAGCTTCTGGAACAGATAGGCTTCTTCGTTGCTGCCCTTGGCCGAACCGAATCCCGCCAGCGCCTTGTTGCCGTACTGGTCGCGAATCGCCTTCAGCTTGCCGGCAGCGAGATCCAGCGCCTCTTCCCAGCTCGCTTCGCGGAAATGCTCCAGCGGGTTCGCCGGATCCATCGTGAAGTCAGCATGTTTGGGCACGCCCGGCTTGCGGATCAGCGGCTTGGTCAGGCGTTGCGGATGATGGGCGTAGTCAAACCCGTAACGGCCTTTGACGCACAGCCGGCCGTGATTCGACGGGCCGTCGCGGCCGTCGACCGACATGATCTTGTTGTTCTTGACGTTGTAGGTCAGCTGGCAACCGACGCCGCAGTACGGGCACACCGAGTGCACCTGCTTGTCGGGCTTGACCAGTCCCGCTTCGCGCGCCGGCATCAGTGCGCCGGTCGGACAGGCCTGCACGCATTCGCCGCAGGCGACACAGGTGGATTCACCCATCGGATCATTCAGATCAAAAACGATCTTCGAATGATCGCCGCGGAAGGCGTAACCGATGACGTCGTTGACCTGCTCTTCGCGGCAGGCGCGCACGCAGCGCGTGCACTGAATGCAGGAATCGAGATTGACCGCGATGCCGTGATGCGACAGATCGGCCTGCGGTTGATGACGCGGCGCAAAGCGCGGCTTGCCGACCTGCAGCTTGCCGGCCCAGTGATCCAGTTCGGAATTGTTGGTGTGACGCTGCTCCGGCATATCGGAAAGCAGCAGTTCCATCACCATTTTCTGCGACGCAACCGCACGCGTACTGTTGGTGGTGACTTCCATACCCGGCACAGGATTGCGACAGCACGATGCAGCCAGTACCCGCTCGCCCTTGACCTCGACCACGCAGGCGCGGCAGTTGCCGTCGGGACGCATCCCCTCCTTGTAGCAAAGATGCGGGATCTCAACGCCGTGGCGCTTCGCCGTCTGGATGATGGTTTCCGACGCGTAGCCGACGACATCCTTGCCGTTCAGTTTGAACTCGACCGGCATCGCCGCGAGTTCGTCCTTGCTCATTGCAGTCATGACATGACCTCCGGTAAGACGCAGCGCTGCAGCGCCTGCATCCCTACTCGACTTCCTTCGGGAAATATTTCATCACGGTGCGGATCGGATTCGGCGCCGCCTGGCCGAGGCCGCAGATCGATGCATCAGCCATCGCGCCTGACAGTTCTTCGAGCAGTCCGCGATTCCACTTCGGCGCTTCCATCAGCTGCAGTGCTTTTGCGGTACCGACCCGGCAGGGCGTGCACTGGCCACAGGATTCTTCCGAGAAGAACTTCATCACATTGCGCGCCGCGCCGCGGGCCTTGTCCTTGTCGGAAAAAATGATCACCGCAGCAGAACCGATGAAACAACCGTATGGATTCAGCGTATCGAAATCCAGCGGGATGTCACCCATCGCCGCCGGCAGGATGCCGCCTGAAGCGCCACCCGGCAGATAACCATAGAACTGGTGGCCCGGCAGCATGCCGCCACAGTATTCGGCAATCAGTTCCTTGACCGTGATGCCGGCCGGCGCCAGATGCACGCCCGGCTCTTTCACCCGACCCGATACCGAGAACGAGCGCAGGCCCTTGCGGCCGTTGCGGCCGTGACCGGCAAACCAGTCAGCGCCTTTCTCCAGGATGTCGCGCACCCAGTACAGGGTTTCCATGTTGTGTTCGAGCGTCGGGTAACCGAACAGACCGACCTGCGCCACATAGGGCGGGCGCAGCCGCGGCATGCCGCGTTTGCCCTCGATGGATTCGATCATCGCCGACTCTTCGCCGCAGATATAGGCGCCTGCGCCGCGGCGCAGGAAAATCGGCGGCAGCGGGCAGGGCGGATTCGCCTGCAGCGCCTTGATTTCTTTTTCGAGAATCGCCCGCACGCCGGCGTATTCATCACGCAGATAGATATAAACCTCGGAAATCTGCACCGTCCACGCGGCAATGATCACACCCTCAAGGAAACGGTGCGGATCGCGCTCCAGGTAATGCCGGTCCTTGAACGTTCCCGGCTCGCCCTCGTCGATATTGACCGCCATCACGCGCGGGCCCTTTTCGCCGCGCACGATGCGCCATTTGCGGCCCGACGGGAAACCGGCGCCGCCCAAACCGCGCAGCCCCGAGTTCTCCATGGTCTTGATCAGCGACTCGGCGTCGCGCGTGCCGTTAAGGCATTCGATCGCGATGTCGTAACCGCCCTGCTTGCGATATTCAGCGTAATTCACGTACTTGCCGACCGCACATTGGTCCTTGTTGCCGGCAACCAGCGTCTTGACCTTGTCGACTGTCGCCTGCGGCACAGGGTTCTGCCCGACCACCGCCACCGGCGCCTGCTCGCAACGGCCGACACAGGGCGCCGGAATCACGCGCACCTTGTCACCGAGCGATTGTTTAAGGCCTTTGATCAGTTCGTTGGAACCGTACAGTTCGCAGGACAGCGAATCACAGACCCGCACGGTCAATGCCGGTGGCGCCTGTTCGCCTTCCTTGATCACGTCGAAGTGGTGATAAAAAGTCGCCACCTCATAGACTTCGGTCATTGCCAGCTTCATTTCACGCGCCAGCGCCACGAGATGTGCGGCAGGAATATGACCGAAGCGGTCCTGGATCAGATGCAGATTTTCGATCAGCAGATCGCGACGGCGCGGATCAACCCCGGTCTTGCGCTGCGCGCCATCCAGCAGAGACTGGACTTCCGCAAGCGCGCCCGATTCCACGGTACGCCCCTTGAGAGCGCCCCGGGCACGTTTGCCGCGTTTCACGATGCCACCTTCCAAAATTGCGCCTCCTCCGGCAATGCCTGCAGCCGGCCCCCATTTCCGGGGGCCGGTCCCTCAATTACTTCAGTACCGACTTGAGCAGCTTGCCCATCTCCGCCGGATTTTTAGTCGTGCGGATGCCGCACTCTTCCATCACCGACAGTTTTTCATCGGCCGTACCCTTGCCGCCGGAGATGATCGCGCCGGCATGACCCATGCGCTTTCCGGGCGGCGCGGTAACGCCGGCGATGAAACCAACCACTGGCTTTTTCATGTTGTCCTTGATCCAGCGTGCGCATTCCTCTTCATTGGAACCGCCGATTTCGCCGACCATGATCACCGCTTCGGTCTGCGGATCATCATTGAACATTTTCATGACATCGATGTGCTTCAGCCCGTTGACCGGATCGCCGCCGATGCCGACGCAGGACGACTGCCCCATGCCCAGTTCCATCAACTGGCCGACCGCTTCATAGGTCAGCGTGCCGGAACGCGACACCACGCCGATCGGGCCCTTCTTGTGGATGTGGCCCGGCATGATTCCGATCTTGATTTCGTCGGGCGTGATCACGCCCGGGCAGTTCGGTCCGATCAGCAGCGTCCGGCTATTGTTCTGCTGCATCTTGTATTTCAGGCGCACCATGTCGCGCACCGGGATGCCTTCGGTGATGCAGATCACCAGATCGAGATCAGCATCGACGGCCTCTTCGATCGCTGCAGCCGCAAAGGGCGGCGGCACATAGATCACCGACACATTGGCGCCGGTCGCATCCTTGGCTTCACGCACCGAATTGAAAATGGGAATGCCTTCGTAATTCTGGCCGCCCTTTTTCGGGGTGACGCCGGCGACGTAGCAGTTCTTGCCGTTGGCGTATTCCTTGCCGGTCTTGGTGTGGAACATGCCGGTCTTGCCGGTGATGCCCTGGGTCATCACCCGCGTATCTTTATTGATCAGAATCGACATCAGTTTTTCCCCTTCGCCGCAGCAACCACTTTCTGCGCGGCATCAGCCATGTTGTTCCCGGAAATGATCGGCAAGCCCGAGTCTGCGAGGATTTTCTTGCCGAGTTCGACGTTGGTGCCTTCAAGACGCACCACCAGCGGCACGCTCAGGCTGACCTGACGCGCTGCAGCGACCACGCCCTGCGCGATCACGTCGCACTTCATGATGCCGCCGAAAATGTTGACCAGGATGGCCTTCAACTGCGGGTTGCGAAGCATGATCTTGAACGCCTCGGTGACCTTCTCCGCCGTGGCGCTGCCGCCCACGTCGAGGAAGTTGGCGGGGCTGCCGCCGTAGAGCTTGATGATGTCCATCGACGCCATGGCGAGGCCGGCGCCGTTGACCAGACAGCCGATATTGCCGTCGAGCTGGATATAGTTGAGATCGTGCTTTGACGCCTCGACTTCCGCGGGATCCTCTTCATCGAGGTCGCGCAGCGCAACGATGTCGGGGTGACGGAACAGCGCGTTGTTGTCGAAATCGATCTTGGCGTCGAGCGCGATGACCTTGCCGTCGCCGGTCAGGATCATCGGGTTGATTTCAGCCAGTGACGCGTCGGTGTCGTCAAACGCCTTGTACAAAGCCTGCAGAATCGCCCGCGCCTGCGGCACGGAGGCATCGGGCACGCCAATCTTGCGCGCCACATCATCGGCGTCGGCATCGGCCAGACCCTTGACCGGATCAATGACAACCTTGTGGATTTTTTCGGGGGTGTGCTCGGCGACTTCTTCGATGTCCATGCCGCCTTCGCTGGACGCCATCAGCACAGCACGTTGCGTGCCTCGGTCGATGACCAATCCGACGTACAGTTCTTTTTTGATATCAGCGCCTTCCTCGATCAGCAGCCGCCGCACCTTCTGGCCCTCAGGACCGGTCTGGTGGGTCTTCAGTTGCATGCCGAGAATGCTGGACGCGTAGGTTTTAACATCAGCCGGTGATTTGGCAACCTTGACACCGCCGCCCTTGCCGCGACCGCCGGCGTGGATCTGCGCCTTGACGACCCAGACGCTGCCGCCCAGTTTGGCTGCCGCAGCAACGGCTTCATCGACTGTGAAACACGGGATGCCGCGCGGCGTGGTTACGCCATATTTGCGCAGGAGTTCTTTTGCCTGATATTCGTGGATTTTCATTTTCCGTTCCGCGTGGTTAGCGCTGTTGGATGGAAGGCGTCACCGGGCCCCGCAGGGACGCCAATCTATTACAGCGAACTCTGCAGCGGCCTTGACCGCAGTCAATAAACTCACGATTGGATAAAACGCGAGTCCGGCGCGTGAAGCGCATTGGACGAGTCTTGGAATTCACGCCGTGCTGATGACGCCTGCCTGACGCATATTCCGGGGACAACTGCCAGAATTTGCTGCATTGCGAGTATAACAAACCGCCTATGAATCCCCTGACACATTCTCAAAGCACGAAGATGCGAATTTCAATGCGTCACCTTGATCCACAGGCAAAACCGTGCTCGGTCATTGCTTTCCGATAAGACCAACATTTTCGGTTGATCGAAGCTAGCGCACGCTAACAAGCAGTTTGTTATGATGCTGCGTTGCAATATTAAATGGGCAAAAAAACGCAACCCCGAGGGGTTGCGCTGAAGTTCCACCAAAGGAGGAGGTTTTGGAGGATATGTGCCGATACCTGTAGAAGGCACCCAGCACGGTTCCCATTTTGCCATGCAGCAGACCTCTGTCAAGCCATTTATGCTGCTTCGCAATATATATTTTATGCACTTATTGATGAGAAATTCTTAATCGAGATGTTTTGCGCTTCAACTCCGTGAACCAGTTCACGAATCATGGTTCCACTAAATGGCTGTCCTTGCCGCCAAACGGCAATTCCGTGGTAAAGAATGGCACAGCCTAAAAACACGCGCCGGGCGGTCCCGGCACAGGCGCGGCAACCCCAGCCAGGAGAATTTGTGTCTCGCAAACTGATGCTGTTTACCGGCGACATCAATCTGATGAATGTCGCCGACCCTGCAACCCCCTTCAATCGAGTACTCGACACGCTACACAGTGCAGACATGCTGTTCGGCAACCTCGAGTGCTGTTTTTACAAACCGGCGGGCACAGTGTCAGTCAGTGATGAGGGGTTCTTCGCCACGCCTGAGGCGGGACAGGCACTCAAACTCGCGAAATTCCGCGCAGTGGGTAACGCCAACAACGTCAACTACGGCAGTGATGCGATCCGCTCCTCGCTGACAGAACTGGAAAACCTCGGGATCCCTTACACGGGAGCAGGCCGTAACCGTGCACAGGCGCGGGCACCGGTCATCATCGAACACGAAGGTATCCGCTACGGATTCCTGCAGCGCACTTCCGTTTACTGGCCAACCAACCATGAGGCCGGCGAGCACAGCGCCGGTGTCGCCGCATTGCGCGGACATACCGCCTACCAGTTACCGCTGCACAAGCTGCGCCAGGATATTCCGCCCGCCAACCGCCCCGGCGTTCCGCCATTGATTGTCACCTGGGCGGACAAAAAGTATCTCGCAGAATACATCTCAGAAATCACTGAGTTACGGAAAAAGGTCGACGTGCTGGTCGCATCCCACCATTGGGGTTTCAAGGAGGAAGTTCTCGACTACATGACCGAAATCGCGCATGCGGCGATCGATGCCGGCGCCGATGTAGTCATCGGTCACGGCCCGCACTATTCGTTACCCGTCGAAATCTATAAAGGCAAACCGGTGTTTTACGGTTTGGGCAGTTTTGCGTTTCACACCGGGCACGGAGGTCTCAAACATGGTGACTGGCTGGGCATGATCGGACGCGTCACTCTCGACGGCAAAAAGGTGATCGGTGGCGCATTCGAGTTTGTCCGTCACAATGCGCAGAACGAAACGGTGATCTGCAAGATCAGTGATGAACAGGAAGGACTGGAAGCGCTGCGCAAACGCAGCAGCGCCTTTCAGACCAAACTGGAAGTCAACGGCAATACTGTCGTCTTCAACCCCGCATCAGCCTGATCCAGCAACGGGTCCTGGAGTCAGGGGCCTTCGTCCGCAGGCTGGCGCAGTTTGCGCGCCGGATAGACCTTGGCCGGATGCTGCTTCAGTGCCTCTTCGTCGACATCGACGCCGAGACCGGGCGCAGTCGGCAATTCGATGTAGCCGTTTTTTGGCTTCAACTGGTTCGGCGAAATCTTGTCGCAGAAATCGACGAAGGGCAGGAAGTATTCGGTGATGATGAAGTTGGGCATCGTCGCCGAGGCGTGAACCGTCGATGCCAGCGCCACCAGCGTCGAGTTGTAGTTGTGAGGTGACACGGCCACCAGGAATGGCTCTGCCATCGCGGCAATCTCTTTCAGTTCCAGTATGCCGCCGACGCAGGCGACATCAGGATTGAGGATATCCGCCGAGCGTTTTTCCAGCAGCGGACGGAATCCGGTCTTGGTGTATGTCGCTTCGCCGATCACCATCGGCACGCCGATTTCGCGGCGGATCTGTGCAAGCTCATCGGGGAACTCGGCCTGGCAGGACTCTTCCATCCAGTAGAGATCGAATTCGGCAAGCTGTTTGTCGAGGCGAATCGCATGCATCGGTGCCAGCCGGCGATGCTGCTCGATCAGCAAGTCCACATCAGGCCCCACCGCATCACGAATGGCTTTCACCACGCGCACCGCGCGGCGTTCATGCTCTTTCGGAATATAGGTGCGCCACGGCGACGGCAAGGGATCGAACTTCATCGCAGTGAAGCCCTGCTTCACCACTTTCTCGGCAGCCCGCGCATAGTCTTCGGGCTCCTTCATGCCGTAACTCCAGCCGTTGGCGTAGACGCGGATCTTGTCGCGATAACGGCCGCCGAGCAGGTTATATACCGGCTGTTGCGTCGCTTTTCCGACGATGTCCCACATCGCCTGCTCGATGCCGCTGATGGCACAGAACAGTTCCACCGAACCGCGGCGCGCCGCGTAATCGTCGAACGCAAATTGCGTGAAATGCTTGATGTCGAAGGGGCTGCGTCCGGTCAGATAAGGACCAAGCGCCTGCAATTGCGCCATCACCGCCGTATCACGGTCGTACTGCGAATAGGCCTCGCCCCAGCCATGAATGCCTGCGTCGGTCTCAACTTTGACGAAGATCAGATTCTTGCGCCAGCCCGGATGCACGGCATAGCTTTTGACAGCTGTGATTTTCATGTTCATTACCTTTTAATGCGTAGTGCGCGACGATGATGTCGGCGGAAAGGGTTCGAATCTAGGCGGCGCGTGCACACCGTGTCAAGAATGCAGCGCAATGGTCCATCATGCGAGAGCTCATGACGGACAACTCACATGGTGCGCGGCTGCAGGTTTAGCAACTGTCCGATGCGCTCCGAGCTTTTTAATCCGCTGCCGGTCAGCACAAGCACAGTGGTTTCATCCGGGCTTATCGCACCTGAGGCCAACAGCTGCGTCAGACCGGCCGCTGCCGCTGCGCAGGTCGGTTCCACATAAAACCCCATGCGGGCCAGCGCGCCCAGCGCGGACACGATTTCTTTTTCACTTACTGCGGCGATCGCGCCGCCGGAACGACGCACGCCGCGCACCACCTCGCGCAAACGGGTCGGCTGCGAAGAGGCAATGCCCTCGGCAATCGTCGGCGTCACGCTTACCGCAACCGGCGCTTCACCGCCGGACTGCCAAGTTGCATGACAGGGCGCGCAGTTGGCCGCCTGCACACCGAATATTTTCGGCATGCTTTTGATTTCCCCGTTGCGCAGCAATTCATCAAACCCGCGCTCCAGCCCGAGCACATTGCTGCCATACCCCAGCGGCGTAACCACGTTATCGGGAGCCTGAAAGCCCAGCGACTCCCACAACTCGTAAGCCAGCGTCTTGGTGCCTTCGACAAAAAACGGCTGCCAGTTATGACTGGCATAGAAAATCTCCTTGCTCATACGCAACGCGGCATCGGCAACGTCCTGGCGCGACCCTCTGACAGTGACCACATCGGCACCACAGGCCGCGATCTGCGCAATCTTCGGGTATGAGGCAGTCTCCGGCACCAGAATGCGGCAACGCATTCCCGCCGCAGCGGCATAAGCCGACAGTGAAGCCCCGGCATTGCCCGATGAATCCTCGAGCACATGGTCGATGCCGCAGCTTTTCAGATAGCTGACCATCACCGTCATGCCGCGATCCTTGAACGAACCGGTGGGCATCATGAATTCAAGCTTGAACTGCACCGGAATCCCTTGCCAACTGCGTTTCAGCAGCGGCGTGCAGCCTTCGCCCAGCGACACCGCATAGCTGTGATCGACTGCAATGGCTTTTGCATAACGCCAGACCGAACGCTCACGGGTATCAATTTCTCCGCGCCGCAGGCCATTTCCTGGCGCAAGATTGAGATAAGCCCCTCTGTCGCCACACCATCTTGCGGTGTCATCGGGGTAAACGTCACCACTTGCGGAATCAATGTAATTCATTGAATTAATTAACTTATTTTTAATATCATCAGTAAGTCTGCGCCAACCTCTCAGCCGTCTGAGAACACTTCAGCAGGATGATGCGCCAACAAAAAAAGAAGGCAAGCGCATCGCGCTTGCCTTCTTGATTGTAACGCGCCGCCGAAACCGGCGGATGCGCGAGCGACTTACTGCGCCGGCGCGGCTTGAGCTTTCGGAGCCTTTTTGGTTTTTTTCGGCTTGTCAGCTTTGGCTTTCTTTGATTTGCTGGATTTGGCTTTTTTCGGCTTGTCAGCCTTGACTTCAGCGGACGGCGCTGCCGGAGCTGCAGGAGCCGCCTTCACCGGGTCAGCTTTGGCCGGAGCAGCAGGCGCGGCAGCCGGTGCTGCCGGCGCAGGCGCGGTTTGGGCTGCAACGTTGAAAGTCAGGGCGGCAATGCCGGCGGCAAGCAGAGCGTTCATCAGTTTGTTCATGTTATCTCCAATTCTGTTTATGGCTCGCGTTATCACGCGATTCGCCCCGAACTTTCGGGCCGTAGTTAATTAACGCGATCAACGGCTTGCGGTTGACGGCAGTTCGCAATTGCAGTGGTAACATTTCGCACCCGCCGGCTGGCGGAACAGCGGAGGAGAAAAAAATGGAATTGGGACTCAAAGGTAAACGTGCGCTGATCACCGGCGGTTCACGCGGCATCGGGCTCGGTGTGGCGCAAATGCTGGCCAAAGAAGGTTGCCACCTGCATCTGGCAGCGCGCAGCGCAACCGACCTTGCAGCAGCTCGTGAAAAGATCATCGCCACCAACAAGGTCGATGTCACGTGCCACGCTGCGGACCTGTCCGACAGCGCCAGCGCAGTCAAACTCGCCAGGGACTGCGGCGAGGTTGATTTCCTGATCAACAATGCCGGCGCAATCCCGCAAGGCACAATCGATGCGCTGGACGATGACACATGGAAACGTTCCTGGGACCTCAAAGTCTTCGGTTTCATCGACATCACACGTGAAATCTACGCACAGATGCGCAAGCGCAAGAGCGGCGTCATCGTCAACGTCATCGGCGCCGCCGGGGAACGTCCAGTCGCCAGCTATATCGCCGGCAGCATGGGCAATGCAGCCCTGATGGCATTCACGCGCGCCCTCGGCGCCGAGAGCCCTGAATTCGGCGTGCGCGTAGTCGGTGTTAATCCCGGCGGCACGGCAACCGATCGAGCGGTCAAGCGCCTGCGCGAACGCGCGGAAAAGGAGTTGGGCGATCCAGAACGCTGGCAGGAATTCGTCAGCAAATCACCGTTCGGCCGCATGGCGACCATTGAGGAACTGGGTGCGATGGTCACTTTCCTGTGCTCGCCGCTGTCCGGCTACACCACCGGCACCATCATCACCGTGGACGGTGGCGCCAGCAGCCGGCGCGCCTGATCGGCCGTTCGCTGCAGAACGGAAACGGTTATTTGATTTGTCCGGCCGGCGCGGTGCGTGGCACCGCATCGACCGCGCGCACGGCATCATCGTAGGCACGCTGCGCCGACTGCAGGCGTCCGCGCGCGGCTGCCAGCGCTTTCTCCGCCTTGTCCAGCTCACCTTTGCGGAAAGCAGCTTCCTTCTGAGCAACAGCGTTGGCATCTCGCGAATTCAACACATCCTGCTCGGCGAGTTTTGCGTCGTAGCGCGCCTGTTCAAGCTCTCGATGCGCCGCACCCGCGCGATACTGCCCCTGCTGCAGGGCCTGCCCGCGCTCTTCGACCGGCGCCGGTGTCTGGGCCTGCACCACTGCGCTGAATGCCAGCAGGCAGGCCAGACTGACCGGATTCAGATGTTTCGCAGTTGCAGTCAAGAAGAACAAGGTCGCTTACGGCACCAGCACCGTGGAACCGGTCGTCTTGCGCGACTCGAGATCACGGTGCGCCTGTGCGGCTTCGCGCAAAGGATAACGCTGGTTGATGGTGATTTTTACTGCGCCTTTTTTCACCACCGCAAAAAGTTCACGCGCGGCGGTCAGCAGATCTTCACGTGAAGACGTGTAGTTCACCAGCGTCGGGCGCGTCAGAAACAACGAACCCTTCTGAGCCAGTACGCCGATATTGACCGGCGGCACCGCGCCGGAGGCGTTGCCGAAACTCGCCATCAGACCGCGCGGCGCCAGACAATCCAGCGATTCCATGAAGGTATCCTTGCCGACGCCGTCATAAACCACAGGCACGCCCTTGCCCTTGGTGATGACCTTGACGCGCTCCGAGAGCTTCTCGCGCGACATCACCACCACATGTTTGCAGCCGACCTTTTTCGCCAGCGCAACTTTCTCGTCGCTGCCGACAGTACCGATCACCGTGGCGCCGAGATGTTTGGCCCACTGACACAAAATCTGTCCGACACCGCCGGCAGCGGCATGAACGACGATGGTGTCGCCTTTTTTCACACGGTAGGTGCGACGGCACAGATACCACGCCGTCATGCCCTTGAGCATCATCGCCGCGGCCGTCTCATCCTTGATGCCCGCAGGAATCTTCACCAGACGCGCTACCGGACGGATCAGCACTTCAGCGTAGGCACCAATCGGCTGTGCATAAGCCACGCGATCACCGACTTTGAACTCCTTGACCTTGGGGCCGACCGCTTCCACCACACCAGCCCCTTCAGAGCCAAGCACCAGCGGCAGAGGCATCGGATACAAACCAGAGCGATGGTAGGTATCAATGAAATTCAGCCCAATCGCCGTATTGCGGACACGGACTTCGCCGGGTCCGGGCTCGCCAATTGCGACCTCTTCCCAGCGCATCTGCTCTGGACCACCGTTCTGCTGGATACGAATGACATGCGGCATGATTCCAATCTCCTCCAAAGCGGGGGTGCCCCCGAATCGATTATTCAGCCTTGATGCCGGCTTCTTTGACCACTTTTGACCACTTGGTCGTCTCGGCCTTGATGAACTTGGCGTATGTCGCGGAATTCATGTAAGCCACCTCGGCGCCCTGTGAATCAAATTTCTTCTGCATCTCCGGGTTTTCCACAACCTTTTTCACAGCCGCTTCAAGCGTACGCACCATGGCGGGCGTCACGCCGGCAGGCGCCAGGATGCCCCACCAGTTGTTCGCTTCGTAACCGGGCACACCGCTCTCCGCCACTGTAGGCACATTGGGGAACGCGTTGTTGCGCTTGGCGCTGCCCACAGCAAGAAGGCGCAGCCGATTGCTTTGCACATGCGGAACCAGTTGCAGCAGTGAACCCATGGTGATCAGTGTGTTGCCGGCAATCACATCGGTCATCGCCGGACCGCCGCCCTTGAACGGTACATGCACCAGGCTGATGCCGGCCTGCAGACGGAACATCTCCGTGCTCAGGTGCTGGAAACTGCCGATGCCAGCCGTGGCATAAGTCAGCATGCCCGGCTTGGCCTTTGCCATATCGATCAGCTCCTTGGTCGTCTTCGCGGGCATTTTCGGATTGACCGTCAGCGCGCTTGGACCAGTGCCGATCAATGAGATCGGAGTAAATGATTTTTCCGGATCAAAACGCACCTTAGACTTGTAAATCGAAGGGTTGTAGGCAAAAGCGACGGACGCGATCAACAATGTATGACCATCCGGCAGCGAATTTGCGGCAATCTCGGAACCAATGATGCCGCCAGCGCCGCCACGATTGTCGACCACCACCTGTTGACCGATGATCGGGCTCATGTCATTCGCAACCAGCCGGCCGACGATGTCATTGCTGCCGCCAGGCGGGAACGGAACGATAACGCGCACCGGCTTGGTCGGCGCCCAATTGGCGCCCTGCGCAAACAAGGTCAACGGCAGCGCCAGCACTGCCGCAACAATACCGGCAGCTGCCGGTTTCAGATAGTTATTGGTCATGATGATTCTCCTCTTGATTTCCAAATAAAAACAGATAGTTACGAATCAGTTACCTGCGGTCTGCAAGGCCCGGCGCAATTCCCCGGTCACCCGTGAGGCCTCGGCCATGATGAATGCAATTTCGCTGTTGGTTGTAATGAAGCGCGCACCTCGACGGATATATTCCATCTGACGCGGCAGGTTGCGATCCCCGCCAACACCGGCAATTTTCCCATGCCGCACGGCCGTGGTGATGACCCTGTCGATGGCGGCCGCACCTTCCGGGTCACCGAATTGCCCGGGTTTGCCGAGCGCGGTGAGCAAGTCATTGGCGCCGACATGGATCACGTCAATACCTTCGACCGCGGCAATCGCCTCGATGTTCTCCACGCCCTCGCGCGTTTCGATCATGCACACCACCAGTGTGTTTTCCTGCAGTGCAGGCACCGCATCGGCAGTCGACATTGGCCTGTAATCAAACAGGGCGTAGCCGCCGGAGACGGAACGCCGCCCTACCGGCGGAAATTTCGCGCGATTCACCGCCCGCTTCGCTTCTTCCGCAGTGCTGATGTCGGGAAACACGATGCCGGTCACACCGTTGTCGAGCAGCACCGAAGTATCAGGATCATCGCAGCTGCGCACCCGCACCAACGGCGCGATACCGCAACCCAGTGCAGCCTGCGCAATATGGCCGATAGTTTCAAGATTGAACAACGAGTGCTGGATATCAATGAAAATGAAATCATGGCCGCTTGTTTTGGCGATTCTTGCAATATCGCCCGAGCGCGCCAGGCGCACATTCATGCCCAGCGCCACTTTGCCCGCACGCATCATCGTCTTTACGGGATTTTCTGCGCCAACTACTGCTGCCATGTCGCTTTCCTCCTGATGAGTGTCACCAGCGGGCGCATCCTCCGTCCGGGTGATTCATATTGCATGCCCAATACCGCGTATTTCTTTGGTGGGTCGTGTTGGACTCGAACCAACGACCAAGGGATTATGAGGCATAGGCGATAACTTTTCAGCATTCAACCGCAGTAAAAGGCAGCAATTCCGCAGAGGGAAAACGGGTAGCGCCACTGCTGCCGAGTGTTGCCAATTGCTACGCAATGTATGTTCGGAGTGTGCCAGTAGTGTGCCAATGGAATTCAGACTTTGCGCCACCGGGGGGCTATTGTCCCCACAGAGCGCTAAAGGGGCGATTGTGCAGGCGTTAATGCGTGTCTGCTTCTCTTGTGGATGGAGCGTCAGGGAGGATGGTGCTGTTAGCGAGTACTAACGCTTTTAGTCTGCCGTAAGGGGGGGGGCATCAACCCGCAGGCTGCTAAGAGTATGCGTTTCATCGGATTGCCTCTAATTTGCTTAGTTCGTTAACAATAAAGCCAAAAAACTACTTGGTGTTTTGCCGGATAAAAGACCGCAGGCGACCAATAAAGCGCCCCACTGAATACATTGCAGTGTAGATAGCTCCAGCATTGAATTTTTGCTGGTCTTTGATGTGCTCTTGCTCCATCAATAGAGCAAACATCTCTTTACGCCGCGCTTCGTTTTTTTGCTTATTGTGTTCCTGACGCGTTACGCCACGACCGAACGCCGCAATTAACGCGATGCTGATACCCCATAAGCAGGCTACTCCGATGGCTATACCACCGAGCAATTCAAGTGGCGACAAGGCCGAAAAAGGCTTCGATAAGATTTGTCCGGCTTTGTCTAACCCCATCCAGACCGCCCATAAGATGGCGGCACCGCCTACAATTCGCGCAAGTCTGGTTACAAATCGTCCGACTAGAAAACCGATATCTGCTATGCGGCCTTCAGACTGGGGTTCCCTAGCTAATTCGGCATCTACGCGCTGCCGCCAAAAGTCAGGGTGGTCTTTGTCAGGTTGGTCATCAATCATTATTGGCCTTTACCCTTCGTCACTCCCATAGCAGCGAAAGCGGTGATTGACCTGATGGTTGGAATTCTTACTTTCGTTTGCCGATATCAGTCAGGTGGACGCTTTGATGATTCTTCGTTAGAGAATTCCAGTTCGTCGAGAATGTGCTGAAGTTGTATTTGGCTTCGTGCGTCGTAATCCAGTATCAAGCAAGCGATGAGCCAAAACCCGCCGAAGATTATCAGGCCGATACCTACTAGCTTACCCGGCGTCTCAACGGCGACGAATAAGAAATACAAGCCGAAAAAAGTGATGGCGATTCCAAGCCAAGTAAGCCAGAAGACCAAATTGCTTGATGGGTTGTCATAGTGTTTTCTGGGCATCAGTGGCCTCCTGCTGTCTGTGCCTGCGAGTCACAGTATGTCAAAAAGAATTGAGGGGCTTATTAATTCGTTCGTTTATCGTAAACCACCTGCTCAGACTTTAGCTGAAATCTCCAAGTTTCTCCCGCCATCGTCGCCAACCCGCCCGCAAAGCTGCAATCGTCCTCTGCTTACCCTCCCGCGTCTTGGGGCCGGTGCTTAATCCGCCATGCATCCGGCAGCGTCCGTTTCGGGGCTTATTGGTGAAAACGTTCCAGACTGCCGGAGCCTTGCAGGGGTGTCCGTCCCGGCACTTTGCGCCGCACTTTGGGCGTAGCGGCCTCGGAATTCTAGAATTAGAGTCCATGACGCGCCCCCGCGCGCGTAGGTATTGGCCTAGCTAAATACACGAAGGCGGCCAAAAATAGCGAAGGCGTCCAACAATAATTGCTGGCCATCTTCGGGAGATTTGGCCACCTTCGAGGTTTTAGGGGAGTTGCCAAACCCAGCCACCATTCATCGCGGATTTCACGGCCTCAACGCCTAGCGCCTTCTGCGCACGCCGGATGGTGCGTTCGGAGTGTCCAGCCTCCCGACCTTCCTTGTAAACCGTTCTTGCTGGTTTAGGGCCATCCTGAAGCATTCCCGTAAGCCAGCCTTTCGCATCGTCGAGTGTTCCGCCTTCGCCATCGTCTGACTGCGCTTCAGCGTTAGCCAAAATTTGGCGGGCCGTGCCTTCCAAGGGTTCGCCCCAGCGCACCCGCGATGCAATGATGCCGGGGTGTGCGGGCAGGTCCACTTGCTCAAGATCGTAAACAAACCCGCCACCATCCGGCCCCAGGTTCGATTTCGCACGGGTGAAGATACGCCCGCCGCCGTGTTCCTTGTCACGTGTTGCCGTTGCCAGCACAAGCCGCGCATATGCGCCAAAGGCGAGGGAGCCGGTAACGCGCTCGATAGGATCGCGGCCTTGAGTTCCCTTGGTGAAGTGGCTAATCCCCAGTATGGCGCAGCCTGTTTCTTCGGCAAGCGCGCCTAGTGGTTCAAGACCGCGCCGCACCTCGGCATTTTTGTGGCTGTCGCCTGATACGGCAGAGACTACGGAATCCACGATAAGCAGTAGAAACGTGCGCCCGGATTCGAGCATTGCCCACCGCAATTCCGGCAGATCGTTTGCGGGGTTGAAGGCGCGCATTTCGTTGCCGTCGCGCACTCGGCCTACAAAATGCACTCGCGAAATGTCGGCACCGCAAGCGAGCAGTCGAGGGACTAAGGTATCCCCCTTGCCGTCCTCTCCCGACCAGATCAGAACGTCGCCAAGCGGTGCAAGGGTGCCATCTGGCAGCGGTCCTCCCTTGCTGATTGCCGCAGCGATTGAAAGCGCCAGCGTTGTTTTCCCAGTGCCGGGCGCTCCTGCCAAGATGTTGAGTTTGTGAGCTACTAGAAAGCCGTTCCAAATCCAAGTAACCGCCTCCGGTTCGATGGTGTCGCCGCGCACCAATTCGACGCGTGCTGTGGCTTTTGTTTGCAATGGTGCAGTGGGCGTGTGACTCGCAGGCATGGGGGTTTTTACTTTCGACGTTGTGGTTTGGCTGGGGCATGGTTCTTGGGAAATAACTGGTGTTTCCCAAACGTCATCCCATATGCCCGCACACTTACGCGCTAGCCAGTCGCGCTCTGCCTCCCCTTGCCTTCGCTCTAACCGCTTGTCTAGTTCCGCGCGTGTTAAGCCGTGCCACATTGCGATGTTGTTTAGCACGACTCCATCAAGAGAGTCTTGAAGCAGGCTCTCATCTACGTCGGCATAGAGTGGCCTCAGGGTGCCAGCACTCATGCTGCCGCTTTCTTGCGCTGTTGTTGGCTAGCAATCCAGCGGAAAAAAGCTTCTTCGTCGATCAGCACCTTGCGGCCAACACGAAGAATTGCTCCAGCCTCGGCCAGTCCGTTACCGGGTATGCGGTCGCCTCGGGAACTCAGGCGATCCTGCGCATTCAAAATCAGATTGCGAAGTGCCGCCGGAGTCCACGCGGGGCGTCGGGCTGCGAATTGTTCTACGCTAAAAAGATCGCGGGGATTAACTTCGACTGCTGCAGTTGGTTGCATATGCACCTCCTATGCGAGGAAGTGTGGATGCAAAAAAGGAAGAGCTAGCGTTTCCTTTTCACGGGCGGTGGCAGCAGACCATTTTCCTGCCCGACGTTACGAATTTGGCGGAGGGATAGATTAATTCCGCCATCGTGGACACGTCGCGGAATCTCACGCTTAGGTGTCTGGTTATTCAACTCGCGCTTGATCGCATTCAATACCTGAGCTCTTGACGGCTTATTGGCAGACTCGGCCAATCCAGCCGAATTAAAACCGCCTTTCTGCTTGCCAGTTCGAGCCTGGATTCCGTAGCGAAGCCCCTTGGTATAAATCTGCATTATTACCGCACATGTGGCTGATGCGCTTTGCCGTCTCGCCGTATCAGGATCGTGGCCGTGTTTAACTAACGCGCGTTCAAAGTCCGTGCGAAGCATTTCTTCATCGCTATTGGTAAAAGCCTTCTGATTCCACTTCAGAACCAAATTAGCGCGATCTTGTTCGGAAAGACTCACCGTCTGCACCTGAAATCCAGCACGTGCGCTTTCTGGCGGGACCGAACGCATGGTTTTGGTCTGAATTTTCTTATCTATCCCCATGACCAAAATATCTAAGCGCTGAAATACTTTTGCGTCATACGCTCGACCACGGTGCCGGTGTGCTGATCGCTCAAATGTGCATAACGTTTCACCATTGAAAGCGTTTTATGCCCCAGCACTGCCGCAATCTCCGGCGTAGTCGCACCACTCATGGCAAGGTAACTTGCCGCCGTGTGCCTCAGATCGTGAAAGCGGAAATCCTTGATGCCTGATTGTTTCAGCGCTTCATACCACCACGCATCGAACCACAACGGGCCGGGGTCTTCGGTTTTCGAGGCAGCGTTCGGCGCTTCCGTGATTGCGTCCGGCTTTTTCTTTCGTATGGGCTTGGCCGGGAATATCCGGTCCGTGTCGAGCCGCCGCACCTTGGCATGCTCACGCAACAGCGCGGCAATCTCTGGCACAGCCGGCACTGATCGCCGCTCCCCATTTTTGGTTTTGTTCAGCACGATCATCCGGCGCTCTAGATCAACGTCCGGCCAACGTAGCCCGAGAATCTCACCCCGGCGCATGCCGGTTGTCAGCGCCATCAGGACAATCAGGTAAAGCTCAGGGAGTTTTGACTTCTGGCAGGCGGACAGTAGCGACTTGCGTTCATCGTCGGACAGAAACCGCACCCGCCCGGTGGATTCGGTTTCCTTGTTCACCCGACGTAGCGGGTTATCTTGCAGCCAGTGCCATTCCTTAACTGCGTTGCTGAATGCCTTGCTCAGGGCGCTCAGGTAGCGGTTTGCGGTCGCTGGTCCGCGATAGGCTGGCGCTTCATCGGTGCCGATGTTTTCGGCCAGCATCTTGTCCCGGTATTCGGCAATCTTCGCCGGGGTTATCTGTGCAAGCGTGTATTCCCCGAGTTTTTCCTTCCACCAGCCAAGGTGCCCCTTTTGGCGGTTGTAGTCGCGAGGGTTTTTCAGGCGGACTGTTTCTAGCTGCCGGTCAATCAGATCAGTCAAGGTGCGGCGCTTGGCCTCGCGCATCGGGAAGTGCCTACCGTCCCGCATCGCCGCCTCGGTCGCCTGCGCCCATGCCTTCGCATCGGTCTTGCGTTCAAAGGATGCCGTAACAGGTGGGAACCCACGAAGCCGCACTTGAGCGCGGTATCTGGTGCTTTGTTTGCCCTGTTTATCGGTCCAGGTGCGCGGCTGGATGGTCGCCATCGTGTGCCCCTTTGCGGTTGATTACTGGCAATTCCTGCTGGCAAGTGTGCCAGTATTGTGCCAATGAACGCAAGTTGGGATACGACAGGCTTCGAGTAAATTACTAAGTTATTGTTTTTATTACTTTAATTTGGTGGGTCGTGTTGGACTCGAACCAACGACCAAGGGATTATGAGTCCCCTGCTCTAACCGACTGAGCTAACGACCCTCTTACAGAAAAACAGCCCCTCGGAAATGCAGGAGACACCGGATCGATATCGAAATCCGGACTGTCGGGCTGAAACAGCGCTTATTTTATCATTCCACCTGCGATGCTCGACCCGAAATGACGGGTGTCAACGCAGCAAAACCGACTTCACCGGGAAAACCCGGAATCAGGAATGGCGATTGCCGCTGCCGTCCGCTCCACCTCTTTGGGAAGACCGCTCACACCGTTTGCAGGCGGGAAGCAGCCGCAAGCAACCTGCTTGCGACTGCTCTCATGGCCAGGAACACGCTGGAAATTACTTCTTCGGCGCTGGCTCGACTGAAACTGCAACCGCTTCGGTAAAGGTCACGTCAACCTTGTCTCCGACTTTCAGGGTTTTGAGGAACTCTCGCATCTGCGGACGCTTGACCGCCACGATGTTCACGTTGCCCTGGGGGCCGGTGAACGTGACGATGTTGTTCTTAAGATCAACAGCGTCAATCGTCACAGTCGCCTTGACTTCACGCTGCCCCGAAATGCCGGGTTTCTCGCTGGCTTTGGCGCGCTTGACGTCTTCCTTGACCGCAACACCCGAAGCAGAACCAGCCTTTTTCAGTTCAGCTGCAATCGCCTGGGTATAGTTGATCACCACCATGTCACCCGCCTTGATTTCCTTCAACCGCTTCACCTCGGGGCTGGCTTCGACTGTCAGCGCCTTGCCATCCTGCCCCTGCAGGGTGATCAGGCGGTTGTCGTAATCCACCGACTTGACGGTCGCAGTCAGCTTCATGGTTTCGCTGACGGTGGCTTTTTGCGGCGCTTTTTCCGCAGCCACGGCGGGGAACGCGGCGATCAACAGGCCGGTGAACAGGACGCTGGTGACGCGGGCAGCAAATGCAGATTTCATTTTTTATTCTCCTGGGTTTAGAGCCGGAACGACATTGTTCGTCCGGGTAGTTCCAACAATATTGTACGCTCCCGGAACAAGATGGATCGGATAGGGAAAATCAGCGAACGGATATTTCCAGATCATTCAGCTATTTCGCAATACGGGTCAGTTTGTTGCCCTGGATACCCAGCCCCGCCATCAGCCCTTTCTGGTTGAAAATGAAGGCATAGATGTCCTTGTTGATGGTGGTCGTGGATGTTTTCTTGGCCATGGCGTCATCCATCACGACTACGCTTGGCCCCGTGCCGAGTTCAAACCCGTCCGCGGTTTCCAGGGATTTGAGCGCCGACGGCGTCATGATGAACAGCGCATAACCGTATTTCTGGGCACCTGCCTGCAAGCCGTACGAAACACCCGAGGTATTGTAGTAATCCACCGTTTTGCCTTTGACGCGCATCACGCCATCCCCGGTTTCGGCCCCGATCATCAGACCTGCTTTGTAGACTTCGGGAAACACCAGCACGGCGACCGCTTTTTGCTCCAGCTTTCTGGCTTCGGGATATTTCTGGTAAAGCGTACTCATGACTGCAGTTGCCGCACGCTCCAGTTTGCTGCGGTCGGCGGCATGCAGGGGCAAAACGGTCAGGGTCGCGATCAACATCGAAAAAAAGGCAAGTGGGCCAGATTGAAACAATGTCGTATGGGCAATCATGGCGTGGCTCCTCCGGTGGCAAATATTCTCGTTTTCGGCATTTTCTGATGCCCCGCCGACCAGTCCTCCAGACCAGTCTGCAGGGGAACATCATTCCTGATTTGCAACAAAAATAAAACCCCTGAGAGCCCCTAATCGCAACCGCTGAGCGACCCGAAATCCCGCACACTGCCGGTCCCAAACGCAATGGTAAGATTGGCGAGCGTTCGCTTGGATTGGGAACCCGCTTACTGCAGGTAACCCGAATTTGATGAGGCTATCCGAAATGATATTCCCATGGATCCGCAGGACCGCTTTGACCGCGATCACCATGGCAATTCCCTCCATTGCCCAGGCATCGTTCCTCCCGCCCGAGGTGATGGACACCGCAGCCAGCTACATTGCCTGGTTTGTCATTATCGTCATGCCGATTGGCGCCATCGTGCTGTTCTGGATGGTCCACGTCCTGCCGGAAAAAATCGCGGAGAAACGCCATCATCCTCAAAAAGACGCCATACACACACTGTGCCTGCTGTCGCTATTGTTCGGCGGTCTTTTATGGCCCCTCGCCTGGCTGTGGGCGTACATGAAGCCTGTGACCTATCAACTGGCTTACGGTACCGACAAACACGAAGATTATTTTTACGAGATGGGCGATAAGGCACGCGCCGGGCAACTCTCGGTCCAGGATCTCGCACACCTGCGTGAAGAACTGGATGCATTATTCGCCAAAGGCACGCTGCCGGCCGGACTCAAAGCGCTGCGCAATGAATTGACCGTCATGGCAGCAGCCCCATCGACCAAGGAAAGCGCCTGATGGAAGCCCTCCTGCTTGCGATTTATTCGTTCTTCGTCTGGCTCATTTTCATCAAGAAAAAGTGGCTGCCGTGGAACACCACGTCGCAGGTGACCGTAGTAGTCATTCCGATCGTCGCAATGACGGCATTGATACTCACTCTGAATGTCATCGCCCCTTCAACCAGCGACGTGCGGGTCATCAAATATGTGGTTCAGGTCATTCCCCAGGTCAAGGGCAGAGTCATTGAAGTGCCGGTCGAACCCAATCGCCTGGTCAAAAAAGGCGAATTGCTGTTCCGCATCGACCCCACCCAGTACCAGAACGACCTGAGCGCTGCAAAGGCGAAACTGGCCGCGGATGAAGCCACACTCGCGCAAGCAGCGGCCAATGTCGCCGATGCATCCGCCGGCGCCCGTCAACTGCAGGAACAACTTAAATCGGCGAGTGGGCAGGTCGGTGCATTACAACCACGACTTGATCTGGCACGACTGCGAGTTCGACAAAACAAGGAACTGGTGGCCAGCGGTGCCGGCGACCGTTTCGCACTGGAACAAGCCGAAGCCAATGCCATTGAACTGGAAGGTCAGATCGCGACGGCCAAAGCCAACGAAGCACAGGTCGCGCAAAAGCTGTCGGGCCAGGTCAATGGCGAACAGGCTTCAGTCGCGGCTGCACGCGCCCAACTTGCGACAGCCAAGGCCCAGGTCGACGCCAGCCGTGCCGGACTCGCCAACGCCCAATGGAATCTGGATCAGACCTCCGTGTATGCGCCAGCGAACGGCTACGCCATCAACGTCCAGTTACGACCGGGTTCTTTTGTCACGGCATTCCCGGTCGCGCCGGCGATGAGTTTTGTCGAGGAAACCTATCAGGTCATCGCGCTCTACCAGCAAAATGAGCTGACCATGGTGGAGCCCGGCAACGAAGCCGAAATCAGTCTGATCATGTACCCGGGCCGCGTCATCAAAGCCAAGGTCGATTCGATAATCTGGGCACAGGGGCAGGGGCAAGTAACACAGTCCGGCACTCTGCCGCAAACAGGTGTATTCCCACAGGCTCCAGGGCGCTTCCCCGTCAAGCTTGAGGTCGCAGAAAAGGACCGCGAACTGTTTCTCGCAGCTGGCGCCGTTGGCGACGGCGCCATTTATACCGAACACGTAGCAGCGATACACATCATCCGCAAAGTCATCCTGCGCGTGGGCTCGATCACCAACTACCTCGTGCTGAAGCTGCATTGATGAGTGCCTTCCGTTTCGCCCGCAATCTGTTCGCGGTTTCGATTGCGGGTGCGCTCGCCGGCTGCGTGCTGTCGCCGCCGCCGACAACAGGAGATTTGCAAAAACAGGCGCTGACCAATACCGCGGTGCCCGATGCCTGGAAATCCGGCGGCTCGCAAGCACCCGTGGCTGAACGCTGGCTGGCATCGTTCAATGATCCGGCGCTGTCCACACTGGTCGAAGAAGCGCTCAAATACAATGCCGACCTGCAGGCCTCTGCCGCCCGCGTCGAACGTGCAGCCGGATTCCTGAAAGTCGCCGGCGCTTCGCTGCAACCAGCTGTAACAGCTGTCGGCATCACCGGCGGCAAATCAGGCGGAGGCGGCGGTCTGGAGGGTGTGTTTTTGAACGCCTCGCTGGAACTCGATGTATGGGGGCGTGTGCGCTACGGCCAGTCGGCCGCAGAAGCCGATGCGGCTGCATCCGCAGCAGACTATGCATACGCCCGCCAATCGCTTGCGGCCACGGTTGCAAAAAGCTGGTTCATGGCCATTGAAGCGGGATTACAGCAATCAGTTGCACAGGAGATGCTGCGCAGCGCGGAATCCCTGCTCAAACTGGCGCAGGACCGCATGCGGATCGGTAATGGCAGCGAGCAGGCCGTTGCCGACGCCCGGGCCACCGTGGCCAATTATCGCGATGCGTTGCGACAAATCGAACTCTCGCGTGAGCAAGCACTGCGCGCACTCGAAACCCTGCTCGGCCGCTACCCCTCCGCTGAAATCAAGGTTGCGCAGCGCTTCCCGGCCATGCCGGAATCCGTACCGACCGGCATGCCCGCACAACTGCTGGAACGGCGGCCGGATGTGATTGCCGCCGAACGTCGCGTTGCAGCAGCCTTCAACCGGGAGGGCGAGGCCCGTGCCGCGCAACTGCCGCGCATCAGTCTCACCGCCGGTGGCAGCGACGTCTCCAGTGATTTGATTGTATTGAAGAATCTGGATAATCCCGTGTGGAGCCTCGGCGCCAATCTGATTGCTCCGCTGTATCAGGGCGGCGCACTTCGGGCACAGGTTGAAATACGCTCCGCCGAGCAGAAGCAGGCGGTGTCCCAGTATGCCCGTGCAGGTCAACGTGCATTCAGCGAAGTCGAAAGCGCACTCGCTGCCGAGCGAAACTTGCGCGATCGCAACACCTTGCTTCAGGCAGCTGTTCGCGACAACGAACGCGCCCTCGAACTTGCGCAGATCCAGTACCGCGTCGGCAGCATTGATCTGCGCGCCGTCGAACAGCGTCAGCTGGCCCTGTATGCCGCACAGACTTCGCACCTTCGCGTGCAGAGTGAACAACGGGCACAGCGCGTGAACCTGCATCTTGCGCTGGGTGGGGGCTTTGAATAACGTAACCAATAACGTAACCACGCATCAGGGAGAATAACCATGTCGGAAGAACCCAGCTACAGCCAGACACGGTGGGCAAAACAGTTTGACGAAATCACCGGGGAAATCGCAAAGTACGCGTCAATCTGCCGCGTCAATCTGCTTGATCCGGGGATTATCCAGCGCGTACTGAACGACGATGCCACCGTGTGCGGCGTACAGAACGAGAACGCTTTCAAGAAAATGCGCAGCCTGCTGATGATGCACTACTCGGTGCGCGAAAAAGCGGTCGCCGCACTGGGCCCGCAGGAAACGCTGAAAATCGTTGACGAAATTGTCGCGCGGCTGCGTAACCGGCTGGGCAATTAACTGGATAAGCCGGGCACTAAGCGGAATCTGGTGTACCCGGTTTTCCGGCTTCAGGGGCAACCGGCAACATAACAAGGCTCCTTCTTCCACATGCCGAAGACAAGCCGTTTGCAGGCAATTCTCTCCGGCCTGGTTCCGTCCGCAATTATTTCGGCTCACTGTCGATTGACATGAATCAAGTCAATTAGCTACAGTCGGCCTATCGTTGCTGCATTGCAGCATTGGAGCGAAGGCAAGGAACAGCACCGTGGTCAACAATCACAAAAAATACCAGCGACTGATCAAGCGCTGCAAAGCAGCGACACCAACACCCACTGCGGTGGTGCACCCCTGCGATGAGAACTCCTTGCAAGGCGCGGTTGATGCCGCAAAAGCAGGATTGATCGCACCCATTCTCGTAGGACCGGTGGCGCGCATCCGGGAAATTGCCGAAAAGGCCGGCCTCGACATCTCGATGTATCAAATGGTTGATGCCCAATTCAGCCATGAGTCAGCAGACAAGGCGGTCGCGGAAGTGCGCGCCGGGCGCGCCGAAGCACTGATGAAAGGCAGCCTGCACACCGACGAGTTGATGGGTGCGGTCATCAGTCGAGACACCGGCCTGCGTACTGCAAGGCGCATCAGCCACTGTTTCATCATGGATGTGCCCGGACATGCCGATCCACTCATCATCACCGATGCTGCGGTGAACATTGCGCCCACGCTCAGGGAAAAAGTCGACATCGTGCAGAACGCGATCGACCTCGCGCATGACCTGGGCTTGACGGATGTGCGAGTCGCGATCCTGTCCGCAATGGAAACCGTCAATCCCGATGTGCCCTCAACGCTTGAAGCAGCGGCGCTGTGCAAGATGGCCGATCGAAAACAAATCACCGGCGCGCTCCTTGACGGACCGCTTGCACTCGACAATGCGATCAGCCCCGAGGCTGCAAAAATCAAGAAAATCGAGTCGCCCGTCGCAGGCCGGGCAAATGTTTTGGTTGTACCAGACCTTGAGGCAGGCAATATGCTCGCCAAAAGCCTGACCTTTCTCGCGGGAGCGGATGCCGCCGGCATTGTACTTGGCGCGCGCGTGCCGATCATTTTGACAAGCCGTGCTGATTCACTGATTGCACGGCTGGCCTCCTGCGCGGTAGCGACGCTGATCGCCTGTGCGCGCCGGAAGAGCGGCAGCAAAGCGCTTGGTTGATACCGGCGGACAAGTTCTGAGACCACGCGCCATACCCGGTGCGCGATCACGGACAGGCCGCGAACCGAAGTAACGAAATCTGCCTGAACAAACACACAGGAACATCGTCAATGGAAATCAAATCAGTCGCCGTCATCGGTGCCGGCACCATGGGCAACGGCATCGCCCAAGTCATTGCAGCCGGCGGCTTTCCGGTTGTCATGACCGATATCAATGAGCCCGCCCTGCAACGCGGACTCGGAGCCATCGACAAGAGCCTGCAACGGCTGGTGAGCAAACAGAAACTCGATGCCAATGAAAAGGATGTCCTGCTTGCGCGCATACGAACCACTACCCGGCTGGATGACATTGCCGGCTGCGACGTGATCATCGAGGCGGCGACTGAAAACATCGACCTGAAACTGAAGATTTTTGCCGACCTCGACCGCATTGCAAAACCAGACGCCATTCTTGCCTCGAATACCTCGTCCATCTCCCTGACCCGTATCGCAGGCGCAACAAAACGACCGGCCCAGGTGATCGGCATGCATTTTTTCAATCCGGTCCCGGTAATGCCGCTGGTTGAACTGATCCGTGCGTTACAAACCTCCGATGGGACTTATCAGACTGTCAGGATACTGACTGAAAAGCTGGGCAAATCACCGGTTGAAGTGAGGAACAGCCCGGGGTTTGTCGGCAATCGCATTCTGCTGCCCATGCTGAACGAAGCGGTGTACTGCCTGCATGAGGGCTTGTCCTCGGCGGAAGACATCGACAGCGTGATGAAACTCGGTATGGGCCATCCGATGGGGCCGCTGGCGCTGGCAGACCTGATCGGTCTCGACACCTGCCTCGCGATCCTGCAAGTGCTCCATGACGGATTCAAGGATCCGAAGTACCGCCCCTGCCTGCTGTGGCAGGAAAAAGTGGATGCCGGTCAACTGGGCCGTAAAAGCGGGCGCGGATTTTTTGACTACGCCAAGGCTTAGCGCGGGGATCATTCCCGGCGTTGGCCATCAGCGCTCGAACCACGTCTGGAGTGCAGTCCGCACCTTCGGTGGACTGGTCGATATCATGGCCTGAAACAGGATCCTGCCTCAGGAGCCGACATTTCCTTGGGTACGGCTATCTTCATCGACCCAGGCGTCAATCAGCGTGAATGCAACCGCCAGCACAACGGGACCGACGAAAATGCCGACGAGACCGAATGACAGCAATCCGCCGATCACGCCGGCAAAAATAAGCAGCAGCGGCAGGTCGGCGCCCTGTTTGATCAGGAACGGCCGCAGCACGTTGTCTATCGTGCCGACAATCAAAGTCCAGATCAGCAGAAACGTTGCCCAGCCCGTCATATCCGACCAGTACAACCACCCGACCGCTGGCAGCAGCACAAGCACGGGCCCCAGTTGGGCAATGCAGAACATGAACATGACGGCAGTCAGAACAGTGGCGAAAGGCACTCCGGCAATCGCCAGTCCGATGCCGCCAAGTATCGATTGCGCGAGGGCTGTGATCACAACCCCCATCGCAACACCGCGGATCGCCTGCCCGGCCAGAACGACCACATGATCGCCCCGCACGGGTGCCAATCGTCGGCCGAATTGCCGCATCCAGCGCGCCCAAGCCTCGCCGCCCGAATAAAGCACTCCGGCGAGGATGACCGTCAACAGGAACTGGGCAAACACCACGCCGAAACTGCCGACCTCAGAGAGAAACCAGCGCGTCGCCAAGCCCACATACGGCTCCGCCTGTGCAGCCAGCTCCTTTGCGCCTTGGGCAGCCACTGTCTCCCAGGCTGCAACGACCCGTCCACCGACCAGCGGTAATGATCCCAGCCAATCCGGCGGCGGCGGGAGGCGAAAGCCTGTCAATTCCTTGCCCCAGATGACGATCTCGTCAGCGTGCTCAACAATGGTGGCAATGGCCAGAGTTAACGGCACCACGAAAACCAGCAACAGGGCAAGCATCATGAATGTTACTGCCAGCACACGACTGTTCAAGAGTCTCTGCTGTACACGGCACATCAAAGGCCAGGTCGCGACCACAATCATCGTCGCCCAGATCAAGGGCGCCAGAAAAGGCCGGATGATCCAGAATGACGAAAAAATCAGTCCGCCAATGAACAACACGGCCAGGGTGGTGCGCGTCAACTCAGGGCGCAGTTCGTTCATTCAGTTCTCCGGGGAAAATTGGACAACACTGCATGCGGGATTCGTGCCGCAAGTCTAACCCGGGTGACAAGCTTCCGGGAAAAACCGGCCTGCAAACCGGAAACCGCCGCGACATTCATCGGCTTGGTGTAGTGAGCGTGATTGCGATGATTAGTAAAAAACCGGGCACTGAAAAACGGGGATGGTTTGCCAATCCAGATGGTAATAGGTACGCTCAACCCCATGCCGCCGCTGCCGAACAAGACGGGTCAGAATCCGGATATATCGCACCTGATGGCTCATATTCACCTCACCCGGCTCAGCACCTGTTCATCCAGCGTTGGTGATATCGCGGTACCTGCTGTCGGGAGATGACCGGATGACACGGATTGCTGCATTCACCGGCTTGGTGTTTCTGGGATTACTTGCACTGGCTTCCGGTATCTGGACAGCATTGTTGCTGCTTTATACCGGGCCGCAGCACAACGGACTGAACGCGGCCCTTGCGGCGATCGCGGCTCTGATCTTGCTGCTCACGCTGGTTTCACTGTTTGTTCGTCGCTGGCGCTGGCGCATGCTCGGTACACAGTTCGTCACGTTCGTTCTGGCGCTCGCGTGGTGGTCGACCCTTGCGCCGTCGAATGGCCGCGAGTGGCAGCCCGATGTCGCAAAACTGCCGCATGCCACCATCGACGGCGACAGAGTAACCGTCCGCAACATCCGCAATTTTGACTATCGCAGCGAGACGGATTACACCCAGACTTGGTACGACAAACAGTTTGATCTGCGCAAGCTGGAAGGCGTGGATCTGGTGGCGGTGTACTGGATGGGCCCGGCGATTGCCCACATTTTCGTCAGTTTTGCATTTGCCGGCGGCGATCACCTCGCCGTCTCCATCGAAACCCGCAAAGAAAAGGGCGAGGACTATTCAACGCTGAAAGGTTTCTTCAGGCAGTACGAACTGTATTACGTGGTCGCCGACGAACGTGACGTGATCCGTCTGCGCACCAACTATCGCCACAATCCGCCGGAGGATGTCTACGTGTTCCGCCTACAGGGCGGGACACTGGAAAACGCACGTCGTGTTTTTATTGATTATTTCAATAAAATCAACAAGTTAAAAGACAACCCGGAATTTTACAATACGCTCACAACTAACTGCACCACCAACATCTGGTTGCACACCAGGGTCAACCCGGATCACCTGCCGTTCAGCTGGAAAATTCTGGCCAGCGGCTATGTGCCTGAATATGTCTATGAATCCGGATTGCTCAACAACCAGATTCCGTTTGCTGATTTGCAGCGCCTTGTTCACGTCAATGCCCGTGCGCAGGCGGCTGATGCGGCAAACGATTTTTCGCGGCGTATACGCGCCACACCAGACAGTACACGTTGATTACTGCTTGCATAACCCCGGCCTGACCATGGATGGCGCAATGAAAATCAGATCCCGTTTTTCCCGGTTCATTCTCCCCGTCTTCCTGGGATGCGCAACATTGCTCAATACTTGCGTCGTGCATGCCCAGGCCAAGGACGCGATCGCAGCAACCGGTACTGCCAAGCGGCCCAAAATCTGTCTGGTGCTCTCCGGTGGTGGCGCGCGCGGGGCAGCCCACGTCGGCGTGATCAAGGTGCTGGAAGAACTGCGTGTACCTGTGCACTGCATTACCGGCACCAGCATGGGCGCGCTGGTCGGCGCCAGCTATGCAAGCGGCAGCTCGGTGGCCGAGATGGAGGAAATACTTCGTGAAATCAATTCGGAGCTGCTGTTCAAGGACAACCCGCCGCGGGAGGAACGACCAGTCCGCCGCAAACAGGAAGACTACAAGCCCTTCTTCGGCCCGGAGTTCGGCGCCACCACCGGGCTCCGTCTGCCCAAGGGCATCGTCACCGGTATACAGCTTGAAACGGTGCTGCGGCGTCTGGCCAAGGCCAAGGGGTATCACCAGTTTGACCGGCTGCCGATTCCCTATCGTGCAGTGGCAACCGATCTGGTTACCGGAAAGGCTGTGGTCTTCCATGACGGCGAGCTCGCCAACGTGATGCGCGCGAGCATGTCAGTACCCGGCGCGGTCGCCCCCGCGGAATTCGGAGGCATGATGCTGGTCGATGGCATGCTGACCAGCAACCTTCCAGTGGAAGCCGCCAGACAAATGGGCGCGGAAGTGATCATCGCAGTCAACGTCGGCACCCCCCTGCTGAAACGTGAGGATTTGACCTCACTGCTGGGCGTAACCAGTCAGATGCTCAGTATCCTGACCGAACAGAACGTCCAGGCCTCCATTGCTTCACTCAAGCCCTCAGACATCCTGATATCCCCGGAACTCAGCGAATTCACGACTGGAGATTTTGACGAACTGACAAAAATCGCACCGCTTGGAGAAGTCGCAGCGCGCAAGGTTGCCGAGCGTCTCGCCATGTTTGCAGTGCCGCCTGCGGAGTACGCCGAGCTGCGCAGGCGCCAGCAGATCGCAGCGGTGCCGGACCTGCGTCCTGTCGATGAAATACGCTTCGACACCCTGCAACGGGTCAATCCCGCATATGCAATCGCCGCCTTCGACACCGAGTCCGGCAAACCGATCGACCAGCAAACGCTCGACCGCGACATGCGCCGCCTCTATGGCACGGGCCACTTCGAGCACGTCAATTACAGAATCCTGGAGGAGCCCAGCCGGCGGGTACTGGCAGTGGACGCCGTCGAAAAATCCTGGGGCCCCGACTATCTGCGCTTCGGCCTTGGTCTGTCCACCGATTTCAGCGGCGATGCCTTCTTCAACCTTCTCGCCAGTTACCGCAAAACCTGGATCAATTCGCTGGGCGCCGAATGGCGAACCGATTTCCAGATTGGCCGGACCAGCAGCCTGACCAGCGAGTTCTACCAGCCGCTTGATGCAACAGGCCTTTTCTTCATCGCCCCGCATTTCAAACTGGAGCGTCGTTCAACCTCCATATACAACGGCGACAGCCGCCTGGCCCGCTACGATTTCCAGACTGATGAAATCGGACTCGATATCGGCACCCAATTCCGCCGCTATGGCGAAATACGGCTGGGGATCGTCGGGGGAAAGGTCGATCCCACACTGGATACCGGCCCGGCTTTCCTCTCTCCGGGGGGGCCCGACATCAATACCGGCGGCTACCGGCTGCGCATGTTCTTCGACCGTCTCGACAGTGCCATTTTCCCGCGCAGCGGATGGAGCGGTGCCGTCAAGGTGTACGACTCCAACACCGCGCTGGGCGCCGACACGGCTTACACCAAGTGGGAACTCGACGCCACCGGGGCATTTTCATTCGGCAACCACAGCTTTAATCTGGCCGTGAAAGGTGGCGGCAGAATCGGCAACAACCCACTCCCGGTCTATGACCAGTTCCAGTGGGGCGGCTTCATGCAGATGTCGGGTTACAAGACCGGTCAACTCTACGGTGAAAACCTCAGTTTCGGACGCGCGATGTATTACCGCCGCCTGACACGCCAGACACTGCTCGAAGGCGCCTACGGTGGCATATCCTTCGAAGCCGCCCGTATCGGCAACCCGTTGCTGCCGGGATCCCAGGAAGGCTGGTTGAACTCGATCGGCCTATTTGTTGCCGCAGACACCCCGCTTGGCCCCACCTATCTCGGCTACGGCCATGCGGCTGATGGCAACAAGAGTCTGTATTTCTACCTGGGCAAACCCTTCTAGCCCGCTTTCGCATGATCGATCACAAAAAAACAGCCCAGAAATCCCGGGCTGTTTTTGCATCAGCAGTGCTGAATCCTCAGCTTTCGTTGTCGAGGAAACTGCGCAACCGTTCCGAACGCGACGGATGGCGCAGCTTGCGCAGCGCTTTCGCCTCGATCTGACGGATACGCTCGCGCGTGACATCGAACTGCTTGCCGACTTCTTCCAGCGTGTGGTCGGTGTTCATCTCGATGCCGAAACGCATGCGCAGCACCTTGGCTTCGCGCGGCGTCAGCGTATCCAGCACGTCGCCGGTGACATCGCGCAGGCTGCCGTAAACCGCGGCATCGCTCGGCGCCATCGTCGACTGGTCCTCGATGAAATCGCCCAGATGCGAATCATCATCGTCGCCGATCGGTGTTTCCATCGAAATCGGCTCTTTCGAGATTTTCAGGATCTTGCGTATTTTTTCTTCCGGCATTTCCATCTTCTCGGCCAGCGTCGCCGGATCCGGCTCGGAGCCGGTTTCCTGCAGGATCTGCCGCGAGATGCGGTTCATCTTGTTGATGGTCTCGATCATGTGCACGGGGATGCGGATGGTGCGCGCCTGGTCGGCGATCGAACGCGTGATCGCCTGGCGGATCCACCACGTCGCATAGGTCGAGAACTTGTAGCCGCGGCGGTATTCGAACTTGTCCACCGCCTTCATCAGGCCGATATTGCCTTCCTGGATCAGATCGAGGAACTGCAGGCCACGGTTGGTGTACTTCTTGGCGATCGAAATCACCAGGCGCAGGTTGGCCTCGGTCATCTCGCGCTTCGCACGTCGTGCCCGTGCTTCGCCCGTGGTCATCTGGCGGTTGATTTCCTTCAGCTCCTTGATCGGAATTCCGATCTTGCTCTGCAGGTCCAGCAGTTTCTGCTGCTGCTCGACAACGGCCGGCTCAAAACGCGCCAGTGCCTCACTCCACGGCTTGCCCGATTCGACTTCACCGCGAATCCAGCGCGCGCTGGTTTCCTTGCCCGGAAACTCCTTGATGAAGTGCTGACGCGGCATGCGTGCCTTGTCGATACACAGCGCCATGATCGTACGCTCATTCGTGCGCACTTCCTCGACCAGTTTGCGCACGCCGTCGCACAGCGCCTCAATCTGCTTGGCCGAAAAGCGGATTTTCATCAGCTCTTCGGAAATCGATTCCCGCGCCTGGATGTAGGGACGGCCGCGCGAGCCGTGCTTCTGCAGCGCGCGCATCATCTTCTGGTAGTTGCTGCGGATATCGGCAAAATGTTTGAGCGAAGCTTCCTTCAGTCGCGCCAGATCGGCAGCCGCCTGGGCGGCACCGGCCGCACCATCATCATCCTCGTCTTCGGCTGCCTCAACTTCTTCTGCCTCTTCCTCTTCTTCTTCAGCGACGTCCTCGACAATCGCTTCTTTCATTTCGAGGTCAGCCAATCCATCGACCACTTCTTCGACTCGCGTTTCGTCCTTCTCGATCTTCTCGGCCAACGAGAGGATCTCGGCAATGGTCGTCGGGCAGGCAGAAATCGCCAGAATCATGTGACGAAGACCGTCTTCGATGCGCTTGGCAATCTCGATTTCGCCTTCGCGGGTCAGCAGTTCGACCGAACCCATCTCACGCATGTACATGCGTACGGGGTCGGTGGTGCGGCCAAACTCGGAATCAACCGTCGTCAGCGCCGCCTCTGCTTCCTCGACCGCATCTTCATCCGCGACAGCCGGGGCAGCCTCGGACATCAACAGGGTTTCAGCATCCGGGGCTTCGTCGTAGACCTGGATACCCATATCGCTGATCATGCCGATGATGTTTTCGATCGCCTCGGCGTCGAGCATGTCATCAGGCAGGTGATCGTTGATCTCGGCGTAAGTCAGATAACCGCGTTCCTTGCCGAGAACGATCAGATTTTTCAGACGCAGACGCCGCGCCTCGGTGTCAGCGGGCGACAACTCCCGCCGCTCAAACTCCTTGACCAGTGCTCGTTCACGCGCATTCAGGCCACGGGCCGGGCGCTGTTTGCCAACGGGTTGCTGCTTGGCCGCGGGGGCAACTGGCGCGGGGGCAACCTTTTCCTGCACACCCTGCGCGGCAGCTTTTACTTTTGCCAATGCCTGCTTGGCGACTTCCTTGAAATTCGCGAGTCGTTGTTCTTTGCGCAATGTAGCTTTCGATTTGGGAGCCGCTTTCGGAACCGGCTTGGCTTTGCCCTTGGCCTTGGGTTTTGCCACAACCTTTGCCACGGAACGTTTTGCCACCGGACGCGCAGGCGTTTTGGCTTTGACGGCTTTCGCCTTGACTGCGGGCCGTGATTTGCCCTTGGCTGACTTCACCAACCCTGATTTCACGCGGGATGCGCTTTTCGCTTTAGCGGGATGCGCTTTCGCGTTTTTTGCCTTGGATTTCGCTGCTTTGGATTGCTTGGCCATGAAGGTAGGCTCCGCGGGGCAATGTTCGGTGAAAAACCGTAAATTATACTTTAAATCAGCCCCGAATTCACTTGCCGGGGACAACGCTAACTGCTTGTTGCAAAAGGCGATATTGCGCCTGATCTTCGGCGCTCAAACCCTGTTGCTGGGATTTGTCCAATAGCGCCGCAATCCGAGCCCTACGGATACGGTCCAAAGCTTGGCGCCACGCACCTCTGAACTCCGCATCAAAATCTTCAGGTTTTAAACCTCGTTGCTGCCAACGTAATGCGCCAACTTCGGCATCACGAAGCTGACCTTCATAGGGTGAGCCTCGAAATAATTCACCTAAACTGACAGCTCCCGCCCCAGCCGAAATAGCACTAACCAATGCATCCAAAAATTGCAATTCAGCCTGATCAATTGCCGGCAAACCCATACCTAGAGCAAGCTCCTTACGGTCGACCAGCCCACTCATTTGGGTATCCATCACCACAAGCTCAATCACTGTGCGCAAAATTGATTGCGAAACGGGTGCAGCATGTTTTACAGGTATAGGTTTAGAAAAATTCTTTATTTCAAACTGACCATCAATCTCTTGTTGTGACAAGCCAACAATCCCCGCCAATTCCTTCCGGATCAGAAGCGACAACATAGGAGCAGCAATTTGCTTTACCAAGGGTTTTGCCTGCTGCAAAAGTTTGGCGCGCCCCTCAGAGCTATTTAGATCAACGTTACTTTTAAGCTCATCCAGCAAAAAATCCGAAAGGAGAACAGATTTCCAAACGTCATCTTCGGCGCACTTTCTGACATAGGTATCAGGATCCTCACCATCCGGGAGAAACAGAAAACTGATTTTCTTCCCGTCCACAGTTTGCGACAGGCTGTTCTCTAACGCTCGCCAAGCTGCTCGACGACCCGCAGCATCACCGTCAAAGCAGAACACTACGTCATCTGTAATGCGCAAAAGTTTCTGAATGTGAACAGATGTAGCGGCTGTGCCCAAGGTGGCGACCGCAAATTCAACCCCGTATTGCGCCAAGCCAATTACATCCATATATCCTTCGACCACCAATGCTTTATCTGCATCCCTGATGGCCTTTCTGGCTTGATAAAGGCCATACAACTCTCGACCTTTTTCAAATATCGATGTTTCCGGTGAATTTAGATATTTTGGCTCACCATTCTCGACAACACGTCCGCCGAAACCAATAATGTTTCCTCGCTCATTCACAATTGGGAACATAATCCTGTCTCGGAATCGATCGTATCTCTTGCCACCTTCCGCCTCGATCACCAAACCAGCTGCGACGAGGCTCTTATCGCCGTAATCCGGAAAAATCGACGAAAGATTTTGCCAACCATCCGGTGCATAACCCACGCCAAAACGCTTAGCTATCTCGCCTGACAAACCTCGACGTTTTAAATATTCGATAGCACTTGGCGCGTCTTTAAGTTTGTTACGGTAAAACTGTGCCGCCTGTAACAGCACCGCATGAAGATCCGCCCCTTCTTCGGCTCGACGTTGCGCATACTCAGAACGCGGCGCCTCCGGCACCTGCATACCGACGCCCTGCGCCAAATCCTTTACCGCATCCACAAAACCCATGCCGCTGTATTCCATCAGAAAACCAATCGCCGTACCATGCGCGCCGCAACCGAAGCAGTGATAAAACTGCTTGGTCGGGCTGACCGTGAACGACGGCGATTTTTCGGTGTGGAATGGACAGCAGGCCGAGTAGTTGGCTCCGCTACGTTTGAGTTTCACGTAACGATCAACCACCTCGACAATGTCGACACGGCCGAGCAAATCCTGAATAAACGATTGCGGAATCATGTGCTGCGGTTGACCCCACTCCTCTACGGGCGACAGTATGCCGGCCCGGGCTTGATCGCTGGATTATAGAGGCGCCGCAACAACGCGGGCACCAACCTGATTCACGCCTCCGGCTTGTGCCGGAAGCGCATTACATACAAGTTTACGATTTAGCCAGTTGCGCTTTGACAGCTGCAGATACTTTGCCCATATCAGTACGACCAGCCAGTTTCGGTTTCAGCACCGCCATCAGCTTGCCCATGTCGGCCGGACTGGAGGCTCCTGTTTCAGCAACCGCCGCAGCAATCACCGCCGCCAGTTCATCCTCGCCCATCGCCTGCGGCATATAGGTCTGCAGCAGCGTCAGTTCCGACTTTTCCTTGTCGGCCAGATCCTGGCGGCCGCCCTGTTCGAACTGACTGATCGAATCGCGGCGCTGTTTGATCATTTTCTCGATCACCGCCAGCACATCGGCATCGGTCAGCGTCTTGCGCTCATCGACTTCACGCTGCTTCAGAGCAGCTGTCAGCAGGCGGATGGTGTCGCGGCGCACGGTTTCACCGCTGCGCATCGCGGCTTTCAGGTCATCATTGATCTGGTCGCGCAGGGACATCATCAAGCTCCAATAATCTCCGGATATAAACGAACCGCACAAAAGACAAAAGGGTGCGAGGCTAGGCCCCTGCACCCTTCAGCATCGCGGACCGTACTGATCAGTACAGTTTCGGCGGCAGCAGCTGCGAGCGCAGACGCTTGTGCGTGCGCTTCACGGCAGCAGCAAGCTTGCGCTTGCGCTCTGCGGTCGGTTTTTCGTAGAACTCGCGAGCGCGCAGTTCTGTCAGCAGACCGGTCTTCTCTACAGTGCGCTTGAAACGGCGAAGGGCCACTTCAAACGGCTCATTTTCTTTGACGCGTACGGTGGTCATGAAACCTCAGGGCTGGGTTCGGAAAAACGCGTATTATAACCAGCCCAGCGGTAGTTTTGAAAGGTACACGGGTACCCGTGCCGTGAAGTCCTCGATTCAAGACCCCAATCGATCACTTAGCGATTTTCACCATTTTCAGCCCGCTTTTCCCGCTTTAACCCCTATTTTCATGCCTTTTTCCGCATTTCCAGGCTGATACTGTGCTCGTACTCGGCATCGAAACCTCCTGCGACGAAACCGGCATCGCGCTCTATGACACTGACCGCGGCCTGCTCGCCCACGCCCTGCATACCCAGGTCACCCTGCACGCCGAATACGGCGGCGTAGTACCGGAGCTGGCTTCCCGCGATCACATCCGGCGCGTGCTGCCACTGACCCGCCAGGTGCTGGCACAAGCTCAGGCAACTCTGGCTGAGGTGGATGCTGTGGCGTATACCGCCGGCCCCGGACTGGCTGGCGCATTGCTGGTAGGTGCCGGCATCGGGGCGAGCCTTGGCCATGCAATGGGGAAACCGGCAATCGGCGTACATCACCTGGAAGGCCACCTGCTGTCACCGCTGCTTGCCGAACCGGCACCACAGTTTCCATTTGTTGCGCTGTTGGTTTCAGGCGGACACACGCAGCTGATGCGCGTGGGCGGTGTCGGCGACTACACCCTGCTCGGGGAGACAGTCGATGACGCTGCCGGCGAAGCCTTCGACAAATCAGCAAAACTGCTGGGACTCGGATACCCCGGAGGTCCTGCAATCGCCGCGCTCGCCGAACAGGGCCGGGCCGGCCGTTTTTCCTTGCCGCGCCCGATGCTGCGCAGTGACAATCTTGATTTCAGTTTCAGCGGTCTGAAAACCGCCGTACTGACCGCCGTTCGCAATCATGCGCCTGATGAACAGGGTCGCGCCGATATCGCAGCCGAATTGCAGGCAGCGATTGCCGATGTACTGGTCGCGAAGGCACTCGCCGCACTGGAGGAGACCGGACTGGAACGACTGGTGGTCGCCGGTGGCGTCGGCGCCAACCGGCAGTTGCGCGATCAACTCACGGCTGCCGCCAAACGCCGCGGTTATACGGTCTATTACCCGCCGCTGGAATTCTGTACCGACAACGGCGCGATGATCGCGTTTGCCGGCGCACTGCGCTTGCAGAAAGGTTTGCGCGAAACCGCGCCGGGCTTCACCGTGCGGCCGCGCTGGGATCTGGCCAGCCTCTCGACCGTCTAAGCGTCGGCCTTGGCGCCGAGCTTGCGTTCCTTGCCGGCAAGCAGATTGCGGATATTGGAGCGGTGGCGCCAGATCAGCAACGCAGCGATCAGCGCCACTGACCAGACAAAGGGATGCGCGGGATTGAACAGGATCAGCGTGAAAAACGTCGCGAACAGCGATGACACCAGCGCTGCCAGCGAGGAATAACGGAAAAACACTGCGATGGTGATCCAAGTTGCCAGCGTACCCAGAGCCAGAACCGCATTCAGCCCCAGCATCACACCCAGAGCGGTCGCCACACCCTTGCCGCCTTTGAATCCGTGGAACAGCGGGTACATGTGGCCGATGATCACCGCCAGAGCTGCCAGCGCCATCGCCAGTTCGCGACCATCAGCGCTCCATTGCTGCGCGAAGAACACCGCCGCCCAGCCTTTGGCGCAATCGCCAAGCAAAGTCAGCGCTGCTGCCGATTTTCGTCCGCTGCGCAATACATTGGTGGCGCCGGGATTGCCCGAGCCATACTCCCGCGGATCCGGCAGACGATAGGCGCGGCTGACCACGACAGCAAAAGACACCGAACCCATCAGGTAGGCGACCAGCGCGATGATCAATAAATCCAAGACAATTCTCTCTGGGCTAAAATGGCGCCGGCCATTCTAGCGCAAGTCACCGGCAGCCCACTGCACACATCCATGGACACCATATTCATCAGCGAACTGCGCATCGAAACCCGTATCGGCATCTACGAACGGGAAAAACAGGTGCCGCAGACCATTCAGCTGGATCTGGAAATCGGACTGCGCGGTGAACATGCCGCACACAGTGACCGCATTGAAGACACCATCGACTACGCAGAAGTGGTCGCGGACATCCGGAAACTGTTTGCAGAGCGGCATTTCGCACTGCTTGAGCACGCCGCAGAATCCATTGCGCAGCTCGTCATCAACGACTTCAAGGCACCGTGGTTACGCATCACCATCGCAAAGCTGGCCCCGCTCGCCGGCGTCAAACGTCTCGGCGTCACCATCGAACGCGGCAAACGACAGTAAACACTGCGCTCTCACCCGCGCGGATGATGCTTTGCGTGCAGCTGCTTCATGCGTTCACGGGCGACGTGGGTATAGATCTGCGTTGTTGATATATCGGAATGTCCAAGCAGCAATTGCACCACACGCAAGTCGGCGCCATGGTTGAGCAAATGCGTCGCAAAAGCATGCCGCAGCGTGTGGGGCGAAATCGGTTTGTGCAAACCCGCCTGCATTGCATGGCGTTTGATCAGATGCCAGAACGACTGTCGCGTCATCGCCGCCGCGCGCGCAGTCACGAATAATGCATCGCTGACCCGCTGCCCCAGCAGCACCGGGCGGGCATCGCGCAGATAACGCTCGAGCCAGCCCAGCGCCTCCTCCCCCAGCGGCACCAGCCGTTCCTTTGAACCCTTGCCGAGCACGCGCACCACACCCATATCACGGCTGATCTGCGGCGTTTTCAATGTCACCAGTTCCGACACGCGCAGGCCGCTCGCATAAAGCACCTCCAGCATCGCACGATCACGCAGGCCCAGAGGCTCCTCCACCGACGGTGCGGCAAGAAGGCTTTCAACATCAGCCTCGGTCAGGCTTTTCGGCAGGGAGCGCGGCAATTTCGGTGCTTCAATGCGCAGCGTCGGATCAACGACAATCAGATTCTGTCGCACGGCATGACGGTAAAAACGCTTCAGACTCGACAACAATCGAGCTGCCGTTGAGGCGCGAACTTTCGAACGGAACTTGTAAGCCAGATAGTCCTGGATCAACGACTGCTCGGCAACAAGCAGATCGCCGCCTGAGCGCGTCTCCAGCCATGCCGCAAACTGCCGGAGGTCACGGCGATAACTGTCGAGCGTGTTGCGTGAAAGGCCATCCTCCAGCCACAACGCATCACAAAACTCGTCAATGCGTTGAGTCGATGATGCCTTCATGTCGCAACAACCAGCGTTTCACACTCAATGGAAAATCGTCCTTGCCGCCCATGAAACCGCCAAGCATGCCACCCGCAGCGAGCACACGATGACAGGGCACAATCAAGGGCACGGGATTGCTTCCGCAGGCGCCGCCGACGGGGCGGGGCGCACTGCCAATACGCCGCGCGAGATCTCCATAAGTTATTGTTTTTATTGGAAATAATTTCTCAATCTCGCGCCAGACCCGACGCTGGAACGGCGTGCCTTGCAGTCGATAGGGCAGCCTGAATATGTACGCCGGATCCGCAAGATAGCGTTCAACTTCCCGGCAAGCCCGCTCCGCCGCACGATCATGCGGCGCACTTGTCGCTGTGTGCCGCGGCAAATAACGCAAGCCGGTGACAACAGCGCCGTCGGTCACTATGCCCAGCACCGCGAACGGCGTGGCATAACGGGTTTCCGACAACGTGCGACCGGCGCTCACGCGGGCGAGGGCTCCCTTTGCCGCAGTTTCTGCAGCACAACGACCACGGTCATCAACACCAGGCCAAGCACATCGGAGAACGTCGTCGGGTAAACCAGCGCAAGGCCGGCAATGATCAGCATCCAGCGCTCGGCGATGTTGGTCCTGCGTAACAACCATCCCTGCAGACCGCCGGCCAGCGCAGCAATACCGATGATCGCTGTTATCGAAATAATGGCGATCGCACCCCAGTCGGCCTGCGCCAGGTTCTTGAACGAGCCCCCGAGCAGCAAACCGGTGCCGGAAGGATCAAGCACGAACATGAACGGCACCAGGAACGCCGGGGCACAGTATTTCCAGCTCTGCAGCGTCGTACGATAAGGGCCGCCACCGGTAATTGCTGCTGCAGCAAATGGTGACAGCGCGGTCGGGGGAGATACCTCGGACAGAACTGCATAATAGAAAATGAACATGTGCGCAGCAAAATCCGGGACGCCGAGCTTGATCAGCGCCGGTGCTGCAATCACCGCACAAATGATGTACGAAGCCGTCACCGGCACTGCGAGACCGACGATCCATACAATCAGGCAGGTATAAAGAGCCGTCAGCAGCAACTTCATGTCATGCAGCAGTTTTTCGGTATCTGAAGCACCCAGCATCGTCCACAGGCTGACCAGTGTCTGCGCCCCCGAATCAGCATAGTCGAGCACGATTGAACTGAATTTGAGACCCAGGCCGGTCAACGTCACCACGCCGACGATGATGCCTGCCGATGCGCAGGTCATCGCAACGCCGAGCACTCCGACCGACCCGCCTTCCAGCGCCTTGATGAAGCCGGACTCCCAGAAGCCTTTTACCCAGGGCATGCGGCCGCGGAACCAGTCATACGAAATGATCGCGCAATCCCGCTGGAAAAATGACAGCAATGCGGTCACCACGGTCGCCCAGAACACCGACAGCACCGGCGAATAGCCAAGCATCATGAAAGCGACGATGGCCACCAGCGACACGAAATGAAACCAGTATTTTTTCGCCAATGCCGCAGCGCGATGATGTTTCTCCAGAGCGACGACCTTCATGTTGAACTTGCGCGCGTCGATTTCCACCATGACGAAGATACCGAGATAAAACAACAGCGTCGGAATCGTCGCCATCAGGATCACGTCGAGGTATGAAATTTTCAGGAATTCCGCAATCAGGAATGCGGCTGCACCGAGTACCGGCGGTGAAATGATCGCTCCCAGTCCGCCTGCAGCGAGCAGGCCGCCAGCAGCTTCCTTGCCATAGCCCGACTTCGCCAGGAGCGGATAGGCGACCGCGCCCAGCGTCACCGTCGTCGCCACCCCGGAACCCGACGGTCCGCCAAGCAGGAACGATCCCATCACCACCGCACGACCGGCACTTGAGGGTTTGCCGCCCATCGCCGAAAACGAAAAGTCGATGAAGAACTTGCCGGCCCCCGAATACTGCAGGAACGCACCATAAATGGTGAACAGGATGATCAGCGTCGATGACACATCCACCGCAACGCCGAAAATACCCTCAAGAGTCATGTACAGCGAACCGGTCAGGCGCGCAATGTCATAACCCTTGTGCGTCCACGGCTGCGGCAGATACGGGCCGAACAGTGCATAGGCCAGAAACAGCAGCACGATGAACGGCAGGATCCAGGTCGAGCTGCGGCGGTTGCCCTCCAGTATCAGCAGAACCAGGGCGACGCCGAACACCTGGTCCATCAGCAGCGGTGTCACCGCGCGGTCGCCGAACTCGTCGCCGAAATAAAGCATGTACGCCACGACCCCGATCGACGCGATCGCGAAAATCACGTCCCACCACATCAGGCGGTGACGGAAGCGCTTCGCGGTCGGGAACATCAGGAACACCAGCGCCAATGCAAAGGCAACATGGATCGGCCGCAGAATGTAGGCCGGCACAATCTCGACTGCGGAATACAGATGGAACAGCGACATCACCACAGCGCAAGCAGTCATGAAAACCGCAAGCGCGCCTCGATAGCGGTTGTACGCCCCCTCTTCCTCTTCGATCAGTTCTTCGACGCGTTTGCGCGCCTCTTCGCTGATGCCGTCGAGGTTCTCCGCCGGCGTGCTGTTATCGGCCATCAGTCCATCTCCTCCGGAATTTTTGTGCGGGCATCATAACATGTGAACTTTTCACGCCCCGACGCTGGCCATAAAAAAACCCCGTCACATGGACGGGGTTTTCGGCAATACGAAAATCTTCGCGTTACTGCAGCTTCACGCCTTTTTCCTTGAAATACTTCAGCGCACCCGGATGGAAGGGAACCGGTGATGCCGCAGCCTTCTGGTTCTCGAACTTGATGTTCGCCGCTTCCTTGTGCACTGCGACCAGATCAGGCTGCTTTTCAAAAATCGTCTTGACGATGTTGTAAGCCGTCTCGTCGCTCATGTTGGCGTGGGTGACCAGGATATTCATCACCGTCGCCTGCTTGTTATCGGCAGCCATTCCGCTGTACGTCGCCTTCGGGATGGCGTCCTCGACATACAGATTGCCGTACTTCTTGTTCATCGGACCGACGGTCTCGGCGTGGTCGATCATCTTGATCTTCACACCCGGCGTAGCCGCCAGATCGGTTACCGCCGCGGTGGGCAGACCACCCACCCAGAAGAAGGCGTCGATCTTCTTGTCCTTGATCGCGTTGACCGACTCGGCAACACCAAGGCGCTCACGCTTCATGTCCTTGTCCTTGTCGAGGCCGGCGGCTTCGATGACGCGGAAAGCCATCACTTCAGTCGCGCTGCCCGGCGAACCGGTCGATACGCGTTTGCCCTTGAGATCCTTCATGCTGTTGACGCCGGTACCCTCGATGCTGACCACATGCATGCGGTTCGGATAGAGAATCGCCAGCGTCCGCAGTTCAACCTTTTTGTCCTTGAATTTGTCCACGCCGCGGTAAGCGTCAAGCGCCGCGTCGGTCATCGACAACCCGATGTACGGCTTGCCGGTGCCGATCAGTTGCAGGTTGGCCACCGAGCCGCCGGTCACCTCTGCGGTCGCCGCCATTCCAGGCACGTATTTGGACAGCACATTGGCCATGCCGCCACCCAGCGGGTAATACACACCACCGGTTCCGCCGGTGCCGATCGACAGGTTAACTTTCTCCTGGGCCATTGCCGGCGCCGCGGTCAGCGCGCAGGCTGCAAACGCCAAGACCTTGATTAATTTACGCATTTTTTCCTCCGGTAGGTAATTATTTGAACCATGGGCTGACGAGTTTAGGAACAATCAACAAGGCGGTCAACCTCGCGCCCCTTCAGCCAAACGGGCTATTTGGCAAACAGCTGTGACATATCTTCGAAGGCCTTGAATTCCAGTGCATTGCCGCAGGGATCAAGAAAAAACATCGTCGCCTGTTCACCCACCTGGCCTTTGAACCGCACATGCGGTTCGATCACGAACTTTGTTCCGGCAAGCTTCAATTTGTCCGCGAGCTTGTGCCACTCGGCCATCGACAGCACAGCGCCGAAATGACGAACTGGCACATTGTCGCCATCAACGGCACTGGTCGTGCGATGTCCGACTTCGTCCGGCGCCAGATGCGCAACGATCTGGTGTCCGTAAAAATCGAAATCCACCCATTCGGGCGACGAGCGGCCTTCGGCGCAACCCAGCAAGCCGCCGTAAAAAGCACGGGCCTTGGCAAGATCATCAACGGGAAACGCAAGGTGAAATGGCGGTTGGTTCATGGCGTTCCTGCAAGCGTCCTGTAGTCAAAATCGGTATTCTACGGCCTTTCTCCAAGACGGCAGACCACGCAATGATCCCCAGTCTCACCGCCCACGGCTGCACCATGCCGCAGATCGGCTTCGGCACCTCACAACTCGGCGACTGCGGAGACCTTGTCTCTACCGCACTGAAACTCGGTTACCGCCATATCGACACCGCGTGGAAATACGGCTCCGAAAAAGGCGTCGGCGCCGGCATTCGCGCCTCCGGCGTGCCGCGCAACGAAATATTCCTGGTCACCAAAGTCTCGCATGAATATCTGCGCGCCGATGCATTCGCCAAATCGGTCGAGGAAAGCCTGAAAAATCTGCAGGTCGATTATGTCGACATGCTGCATGTGCACTGGCCGAGCATGGACAAGGTGCCGCTGGCCGAGACCATGGGGGCTCTTGCAAAAGCAAAACGCGACGGCCTGACGCGCCATATCGGCGTCGCCAATTTCAACATCGCTCTGCTCGAAGAAGCGCGGCACAGCTGCCCCGAGCCGCTGGCCACGCTGCAGGCGGAATACCATCCTTATCTGGACCAGACCAAAGTGCTGGAATACTGCCGAAGCCACGGCATGATTTTCACGGCGTATTGCCCGCTGGCCCGCGGCCGCCTGTTCAACGACCCTGTATTGGCCTCTATCGCCCAGACCAAAGGGAAAACCATCGCCCAAATCGTGCTGCACTGGCTGGTCCAACAAGGCAATATTGTGCCGATTCCCCGCTCATCAAACCCTGAACGCATTGCACAAAATCTCGATATCTGGGGGTTCAGCCTGTCAGATGACGAAATGAAAGCCATTCACGGACTTGCCAGGCCTGAAGGCCGGATTGCAAACCCAGCCGGACGTGCCCCGGCTTGGGATTAAAATACCCGGGTAGTTCAAATAATCTGATACCGGAGGGATGCTCATGCAATCCAAATCTTTCACGGCGGCACTCAGCGCTGCCACACTTGCCGCACTGTCCTTTGCCACCGCAACCGAAGTCGCGGCTCAAGCGGCATTTCCGTCCAAAAACCTCGTGATGATCGTGCCTTATACCCCGGGCGGCTCCGCCGATGCGATGAGCCGCGCGATCGCGCAGCGACTCGGCACAGCCTGGGGCCGCACCGTCGTGGTCGATAACCGTCCCGGCGCCAGCGGCATGATCGGCACCGAAATGGTCACCAAGGCGGAACCCGACGGCCATACGCTGCTCGGCCACACGTCTTCCTACCCGGCCACCGCTGCGGTTCGCGCAAAACTGCCTTTTGATCCGGCCAAGGCCATCATCCCCGTCGGAATGACTGCACGTGCACCCATGCTGTTTGCGCTCCACCCGTCGGTGCCGGCGAAAAACATCAAGGAACTGATCGCCCTGGCCAAAAAGAATCCGGACAAGTTCAACTATGGTTCATCGGGTACAGGCGGCAACAACCACTTCTCCGGCGCGCTGTTTGCAGCGGCCGCAGGCGTCAAAATGCAGCACGTTCCCTACAAGGGCATTTCGCTTGCGGTAACCGCCATCGCATCGGGTGAAGTCGAAATCGTCATCGCCAGTTCTTCGGCCCTGCTGCCGCAACGCGACTCGGGACGCATTCGCATTCTCGGCGTTACCAGCCTGGAAAAATCACCGCTGTTCCCGGATCTCCCGACCATCGCCTCGCAGGGTGTGCCGGGATACGAATATCAGCTGTGGTGGGGCACCTTCGCACCGGCAGGCATGTCACCGGAGCGGCTGAAGTTCATCAATGCAGAGATCAACAAGATCATTGCCAGCGCAGACATGAAGAAGTTCCTCGATACCCAGGGGGCCGAAGCCTGGCCGCTGGCAATGGCACCCCTGGCCGATCTGCTGCCGAAGGAAATCGCGCGTTACAAGAAGGCCATGCAGATCGCCGGCATCCAGCCGCAATAAACGGCTTATCGCAAACGAAACATCCCGCCAGCGCAAGCTGGCGGGTCTTTTCCGAATCAACTCGTCAGACGACCCGTCTGATAATCGCGCACGGCCTGCTCAATCTCGTCAGGTGTATTCATCACGAACGGCCCATACTGAACCACCGCTTCGTTCAACGGGAGCGCGGCCAACAGGATGAACCGGGCACCCTCGCCCGTGGCGACCACTGCCACCGCATCACCCCCAGACAACACTCCGGCGCTGCGCCGGGGCAATCTGCGGGGTGAGTCGGCGCCAACGCACACATCACCCTCATAGACATAGAGAAACGAATTGTGCCCTGGCGGCAATTCGTGCTTGAACACGCCGTTTGCCGGAAGCATTACATCAAAATAGACCGGCGCAGTGCTGAGTCCCTGAATCGGTCCTGATACTGCAGAAACCGGTGTCTGCAATGTCCCTGCAATTACCTTGACGCGCGCGCCTCCGGGCAAATCCGATTCTGGGATCGTTGCTGCCGGAATGTCGCGATAACCGGCGGGTTTCATTTTTTCCCTGGAAGGAAGATTGATCCACAACTGGAAACCGCGCATTCTTCCTTCCGTCTGCTGCGGCATTTCCGAATGGATGATGCCGCGCCCGGCGGTCATCCACTGTACGTCACCGCTTTTCAGATCGCCGCGGTTACCGAGATGGTCCTCATGCAGCATGTGACCGTCGAGCATATACGTCACCGTCTCAAAGCCTCGATGCGGATGACTGGGAAAACCGGCAATGTAATCGTCCGGGTTTTCCGTACCGAACTCATCCAGCATCAGAAAGGGATCCAGCCGAGTCTGCGGCGACTGGCCAATGCTCCGGCGCAGTTTGACACCGGCACCATCGGAAGTTTCCAATGAACGGATCACGCGTTCCAATTGTCTTTCAGCCATGCGTACACTCCTTGACGGATGGCTTCCGCTCAGACCGTCGCCACCGGCGTCACCGGTGACCCTGCCGCACCGGGCATGCGCAGCGGCGGCGCGGTCAGGAGGAAACGACTGCGTTTGTTCCGGCGCAGCCAAGCCGCCAATTCCGTTAAATACCACAACTCACCGAGATGGATGCCGAGTTTGACCAAGCAATGTTCATGCAGCGGCAATTGCGGGCCGCGATGCGGCATGCGTGGATCCAAACCCAGCGTGCCGGAACGTTCGACCGCAAGATTGTCTGCGGCAATCGCCGCCACACCGGTATCGGAGATCCATTCCAGCAGGCGTTTGTCATGGCCATCAAGCACCGCGCACTGCATCTTGATCGAATTATCGAGTTTGCCATCAGCGTCCCGGATCAACTGGCCCAGCCCCGTATGCAGGCAAAGAATGTCACCCTGCTCGACCGTGATTGCGTCTTCCTTCATCACTTTTTCGAGCATTTCATATGAAATGTCGGTACGCGCATCTCCAAAATGGTGACGCAGATCAATCAGCACAGCGCGACCCTGCACGCCCGTCTCGGCCATCGCGGCCACTGACAATGCCCGCGCACCGGTTTCACCGTAAAGCCCGCAACCCTGCTCATCCACCAGATGAAAACCGTTGTAGGACACTTTCTCGGCAATACCATCACCATCGGCGTCGAAATGAGTGCCCTTGTGCGCGAAACCATCCCAGTGCGTGGAATATTGCGAATAAAGAAATATCGCCTCATCGGAACCGACATCGGTAAAACGCGGATTGGTTTCACCCATATCAAGATTGAAATAAACCTTGCCCTCGCGGATCACCGGATGAAATTCTGGTGGTTTACGAAAAGGGTTGAGCACGCTGCCGCCAGGCCTGTCGAGTGGATGAGACAGGCAGAACACCAGACCGGTCTGAACTTCCTTCAAAGCGGCAAGCCGGCGCGCCGGCGTCAGCAGATTCAAACGTCCATGCTGATCGTCCTCACCGAACTCCCCCCAGTTCGACCCCTCGGGGCGCTGCTTCCAGCGTTTCACCATGCCTGCCTCCGCCAATTGAATGCGTGTATTACGCGTACGTGATATCCGATGCCTTGATCATGGCCACCCCTACGGCAATTTCCGCTTTCACCCGCATCGCGGGGCCCGCTGAAGATTGCCGGCGCATCAAGATCAATGTCCCTTGAACAGGGGCTTGCGTTTCTCCATGAAGGCACGCCGCCCTTCGATGAAATCCTGGCTCGCGCCGCAATCCTTCACCAGTTGCTCGCACAACGCATTGTCGCGATCAGCAGGATCCTTCATCAGTTCGTCGACCACGCGCTTGGCTGTCAGGATCGACAGCGGGGCGTTTTCAGCCATGGTCTGTGCCCAGGAACGTACGGTGCTCTCCAGCTCACCGGCCGGAACCACCTCGTTGACGATACCCATGCGCAGCGCCTGGTCCGCCTTGTAGCGGCGTGCGGTAAAGATGAATTCCTTGGCGACTGACGGTCCCACCAGCTCGACCAGACGGCGCAGGCCTTCCATCCCGTAACCAATACCCAGCCGCGCAGCGGGAATGCCGAACTGCGCATCGTCCGAGCAGATGCGCATGTCACAGCTCAGTGCCAACGACATGCCGCCACCGATGCAGTAACCGCGGATCATTGCGACCGTGGGTTTTCCGGTACCCCGCAGAATAGAGCGCATGCCGGAGGAGACCTTTGCATACCTCTCCTGGGCATCGGCATTGGCACGCTCATCCTCGAACTTGGAGATGTCGGCACCGGCGACAAAAGACTTGTCCCCGGCACCCGCGAGCACGATGACCCGGACGCTGTCGTCTTTCGAAAATGCCGCCAGCACTTCGCCGGCCGCCTGCCACATCTCCAGCGACACCGCATTGCGGCGCTCCGGATTGTTGAAAATCAGAAAGCCGATCGGGCCTTCCTGCTTCGCGACGATCTTGTCTGTGCTTGTTTTCATGTTTCTCCTTTTCAATTCAACATCGGCAGCGAAAAGCCGCTGACCTTAACCGATCAATCAATACCGCGACCGTGCCGCCGCGTCTAGGCTCAGGTCCGCATGGTGTCCGGCGCCAAGGAACGGACTTCCGGGTTCAGAAAATTGCGCGGATCATGCACTTCTCCGCGCAGCCAGCTGATGATATTGCCCGCGCTGATCGTGCCCATGCGCTGCATGGCATCGGTGGTAACCGCAGCCACATGCGGTGTAACGATGACATTGGGCAATTTGAACAGCGGATTCGTGACATCCGGCGGCTCCTCCGCAAAAGTGTCGAGACCCGCTCCCGCCAGTTGCCCCGATTTCAAGGCCTCAATCAGCGCCGGTTCATCAATAACGGGGCCACGCGAGGTGTTGATCAGCAGGGCCCCGGGTTTCATGTGCGCAAACTGCGCAGCGCCGATCATGCCGCGGGTTTTTTCCGTCAGCGGGCAATGCAGGCTGACAATATCGACCGATTGAAGGAATCGGTTCAGATCCGGCTCCACCGTCATGCCCGCTGGCGGCGTCAAGGCCGAGCGGGTGTGAATGATCACGGTGGCGCCGCAGGCCTGCGCCAGCCGCGACGTGCGTTCACCAATCTGGCCGTAACCGAGGATGCCGACGGTGCGCGTACGGAAATCCCGGACAAACCGGTGCAGGTTGCGCCACTCACCGGCCCGGGCTCCGCGATCGAATTGCGGCAACTCCCGGGTCAGCGCGAGCATCAACGCCAGCGTATGTTCTGCCACCGCATCAGCGTTGGCGCCGCCCGCCACCATCACCGCAATGCCCGCCCGTGTCGCCGCCGCAATATCCACCGAATCCACTCCGGCGCCATGTTTGGCAATGATCCTCAGCCCCCGAGCGCCAGCGAGCACCGTGGCATTGAGTGGTGGCGACCCCCGCAACAGCAGCGCCGCAGGCTGATGACGCGCCAGTGCTTCGATCATCACCGCCTCGTCGACCTTGTCGGGCATGAATGCAATATCGAGTCCGCCCTCGCGCAACAACTGCTGCGCAAGATCGGAAACGGTGGACGCGGTCACCAAGACCAAAGGTTTTCTCACTGATCACTCCCTGTGCCTGATTTGCAATATTTGCAGTCGGCCCATTATCCCATTCTGGCGCAGCATTCAAACTTGTTGCCCAGAACAGTCCCAATGCCTCTAGAATGGGCGCGTCGGAGATGCGCGAACTCAAAACTGCGCACACGGCATCCCATGTGCAGTACTACATCGGAGGAGAGATCATGACTTGCAGTATTCGCATCATTCTTGTCCTGTTCGCAATTCTGCTGACGGGTGCAGCTTCAGCCCAGCAATACCCCAGCCGACCCATACGGCTCGTCATACCATTCCCGGCGGGTGGTAATGTCGACGTGTTTTCGCGCGTATTGTTCCGCCAGGTCGAGACCGAAATCGGCGCCACCTTCGTCATCGACAACCGCGGCGGCGCCAATGGCATCATCGGTGCCGATGTCGTCAAGGGAGCGACACCCGACGGCTATACGGTGCTGAACACGTCTTTCGGTTTCGCCGTCAATCCGGCGATCATGAAAAAAATGCCCTTTGACATCGTGCGCGATTTCACGCCCATCACCAATGTCGCCACCGGTCTGGGCTACCTCGTCGTCGTGCATCCGAAATTGCCGGTCAAGAATACTGCCGAACTGATCGAAGTCGCGAAAAAACAGCCTCTGCGCTACAGCACCGCAGGCGTGGGCAACGGCCAGCATCTCGCCGGCGCGCTGCTCAACAGCATGGCCAAAATCGACATGCTGCATGTGCCTTACAAAGGCGGCGGCCCGGCGGTCGCAGCCGTGGCCAGCGGTGAAGTGCAGGTGCATTTCCCAGCCGGCTCTGTCGGCGTGCCGCAGCACAAGGCGGGACGTGTGCGCGCCATCGCCTTCACCGGTGCAAAACGCATGACCTCGCTCCCCGAGATTCCAACGATCGGTGAGACCGTCAACGGATATGTTGCCGACGCCGGTTGGCACGGCATGTTCGGACCGGCAAAATTGCCGATGCCGATCGCCCGCAAACTGCAGCAGGCGGTGCACAAGGCGCTGCAGGAACCCAAGATCCACGCACATTTCGTGGATAACGGCTACGAGCCCAACGGAGACTCTCCGGAAGCCTGGGCCAAACTGTTCCGCGAAGACGTGAAGCGATTCGCCGCAATCGCCAAGGCCGCCGGCATCGAACCGCAGTAGCGCATGCGGGACGTCCACGACAAGGCGGAAGCAGAATAAACACCGCCTTGTCTGGCCGTGCAATCGCGTTAGAATCGTCCCGCGATGCCATTTCGCATCGGCCTACCGGAGGTTATATGCGATTCACCGCCAGTCTCGCCGCCATTTTTGTCACCGGCCTGTTTTTTTCTTCGATCCCCTTCGAAGCCACCGCTAATTCGCTGCAAGCGGTAAACCCGCCAACACCCATACCTGCATTCAAGATTACCGGGCTTGGCGGCAGCAGCAGCAGCGATACCGACCTGCGCAACAAGGTCACGGTCATCCGCTTCTGGGCATCCTGGTGAAGCACCTGCGTCGGTGAAATGCCCTCCGTGCAGAGGGCACATAACGAACTGAAAAAAGACGGCATCCAGGTCATCACGATATCGATTGACGGCACCGGCGAAGCTGCAGTCAGGCCGGTTTTTGCGAAAGGCGGATACACAATGCCCGCCCTGCTCGACCTGAACATGGAAGTCGCACGGGGATTTGGCGTGCGAGGTGTGCCTTCGACAGTAGTGGTCGACGCCAAAGGCATGATCCGGGCCCGCACCACGGGCCATGTCGATTTCGACGGTGCCGAATTGCGCAACTACGCGCGCAATCTTGCCCGCAACAAGTAGTCACAACCCTGGAGACCGCAATGACCACAAACACCCCTCGGCGTCGCTGGTTGGTCGCCGTATTGCTCGGCATGTCCATGCTGTTCGCTGCAGCTGTGCAGGCGCAAACGCTCAAAACAGGCGACAAGGCACCGGATTTTTCAGTTGTTTCGACGACCGGAAAACCGGTTGCGCTGGGCGACTATCTCGGCAAAAAAAATATCGTCCTGTTTTTTTATATCGCAGCCTTTACCGACACCTGAACCAGCGAAATCGTGGCCTTCCAGCTTGATCTTCCCAAGTTTGAGGCCGCCAATGCCCAGGTCCTGGGCATCAGCGTCGATTTCAATGCCGCCAACACCGTGTTTGCCGAAAAGCTCGGCCTGAAGTTTCCGTTGCTGAGCGATACCCGCCGCGTGATGACCCGTGCCTATGGCGCACTCAACGATGATCCGGCACTCGCCAACGACGCGAAGCGCATCGCCGGCTACATGCGCGCCAAGCGTGCGTGGTTCATCATCGACAAGGCTGGCGTGATCCGCTACGCCAAGGTTGGTGATCCGCGCGGAATCCTGCCCAACGATGAACTGCTTGAGGCTTTGCAGAAAATTCAGTAACGCGCTGCGCAAAAAAAGGCGGTGCATTCCCGCACCGCCCTTTTTTCATCCGGTGATCGGATCAGTCGAGTTTCAACTTCAGCTTCCTGACAATCCTTTCATTGCGCTGCATCTCGTTGCGAATGTAGGCATCGAATTCCGCTGGCGCCATGGTGCCGGCAGTAAACCCTTGTTTCATCAGCACTGCCCGTGATTCAGGCGTTTGCAGCACTTTGCCGATTTCCGCAGAAAGCCGGTCAATAATCGGCCGCGGCGTCCCGGTCCGCACCATGACGCCAAACCAGTTCAGCGATTCGAAACCCGGCCAGCCTGATTCATCGATGGTCGGCACATTGGGAAGAATGTCCGCCCGCTGCGCTGAAGTAACTGCAAGGGCGCGTAATCGGCCCGAGGCCACATGCGGCACGCATTCCAGCACGTTGCCCACCAACATGCTGGTATGACCGCCAAGCGTTGCCGTTCCTGCCGGTGCGCCGCCGCCGAAAGGTACATTGATCATGTCAATTTTTGCGACATCAATGAACAGTTCACCGGCGATGCGTCCGCCGCCGATGATGCTCGACACCGCCCAGGTCAATTGACCGGGCCGGGCCTTGGCCAGCGCAACAAGTTCCTTCATGTTTTTCACCGGCAAGGAGGGATGCGAACAGAAGATCAGCGGGTTGTAAACCATACGCGTCACCCCCTGAAAATCGCGCAAGGGATCGTATGGCAGTTTCGTATAGGCAAAGGGGTTCACGCTGTAACTCGTCGCCATGACCAGCAAGGTATAACCGTCGGCTGGTGCGCGCGACACCAATTCCGTGGCAATCACGGTATTGGCGCCCGGACGGCTCTCGATCACCATGTTCTGTCCAAACGTTTTCGACATCGACGGTGTAATCAAACGCGCCATCGTGTCGGCAGCACCCCCCGGCGGGAAAGGCACGATCACGCGTATCGGCCGGGTCGGATAGTCCTGCGCAACCACATGCAGCGGGAACAGCACGGCAGCAATCAGCAACAGCTTCGGCAATACGCAGGTCATACCCCCTCCCCAAAAATCGGATCTTTGTCCGGATTGATATTGGCTGGGCAATTTCTTTTGCCCGGTGTCCGGTATAACACAGCCCAATGGCGTTAAAAAGTGATTTATAAACAATTGGTTACAGATTTCCGCCTCAGACACCTGTGCGGCTTACGAACTGCGCAGCGCGATTCTTGAATGCCTTTGCCGCCAGAAACAACCCGCCATCGGCGCCATCAATGAAATGCAGATGACGTCCCGAATAATCGAAGACGAGGCAGGTCATGTGCGCACGGTCAGCAACATGCAGTCCGTACAATATTTGCCGCCGTTTGAAGCGCTCCTGCAACCAGGCATCCAGCGCGAGTCGTTGTGCGGTCGTTCCGGAAAGGATCTGACGATAGATATCGGAGAACTTGCGCACATCGGTATTGCGCGCGAGATCCGGCTTGTAGCGACCCCAGTCAGCGTCTTTGGTACGGATGCCCAAACGCATCAACACCCAGCCAGCAATCACCATCATCCGGGTGTGCATCATCCAGCGCCAGCGCCCGAGAATACCTTTGCCAGCGGCGCGGATTCCGGCCTCGTCAGCGAGCATCCTGCCGCTGAGGGTCAGCGCCAGTTGCGGCAGTGATACCGGATGACAGTCCTCCTCATTGCCGTATATTTCGCGGACCTTGCCAATGACATCCCGGTACACCTCGGCAGCGCGCTCAGGCTCGTGATGCAGCGCCAGCACCATCAGGCTCACCGTTTCGCCATGCCGGCTCGGAATATCCTGCCAGCGGCATTCAAACCCATCGAAACTGCCCTTCGGCTCGACGCTGCCCGGCGCAATTAAATACCGCTCAGCGGTTGCCGGATCCTTGACGATGGCATCGATGCAGGCAATGCCGCCACCTGAAAACACCGCCTGCACATAGTTTTCCGACACCCGATAACGCGCCACGCGCACGCTGAAGCCCGCGGGAATTTCCGCCACCGGAATCGTTGCGATGCGCAGGTCAAGCCCGAAGGCGTCACGCGCCACTTCGCGCGTCTTCGCCAGCGCCGAACGGATGGGTTCGAGCAAGCGCGGCGGCACACAAATCACCGCACCATCGCCCTCGAAGCTGAAGGGAATATCGACGCCATTGGCGGCATTGATGGCTGCGGTAATCGCGGCCGCCCCGATCGAATTGACGTTACGGTAATTTCCCGCCGCCACTGCAGCCGTTGAATTGCGCACATCGCAGAAAGCGACATGCCAGTCAGCGGGCAAAGCACCGAAGCTTTCCGCCCGCGTCACCGCCTCAAAATCAGTGATGACCGGCAGCGTCGCGTAGAAATTTTCCGAACTCACGGCAATTTAACGGCTGCAGGCCGGTCACGCGCCTTCAGCAACCTCTGGATTCCACTGCCCCTTGCGCATGCGGGTAATGGTGACGCTTTTGAACACGCCGTTCTGGGTGAAGGGATCACCATCAGAAAATTTCTTCGCCTCGGCACGACTGCTGACATTGAGTATGAAAGCGCTGCCAACAGCCTCGGTACCCTCGTCGTTCTGCGTCGCGCCGGAGAGCACGATGATGGACTTCTGGCTGGCGAGGTAATCGCGATGCGGCTGCAGCACCTTGCTGCGAATAGCCGCGGTGTTCGGATTGTCGACGCAGGTAATGACCCAAAGCATGAGAAGTTTTCCTTAGAGTTTATGGATAGTGGACTACGGTTGCCTTCCCGTGCAGCACCTGCACGGGAAGGCTTATGATATGGCCTTTTCGCCACCTGCACCCGTCCGGAGGAACTTCATGACCGCCCCATACAATCCCGATAACCTGTTCGCCGTCAAATGCTGGGAAGTCGAACTGCGCAAGACCGCAAAACGCACGCTGATCGCCCGCTTCTATCAACCGCAGGGACCCGGCCCCTTCCCCGTATTGATCGACCTGCACGGCGGCGCATGGAGTCGCAAGGACCGTTATGCCAACGAACCGATGGCCCGCGCCATCGCCGCTTCCGGCATGCTGGTAATGTCGCCCGACATGCGCCTGTCCAATGAAGCACCCTACCCCGCCTGCGTACAGGACGCCCACTTTGCGATCCGCTGGCTCAAGCACAAGGCGAAGGAACTGAATGGCGACATCACCCACTTCGGCATCCTCGGCAGCTCCAGCGGCGGCCATGTCGCACAGCTGATCGGCATGAAACCGCATGATCCGAAATACGCGGCCATCCCGCTGCCGGAAGCTCCGGATGTTGACGCCACCGCCGTCTATGTCGCGACCCGCTCGCCGATCAGCAATCCGGTGGCGCGCCGCGCACAGGCCGAGAAGATGGGCAACAAGGAAATGATGAAAAAGTCAGACACCTTTTTCAATCCGCCGGAAACTATCCACGAAGGCAACCCGCAGGAAATCCTCGACCGCAAGGAAAAGGTCAATATGCTGCCGATGCTGATCATGCAGGGCGGACTCGACGACAACGTGATTCCGGCAATCCAGGAAAAATTCGCCGCGACCTATCGTGCTGCGGGCGGCGACTGCCAGCTGGAGATTTTCAAGAACAGCGAACACGAATGGACTGCAGTGCCCAGCCCGGAAGCCGACCTGTCACACGAAATGGTCAAGCAGTTCATCGCCAAACAACTGCGCGCGCTGCAGAAAAAAGCGGCATAAAAAGCCAACGCTCCAGCAAAAAGCCCCGTCGCAACGGGGCTTTTTTTGATCTGCGTTCCTGCCGTCATTCCATGCTGATTTTCAGCGGCTTGGCCACTTTGTTCCACTTGGCAATATCCGCATCAATCAGCTTTCCAAATTCAGCAGGTGACACCTCGGTCGCTTCGACCCCCACCCCAAGAAGTTTTTCGCGGATATCCGGCTGGCGTACCGCAACCAGCACCGCGGCATGCAGCTTGTCGATCGCCGCTTTCGGCGTACCTTTCGGCGCGACGACCCCGTACCAGCCGCTGACCGCATAACCGGGCAATCCCGATTCAGCAATCGTCGGCACGTTCGGCAATGCCGGGGTGCGCTTGCCAGTGGTCACGCCCAGACCTTTTATCTTTCCGGACTGCAAATGCGGCCGCGCCACGGCTACCGTCGAGAAAAACACCTGCACGCGTCCGCCCAGCAGATCCGCCATCGCCGGATTTCCGCCTTTGTACGGCACATGCAGCATCTTGATGCCGGCCAGTGAATTGAACAGCTCCGCCGCAAGATGCGTCAGGTTGCCCGTGCTGGATGAGGCATAGGACACCTGCCCGGGTTTTGATTTTGCCAGCGCGATCAATTCCGCGCTGGTCGAAACCCCGGCGCCGGGATGCGCGACAAATACGTAGGCGCCATCGCCGAATTGCGCGACAGGCACAAAATCGCGCGCTGTATCGTAGGGCAGCTTGGCATAGAGCGCCGGATTGATCGCATGCCCTGCTGCGACCACCAGCAGCGTGTAACCATTGGGCGCGGATTTGGCGACGATCTCCGAACCGATCAGCGTATTGCCGCCACCGCGATTGTCAACAATGACCTGCTGGCCGAGTTGCTGGGTCAGCGTCGGGGAAACCAGGCGGGCCACGATGTCGTTGGCGCCGCCCGGCGGATAGGGGACCACCATGCGCACCGGGCGTAAGGGATAGTTCTGCGCCGCTGCAGGCAGCATCACGGCCAAGATCAATGCGCCGGCCAAGACATTCAAAATTCTGATATTCATCAATCCCCTCCGGATATGGTGCCGGTGTCGCCCGGCTTCGCAGGGCATTGGAGCATCAGGACACGGGAAACGCAATCAAATCTCGTCTATGTCGCCATTGATTCAATTCATCATTTCATTTGGTGGACCACAGTACCCCGGACAATGGTTTTTTTGGATTAACATCGGCTCTCTTCAAGAAACACGCCATCAAGGAAATACATCATGGGTTTCAGTACCAAGGAAAAAACCACCGGTCCAACCATTACCGGCGCGCGCGCACTGGTCGACGGCCTGCTACGCGAAGGCATTGACCATGTCTTCGGTATTCCCGGCACACAGAATCTCGCCATCCTCGATGAACTACGCGCCACACCGCAGGTTCGTTTCATCCTGACGCGCCACGAACAGGGCGCAGCCTTCATGGCCTACGGTTTTTCCCGCGCCGCAAACAAACCCTCCGTGGTCACCGTCACCGAAGGCCCGGGCATCACCAACATCGTGACTGCCACGGCTGCCGCGTTCAAGGGCAATGTACCGGTGATCAGCATTACCGGCGTGCAGGAAAGCGTCATGCGTGAACGTGACGCGACGCAGGACATGGACCAGATTCCGTTCATGAAGCCGATCACCAAATGGGCCTACAGCATCCCCTACCCTGAAAAAATCCAGGAAGCCGTGCGCAAGGCCTTCCGTGTCGCGCTGACCGAACCCCAGGGCCCGACGCATATTGAAGCCGCCAGCGAAGTATTGCTGCAGCAGGTCACGCCGGAAACTACCGCGCCAGCCGCCTACCGCAATACCGTACCCGCCGTATGCGATCCGGCGCAGATGGATGCCGCTTGGGCCATGATCAGCAAAGCTGAACGTCCGCTGTTCGTCATCGGCCGCGGTGTGATGAAAGAAAACGCGGTCGCGGCCATGGAACAGCTCGCCACGGCCACCGGTATCCCGGTCACCGTGCTTCAATACTCACCGGATGCGTTCCCATCGACCCATGCCCTGGCTCTGGGCCCGCTGGGCCGTAACGCCTTCAGCAGCGCCAACAAAAATGCACCCAAGGCCGATGTCATCATCGCCATCGGCGCACACTTCGACGTGTTTTCGACGATGTACAAGTACGGCATCTTCAGTGAAAGCGCGAAGATCATCCACAACACCTCGGCGCCGGGGCAGATCGGCATCGTGTTCCCGGTGGAACTCGGAGTCGCCGGTTCGGCCGCCAGCTTCATCAAAGGGCTCGCCGAACGCGCCGCCAAGGGCAAGGCACGCACGCCGTGGGTGGATGTGGCCAAGGCACGCGCCGAGTTCGACGCCGAGATCACCGCCGTGCTCAAGCCCGACATGGAACCGATCCAGCCGCAGTTTGTCGCCCACACCATCCGCAAGGTACTGCCGAAAGACGGCATTCTCGTTGTTGATGCCGGTAATGGCGGCAAACATGTCCGCACCTATTTCAAGAGTTACATGTCCAACTCGTTCATGTGCATCGACGACTGGGCCTCGGTTGGCGGATCTTTGCCCATCGCCATGGGCGCAAAACTGGCGCAGCCGAACCGTCCCGTGCTGTGCGCCTCGGGTGACATGGGGGCGATGTGCAATATCGGCGAACTCGAAACCGCGGTACGTGAAAACATCGCCGTGGTTTACGTCGTGTTCAACGACCAGGGTCTGGGCAACGAGCGCGCCTTCCAGAACGAACACTTCGGCGGCCGTTACTTCGCCGTCGATTACAAGAACCCGGATTTCGGCGCACTCGCCAAAGTGTTTGGCGCCCATGGTGAACACGTCACCCGCCCACAGGATCTCGAAGGCGCCATCCAGCGCGCCTTCGCCAGCGGCAAACCGGCGATCATCGACGTGATGATCGACCAGAACAATCTGGCGCCGGTGGTACACAGGACGTGATGCGCAGGCCGTGATGCGCTGGACTTGATGCGCAGACCGTGATTCGCAGACCATGACGCGTCGGACGTAAAGCAACGCACCTGATATCACTGGCCTTTGGCGGTGCTCAGCCGCCGAAGGCCTTGCGGTGCAGTTCCAGGTCAACGTAACGCAGCGGATCGGTCAGCGTTTTCTGCGGCACGCCGAATCGCGTGCGCAATGCCAGCACGGTGCGGATGCCTTCAAGGTCCAGCGCCAGATCGCGCCAGAATCCGCCCTTTTCATCGAGCAGGATGTCCAGCGACAGCTGCGCCAGTTCCGGCGTCACCGAGTCGTCATGATTCATCAGCAGCTCAGCCGCAGCACCGCGGTTGTTGCTGTCGTACAGCCAGTTCATGGCCTCGCGATAACCGCGCATGAAACCGATCACCGCCGCTTCGTTGTTCCTGATCCATGAACGCTGCGCGAAACCGGTGCGCCCCTGATAACGGCCCAGCAGATCGCGTGCCGTACCGATTTTGGTGAATCCCTGATCGGCGGCAATCTTGTCCAGCGGCGTCGCCAACAGACCCGCCGCATAGTTGCCGTCGAGCATGGCCTTGAGCCGCATCGGACCACCGCCGGTCCTCTCATAGGTCACGTCGGCATCGGTCATGCCGGCGCGCGCAATCATCTCGCGAAGGATGAACGCATAACCCGTGGTCAAAGCATCCACCGCAATCTTTTTCCCGCGCAGATCCGGGATGGATTTGATCTCGGGGCTGGCCATCAAGCTCTGGAAGCTGTCATCGACACCCATGAAGGCCACCAGGTCGCATTCACCTTCGTACGCCGCTTCGCCCTGGCCTTCCTGATAGGCAACGAGGTTATCCATTGCAGTCACGGTGAGATCGAATTTGCCTTCGATCAGGTTTTTCATCAGGAATACGGAATTCGGCGTATGCGTGATGTTGACCTCGATGCCGTGTTTTGCAAAAAAGCCCTGGCCTTGCGCAACCCAGGCGGGCAGCGAATAACCTCCGCCAAAGGTAATCATGTTGACCGACTGCAATGCGTTTTTTGCGTTTGACATTACCGGACCCTGAAAAATAATGACCCGCTGGCTTTGCAGGAAAAACCTACTCGGGCTTGATTCCTGCCGCCTGCACCACCTTCGCCCATTTGCTCACTTCCGAGCGCACCAGTGCCGAGAATTCCTCCGGCGAGTTGCCAACCGGATCTGCGCCACTGGCGTGGAAGCGTTCACGCACGCCTGCATCCTGCAACGCAAACACCACGCCCTTGTGCAGCTTCGCGACGATATCCTTCGACGTACCCGCAGGCGCCATCAGCCCGTACCACTGCACCGCCTCGTAGCCGGTTACGCCCTGTTCAGCGATGGTCGGGATCTTCGGCGCAATCTTCGAGCGCGTCGCGCTGGTGACACCATAGGCATGCACGCGGCCGGCATTGAGCTGCTGCGTGCCCGTGATCATGTTGGTGACCATGAACGGCACGTATCCGGCGACCAGATCGGCAATCGCCGTATTCGCGCTTTTGTACGGAACATGCACCATCTTCAACCCGGCCATGCTCAGGAACATTTCCATGCACAGGTGCAGATTGGATCCGGTACCTGCCGAACTGAACTCGAGCTTGCCGGGACGGGACTTCGCGTAGGCAATCAGTTCCTTGATATTTTTCGGCTGCATTGAAGGATGGCCCACCAGAATATTGGGCAGCACCACAAATTGACTGATCGGTGTGAAATCACGCACCGGGTCAAACGGCAGGTTTTTCTGCATTGACGGCTGTATGGTCATGCTGCTGATTGCCGTGAGCAGGGTATAACCGTCGGGCGCCGCTCGGGCGACCGCTTCGCTGCCCACGATGGATCCGGCTCCCGGCCGGTTCTCGGCAATCACCCGCTGGCCGAGAAACTCATCCATCTTGGGCAAAACAATACGTGTCGTCGAATCAGTACCGCCGCCGGCGCCGGAAGGAACAATAATCCTGATTGCCCGCACCGGATAATTCTGCTGCGCCGCAGCGCCGATCGTCACGCTGGACAATACAACGCCCAACAGACCGCAGATACTGCGTACATGGCCAGTCGCTGTCATGCTCATCCTCCCCCTTGGCATCCGGGTCATCGACCGGAAGATTGTTAAATTGTCAGATGATTCTGGCCATGCATCCTGCGCTTGTAAAGCTTGGCGACGCCCTGATACACAAACACCCCGTCAACTATTCCCCTCAACCGGCAAAATATCGCCGTCAGCTGTGGCTTCACCCAAAGGCATAATGATCGCCGCCGCAGTGGGGATGGCCCGACTGCAATATCCCGGAGATCAAACATGTTGCGCATCATGCTTGCGATCATCACTTTGGCGATTTCCACCAGCGCCAGCACACAGGACAAACCAAGCGCCGCACCCGCCGCGAAGCCGCCGCTGTTCGCCACCACCAAGGTCTCAGGCACTGACAACGTCTACGTCTTCCGCTACGGCAACCATCAGGCGATGTTCGTGGTCACCCCGGACGGGGTGATTGCCACCGATCCCATCGGTTATGGAAGGCCGCAGGCGGTGACCACCTACATCGACGAAATCCGCAAGATCACCAAGCAGCCGATCAAATATCTGGTCTACAGCCACCATCACTACGACCACATCGCCGGCGGCAAGCCGTTCAAGGATGTGGGTGCGACCATCGTCGCGCACAAGCGTGCACTTGAACGCCTCGAAGTGCTCAAGGATCCGGCGACGCCGCTGCCCGATGAAACCTTCAGCCGCGGCAAGACGATCCGCCTCGGCGGCACCACGATGGAGCTGAGTTACCACGGCCTCAACCACTCCGACAGCACCATCGTCATGCGTCTGCCGAAAGAAAAAATCATCTTCGTCGTCGATATATTGCCGGTAGGCACGGTTCCCGGCCGCGGCATGATCGATTTCCATCCGCTGGAAGCCGAACAATCGATCCGAGAAATTCTCGACCTTGAATGGGAGCGCCTGATCCCCGGGCACCCAGGCCAGCCCGGGGGGCGCCTTGGCACCAAGGATGATGTACGTGCGCAACTGCAGTTCCTGCGCGACGCTTCCGAAGCCGTCAAAACAGCTGCGCGTGAAGGCAAATGCTGGGAGCCGGCGGAAAAGGAAGTCAAACTGCCGCAGTACGAATCCTGGCCGGGATATGCTGCCGGCCTGCCCTTCGTGCTGCGCCGCTACTGCGGCCTGTGGGGGCGCGGCACCTGATCTGTTGCACCATGGACAACATGCCCCGCTACGGCGGGGCTTGTTCATTCCGGCTTGATGCCGCCTTCGCGAATCAACCCTTCGTAACGCAGGTATTCATCCTGCATCATGCGCATGAAGCCGTCAGGCGTGCTGTCCGGCACCGACTCCGCGCCCAGCCCGGCAAAACGCTTGCGCATTTCCGGTCTGCGCAGGATGCGGGTGATGTCGCCGTGCAACTGCTCGATGATGCGCCGCGGCGTGCCGCGCGGCGCGACCACGCCGGACCAGCTGTCGAACTGCGCGTCCGGCAATCCCACTTCTGCAATGGCCGGCACCTGCGGCAGCATCGCACTGCGCTGCGGCGTCATCACAGCCAACGCACGCAAGCGGGCGTCGCGTAAAGGACCGAGCACCGAAGGCAAGGTCAACACCGCGTAATGCACGCGGCCAAGCCCCATCTCGACGCTGGTGCTGGTGACCGTACGGAAGGGCACGTGCACCGCATCAATGCGCAACGCACGCGAAAACACCGCACCGGCGAGATGCGAAGCAGAACCGATGCCCAGCGACGCATAGTTGAGCTCGCCCGGCCGCACCTGCGCATAACGCACGAATTCGGCGGCCGTGCGCAAAGGGATGTCCGGTGCCACCACCAGCACGTTGGTGATCGACGCTGCATGCACCACGGCGCTGATGTCGGCCAGGGCCCGGTACGGCGGTTTTTCGCGCATCAGTGCCGTGATCAAGCGCGTAACACCGACCATGCCCAGCGTATAACCGTCGCTGCCGGCACGCGACACCAGCTGGTTGCCGATCAGACCGCCGGCACCGGGACGCGGATCGATCACCAGGCGCTCGCCGTAAGCCGCTTCCAGCGGTTCAACCAGTGCCCGCGCAAAAAATTCATCGGCCGAACCCGGCGATCCGGCAACGATGATGCGGATCGGTCGCAAGGGATATTCGGCCACTGATGTCGACTGCGCAGCGCTGCCGGCCATAGCCAGCAGCAGCGCACATACGCTGCGCACGAAACCGTGGCTGCGGCGGGAATTTTTCATGACCGGTGAGTCGGTGCTACTCGACCTTGATGCCTGCGCGCTGCACCACCTTCGCCCAGCGCTCCATGTCATTGCCCAACAACCTCGCGAATTCCTCCGGCGTGCTGGTCTGCACGTCAATACCCTGCGCGCCGAGACGCTCGCGCACGTCGGGAAATTTCAGTGCGGCAACAATTTCCGCATTGAGCCTGCGTACGATATCCACCGGAATGCGCGCCGGACCGACAAAGCCGTACCACAGGCTCGCCTCGTAGCCCGGCACCGTCTCGGCAATGGTCGGCAGATTTGGCAAGGCGGGCGAACGTTGCGCGCCGGTGCTCGCCAGCGCGCGCAACCGCCCCGACTGCACATGCGGGATCACCGACAGGCTGGTGGCAAAGGACAGACTGACCTGGCCGCTGACCAGATCAATCAGCGCCAGAGACATACCCTTGTACGGCACATGCACCATGCGCGTGCCGGTCATCACCTCGAACAACGCACCGCCAAGATGGCCTGACGAACCGATGCCGGCCGATACATAACTCAACTGTCCCGGCCGCACCTTTGCCAGCGCCGCCAGTTCCTTCACGTTTTTCGCCGGAAGCGACGGGTGCACCGCCAGCACCAGCGGGCTCGCGCCGACCAGCGACACCGTCGTGAAATCACGAACGGGATCATAGGGCAGCTTGCTGTAGAGACTGGCGTTCACCGCGTGACCGCTGGGGATCAGCACCAGCGTGTGACCATCGGGCGCGGCACGCGCCGCGGCCTCGGTTCCGATCATGCCGTTGGCGCCGGTGCGGTTCTCGACAATGACCTGCTGCTTCAGGCTTTCGGTCATTTTTGCGGCTACCGTGCGGCACAGCAGATCGTTGCCGCCGCCCGCGGCGAAGGGCGAAATCAGGCGAATCGGCCGCGACGGAAAATTCTGCTGTGCCGCCGCCGGCGCAGCAACGGCAGCAACGGCAGCAACGAGCAGGAACAGCAGCAGCGCGCGGCGCATCGGTTCTCAGCCACGCAGTTGTTGGTTGAAAAACTCCAGCGTGCGCTGCCACGACAACTTCGCCGCAGCCTCGTCGAATCGCGGCGTGGTGTCGTTATGGAAACCGTGCAGCGTATTGGGATAGATATGCGCGGTGTAACGGACCTTGTTCGCCTTCAGCGCTTCCTCGTAGGCCGGCCAGGTCTTGTTGACGTTTTCGTCGTCGCTGGCGAAATGCAGCAGCAGCGGCGCCTTGATCTTCGGCACCTCCGCTGCCGGCACCTGGCGGCCGTAGTACGGCACCGCGGCCGCGAGATCGGGCATGCGCGTGGCGAGATAGTTGCAGACGTAACCGCCGAAGCAGAAACCGACCACGCCGATTTTCCCGGCTTCAGGACGCGCCTTCAGCACCTGCGCCGCCTGATAAAGATCTTCCAGGCGTTTTGCGGCATCCTGCGCCGCGAACAGCTTGCGCGCCGCATCCTCGTCGCCGGGATAACCGCCCACCGGTGTCAGCGCATCCGGCGCAAACGCGACAAAGTTCGCCGTCGCCAGCCGCCGCGCCACATCTTCAATATAGGGATTGAGGCCGCGGTTCTCGTGGATCACCAGCACCGCCGGGAGCTTGCCCGAGACCTTCGCCGGCTGCGCCAGATACCCGCGCATGCGGCCATGGCCCTGGGGCGAATCGTAATCGAGGTACTGGGTGCGGATGCGCGCATCGTCCTTCGGCACCTGCTGCGCCCAGGCGAAATTCGGCTTCAGGCTTTCCAGCATCGCGCTCGCGGTAAACGCACCCACCGCAAACTTTGCCGCACGATCAAGAAACTCGCGCCGGTCGAGCCGGCCGTGCACATAACCGTCGAACAGCTTCATCACTTCCGGCGGAAAATCACTGGCTTTCTTGCGTTCCATTGATGTGCCTCCTGTTGTTGAACTCGAACACCCCCCGGATTCCGTTCCACTCCATCCGGGCTACAAATTCACCGGCCACCCGCCACCAGCCACGCCTTACAGCCACGTCGTCCAGCCACGCCTCACAAAGCAATTCCAAGCAGCTTCGCCGCAGTCTCACTCAACATCGCGCGTTTCTGGTCGTCCGTGAATCCGCTGGCGTTGAGGATGTGGTTCACCGAGTCAGCCTGCCACGGAATCGGATGGTCAGTACCGATCACCAACCGGTCGTAACCGACTTCAGCGGCCAGATGGCGCAGCGCCTCGTCGGTGAACACCAGCGTGTCGTAGTACATGTCGCGCAGGTATTCGGTCGGTTTTTTCTTGAGCTTGACCCCGGTATCCATCTCCGGCGCCACGCGCAGGCTCTGGTCGGAGCGCGGCGCGTATGACGGCAGGTAGCCGCCGCCGTGTGCAGAACAGATCTTCAGGCCGGGGAAACGGTCGAGCGTGCCTTCGAAAATCAGGTGCGACAGCGCGATGGTGGTATCGAGCGGATTGCCGATGGTGTTCGACAGCCAGCCATTGCCCTTGAAACGCGGTTCCAGCTGCGGCGTGCTCTGCGGATGGATGAAAATCAGCACGCCCAGCTCCTCGGCCTTGGCCCAGAACGGATGGAACATCGGATCGGAGAATTCTTTTCCTGCCACACTGGCACCGACCGCGGCGCCGCGCAAGCCGAGTTTTTTCACGCCGTGCACCAGTTGCTCGACCGCGAGATCCGGATGCTGCAGCGCGACCGAAGCAAAAGCAACGAAGCGGTCTGGATACATACCGCACCACTCGGCGAGTTTTTCGTTCTGCACGCGGATCACTTCCGCTGCGAGGTCTCGCGGCGTGCGATACCACAGCGGATTGATAGACAGCGCCTCCATGTCGATGCCCTGCTCGTCCATTTCACCGATGCGCCGCGAACCGACTTCCTCGATATGCGGCCCGCGCTGGTCTTCCACCTTGAGCCCGAGCAGGTCGAGCGCCTCCTTCACCACGCAATGCGCATGCACATCGATGGTCTTGACGCGTTTGCCGCCGACAATCACCTGACGGCGGCGGCCGCCCGCAGGCGTCGCGGCAGTATTGGTCATGCTGCAGCCAGTGAAAATCAAACCCTCATCGCAGCAGTGCCGCGTATTACTCATTGCCATGCAACCTCTCCCAGGAGTTTTATATCCGGATTGATATAAAATATTGTTTTAATTCAAATACTTACGATAGCTCCGCTTGTGTCGATCCGCTTGCGATGGCGCTGCCTGCGATTACTCTTTAGCCACCGTATCCTTCAATTCTTCCGCAATCGCCCTGAAGTCTTCAGCCAGCTCGACAAAGGCCGTCACCACGTCCGGATCAAAATGTGAATTTGAGCCCTTCGTGATCAGATCGACGGCAACTTCATGCGTGAACGGCTTCTTATACGGCCGCGCACTGATCAGTGCGTCATACACGTCCGCAACCGCCATCAGACGTGCCGATATCGGAATCTGTTCTCCGGACAAACCCTGCGGGTAACCCGAACCGTCCCACTTCTCCTGATGGCCGTAGGCAATCTCGCGGGCAATTTCCAGAAACGAACTCGGCGCGTCGATGAGTTTCTCCGCCGCAAGAATGGCATCGCGGCCCAATGTCGTATGAGTCTTCATGATCTCGAACTCTTCCGGCGTCAGCTTGCCCGGCTTGAGCAGGATATGGTCGGGAATCCCGACCTTGCCGATGTCGTGCAGCGGCGCCGATTTGTAGAGTTGCTCGATGGTGGCATCAGACAGATAAGCCGCGTATTTACCATGCCCTTTCAGCTTCTCGGCCAGTGCACGGACATAACGCTGCGTGCGGCGGATGTGATTGCCGGTCTCGTTGTCACGTGTCTCTGCCAGCGACGCCATCGCCATGATGGTCACGTCCTGCACCACCTGCACTTCCTTCGTCCGCCGCGTGACCTCGTTCTCCAGGAAAGTATTTTGGTCGCGCAGAAAGTCGCGCACATCCTTCATCAGCAGATGCGTCTTTACCCGCGCCAGCACGATCGGCGGACTGATCGGCTTGGTGATGTAATCGACGCAGCCGACATCGAAACCCATCTGCTCGTCTTCCACCTGTGTTTTTGCGGTGAGAAAAATCACCGGGATCTCCGCCGTCACCGGGTCCGCCTTCAACTGCCGGCACACCTCGTAACCGTCGATGCCGGGCATCATGATGTCGAGCAGGATCAGGTCGGGCAGCGGATGGGTTGCCGCGATCTTCAGCGCACGCTCCCCGTTGTTGGCAATTTTCGTCTTGTAGATGTCCTTCAGCAGCCCGTTCATCAGCGTCAGGTTTTCGGGCGTGTCGTCAACAATCAGCACGGACTGTTTGTCGGTGAAATCAAGCGCTTCAGCCATATCAGTGTTCCCCGGTGGTAAATCGTTTTGCCTCAGCGGCAATCCGCAGCTTCGCCAATGCGGCGTCGAAATCAAAATCGTTGACCGCACGTTCGACCGCGCCGGCCGCCTCCACGCCCAGCGCGCCGCGCAGCAAAGAGGCGTGCTCCATGCAGTAATCACCCGAATCACCATCGGCGCCGGCCAGCAGTCCCGCCAGCCTTGTGATCACCGCCTGTGCAGCCTGAGTATCCACATTCGCGGTCACGGCCTGTTCTTCGGCAGCCGCTCCGCGGCCGATCACCGCGCATACCGCTGCCACAGTCGCTGCGATGGCGTCGGCAAATGCCGCGAGCTGGATCTCGGTCTCACCGCTTTCGCGAATCGCCTGCTCAAGCGCTGCCGCGGCCTGCTGCGGCGCCTCCGCGCCGATATTGCCTGAAACACCCTTGGCGGTGTGCGCAATCCGTTCCGCCGTACCGCGGTCACCGGCTGCCAGCGCCGCACGCAGCGCGTCCGGCGCCTCCGCCTGCCCTTCGACATATTTTTCGAGCAGTTTCCGATACAGGCCGTGATTGCCCGCAACACGCCGCAGGCCGGATGCCGTATCCACACCGGGGATCACCAGCAACGGCTTCTCCACCACATTCAGCGGAACTGTTTTTGCAACAGCCGCCGCAGTTTCCCGCCGCGGCAACCAGCGCAACAGCGTATTGAACATGGCATCCGGATCAATCGGCTTGGTGATGTGGTCATTCATGCCGGCGGCAATACAGCGCTCACGCTCCTCGGCCATCGCATGTGCGGTCATCGCGATCACCGGTACCTTGCCGCGATCCGCATCGGCGCGCACACGCCGCACCACCTCATAACCGTCCATCACCGGCATTTGCAGATCGGTCAGCACGATATCGAAGCTGCCTGCAGGACTGGCGAGGAATTTTTCCACCGCCTCGCGCCCGTCGTTCGCCACCACCACCTGTGCACCCGCCCCTTCGAGCAGTTCCACCGCGATCTGCTGGTTGATCTCGTTATCCTCGGCCAGCAACAGCCTCGCCCCGGTCAGGTCATGGCTGTGGCCGTGCGAACCGGCCTGCCCGGCATCACGGTCATCCTCCGGCGCAAACACCTGCATGATCGTATCGACCAGTGCCGAGGCGCCCACCGGCTTGACCAGAAAACCATCAAGCTGCGCCTGCTCCGCTTCCTGACGCACATCTTCGCGTCCGAAGGCCGTCACCATGATGATGGCCGGCTTCTTCTCCGGATTCTCCGGCAGCGCCTTGATCACGCGTGCCGCCTCGATGCCGGACATGCCCGGCATCTTCCAGTCCATGAACACAATGCGGTACGGCGAATCACTGGATCCTTGTACGGCGGCGATCGCCTCCGCACCCGATCCCACCTGATCCACCGAAAAGGGCAGGCCCGACAGCTGCTCGGCCAGCACTTCGCGCGCACCGGCATTGTCGTCCACCACCAGCACCCGCGCGCCATTCAGATTTTCCGGAACCACCTTGCGGCGCTGGCCCTCGACACCCAGTCCGAACCAGGCGGTAAAACAGAAGGTGCTGCCCTTGCCGGCCTCACTCTCCACCCAGATCGTGCCCCCCATCATTTCCGTCAGCCGTTTGCTGATGGTGAGGCCGAGGCCGGTACCGCCATACTTGCGCGTCGTCGAACCGTCAGCCTGGGTAAAGGCCTTGAACAGGCGCGCGCACTGCTCCGGCGTCATGCCGATACCGGTATCGCGCACCGCAAACTTGAGCTTGACCCTGTCACCGTGGCGTTCCGCGAGCGCCACCTGCAACTGCACCTCACCCTGCTCGGTGAACTTCACCGCGTTGTTGACCAGGTTCACCAGAATCTGCCCGACGCGCAAGGGATCGCCTACCAGCTGCTGCGGCACGCCCGCTCCCGTATCGAACAACAGCTCAAGCCCCTTGTCGAAAACCTTCTGACCGACCATGGTCGACACCCCCGACATCACCTCCTCAAGGTCGAAGGGCACCGACTCCATGTCGAGCTTGCCGGCCTCGATCTTGGAAAAATCGAGGATGTCGTTGATGATGCCCAGCAATGCGGTGCCGGCATTGTGGATCTTCTGCACGTAATCACGCTGACGCGGCGTCAGTTCCGTTTTCAGCGCCAGGTGCGACATGCCGATCACCGCATTCATCGGCGTGCGGATCTCGTGGCTCATGTTGGCGAGGAACATCGACTTCGAGCGGGTTGCCTCTTCGGCAATTTCCTTCGCCTCGCGCATCGCCTGTTCCGCAGCCTTGCGTTCGGAGATGTCGTTGATCATGGTTACCGTCGCGATCAGAACGCCGGCTTCGTTGCGGATGGCACTGGTGATCACATCGGCCCACAAGGCACTGCCATCCTTGCGCCGGTAGCAGCGCTCCGTCGAGAAACTCGACAGCTCGCTTGCGGTGAGTTTGGCCTGCAGTTCACGTGCACGCGCAAGATCGTCCGGCTCCATCAATTGAGTCGCATCCACCTGCTCGAGTTCGGCACGGGTATAACCGAGCATCCTTTCGTAGGCGCTGTTGACACCCATCAGATGGCGTCCGGTGTCGCGGGTGATGATACCCACGGCGGCATTTTCGAAAATCGCACGGAAATAAGCTTCGCGCTCGGCAAGGTCGCGCGTACGCTGCTCGACGCGCTGCTCAAGCTCGCGGTTGGTCTGCTCCAGCGAGTTCATCGATTCACGCAATGCCAGGCGCATCTGCTCCTGGGCTGAAGCCAGATCCTGCAATTCCCGCAATGCCGATTGCGTCTGCACCGGTTCGTCGAGATTCATCTTCGCCAGTCGCCCGCTGGCAAACGCCAGATCTTCCAGCGGAAGGCTGAACTTGCGGGCGATCAGCAGAGCCGATACGGCGCCGATCACCAGCACTGCAGCCAGCAGCGCGGCCAGCAGCATCACGGCGCGCCGCAGCGAATCCGGCAGAAAGTCCGTAACCGGCGCACCGGCAACAATCAGGAAATCATGATTACCAAAACGCAGTGGCGCAAATGTGGCGAGCCAATCACCGCCGTCGTTTTTCAACCGGATGGGCCGGTGATAAACGTGTCCGGAGCGCTGCCATTCGTCCCATGCCATCGAGATCATGCGAAATCCGGATTCGGCAGGACTGGTCAGCACATAGCGCCGGATGTCTTCATCGCCGCGTACCCTGTCGTTTTTCGGAACGCCGACGAATTTACCGTCCTTGGTCAGCAGCGCCATGCGGCCGGAATCGGCAACGGTGATCGCCGAGGTGATGCGCGAGAGATCAATCAGGTTGTTGTCAAAGCCGAAGACCAGCGTCCGCCCTGTCGCCTTCTGGTACAGCCGGACCGAGGCAGTGATGCCCGGATCCTTGGTGGTGAAAAAGATGTACGGCTCGGTCCAGTGCACGGCATTTTCATTGCTCAGCGCCATCGCACCGATATGCCAGGGACGCTTGCGCGGGTCGTAATCGTTTTCAATCCACTCCTCGCGCAACACCTCGCCGTCATCACGCCAGATCATCACCTTCTGCCGCTGACCCCAGGCCGCCTTGTCCGTGATCCGCGTACGCCAGTCCCCGTTCGGCAACTCCAGCAGCATCAGTTCCCGTCCCAGATCATCGGCGAGGATGATCGAACCGAGCGACGCGCTCTTGCGCAGGATGGGCATGAACACGCGATTGAAACTCCTCACGTTCTCGAGGCCGAACTCGCCTGAACGCGCCCACTCGCGCGACATCCACGCGATCTGTTCGGTCTGCTTGACGATTTCGGAGACGCGGCTTTCGACCTTCTGCGCGGCACGCGCCAGTTCACCGGTTGCGGTTTCCTCGGCCACGGGCACAAGCACCAGAAAGTACAGTCCTGCCGAAAATATCGCGAAAGAAAAGGCAATCAGCCCGACAAAACGCCAGACCAGCGCCTTGCGGATGGTGGTCGCCTGCGGGAAACGGTAGTTTCCGCGGGAACCGTTGTTATTGTTGCTGCGATCGCTGTTGTTATCGTTTTCGGACATGCGCGCGCACAAATGCCTATGACCGGTGGACGGCAGACTGTAGCCCCAAATGCTGCGGTTGCAAAGTCCGGATACCGCCTGTGCTGCCGTACAATCCACCGCGGAGGATCACGTCATGGCAAACATCACCGACAGCGGCATCGATCGCGGCATCTGGGTCATCTGGTACGACATCGCCCCCGACCAACGGGCGGAATACCTGGACTGGTTTCACCGCGTCCACATTCCAGAAAAACTGGCCCGTCCCGGTTATCGCTGGGCGGCGCATTACGAACTCGGTCACGGCGGACGCGGCATTGGCTACGTCGCACTGTTCGGCGGCGACAGCACCCACACCTTTCTCAATCCCAGTCCCGGCCAGCTCGCCACGCGGCAAAGCCCGGAGACCAGAACATTCATCGGCATGCGCATCAACGCAGCCGCCTGCATCCTCGCCGAAGAAATCCGCATCGACGGCGCGGATGCCGCCACCCGCAAACCCGGACTGACCAGCGCTGCGGTCATCCAGATCGGCAGCTTCAACGCCCCAACGCCTCAGGTCGAGGATGATCTCGGCGGCTGGTATGCACAGGAACGCTTCCCGCTGCTGAAAACACTGCCGGGCTGCGTCGGCGCACGCAAACTGCTGGCCAGCGTCGGCGCGCACAAACACGCCATCCTCTATGAGTTCACCTCACTGAAGGCGCGCGAACACCACTACGCGCCACTCGAGGCACAGGCCCAGGATCCATCGACATGGATGGGACGTGTGGTGCCGAAACTGCTGCATGCACCGCACTCACCCGCAGTGGGCATCCGACTGTTTCCGTCACTTTAATTCGACGAAAGCCTTTATTTATGATAAATACTTGTTTTAATTGATTATTTATCCAGTGACTCGCAAGACATGGAATACACCACGCTGGGCCGTGCCGGCCTGAAGGTCAGCGTCGCCGGACTCGGTTGCGGCGGCAGCAGCAAACTCGGACTCGCGGCAGGCCACAGCAAGGAACACGCGGTCGGCATCGTGCAAAGCGCGCTCGACCATGGCGTCAACTTCATCGACACCGCGCAGTACTACAGCACCGAGCCCGTGGTCGGCGCGGCCATCCGCGGCCGCGCCCGAGATGCGCTGGTGATCTCGACCAAACACAAGACTTCGCTACTCGACGGCAAGGTCTTCACCGTTCCCGAAATCCTCGCCGGACTTGACCGCTCACTGCGCGCACTGGGCACCGACCATGTCGATGTGTTCTGCCTGCACACCGTGCAACCGCATGAATACGCACGCGTCATGGCCGAAATCGTCCCGGCGCTGTTGCGTGAAAAGGAAAAAGGCAAATTCCGTTTCCTTGGCATCACTGAATTCGCCGGCCGCGACCCGCGCCATGAAATGCTCGCGCGCGCGCTGCAGGACGACTGCTGGGATGCGGTGATGGTGGCCTTCCACATGCTCAACCAGAATGCACGCCAGCATGTGTTCCCGGCGACGCAGGCGAAAAACATCGGCACACTGCTCATGTTTGCCGTACGCGCCATCTTCAGCGTACCGGGACGGCTGCAGGACGACATCCGCGAACTGGTGCGCGAAGGCCGCCTGCCGAAATGGCTCGCCGACAAAAAACAGCCGCTGGATTTCCTGCTCGAAAACGACGGCGCCGCCCGCGACATGATCGAAGCTGCCTACCGCTACGCGCGTCACGAACCCGGCGCCCATGTCACGCTGTTCGGCACCGGCAACCCGCATCACATCGAACCCAATATCCGGGCCATCCTGCAACCGCCGCTGCGCGAAGCCGACCGCAAAAAAATCGCCGACCTGTTCAGCAATCTGGTCGGCGTGGGTCTCGACGAAGTCAGCCCGCTGCGCTGAGCGCGGCGGCGGACTGCAAAGAATCAGTTTGCGCGGGCATTCTCCCCGCCAACCGTGTCCCCGAGCTGCAGACTGAATTTCACCGCACCGGGCCAATCGACGCGCTCGATCACCACATTGTTGTTGCGGGCCCAGAAACGCGCGGTTTCCTCGGTCATCAGCATGCGCACCAGCCGCCAGCGCGGCTTGCCGAATTTGTCTTTTTCCTGAATGCGCCACTTGTGCAGCGTTTCCATGACAGCCCCCGTTTTTTCCGGATGCCCCCTGAGCATCCCGTTGAAACGATGTTAGCCCCGTACTCCCGCAACACCAACACATCTTATGGTGCGTTTCGGGAAACGGGCTACAAAGGCTTGTTGTTGCGCGAATCTAAGCCGAGAATCTCAGCCGAGAAACACCAGCGCCCACACTGCCGCCAGCAACAGCAGCGACAGCAGCACCGCAGCGCTGCCCATGTCCTTGGCCTGCTTCGCCAGCACATGGTCTTCAATGGAGATGCGATCGGTCACCGCTTCGATGGCCGAATTCAGCAATTCGACAATCAACACCAGCAGGACGCTGCCAACCAGCAAGGCCTTGGCCATTGCGGAAACCGGCGACAGCAGCGCCAGCGGAATCAGCACCACCGCCAGCAGGACTTCCTGGCGGAAGGCATCCTCGCCGCGATAAGCCGCGACCAATCCGTCAATCGAATAAAAAAAAGCCCGCCGCAACCGCTCAAGCCCGGTTTTGCCCTTGTGCGGACTCACAGGCTGGGCAATGACGGCTTCCTTTTTCATCTTTTATCGTTGCGCTTGCGTTCAAAACCCGACCGGCACACGGTCAATCCGCCTTGATGCCTGCGGATTCGATCACTGTTTTCCAGCGCGCCATGTCGCGCTCCACATACTGCGCGAACTCCACCTGCGACATGCGGTAGGTCTTCAAGCCGGTTTTCACCAGGCGGTCGTTCACGACGGGCAAGGCCAGCGCCTTCTGGAAGGAATCATGCAACTTGACCAGCAACGGACGCGGCACTGCAGAAGGCAGCCACGCGCCATACCATGTCGCATATTCAAAACCCTGCAGCCCTGACTCGTGCAGCGTCGGCACTTCCGGCGCCTGCGCGGTGCGCTCCATCGCGGTAACACCGATCGCGCGCAATCGACCGCCATTGATGTGCGGCAACACGCTGGCCGCGTTGGTCATCAGCACCTGCACCTCGCCATTGAGCACGGCCGTGGTCGCCAGGCCTGCGCTCTTGTACGGCACATGCTGGACCTTCAACTTCCCCGTGTACAGAAACAGCTCCGTGCCGAGATGCGTGGCGCTGCCGACCCCGGCAGAGCCGTAACTCAGCGCGCCGGGTTTCGACTGAGCCAGCGCGATCAGATCCTTCAGCGATTTCGCCGGCACGTTGGCATTGACCACCAGCAGGCTCGGCTGGCTCGCCAGCATCGTGATGCCGCTGAAATCCTTGCGTGCATCAAAGCCGCTGTTTTTGTACAAGGCCGGCGAGATCGCGAATGAAGAGCTGGACACCAGCAGCGTATAACCATCGCCCGGTGTTTTCGCGACGATCGACGTGCCGACGATGCTGCCGGCGCCGGGGCGATTGTCCACCACCACCGGTTTGCCCCAATGCTCAGAGAGGCCCTGCGCAACGATACGGCCGACAATATCGCTGCCGCCGCCGGGCGCCAGCGGGATGATCATGCGTACCGGCTTGTTCGGAAAATCTTCCGCGGCATGAGCGCCCGCGGTCATCACACACAGCAGCGCACTCGCCGCAACAGCCATCAGATGGGTATTCAAGGGAATAAACCGTTTCAGGTGAAAGCTGGACGATAGCGGTGCAACATTGCAGAACGATTACAAAGCGTCTGCTGCGCCGCACCTGCGTCCGCGCCAAAGCGCATCAGGCGCCGATCACGCCGCCATCGTCCTTTCTGATGACCAGCGTCGCCGAACGCGGACGCCCGCCCGCAGCGCCGTCCGGCCACGAACTGACCGCCTTTGTATTCTTCGGATCGTTGCGCCCGGACGGCTTTTCACCGGGATGCTGAATGTTGACAAACATCGTGCGCGCATCCGGCGTCATCACCACGCCGGTGACCTCGCAACCCGCAGGACCGGTGAGAAAACGTTTTGTGATGCCCGTACGCACATCCGCGGCAAGCATCATGTTGTTGCCCAGCCGCTCATAGTGCCCTTTGTTGATGGTGCTGGCCGACACATCGGTCTGTATCCACAACAGGCCGCTGTCGTCGAACCATAATCCATCCGGGCTGCCGTACGCGTCGCCCTTGATGTTGCCGTGGCGCGCCGCATCGGCGTGCTGCGGATCACCGGCCACCGCAAACAGATCCCAATCGAAATTCATGGCCGCCGGATCATTGCCCGCCTCACGCCAGCGGATGATCTGGCCGAACACATTGTTGACCCGCGGATTCGCGCGATCCGGCGCCGCGCGATCCTTGCCGCCGCGCTGGCTGTTGTTGGTCAGCGTGCAATAGACCTCCTTGGTCTGCGGATGCACGGCAATCCATTCCGGCCGGTCCATCTTGGTCGCACCCACCGCATCCGCAGCGGCGCGTGTACGCACCAGCACATCGGCCTGGTCGGCAAAACCGTTGGCCGCGGTCAACGGTCCCTGACCATGCACCAGCGGGAGCCAGCCGCCGGTGCCGTCATCGCGGAATTTCGCGACGTACAACGTGCCGTGATCAAGAACACTGCTGTCGGCGTTTCGATCACTGCCGTTGACGCGATCGCGCGACACAAACTTGTAAATGTATTCAAACGCGCGGTCATCGCCCATGTAAATCACCAGGCGGCCATCGGCGGACTGCGCCGGCCACGCGCCCTCATGGCTGAAGCGGCCCAGCGCCGTGCGTTTCACCGGCTGCGACTGCGGATTGTAAGGATCGAACTCCACCACCCAGCCATGCCGGTTCGGCTCGTTGGGATGTTTGCCCGCATCGAATCGCTCATCGAATTCGTTCCAGCGATAACCACGGCCCTTGGCTGCAAGTCCATTACGCCGCTGATCCGCCGTCAGCGTGGCGCTGTTGATGAAATAGGTATCCCAGTTTTCTTCGCAGGTCAGGTAAGTCCCCCACGGCGTATAACCGTGCGCGCAGTTGTTGAAGGTACCGAGCACATTCATGCCCGTGGCATCGGCCGCGGTTTTCATCAGCGCACTGCCCGCCGCGGGACCGGCGATGCGCATCGGTGTTACCGCCGTGATGCGCCGGGCGAACGGCGAAGGCCGCACCACCTCCCATTTCCCGCTCCTCTCGCGCACCTCGATCACCGAACAACCGTGCGCGTTCTGCGACTTGCGCACCTTGTCGGCGCTCCATTGATCAAAACCGTCGCTGTGCAGCAGGCCGTCGTCGGTGTACTCATGATTCATCACCAGCAAACCGCTGCTTGAGCTTTTTGACCCATAAGGCAACGGAAAGTAATGAATGCCGTCATGGTGCATGCCCGCCTGCAGCGCCTGCTCATCGGCGCTGTTGCCGGCGTCCTGCCGGAACGCCGGCGAACCGGATTGGTGGCCAACGGGATCGCCCCAGGCGTACAGCACGTTTGCCGTATACCCTTGAGGGACGCGAACCGCGTCAGCCGTAGACGTTGAAATGCCTGTGAACCCGAGCACCGGCTCGCGCCGCAATCCTGCCGTCGCACAGCCGCCCAGCGGCAACGCGCCGATTGCGGTGACGGCCGCAGCGCCCTTCAGCAGGCTGCGGCGCGACAGCCGCGCATCCAGCACATCGGAAAAAGAAGGATTGGCGGATGCATTCAGTATCTGATCGTCGCGGTAGCTGTGGCTCATCGTCGGTCTCTTCGGGTTACTGTTGAAGTCCGCCATGCTAAGGCCGGCGCGTGACAGCGTTGTTACAGCACAGCGCATTGCCCGCACCGGTCCTGTGCGCGGCCGCTGTCGCATGAACTGTCGCACAAAGTTCATGAATTTTTAACAAGCCGGTCGCAATCACCGCCTAGTCTGCGCAGCATGAACAGCGCAGACCTCCTGCTTCAGAATTTTCCGGCCGCCAGACGCGCGCTGCGTGTTGCGATGGTCACCGAAACCTATCCGCCCGAAATCAACGGCGTGGCCATGACCATGGGCCGCATCGTCGAAGGCCTGCAGGCGCGCGGCCACACCGTGCAACTGGTGCGCCCGCGGCAGAGCGCGCAGGAACAACCGGTCCATAGGCCGCTGTTCGAAGAAGTCCTGAAACAGGGCCTGCCGATCCCCCGTTACGACGCCCTCAAAATCGGACTGCCCGCAAAACAGGCGCTGGTCCGGCTTTGGGCGGCGCAACGACCCGACATCGTGCACGTCGTCACCGAAGGCCCGCTCGGCTGGTCGGCGCTCGCCGCCGCCGCCAAACTGCGGCTGCCCGTCGCCACCGACTTTCACACCAACTTCCACAGCTACAGCGAACACTACGGCATCGGCTGGCTGAAAAAACCGATCACCGCCTACCTGCGCAAATTCCACAACAAGGCACAGCGCACCTTCGTACCGACGACCACGCTGCAGGATGAACTCTCGCACCTCGGCCTGCGCAACCTCCAGGTCGTGGCGCGGGGCGTCGATACGCAATTGTTCAATCCGGCACGGCGCAACAGCGCGCTGCGCCGGTCCTGGGGCGCGGGCGACAACGACCTCGTCGCCATGTACGTCGGCCGTCTCGCAGCGGAAAAGAATCTTCCCGTCGTCATGCAGGCCTACTCGATGATGCGCGTCGTGCAGCCCTCGGCGAAACTGGTGCTGGTCGGCGACGGCCCGGAACGCGCGCGCCTGACGCGTGAATTCCCGCAGGCCATTTTTGCCGGCATGCGGGTGCGCGAACACCTCGCAGCGCATTACGCCTCGGCCGACGTCTTCCTCTTCCCCAGCACCACCGAGACCTACGGCAACGTCACCGTCGAAGCCATGGCCAGCGGCCTCGCCGTCGTCGCCTACGACTACGCCGCCGCAAAACAGCATATCCGCCACAACATCAACGGGCTCACCGCGCCGTTTGACGCCACCGATGATTTCGTCAAACTCGCCACCGCCCTCGCACCGGATTCGGCGCGCATCCGCGCCATGGGCGCCGCCGCGCGGACCACCACCGAAAAACTGGACTGGACCTGCATCGTTGCCGAGTTCGAACAGGCCCTTCTCGAACTGACGGCCGATCCGAACCCGCGGCTGTACCCCGTCAATGCGCTCGCTTGACCGCATCGCACACTGGGACCTGCAGATCTGCCTGCGCATGAATCGCGTCTGTTACCGCCTGACCTGGCGCGTGCTGTTCCGCTGCGTCAGCGTGCTCGGCGACGGCATCGCCTGGTATGCACTGATGGCCCTGCTGCTGTTGCGCTACCGCAATGATGCAGTGATCCCCGTGCTGCACATGATTGCGGTCGGACTCGTGTGCACCGCCGTCTACAAGTGGATCAAGGCGCGCACATTGCGCCCGCGGCCCTATCAATTGCATGCATCCATCCAGCACTTCATTGCGCCGCTGGACCGCTTCAGTTTTCCGTCGGGACACACGCTCCATGCCGTGGCTTTCTCCCTTGTCGCCGCCGGCTATTACCCGGAGCTCAGCGTGACGCTGACGGTCTTTTCAATGCTCATCGCAACTTCCCGCGTGGTGCTCGGCCTGCACTATCCGAGCGATGTGCTCGCCGGCGCCGCCCTCGGCGCGGCCATCGCCTTCCTCTCGCAGACCCTGGCAATCTGAACGCGCCGCCGGCCTCAATGGCGGGAACGCCCTGAGGACATGAAAAAATCCCGCGGCAGCAGCAGGCTCAGATGTCCACCGGCGCCGGTTGCCGCATACCGTTCCCGCGCACCCTCGGTGCAATCGACTTCCGGCGCCCATGAAGGTGCATCGCCCGCAATCAGGCGGTTCATCTGTTCAAGGCGCTGCGCCGTCTGATCTGCATAATCATCAAAGCGTTTTGTCGCGCAGGAATCTCCGGCACGCGCACCGCGATAGGCCAACTGATGAACGCCGCTGGCCCGCAGCAGGCGTTCACCCAGCACCAGGCAACGCAAGGCCAGGCGGGTGCGCGGCGCGGCCACCCCGAAGTGCCGCGAAGCAAACCCCGCAATGACCGGCAGCTGCCGTCCGAGCAACCGTTCCGGATGGGCAAACAGCTGCGGCGCCAGATGCGCATCCATCGCCCATTCGGCAGCCGCATGCACGGCCATGTGCGACGGATTGATCCACAGCGTTTCGTGCGCCGGCACAAAATAATTATGCGCAACGATATCGGCCAGCAGATGACAACAGTAACCGCTCGCCAGCGCCGCCTCGCCGTCATCGCGCACATCCTGCAACATCTGCTGCGCCATCGACCACTGGTGGCTCATGCGCAGCGGCTCGCTGCGCACCCAGCCGCTGAACAACGACACATCGGGCAGGCAGGCGCCGGCCAGCAACAGATCGGGAAAACGCCGGACCGCGCGACGGAAACGCGGATCGGCCAGCGGCACCGCCCACAGCAGCAACTGCGCAAAATACACATGGGTGTACAGGCCCCACGCCAGCGCATCGCCGCTGTGCAATGCGACCGGTGCGAGCCAAAGACATGAAATGACGCGGATTTTCACGCGCCCATTGTCAGCGCCGACCTTGAAAATCCGGTGACACCGCAATGAAACTTTTATTTCGCAGTCCTGGTATCAACTCCCCGCGAAACCACTGACGCCGCAAGGAATGACGCGGCAGATCCTCAGGACTTGCGCTGCGCCGCTCCCGGAAGCACCTTCACCGGCACCGGCATCCCCAGCCGGAACGCACCCTCGCCAACCACATCGGCCAGCGTCACGCCATCCAGCTCGGCGAAGAATTTTGCCATCGCCCGCTGCAGCAGCGTTTTCAGCCGGCAGCCGCGATCCATGCGGCAGGTGTTGAGATCGCTGTCGAAACACTCCAGCAGCGTGAAGTCCTTTTCCGTCCGGCGGAAGACCTCGCCGATAGGGATCTGGTCAGCGGGCTTGAGCAATTTCAGGCCGCCGCCGCGGTCGCGCGTGGTTTTCAGCAATCCGTGTTCGGCCAGCGTCATCACCACCTTGGTCAGATGGGCGCGCGAAATACGGTGCGCCTGCGCGATTTCGCTGACGGTCACCGGCGCCTCACGCCCCGCCGCGTGCGCGCAATACATCAACACCCGCAGACTGTAATCAGACCATTGTGTCAGACGCATGTTTTTCCCCGGCACCGGCGCCAGGCGCCGATATTGATTCAAAAAACCGGGCCGAACCACCCACCGTAATTTCCTGCGCAATCAGCCCGTGAAATGCAGTTTAATACCCGTCAGTCCCGGCACCATCATAACGATCAATACCGGACACCGCATCCCTCTTGGCTGCTGATATTAATTTGATTCAGGAAAATCGATGAAACTCTACGGCTCCCCCGGCAGCCCCTACGCGCGCAAGGTGCGCATCCTGCTCGCGGAAAAAAAACATTCCGCATGAATTCATTGTCGCCCGCGGCTCGGCGCCCGGCTCGCCGGTGCCGGCGCTGAACCCGCTGGGCAAGATCCCCACGCTGCTGCGTGACGACGGCCGCGCGCTGTATGACTCGCCGGTGATCGTCGAATACCTCGACAGCCTCGGCAGCGGCCCGAAACTGATCCCCGAAGAGTTCGAAGCCCGCATCGAAGTCAAACGCTGGGAAGCGCTCGGCGACGGCATCGCCGAAGCCACGGTCAACATCAATCATGAATACCGCGAACCCGCCGACAAGCAGCGCTCCGCCGAGTGGTTTGCCAAGCAGCAGCAGAAAATCGACCGTGGCCTCGCGCTGATGGAAAAAGACCTCGGCGGTAACGAATTCTGTTTCGGCAAGCGTTTCACGCTCGCCGACATCGCCGCCGGTTACGCGCTGGCCTACCTTGATTACGCGCTGCCGGACGTCGAATGGCGCAGCAGACACCCGGCGCTGGCCGGGCTCGCCGCACGGCTGGCGACACGCCCCTCGTTCACCGGCAACGCACACGCCAGCACGAGATAAGGCCGCTCACCACAGGAATCTGGTTGCAGCAAAGGTTTTTGGATATCCTGCAACTCACCAGCACACTAATAACAACACGCGCAACAACCGCGCACCCGGCGGGGCTTCCACGCAGCAGCAACCACGGAGGAGAGACTCATGAACGGAATGTTCACGTTTCTGCGCGCAGCTGCGCGCACCGGCGCCGCGATCCTGCTCGCCGCAGCCATCACCCCGGCGACCGCGCAGAATTATCCGTCGCGGCCGGTCACGCTGCTGGTGCCGTGGACGGCCGGCGGCCCCACCGACATCGCCGTGCGTGCGCTCGGCGATGCGCTGTCGAAACAGCTCAACCAGCGCGTCATCATCGAAAACAAACCCGGCGCCGGCGGCGCACTCGCCGCGCAGCAGATGGCGGCCAGCGCCAAGCCCGACGGCTACACGCTGGCGCAACTGCCGCTGGGCGTGTTCCGCCTGCCCTATATGGTCAAGACCACCTTTGATCCGATCAACGACCTGACCTGGATCATGAATGTCGCCGGCTACGACTTCGGCGTCAGCGTACGCGCCGACGCGCCCTGGAAAACCTGGGCCGAACTGCTTGCGTACGTGAAAGCGAATCCCGGCAAGCTGAGTTACTCCAGCCCCGGCGTCGGCACCAGCCTGCACCTGACGATGGATGATCTGTCGGCCAAACTCGGCGTGAACTGGCTCCATGTGCCGTACAAAGGCAGCGCCGATGCCGTGGTCGCGCTGGTCGGCAATCAGGTCGAAGCGCAGGCCGGCACGCCGCCGTGGGAAATGGTCGCCGCCGGCCGCGTGCGCACACTGGTGATGTGGGGCAATGACCGCAGCCCGAAACTGCCCGACGTGCCGACGCTGAAGGAACTCTACGGCATCGTCGCCAATTCACCGTGGGGCATCGGCGCACCCAAGGGACTCGATCCCGCGATTGCCAAACAACTGCACGACGCGCTGCGCCGCGCGATGGATGATCCGGCCTTCATCAAAACCATCGAGCGCGTCGGCATGTCGCGCTTTTACATGGCCGGCGATGAATACGCGCAGTGGATCCGCAAAACGCTCGACGAAGAAAAACGCGCGGTCGAGCGGCTGGGGCTCGGCAATAAACAGTAACTACTTGATTAAATTGATAAATTTAAAGTTTCTCGCGGTGCGCCTGCAACGCTATTTCCCTAGCCCTGCTTCGCGCGCCGCCTTCGACCACAGCACCGTTTCAGCGGCCATGCGTTTGGTCATTTCTTCCGGCGTGCCGCCCACTGTCTCCAGCGCGGCATCAAACAGGCGTTGCTGCGTCTTCGGATCGGCAAGCGCTTTGTTGTAAGCCAGAGACATCCGATTGACCACATCGGCAGGCGTACCCATCGGCAGCACCGCGCCGAACCACTGCGAAATATCCATGAACTTGAACCCAAGTTCGGCCAGCGTGGGCACATCGGGCATGGCTTTCGAACGCTGCCCCGAGGTCACCGCAAGCAACTTCACCCGGCCCGCCTTCACCTGCGGCACCAGCGGCGCCGATCCGAGCACCGCCACCGGCACATGACCGCTCACAAGATCAACGACTGCCTGACCGCCGCCCTTGTACGGAACCCCGATCATCTTCACGCCCGCGCCCCGGAAAAAAATTCCGGCCGCCACGGCCTGCGTGCCCGTCGCCGATGAAAGCGCATATGCAATCTGCCCCGGTTGCGCCTTCGCCGCTTTCAGCAGGTCATTGATCGACTTCCAGCCCGGCGCCGGATGCACCGCAATCACAATCGGCTGGTTGGTCAGTATCGCCACCGGCTGCAGGTCCCGCTCAGCACGATAAGAGAGCGAGGGGGACAACACCGGCTGGTAGTACGACGAATCGGAATTGACGACAACGGTATAACCGTCCTTCGGGCCACGAATAAGCGCCTCGATCGCCAGGCTGCCGGCGCCGCCGGGCCGGTTCTCGACGATGACCTGCTGGCCCAGCTCCTTCGACAAAACCTCTGCCGTCAGCCGCGCCGACACATCCGACGTACCGCCGGGCGCGAAGCCCACCAGCACGCGAATCGGACGCGTAGGCCATTGCTGCGCCGACGCCGTCACACCAAAACCCAACAACAGGATTGCACAGATCAGTCTTTGCATGGTTCACCTCCTCCACGGAATGCTTATTGATTTTTTACAATAACGAAACCGTTCGGGCTGAGCTTGTCGAAGCCCGACCGCCCTTCGACAAGCTCAGGGCGAACGAACTTGCTTGGCCGCCCCCATTTAAAAAGAACCCTCAAGCCATCCCTATCGGCTCTGCCAGCTTCTCCTGCACCTTCCCCGGCCGTGCGCGCATCAGGTCTTCCATTTCCTTGCGCACCTTCGCATAACCTGGATCATCAAACAGATTGTTCATTTCCGTCGGATCGTTTTCGAGGTCGTACATCTCGCCTGCGCCCGACGCCAGTTCGAAGGTGCATTTCCAGCGCTTGGTGCGCACCGTGCGCAACTGCAAGCCAACACCGCAGCGCGAAGGATGCACATGCCATTCCATCCACGCCGCTTCGCGCGGTGCGTCCTTGCCTTCGAGCAGCGGCTTCAGGCTGCGGCCCTGCAGTTCATGCGGCGCGGACACACCGGCCGCATCGTAAAAGGTCGCCGCGAGATCCAGCGTCGATACCGGCTCCTTCACCACGCGACCGGCGGCGACGCCGGGACCGCGCGCCACCATCGTCACCCGCATCAGGTCTTCATACGGCGTCGGGCCTTTCAGATACAGGCCATGATTGCCGAGCATGTCGCCGTGGTCGGTGGTATAGATGATCAGCGTATTGTCATCCATGCCGAGGTCGCGGATCTTGTCGAGGATGCGGCCGACGTTGTGATCGATCAGCGAGATCATGCCGTAGTAGTTCGCGGTCATCTCCGCGAGCTGGGCGTCGGTCTGCACCGGCGTGCGCGAACCTTCGGCGCGGAACTTGCGCATCTCCGGATCAGCCAGCTGCGGCGTACCTTCAAGCTGGGCCTTGTGCCACCACGGCCGGCGCTCGAAATCCATCGTGCGGTGCGCCGGCAGCTTCACGCTCTTCGGATCGTAGAGCCCGCTCCAGGGCTCCGGGCAGTCAAAGGGATGGTGCGGATCGGGAAATGAAATCCACATCGCCAGCGGTTTGCTTTGATCGTGATGACTCAAATGATCCATCGCACGGTCGGCCGTCCACGTACTGCTGTGCCAGGCCACCGGCAACGCAGAACTCCAGGTCTGCGCGGCGCCGGTTTCGGGGCGCGTGGACTGCGCCCACAGCTTGTAGCCCTCTTCGTCACGGCCGCGCTCGATGAACCAGCGCTCGTAATGCCCCATCGGCGGGCGATCCATCGGCCGCGTACGGTGGGTGTGGCCAAGCACGCTCAGCTCGACATGCTGGAAGCCCATGTACGGTCCGAACCACGTCGGCCCGTACTTCGCCTGGCTCTTGTTGCACTCCGGCGTACCCGTCGGCGCGAAGGTGGCCTTGGTGGCGAAATGCGCCTTGCCGATGAACGCCGTTTTGTAGCCGTTGTTCGCCAGCGTACCCGCGAAACCGTCGCCGCCAACCTTCGGATCGAGATCAACACCGTTGTCCCACACACCGTGGGTCAGCGGCAGCAGGCCCGTCAGCATTGAAGCCCGCGAAGGCTGGCACACCAGGTTCGGCGTCATGCAGGCATTGAAGCGCGTGCCGTCGCGCGCGAGCCAGTCCAGGTGCGGCGTACGCAGATCGGGATTCTCGAACCCGTTGCAATCGGCGCGCTGCTGGTCGGAAGTAATCAGGATGATGTTCGGTTTGCGGGTGCTCATGAAACTCCTCGTTCAATGAGAAATCACTGCATGAAACCGTCAGCGCGGAACGCGCCGGCCTTACTCGACCTTGATGCCAGCAGTCTTGATGATCCTGCCGTATTTGTCGAGTTCGCTGCGCACCAGATCGGCGAGTTGCTGCGGAGTGCCGGACAACGGATCGGCGCCCTGCGTCAACAGACGGTCTTTCATCTGCTGGCTGCCCATCGCCGCGTTGATTGCGCCGTTCAGGCGCTCCACCACCGCGGGCGGCGTGCCGGCCGGCGCAAAAATGCCGAACCAGTTGCCCGCTGAATAACCCTTCAACCCCGCTTCATCCACGGTCGGCACCTCGGGCAGCAGTGCGGAACGTTTTGCGGTGGTCACCGCGAGCACGCGCACGCGGCCCGACTTCGCCAGCGGCAAGGAGCTCAGCACCGGATCAAACACCATCGCGACCTCGCCGCTCATCAGCGCGGTCATCGCCGGCGTGTTGCCCTTGTACGGCACGTGGGTCATCTTGATGCCGGCGGCGAGCGCGAACTGCTCGATCGCCAACTGCGTTGATGAACCCTGCCCCGCCGTGCCGAAGTTGAGCTGCCCCGGCTTGCTGCGCGCCAGCGCGATCAACTCCTTGATCGATCGTACCGGCAGCGAAGGATGCACATCCACCGCATACGACAATGCCGCAAACATGCCCACCGGCGCATAACTCTTGATCGGGTCGTACGCGATCTTGCTCATCAGATTGGGATTGATCGCAAACGCCGCAAGGCTGCCGACCAACAAGGTGTAACCATCGGGGGCCGCGCGCGCACCGAGTTCTGCCGCAATCATGCCGCCCGCGCCGGTGCGGTTATCCACCGTGAACGACTGGCCCAGCGATTCGGAGAGCTGCTGTGACAAGGCACGCGCGAGAATGTCGGTGCCGCCGCCGGGCGCAAAACCCACAATCATCCGTACCGGCTTGTTCGGATAGGTCTGCGCCAATGCGGTACCCGTTGCCGCACAACACAGTGCCACATGCACCGCCGCCAGCACGGCTTTCATCTTCATCCGCATGCTGCCTCCTCCGACCTTGTTATTGCGGGCCAGTCTATCGGCAGCACTTGCGCCGAGGCAAGGGCGCGTCCACATGGAGTTCGTCTGCGCACGCATTACTGCCGCACCCGCCCCAAAAACAAAACCCCGCCGCAGCGGGGTTTGCTCGTTCAGATCCTGATCGCTTACGCCGCAGCGTTCCGCTGGCGACGACGGGCCACGAAACCCATCAGGCCAAGACCGGCGGCCATCATCGCGTAGATCTCGGGCTCGGGAACCGGAGCGGCCGCGATGAACGCGTGGTTGTCGGTTTCGAAGGCGTTGCGGTTCGCAGCAAAGCTGATGCTGGTGATGACTTCACCGGGGCCGGCAAACACGTTGAAGTACTTGGCGTAATTCTGGTCACCGTTGGGCGGCACCAGGATCGCGCTGCCATCAAAAGTACCCAGCAGCGTACTGCCGTTGTAGAACTTCACGGTGTTCCAGCCGGAGGCATCCGGCGAACCCCACAGAAAGCCGTAGTACGAAACACCGGCGCCCAGATTCACGATGCCGGGGCCGTCCTGGGTGTCAGGGCTGACGCCGATCGACCAGAAATTGCCGGTGGAACCAACCGGACGCGCCGAGATGCCGCTGGGCAGGCTCGACGAGCTGTCAAAGTTGAACAGCGCACCGTCGGTGTAGCTGTAGCTGATGCCAGCGTTGATGCCCGTGCCAACGCCGCTGACCAGCACATCGCCGGGGGCGGCGTTGCCGGCCACCGGTGCGGTGTTGTTGATCGGCGAAACGCCGAAATCGACGGTAAACGCACCGGCCTGGCTGCTGAACGAACCGCTGGTCACGGTGTAAGTCAGCGCGTGGGCCGCCGTTGCGGCGCCGAACATCACTGCGGCCACAGCCAGCTTTTTGGAAACGTTTGCGATGGAGTTGATTTTGGTCATCAGTATTACCTCAAGTCAGTCTTCGTGAATCAATACCGGTTTGCCGATACGGACCCTGCCTTTATTGAGTGTGATCGTAGCCGCGCCCCCGCCTGAACACATGAGCATGACCTCCCGACTTTGCGGGAGGTTTACGCTATGAAAAAGCACCGTTGATTGACGGCCTGATGCAGGCCATCAATGCAGGTGGCGGCCCGCCATTGCGGTCCACCATTTAGTACGGCGCCACCCTATCCCCGCAAAATGCGTAAGAATCAGGCCATCGGGTGAGTACTCACTGACTCTGCCGGATAATTATAAGTATTTGATTTAATTGAATATTTTACGGACTCCGTCTCGCGCGATTCCACCCGCATGCCCCACATCAACCCCACCATCGGCGAAGCCCGGCGCGAATGCCCTGATCAACGCAACACGGCGTTGCCCGCACCCGCAGCGCTGCCGCTGCGGTTGATCGCGTTGTTGATCACGTTGATGATCGCGCTGCTGTTTGCGGCGCCGCTGCAGGCCGCGACCGCCGTCGAAGTCACGCTGGCGCAAACACTCGATGAGCCCCGCGGATTCTGCCTCGATGTTCCGGGCCCGCAAACGCGCGCCAAACCCGAACAAGGCCTGCACACGCACTCCTGCTACAGCTATCAGGGCCGGCTCGCGGTTGACCAGGCGTTTGACGCCGCGATGATTGCGAACGGCGTGTTCCGCATCATCGCCTTTGACCGCTGCATGACCGCACCGTCCATCACTGCAGGCCGCCGCCTCACCCTCGAAATCTGCGACGGCCGCGCAGCGCAGCAGTTCACCCACCGCAACACCGGACACATCGTCACGCAGGCCGCGCCCGCGTATTGCGTGACCGCAGGCGCGGGCCCCAGCCGCGCCGGAGGCGGCGGCAACCCCGTGCACCTGATTCGTGATCTGACTCTGGAAGCCTGCGACAGCCGCCTGGATGACCGTCAGCGCTGGCGGCTGCGTGCCTCAGCCGACGAACCGGCGCAACCCCAATGATTCGCGTATAACCAATTGTTTTAATTCATCTATTTTTATTCCATACCAATACCGTCATTCCGGACGCGCAAGGCGCGATCCGGAATCCAGAGCTTCTGATACGGCCACACTGGATTCCGGCTTCCCATCCCAGAGGACTTCCTACGGGGCGCGCCGGAATGACAAAACCACGATCTGGCTTAAAGTAACCCCATGACCGACACCCACAACACCCTCGACATCAACGCCACCTTCCGCGGCGGCGGCCGCTCCATCGAATGGCTGGATGAAATCAACAAGGCCTGCATCGTCATGCTCGCCGAGACCGGCATCGTGCCGAAGGACGTGGCGGCGCGCATCGCCAAAGGCATCGCGCAGCTGATCGAGAATGAAAAAACCGGCGCCAACAACACCACGCCGCGCACTTCTGCTGACTATCTGGATTACGAACCGCGGCTGATCGCACTGGCCGGACCCGAGGCCTCGCGGCTGCACAGCGGGCGCAGCCGGCAGGACCTCGCCTCGACCATCGCGCGGATGAACCTGCGCGACCAGCTGCTGCAGGTGATGCAGGCCGTGCTCGCCGCACGCGAAAGCCTGCTCAAGCGCGCCGAAGAACATGTCGAGACCATCATTCCCGCCTACACCCACGGCGTGCAGGCGCAGCCGACCACCTTTGCGCATTACCTGCTGGCTTTTGAATCCGCGCTCGCGCGCGCAACCGAGCGCCTGCAGCAGGTGTATGCGCGGGTCAACCAATGCCCGCTCGGCACCGCGGCGCTGGCGACCTCCAGCTTCCCGATCGACCGGCATCGCCTGGCCGAGTTGTTGGGCTTCGAAGGCCTTGTTGAAAACGCCTACGACGCCAACCACCTCGCCCCCATCGACAGCGCGCTGGATGTCGCCGCCACCTACAGCATCCTCGCCATCGAGACGGGCATGTTCGCGCAGGACATCCACACCCAGTATTCCGAACCGCGGCCCTGGTTCATGCTGGCGGAAGGCAAACTCACCGGCACCAGCAGCATCATGCCGCAGAAGCGCAACCCCGCGGCCCTCGAACAACTGCGCGCGCAGTCGAGCATCACGCTCTCCGAACTGCAGACGATGACCTGGGTCTCACACAACAACCGCACCGGCATGTTCGACTACCGCATGTACGACCCGGTGCCGGCGACGCGGATGCTCAAGGTGCTGGAAATCCTCAAACAGGTGGTCGACGCCATCGTCGTCAACAAGGAACGCGCACTGGAAGAAGTGCACGCCGACTACTCCACCACCACCGAGATCGCCGACGCGCTGCTGCAGAAAGCCGAAGTGCCCTTCCGCATCGGGCATCATTTTGCGAGCAGGCTGACGGACTACGGGCGGGGCAAAGGCTTAAAACTGCAGGAAATTCCGTTCGCCGAAGCGCAGCGGATTTACGAGGAACAGGCCAAGAGCAAGCTGCCGCTGACGGAGAAAGAGTTCCGCGAGGTGATTAGTGCGGAATATATGGTGTTTGGGAGGAAGGGGTTGGGGGGGCCGCAGACACAAGAAATTCTGCGTGCTCACGCCGCAACTTCAGAAGCCCTACAATTTAACGAAGGTTGGCTTACCACCCACAGCGAAAACCTAATCAATGCTAACAAGCTACTACTGCGAGAATTTGGGTGCTTATAAATGTGCTTTGTTAGAAGTAGTTTAGAAATATTTTAGACAACCGTGTATTTAGAATCGCACAATAATAGTTAAGCAAAAAACGCCCTTCGTTTTATTAATTGTCAGGTGCCAAATTGTCTAAACCCCTTCTAGATCATCCAATCCGCAGACTATCGGTGATAGTCCCAAGAAACCCTTTTGCACCGATAGAACTACAAAAGCGGCAACATTGCCTATGCGCAATGAATGTTGAAAAACTTATGAGTTGGTGGCCAGGCACGGCACATACTCCACACAGAAAAGCAGAAAAAGTACGTGCAATTCAAAGGTCTCTTGACTGGAAGCGCGTATGCCAAATAGCCGCATACTTGCTCCAGCGTGAATTATTAGAAGCCCCATCAAAGATTGAGAAATATTTTAGTGACATTTACGAGCCCAAGAAAAATGAGCCGGGCCGTGAGTGGCCACCGAAAATTAGCAAAACGATTGGCTTCCAAAGAAGCGAATTTCCAACATTCTCAAATGTTTTATTGCATGTTAATGGCGCCACCATAAAACAAAATAAAAAAGAAGCCGACGCTGCCGATCTAGAGTTCAACGAAGAAGATCCCAATCTAAACTTTCAGGTCATCGATGGGCAACACAGAATTAATGGGGCATATTTGGCTTTAAAAATTCTTCAGGAAGAAGAGAAGGGTTCTGCCTGGGATATTCCTGCCGAAATATTCTTGGATCTTGACGAGCCCGGCTCACCACCTCAAAGACAAGCGCAGATTTTTATCGATGTAAATTTTTATCAGAAGAAAGTAGATCGATCCCTTGTTGCCGACCTTTTCCCAACCGCGAGAGGAACACGCAATTCCTTAGACCGGAAAGAACGCTCACAAGATTTAGGGCGATCGCTCATGCTCGAGAAAGGACCATTAGTTGGGATGATTCAAATTCCCGGCATTAAGTTTGGAGTAAAAGATGTTATTACTCTCGCCACACTTAATTCGGCGATAGAAGACACATTTGAATCGCCCCGGGTTTCGAGGAGGCCATTTGGTTTAAGTCAGGCTATTGCAAGGACCTGATTGGCGTGTTGCCGCCAATAGTTTGCCTCAGCTTCTGCCGGAGGGATATACCCGATCGGCTC
>Ga0172373_10000149_pt1 | contig 103673 bp, 87 predicted proteins | sample Lak10m_2_FD_114546 | JGI IMG/M metagenome (GOLD analysis project Ga0172373, IMG submission 114546) | Freshwater microbial communities from Kabuno Bay, South-Kivu, Congo - kab_092012_10m | ecosystem: Environmental > Aquatic > Freshwater > Lake | place: Democratic Republic of the Congo...
GACACCGGAGCGCGGCCCGCCGGGCCGCTTTGGGCATGCCCACGTCGTCCAACGGTCCGCACGGCTGCGGTGGCCGGACGCGCAAAGCGGGCGGGACGCCCGCGCTCCGGCCCGTGGTCGTTCAGGGGCAGTGTCCAGATGCGTTCCTCACTTTGTCCCCGCAGCCGGTTTGCCTCCGGCTATTTCGCCTCTTCCTGCTTCACCAGTTCCATGCCGCGGCGGAGGCGGAAGGGGTCGCTCTTCACGATGGCGGTGATGAGGGCGGAGAACTTGTGGTCGGCCTTCGCCGTCTGGGCGTAGATCTGGTTGAGCGCGCGGTTGTCGTAGAACTCGAGGCCGCGCCCGACGCCGTAGGTGAGGAGCTTCTCGGCGAGGTTGCGCACGACGAGTTCCTGCTTGCCCTTGAGGATGGCCTTCAACTCGCCAGGCCCCTGAAACGACTTGCCGTCGGGCAGCGTGCCGGACGGGTCAATGGCGCCCTCGTCGGTCTTGGCGCGGAAGCGGCCGATGGCGTCGAAGTTCTCGAAGGCGAAGCCCAGGGCGTCCATCTGCTGGTGGCAGTTGGCACAGCTTGGGTTCTCGCGGTGCTGCTCCATGCGCTGGCGGAGCGTGCCGGTGAGCTGCTTCTGCTGCTCCAGCTCGGGGACGTTGGGCGGGGGCGGGGGCGGGGGCGTGCCGAGGATTTGCTCGAGCACCCACTTGCCGCGCTTCACGGGCGAGGTGCGCGTGGGGTTCGAGGTGACGGTGAGGATGCTGGCGTGGGTGAGCAGGCCGCCGCGCTCCTTGCCCGGCAGGGCCACGCGGACAAACTCGTTGCGCGGGATGGGCCGCCCGCCAGTCTCGGTCTTCTTTTGATACAGCATGTTGCCGGCGGTGTCGGCGATGCCGTAGTGCCGGGCGAGCGGCTCGTTGAGGTAGGTGAAGTTCGCGTCAATCAGATCGAGCACGCTGCGGTCCTCGCGGATGATCTCGCCGAAGAACAGCTCGGTCTCGCGCTGCATGGCGCTGCGCAGGCCCTCGTTGAAGCCGGGGAAAAGCTTGTTGTCGGGCGTGAAGGTTTGCAGGCGCTGGAGCTGGAGCCATTGCAGGGCGAAGTTCCTCGTCAGCGCCTCCGCCTTGCGATCCTTCAACATCCGGCGCACCTGCGCTTCCAGGTTCGGCGTGAGCTGGTGCCGGGCGGCCAGGTTGAACAATTCCTCGTCGGGCATGGTGCTCCAGAGGAAGTAGCTCAGGCGCGAGGCGAGCTGATATTCGTCAATGGGGTGCGGGCCGGGATAGCGGGGCAGGGAATCCAGCTCGACGCGGAAGAGAAACTTCGGCGAGCAGAGGGTGGCGGTGATGGCCTGCTGCATGCCCGCCTCCCATCGGCGGCCGTCGGCCACCGCCTGGTCCACCAGCCGGGCGACGTGCTCGACCTCCGCTTGTGTGGCGGGCCGGCGGAAGGCGCGGGTGAGCAGGCGGGTGAGCACCTCGCGGGTTTGCCCGGCCTGGGGCTTGCCCGGCGTGGCGGCGAGGATCTTCAGTTGGGCGGCCGGCCGGGTGTCCATTGGACCTTCGCTGGAGAGGTGCTCGATGTGGAGCTTGGGGAGGGGACCGCCGGCGGGCGGCTTGAGGAGGGCGATGCCGGCGCGGCTGATCTGGCCGATGCGGTTGACCGGCACCTCGATGCGCTGGGGCTTGGCGGCCGAGCGCGCGGTGATCTCGAAGACCTTGAGGATCTGGAGCGGCTTCATGGAGGCGAGCGCCGCGCCGGCGAGCTGCTCCACCTCGGCGTCCGAGGACTTGGCCGGCAGCCCGGCACCGGAAATGAACAGGGCAACTTTCACCGGCACGGAGCTGGTCGTCTCCGCATAGAGCGTCGCACGAAACATGAAATCGCCGTCGGCCGAGAACTTCATGTAGTCACCCGGCGCGGCGAACGGGCCGGCCTCCGCCGGCGCGGCGGCGGCGGGGTTCATCGGCCGGAAGCGGCCCTGCGGCGTCTGCGCGTTGTTGGGTTGCAGGTAACGGCCGGACAGGTGGCGGCTGGCCGGCTTGGCCGGCTCCGCCACGATGACCCGCTGCGCGATCGCCTCGGCGGCGCTGAGGTAACGCTCGAGGAGCAGCGGCGAGAGGGTGAGCACCTCGCCGATGTTGTCGAAGCCGTGGCCGATGTCGTCGGCGGGGAAGTCCTCCGTCGGATTGAAGTCCACATGCAGCAAGTCGCGCACGGTGTTGTGATACTCGGTGCGGTTGAGGCGGCGCAGCGTCACGCGGCCGGGATCGGGCTTGGAGTTTTGCTCCGCGCGGGTGAAGGCGTTTTCGATGGCGGCGTTGAAGTTCGCCAGCTCCTGCGGGGTCGGTTGCGGTTTCTTCTTCGGCGGCATCTCGCCGGAGTTGACCTGCTGGAGCACGCTCTTCCAGTGCTTGTGCTCCTTGAGGAGGTTCGCGTCGTCCTTGAATTTCCTCAGGTCCAGGTCGGCCTTCTGCGTCTTCTCGCCGTGGCATTCGTAGCAGTGCTTCTTCAGGAACGGGAGGGCGGTGTTTTTGAAGTCGGGCGCGGCGGCGGAAGCCGTGGTGGCGCACGCGGACAAAACCGCCGCGACCCAGGCCGCGCGGTGGTGGACAGACGGAAGACCAACGAACATGGGAAAGCCGACGGCAGGGGAGGAAAGCTATTCAGCGGCACGCAGTTTGACGGTGGCCAGGCACGGGCGAGGCTCCCGCCTACAGTGAAAACCCGGTTTGACGGAAGGCTCACCAGCCCGTAAATACATTGTCGTGACACCGCAAAGTCTTTGGACATACAGCGCAAACCGGATGGTTTATGGACTTTGATTGGAACAATCCTTCGTTCACACCGGCGGGCGAGCTGACGCAGCAGGACGTGGAAGAGTCCTTCGAGGATGCGTTCGTGGTGCGGCTGCTGCCGGACTCGGCGCGCTTCGCCGGGCAGGCGCGGTATTTCAATTTGGGCCGCTCGGCGCGCGGCGTGGGTGTGTTCAGCCTGTATCGGACGAACGGCAGGCAGGTGCGGGTGATTTACGCGCGCGAGTTCCTGCAGGAAGAGCAGTTCTTCTACAAGCGGCGGGTGACGCAGTTGCTGGAGCATAGAGATTGAGCATGACGGCCATTTCCAACTGGGACGCGGTGCCGGCCTTTCAGAGCGAGGTCGAGGAGGCGGACTATTGGAAGGAGCACCGGCTGGAGATGCGGCTGATGGACTCGGCCGTCGTCGCGGGCGCGGAGTCCACGGAGTCGGTGACGGTGACGCTGCGGATGGACCCGCGGATGCTCTCGCGCATCAAGCGCCTCGCGCGGTCGCGGTATCTGAACTACCAGAGCATGGTGAAGCAGTGGTTGAGCGAGCGGATGGAACAGGAAATTCGGGATCGAGGAACGAAATGAAGATGAGCGCAAACCAAAAATCTCCGGGCGGACACGGTGCGACGGCCTTCACGCTCATCGAGCTGTTGGTGGTCATCGGGATCATCGGGCTCGTGGCCGCGCTCGTGGTCGTGGGCATCGGGCAGGTGAAATATAAAAAGTGGGAGAACGGCACCAGGGCCCAACTGGCCAGATACGAGCTGGCCATTGAAGGCTACAAGACCGCGTTCGGCTCCTATCCGCCGGACAATCCCGCCACGGCGGCGGCCACGCCGTATTGGAATCCGCTGGCCTACGAGCTGGGCGGCGTGCGGCGCGCCGGGGCGAACTACACATCCGAATCCGATCCCACGCACACGATCACCGCAGCGCCCGCGGTGCCTCCCATGCTCGTCAGCTACTTCAACCTCGGGGGACTGGTGAACGTGCAGCCGCCCGGCTCCTCCAAGCACAAGTTCTCCATCAACCTGCGCAGCGGCACGGGCATGACCGCCGATGTGGTCTTCCTCACCAACGCCGCGCCCGGCAACCCGCCGGCCGTGATGCTGCTGCAGGTTCCCGCCGAGCACCCGGACCCCGCCCAGACCGTCAACGTCTGGCGTTACCGCGCCTACCCCGCCGGCGGACACAACCCGAAGACCTTCGACCTCTGGGCGGAGATCAAGAAACGGGGCGGCGGCACCAACATCATCGGCAACTGGAAGTGAACCTGAACATGAAACCTCATCCTCAACGCAACCACACCGCCCGGCGGGGCATGACCCTGATTGAGCTGCTGGTCGTCATCAGCATCATCGGCGTGCTGGCGGGCCTCATCCTGCCCGCCGTGGGCAAGGTGAAGCAAAAGGCCAGAGTCGTGCAGGCGCAAAAGGACATGGCGGACCTCAAGGGGGCCATCAGCGTCTATCAGCACGATTACAACCGGCTGCCCACTTCGAGCGCGCCCGGCGGGGCGGGCACCTTGGGCTTGGACTTCACCTACGGCACAACCGGCACCGGCTATGGGACGAACATCTTCAACACGGGCGTGGGCGCGGCGGCCGTGGCCGGTGCTTACGAGGCCAGCAACGCCGAGCTGATGGCGATTCTCAGCGGCAACACGGCGGGGATGAGCGGCTACGCCGCCATGCACGCGTCCGTGGCCAACGACGGCAAGAACCCGCGCAAGACGCAGTATTTCAACGGCAAGCCCGCGCCGGGTGGCAGTGGGGCCACCGCCGGACCGGGCATCGGCACGGACGGTGTCTTCCGCGACCCGTGGAGCAACCCTTACATCGTGTCGCTGGATTTGACCTACGACAACACCGTGTTCAACTCGCTCTACCGGCTGCAGGGCGTGTCGCAAGTCGCGGTGGGCAGCCCCGGCGGGCATTTCGGACTGGTGGGCACGGGCAACGGGAACAACAACAACTACTCGCTGCGCGACCCGGTGATGATCTTCTCGTTCGGTCCGGACGGGATGTTTGACGGTGGCACGAAAGCGAACATTGACGTGAACCGGGACAACGTCCTGAGCTGGAAGTGAGTCTATGAACCTCCTCTGGCACAACCTCGACCGACGCGCCGGCCCCGGCGCGAACGGAGCGCGGCCTTCAGGCCGCAGGGATGTGCCATGCGGGGCTGGCTGGCTGCGGCCTGAAGGCCGCGCCCCGCACGCTGCGCGGCACGCCTTCACCCTCATCGAGATGCTCGTGGTGCTGGGCATCATCGGCGTGCTGGCGGCGATGACGCTGCCGTCGTTCAAGAAGGCGGGCAAAGGCAACGTCACCGAGTCCGCCACGCGGCAACTGCTGGACGACCTGGGCTACGCGCGGCTCAAGGCCCTGAGCGGACGGACCAAGGTGTATGTCGTCTTCTCGCCGGATTACGACTGGTTCCAATACTACTACTCGGCCGCTGTGCTCGCCTCCCCGGCGACCACAAATTTTCTGTTCAACAACCGCGCGGCCAACAATGTCATCGGCGGGCAGTTGACGTCGTATGCCCTGTTCACCCCGCGCTCCGTGGGCGACCAGCCGGGGCAGAGCACGCCGCGCTATCTCACGGACTGGCGCTCATTGCCTGACGGGGCGTTCATCCCGGCCGGCGCGTTTCGACAGAACACCATTTTCCACAACGTCCCCGGCAGTCCGGTGACCGGGGTCACGATTCCCGTGGATGAGGTGCCTTCCGCCTGGGCGCCGCCCATGCCCTTCATTGGGTTCGACGAACAGGGCCGCCTGTTCTCCCGCAACGCCAACCTCGTCATCAGCATCGTCGAGGGCAGCATCCTGCATCCCAAGGAGAGCACGGGGCAGACGAACATCGTGCAGACCACCGACGCGGTGGAGACCGCCGCGCCCATCCCGTCAGGCGGCATCGTGGCGGGGATGGAGTATCTGGTCGTGGGCACGGTGGGGTCGCAAATCCGCTACCCGGCGGGCAGCACGATTTACACCGCCGGCCAGACCTTCACCGGCACGGCGGGCAACGCCACCTACTCCGCGCTGGGCGGGCGCGTGGTGCAGCACTACGGCGTGCGGATTGACTGGATGACCGGCCGGGCCAAGGCCGTGAAACCTGAACTGCAATGAACTTGAACGCATCCATGGACCTGGTAGGGCGCGTCTGTCCCAGCGCGCCGGTTGGGCATCCGGAAGGTCCGGCGGCGCGCTGGGGACAGACGCGCCCTGCCTTGCGCGCCCGCGCGGAGGCCGCCTTCACCATGGTCGAGGTGGCCTTGAGCCTGGCCATCGTGGCCTTTGCCATGGTGGCCATCATCGGCGTGATGCCGGCGGGCCTCAACGTCCAGAAGGAGAACCGCGAGGACACCATCATTTCGCAGGACGCCGCCTTCCTGCTGGAGGCCATCCGCGGTGGCGAGGCCAGCTCGAATCTTACCGCGCTCTCCGCCGGGCTGGTGGGCAACATCTACGGCGTCAACACCACCACCTACCCGCCCTCCGGCACCCCGAGTTTCCCCTACTCCCCGCTCGACATCGTCAAGCGCCTGAGCATCCCGGCCTGGCACACCGGGAACTTCACCAACGGCACGCTGCCGGGGGTCGTGGGGGCGCGCTTCCGGGCGATGAGCGGCGGGCTGGGCGACACCGCCGGGGCGGCGACGAACGCGGCCTTCAACTACTACGTGCAGGTCCAGATCACGCGCTTCAATCCTGATCCCTACTCGCCGGCCTACAACGCCCTCGCTACGAACCTGCACGAGATCAAGCTCGCCTTCCAGTGGCCGGTCTATGACGACCCGGCCAGCACGGTGCCGCCCGTCAACTTCGGCAACCGTTCCCTCGTCGTGCGCTCGCTCGTCAGTGGCCAGCTCGTCAAGCTCGATGACGTCACCAACGGCGGCTATTTCTTCCGCACCGCCATCCTCAACGGCCAATGAAGCTCGCCCCTTTCCATGAACCTGTGCCGGCGGCTTCCAGCCGCCGCCCGTGGGCAGCAGCAGATCGAGCGCGTCCCGACGAGTCCACCCACAACGCGGCGACTGGAAGTCGCCGGCACGGGGTTGTCGCCCCGATGCGCGTTAGCGCGAGGGCCAGCGCCGTGACCATCCTGGAGCTGCTGGTCGCGGTCACGCTGCTCTCCTTCATCATCCTGGCGCTCTACCAGATGTTCGACCGCACCCAGGCGCAGATGCGGCGCGCGGTGCGCGAGACGGACAAGTTCGAGTCCGGCCGCTCGGTGATGGACCTCATCCGCCGTGACCTCACGCAGATGGGCGCGGTGAAGACGCTCCACGAGTCGGGGCAGGGTGCCATCGGCACGAACTGGAGCGGCATGACGGCGCCCACCGCCTACAGTTCAGCGACCCCCTATCCCGCCGGCAGCCTGGTGAACTCCGGCGGCAACTCCTACTTCGCCCTGACCGGCAGCCTGGGCAGCGATCCCGCCACCTCGCCGCTGGCGTGGGCGCTGGCGGCCCCCAACTTCCGGGTCGGCAACGCCTGGGCGATGACCTTGCCGATGGCGATGACCAACGCCGGCGGGCTGATCTTGCAGACCAACGACATTCACGACGTGTTCTTCCTGTATTTCGACCCGGAGGTTCGCACCACGGTCGTGACGGCTGGCAGCATCCAGCCGGGCGTCAGCTACATGGCCACCAAAGTCGCCCCCCCCCTCCCTTACACCACTTACAACGGCAACACCTACGCTTTTGGCACTCCGTTTTACGGTGTCACCACGGCGGCGGGGGCACCTTCGAACTCGCTCAGTGCCGGGACCGCCGTGCGGGTGGAGGGCGGCTGGCGGGCCATCGGCTACCGGCTGGCCAGCTCCACCAACGCGCTCTACCCGCTCTCCACCACGCCGGGCATGGGCGCGCTCTATCGTTACGAACTGGGCACCTACGGCAACGACGCGTCCCGCGTCTGGATCGCGCTGGCCAACTTCGCCTTCAACAGCCCCGCCGCGCAGACCAATGTCTTCCGCCGCGTGGCGGACAACGTGGTTCACTTCCGCTGCCAGGCCGTCGCGGGCGGGGCGCTCTACCCGCCGGTGGGCGGGAACGTGCAGTTCTTCGGCACCGCGCTGCCCAGCCATGTGGAATTTGAGCTGGGCATCCTCGACAGCAAGGTGGCCGCGCAGGTGCAGGGCATGGCCGCCAATCTGAGCGTCGCCAGCGCCTACCTCGGCCAGCAGGGCGATGCCGTGCAGCTCTTCCGCCTTCAGTTACCCGTCCGCCTCGGCCAATGAAACTCCGCTTCCCATCACGTTCGAGCACGTCGCCGGGCCGCTGGGTAGGGCGCGTCTGTCCCAGCGCGCCGCCGGCCACCCGGATGCCACTGGTCCTCGGCGGCGCGGTGAGGACACCGCGCCCTGCCCATGAACCGGGGTTCTGGCAGGAAGATTTGGGGCAGGAAAATGGAGCCAGAAATCTTCCTGCCCGTAATTTTCCTGCCCCCCCCGTCTTTTTCTGGTTCATGGCCCCGATGCGCGGCTTGCGGGCCGTGGCGGCTGCCCAGCAGCGTTCCGGCGTCGCGCTGGTGGCCACGCTCATCATGCTTTCGCTGGTGACGTTCATGGTCGTGGCCTTTCTCGGCATCGCGCGGCGCGAGCGCCGGTCGGTCGAGGCCTCCCTCACGCAGGGCGACGCGCGGGTGGCGATGGAATACGCCTTGCACCGGGCGCAGGGCGATCTGGCGGCGCGGGTCTTAGCCTCGGGTGACAAGTGGAACTACGGCCTGATGGTGCCCACGAATTATCAGAGCGGTTACGCGTTCAACGCCGGGGTCGCCAACGCCACCAACGTGAACTCGGCGACGACCAGCCCCACGGTCGCGAGCCTTCTGGACTTCCTCCAGAACCTCGGGAACCTGCAATACGACGCGCGCGTGCCGGTGTTCTCCACGAACTTCACCAACGTCACGCTCTTCGCCCCGCTCCTGAGCGAGACCAACCAGGGCCGCTATTATCTGGATTTCAACGAGAACGGCATCTTCGAGGCCACGGACCGCTTCCAGTCGGGCGACCCGCACTGGCTGGGCGTCCTCGCCACGCCCGGGCAGCGCCACGGACCGAACAACCCCTTCGTGGCCCGCTACACCTACCTGATGACGCCGGTGGGCAAGACGCTCGATGCGAACCTGATTCACAACCAGGCCAAGCGCACCGGCGTGGCGACGGAGGGCTACTACCGAAATCTCGGCCTCGGGCCGCAGGACATGAACGCGGCGGCCCTGCTCGCGGAGCTGAATCCTTACTGGGGCTACAACTACCAGTTGGGGGCGGGCGTGCAGAGCACGTTCGCGCCCACCGCCCGGGATCCCCACCGGGACGCGCTGCGGCTCCTGCTGTTCCGCAACAACGGCAGCGTGAACAATTTTCCCTCGCTCGCCACGTTGTTCGGTGGAACCCCGGCCACGACGCTGGTCAACGAGCAGTTCGACGTGCTGGGCAACGGCCCCTTGATGAACAGCACCAACCTGGCGAGTCCAGCCGCGGACCTGACCACCACCCCCTGGCCCGGCGGCACGAACACGGCGGCGACGCCGCAGCAGCTCTTCGACTTGAACGAGCTGCTGCTCACCACCCGGAGCTATTCCGCGACGCTCACCGCCAACCTCAAATTCCTCGGCGTCACCAACGAGGCGGCCTCCACCCCCGTCGGCGACCGCAACCGCCGCACTTACTACGATCTCCTGAGCGTGCTGGGCGTCGAGTCCGCGCCGCTGACCAACAAGCTGAACCTGAACTGGGCCAACAACCTCGCCGGCTCGCCGGGGGGCGAGACCTACGCGTTCACCAACTGGGACGCCGGCACCTTCTTCTTCAGCGCCGCCGAGCTGATGCTCCGCGCGAGCTGCAGCCCCTCGGTCTTCGTCAACAACAGTTGGACCGGCTTCTCCGGGACGGACCCGCTGGTGCTGGCCACCAACTGGTTCTTCGGCGGCGGCTTCAGCTTCAACTACGTCAACGTCTATTACACCAACAATCCGGCGATTGTGCAGCAGGTGTGGTGGCCCAACTACGGGTTCGTTTACACCAACGCGGGCTTCATGGTGGAAACCAACCGGACCAACGGTGGCGGCATCAGCCTGAGCGTCACCAACATCCCCCTGTATCCCTTCAGCTACTACTCCGGCGAGGTGCACCGGCTGCTCCAGTTTGCGGCGAACCTCTACGACGCCACCACCGCTCCCACCGCCGCGCCCGCCTACCCCACGTTGTTCCGCCCGCACTTTGCCTTCCAGACCAACGGCTGGCCCAGCAACGACTTCGTCCGCATCGCCGGCTACACCACCAACGAGACCGACACCGCGCTGCTGGGCCTGCCGGTCTATGACCTGAACGACCCGGACAGCCGCATGGCGATGTATACCAACGGCACGGTGGCGGCCACCGGCGAGGGCTTCCACCAGCTCTGCCTCGTGTCCGGCACGCCGGTCATCATCGGGGCGAAGAAGGGGTATCCGAACTTCAACGAGTTCGGTGCGCAAACCGTCTTCTCGGTCACGCGCAAGCTGGAGTTCGTGAAGACCAACGCCACCAACTTCGCCATCGGCGCGGTCACCCAGACCAACCAGTCGCTCATCATCGCCCTGACGAACATCTACGGCTTGGAGGCGTGGAATTCCTACGCCCGGCGGAACCCGCCGCTCGTGCCCCTGCCTTACCCGCGGGACTTGCAGTTGGACATCTCGCTCACGTCGTATGTGGTCCTGACCAACGAGTTTGGCCCCGTCTATACCAACCTCACCAACTACACGGTCACCACCAACATCGCGGCCAATACGTGGGGCGGCTTTTCCAGCTTCAACCCCGCGCCCAGCTTCAAGGGCTTCTTCTTCACGGGCATCCCCGTCCTCGCCGCGACGCCCGCGCGGGGCTACGCCTACGCCACGAACTTCCCCGCGCTGCCCGGCCTCACCAACGGCTTCCTGCCCGCCAGCCCCACGCCGACCGGGCCTTCGGCGTTTGGCCGGTCCAACGGCTTCCCCGAGCTGAAGCTGGGCGTCGTCATCAGCAACCAGTTGCGCTACGCGCTGTCCGAGCCGGCCAACAACCGGGTGGTGGACTTCGTGACGCTCAACAACCTCACCTTCGGGGCCGACCTCGCGTCCGCCCTGCCGCTGACCAACGGCACGGCGGCGGACGCGGCGGCGCGCTTCTGGTATCCCACGCCCTACATCACGAACCGCTCCCTCTTCGACCGCACGCTGGGCATCAGCAACCAGATCGCCCTCTGCCTCGACACGAACGTCACCGCGCTCTCGACCAACCAGTGGCGGCAGTGGAGCCTGAACACGCCGGTCCTGCGGGAGATTGACCGCTTCCGCCGCTTCCTCGGGCTGCCCACCGTCACGCCGGTGAACCAGTTGCCCTCGCCCGCCACCACGATCCAGTCGCCGTTCAATCCCACGCGCGTCGTGGTCATCGCCAAGAGCTGGGAGGCCAACGACCCGCTCGTGCATTACACCAGCCGGGATTTGATGGATCCCTTCCGCCCGAACAGCTCGGATCAAACCACGCCGCTGCCGCTGCCCATCGGCTCGCTCCCGTCGCCGGGCACCGTGTTTCAGGCCGGGTTCGGCTTCGTGAACGGGCGGTTCGTCGGCTACACCAACGGCGGGCTGAACTTCTACTACCAGCCCTGGGGCCGGAGCGTGGACAACAACAACCCCCGCTTCCAGAACCTGGCCAGCCTGCCGAACTATTACACCCTGGCCTCGCCCGCCTACGACCAGCGGCTCAAGGACGCCGGCATCTTCAACTCCGACCAGTGGGACTTCCCGCAGCGCAAGTTCGCCAACCTCGGCTGGATCGGGCGCGTCCATCGCGGCACGCCGTGGCAGACCTTCAACCTCAAGTCCGACTCGCCCAACCCGACCAACTGGTTTTATTGGGCGCACAGCTCGGACACCAGCCCGACCAACGACTGGCGGCTGGTGGACATCTTCACCACGGCGATCAACGCCGGTGCCACGCGCAGCCTGCTCTCGGTGAACCAGACCAACCACGCCGCCTGGGCGGCGGCGCTCGGCGGCACGCTGGTGCTCTCCAACAACGGCCCCTTCATCGTCGCCCCCACCCCGGCGTCGCCGAATCCGGTCATCACGCCGCAGACGCCGCAGTTCGCCAGCATCGTCGGGGACTTCACCACCGGCCTGATCAACGCCAAGCACCGCGTGCCGATGTGGAACGTGGCCGCCAGCTACAGTGCGGGCGACGTGGTCAGCTACGCGATCGGCCCCTACGGCGGGGCGAGCAACTACGTGGCGGTGGCGGGCACGAACCAGAGCCAGAATCCCTTCCTGCAAAACTCCGCCGGCAACTACGGCTACTGGACCAATGTGCCGTTCTGGAACAACACCACGATCTACTCGGTCAATCAGTTGGTGGTGTATGCGGGCGTGCCCTACTTTGCGCTCTTGCCTGGCTCCGGGAACCCTTCGCCTCCCAACCCCACCTACTGGCAGCCTTACCAGTCCCGCTCCTTCAACCATGTCGGCAAGGTGCTCACCACGCACCAACTGAGCACCCTTTCCCCCTATCTGAACATCGGCCAGGCGTGGAACGGCGGGGCCTACGCCCAGGGCGCGCGGGTTTATTGGCAGGGCTGGTATTATCAGGCGATGCGCGCCACGCCGTTGGGCGTCCCCCCAAATCCCTACCTGGACATGCGCAGCCCGTATGTGCGGAACAACGCCATCTGGCTGCCCCTGGACATCGCGCGGAACGGGGGCATCACCGACTGCATCTCCGATGTCTTCGTCGAGCGCATCCCGCAGCAGACGCTCGGGTTGCTGACACTGGAGCCAAGTCCCCGCGTGGCGATCTACGCCTACGGCCAGTCCCTCAAGCCTGCCGAGCGCGGCATCTACGTGGGCGGGGCCGGGGCCGGCGCGTTCAGCGGCATGGCGACGAACTACCAGATCACCGGCGAGTTCGCCTCCCGCACCGTGCTGCGGCTGGAGGGCCTGCCGGAGCCGGGCCTCCTCCCGCGCCCGCTCCCCGCCGGCGCACCGCCGCAGTTCCAGCCGCGCGTGGTCATCGAGAGCCACAAATTCCTGCCCCCGCGATGAACGCCCGCCTCCCAGCCTGGATGAACCGCCTGCGGGCGCAGTTTGACACCGCCCCCGGAGCGCGGGTCTGCGACCCGCAGCAACCTCCGACCACGCAGCCCGCTCACCGGCTCGGACGGCAGCGACCGGGGGAAGCTGCTGCGGGTCGCAGACCCGCGCTCCGCCGCCCGCCCGGGGCCGCGTGGCCGGCCGCATTGTTCAGCAATAGACCGTATTGTGGGGGTTGCTCGCCCGCCCGTAAATTGACGGCACTCTCGCGGAAGCGCGTATGAAAAACCGGAACTGGTTTCTCCTCAGCCTGCTGCTGCTCATGGCGGCCGCGCTCCTCCTGCGCCAGGGCGAGCAGCGTCGGCTGCGCGAGCAGATCCACGGCCCGGCCGCCCCGGCGGCGGCCCACCGGACGGACGCGGGGGATCGTGAAACCAGGCGCGCGCCCGCCCCGCCGCCCGCCCGCGTCGCGCCGGAGCCGGCCACCGCGCACCTCACCTCCCTGGGGGACGACCGCCAGTTCCCCTTCCGCGTCAGCAACTCCCGGCAGGCCGCCGCCGGGCTGTTCCGCAGCGAGACCGCCGTGCTGCTGCGCAACGCGCTCGTCGAGACGCGCGAGCCGGTGCGCCTGAACATCCCGGCGCACCTCCGCGCGCAGGGCGATCCCGGGAGCTATGTGGTGCAGGCGCGCGGGACGATTGACGACCGGTTCCGCGCCGTGCTGCGCGGCGTGGGCGCGGAGCTTGTCAGCTACGTGCCGAACAACGCCTTCCTCGTCCGCGCCAGCGCGAATGACGCGCGGCAGCTCCGCTTGTCGCCCCAGGTGCGCAGCGTGCTGCCCTTCGAGCCGTTCTACAAGCTGGACCACCAGCTCCTCCCGCTCGCCGTCCGGCGCGAGGCGATGCCGGCGGGCCGCTGGCTCAACGTGGTGCTCTTCAACGGGGCGCAGGAACAGGGGCTGGCCGGCCTCCGTGCCCTCGGCGCGGACGTGAAGGGCGAGCAGCGCTTCCCGTTCGGCCACGTCGTCACCATCGCGCCGCCGGCGGACAGCCTGGTGGCCCTGGCCCAGATGCCCGCCGTGCAGAACATCGAGGCCTACCAGCGGCCCGTGCTGTTGAACGACCTCTCCCGCGTGCGCCTGGACGTGTCCACGAACACGACCGATCCCATCGCCATCGCCGGGGCGAACTGGCTGAACCTGCGCGGCAACAACGTGACCGTCAGCATCGTCGGCTCCGGCGTGGACACGGGGCATCCGCAGCTTGCGGGCCGGACGTTTGTGAACGCCGCCAGCCCGACGGCCGACACCAACGGCCACGAGACCTTCATGGCCGGCGTGATCGCCGCGCTGGACAGCACCACGCCCGCCGCCACCAACGGCTCCATCGCCGGCGGCACCTACCGGGGCATCGCCCCCGGCGCGCTGGTCTATCCCCTCTCGCTCTACGACGGCGGCTTCACCAATCTCGGCCACGAGTTCCTCATCACCAACGCCGCCGCCGTGCCGGGCATCGCCATCGTCAACAACAGTTGGGGCTACCTCAATCCCGCCTACGACCTTTACGCCGCGATCTACGACGAGGCGACGCGCGACTCTGATCCCGCCCGCACCAACGACCAGCCCCTCACCTACGTCTTCGCCGCCGGCAACATCGGCGGCGGCAACAGCGGCGGGCTGGGCGGGGCCGCCGACACCATCGTCTCCCCGGCCACGGCCAAGAACGTCATCACGGTCGGCGCGACGGAGCAGTTCCGGATGCTCCTCAACACGAACGACCCGCTCTCCATCGCCCGCACGGACAGCGACAGCCAGGTGCTGGACACCTCGAGCCGCGGCAACGTGGGCGTGGGCCTCGAAAGCACCTCCGGCCGCTTCAAGCCCGACCTCGTCGCCCCCGGCAGCTACGATGTCTCCCTGCGTTCGGCCACGTTCACCACGCCGACGGACGCGGACAACCAGCTTGGCTCGTCGTCCTTCCGCTACGAGTCCGGCACGAGCGTGGCGGCGGCCAAGGTGTCCGGCCTGCTGGCCTTGATGCAGGAGTTCTTCGCGGTGAACTACTCGCGCACGAACAAGCCCTCGTTCAACAAGGCGCTGCTCATCAACCGCGCCCGCTCGGCCTCGCTCGCCTATGACCTCGCCGTGAACAACCTGGTCAGCCATCAGGGCTGGGGCATGCCCTCGTTGAGCAACACCCTGCCCACCACCACCGCCTTCACCTTCATCACCAACACCGGGCCGGTCGGCGTCACCGCCCTCATCGTGGGCATCGAGGAAAGCTCCTACATCACCAACCGGCTTGCCTCCGGCCAGTATCACGAGTTCAACGTGCGCGTGCCGGGCAGCGCCGCCTCGCAGACGAACACGTTGCGGCTCACGCTGGCCTGGACGGATCCGCCCGGCAACCCGATCGCCTCCACCAAGCTGGTCAACGACCTCGACCTCTTCGTCACCAACCGGATTGCCAACGGCAATGTTTACGAAGGGAACAACATCGCCCCCGGCACCACCGTCTCCCAGCCCACGCCGCCCGGCAGCGAGAGCATGCGGGACGCGGTCAACAACGTGGAGAACGCGTTCATCACGCTGACCAACACGGCGGCCACCGACTTCCGGGTCTATGTCATCGGCCGGAAGGTCAACGTCAACGCCGTCACCGCCGAGACCAACAACGTGGTGCAGGACTACGCGCTGGTCGTCTCCACGGATGATCCCCTGCGTTCGGTCACGGTCACGCGCGTGCTCACAGGGGCTTCCTTCGCGCCCTACACCAACCGCCCGGTCAACTCCGTCACCAACGGCATCCCCTACCTCAACGAGAAGGTCGGGGCCAACTCCCCGCTCCGCGCCATTGACTTGCTGGGCAGCGTCAACACCAACGGCGTGACCAACCAGTGGAACTTCTACGTCTTCACCAACCAGAACCTGCCCTCCACGCTCACCAACTTCGTCACCAACATCGTCGCCGGCGTCACCAACGTCAGCACCAACGTCGTGCGCCCGCCCATCACCAACGGCGGCCCCTACGTCACCTTCGCCACCTTCCTCCCGCCCAACCTCGCCCGCGCCCGCAACGCCGACGCGGACATTGACCTCTTCATGACCCGCAGCAGCCTGGCCTATCCCTCGGTCTCGGGCGCGGGCGGGATCACGAACCTGGAGCATCTGGTGTTGAGCGACCCCAACACGATGCGCTCGACCAACCGGGGCGGCTACGAGCTGATCAGCCTGGACGACTCCTTCATTGGCGAGGTCTTCTACGTGGGCATCAAGTCCGAGGATCAGCAGGGCGGCTCCTACGGCTTCTTCGCGGCGGCGACACAGCAGCCCTTCCAGACCAACGGCAGCAATGGCGGGATCAACATCGCCTTCTTCCCCGCGCCGATGGACATCGCCGACGGCGCGCCCGAGGCCCCGCAGGGCGTGACGCTCTACGGCATCTCCACGACCAACGTGCTGATGCGCAGCCTCATCATGTCCAACGTCATCTCGCACGAGAACCTCGGCGACCTGGTGGTCACGCTCACGCACAACGGGCGCTCCGTGACGCTGAACAACCACACCATCTCCCCCGGGGCCGCGCCGGTGGGCGGCGGCCTGGTCACCCACAACCTCGTCGCGGACGACTTCCGCAATCCGCCCGACGGCCCGGGCGATGTCACCGACTTCCTCGGCGATGATTCCGTGGGGTTGTGGATTCTGGAAATCTTCGACAACGCGCCGTTCGAGACCGGCACGGTGGACTACGCCGAACTCTACGTGATGCCCTTCACCAACTATGTGAACACGAACGTCGGGGTGTATTACCGCACGGTCACGCTCCAGGCCGGCCAGTCCTTCGTGGACTTCCTCGATGTGCCGGTCTATGCGACGAACCTCGACATTGACGTGATCGGCGGGCTGCCGCCGGGGCCGGTCGCGCCGGGGCAGGGCGTCGAAATCTACGCGGCGAACGGGATCGTCCCGGCGGCTGGCGGCGGTGGTGGCGTCGCCAGCGTGGTGGATTTGGATTCACTGGACACGATCCCACACCTGCGCATTTCACCCACCACCACGCCGCCGCTGACGGCGGGCCGGTGGAACACCCGGGTCGTCAACAACAGCTCGGGGACCATCACCATCACGAACCGGCTCACCCTGAGCTTCGACCTCTCCATCGCGGACGTAAATTTCTACCGGACCAACGCCGCCGTGGACTTGCTGGACGACTACACCACGAACCTCTTCCTCACCGTGCCGGACCAGCGGACCATCGCCGGCGTCGAGGTGGGCATGAGCATCCTGCACCCGCGCATCTCGGACCTCCGCGTCACGCTCCACAGCCCCAACGGCAGCAAGGCGCTCCTGCTGGAGAACCGGGGCGGGACGAACGGCCTGCAGACCGCGGACTTCCGGGGCTTCTTCACCGAGAACACCAACTTCACCACTTCGCTGGACGTGGACGGGGCGGGTTCGTTACCGTTCCTTCACCTCAACTATCTCCTGCCGGTCAAGTTCGTGCCCGCCCCGTATGCCGCCGTCATCTCGCCGCCGCGGCTGATGACGAACATGACCAACACGACGTTCGGCCTCGGCACGGCCCCGCCCGGCTTCGGTCCGGCGGAATCGCCCGGCGGCCTCTCGATTCTCGGCAAGCAACTGGTCATGGGCGGCAAGGTCGCCCGCAACGGCACCAACGACGCCTTCGTCGCGGGCTGGTTCCTCGACGGCACCTCGGCGGCGGTCACCAACAAGTTCAGCGACGGGACGACGGTTACATTGCAGACCCCGGGCCATTCGTTCCTGGCCGGTGAGGCGGTGACGGTGAGCCTCGTTGACGCCGCCCTCGACGGCACCTACACGATCTCGGGCCCGCCCAACGCACCCACGGCGACGGCGTTCAGCTACAAGAAGACGGGTCCGGCCGTGGGCAGCCAGGTGGTCAGCCCCGACGGCCGGGCGGTGCTCTCCATCCACCGCCTTTGGGCGGCGACGAACTACTGGGTCGGTTCCCCGGGCGCCTTCCGCAGCTCGGACGAGACGTTCATCAACGGCGTGGCGATGACGCCGCAGGGCGTGATGGCCGTGGGCCAGACGCGCAATCCGGTCTCCCCCGCGACCAACACCTGGAACGGCGGAAGCGCGCCGCAGACCAATGACTTCGACCTCGGCTGCACCGCCGGCAACCTGCTCTTCTCCTTCGGTTCGGATGTGACGGTCCCGGACCGGGTGCTCGTCCAGTATCAAGGGCTGACGCTGCTGGATGTCACCTCGTTTGCGCCCTATTCAACCGTCATCCCGTTCAACGGCTCCTCCCGCTTCCTGCGCGTCGTCGTCAACCCGACGGCGGCGGCGGGCGGCTCGACGTGGACGAACACCATGACCATCGTGCGCGAGGGCGGCCTCAGCTATGCCGTGTCCGACTTCGTGGCCGGCTCGCTGGTCTGGCCGGCCAGCACGGCCCCGGTGGCGCCGCTCACGCTCGCTGCGCCGCGCGGCGTCGCGCTGGACAGCACGGGCAACGTCTATGTGGCGGACTCCGGCAACGACCGCATCATCCGGTTCAGCCCGTCGGTGACCATCTCCGGGATCAACACGAATGCGACCGTGTCCCCCTTGAGCGTCGCCACGCCCATCATCACCACCGGCCTGAACGACCCCGGCGGCGTGGCGGTGGACCCGAGCAACGGCGACATCTACGTGGCCGACACCGGCAACAACCAGGTGAAGCGCTACGACACGAATGGCACGCTGCTCTTCACCTGGGGCGATGCGGCCCAGACCGCCGGCAACGAGGACAGCGGTGTCGGCGGGTTCGCGAATGGCCGCCTCAACGGCCCGCACAGTATCGCCATCAGCAACAGCGCCGTGCTGGTGGCGGACACCGGCAACAGTCTGATCCGCACGATCAGCGGCGGCACGATGACGACGCTCGTGACGCCGGTGGCGGTGGCTCCGTTGAACAGCCCGCGCGCCCTGACGGTGATTGGCACCAACGTCTATATCGCGGACACCGCGAACCATCGCGTGGTCTCGTTCTCCGGGCTGGGGGCCGTGCTGGCCGGCTCCGGCGTCGCCGGTTCGGCTGATGGGTTTGGCGCGGCGGCGACGTTCAGTTCCCCATCCGGCATCACGGCGGAAAGTTCCGGCAACCTGTATGTCGCCGACGCCGGCACACACCTGATCCGCCGGGTCACCTCGCTGGGCCAGGTGCTGACGATTGCCGGCAGCAGCGGGGTGTCCGGCAACGCCAACGGCAATGTCGGCTCGGTCGCCCGCTTCAACACCCCGCGCGGCCTGGCCGCCGACCAGTATGGCGCGGTCTATATCGCGGAGGATTCCGCGAACAACCGCGTGCGCCTGCTCTCCGCCTATCAGACCCAGCCCGGCACTCCCGCCAGCGTGCTCAACCGGCCCACGGACGCATTCGCGATGCTCCTCCCCTTCACCGGGGTGCCGACCAATGTCCAGCCCGTGGGCAGCTCCGCGATCACCGTCAGCCGGGGCGTCGTCAGTTCGGCCTTCGGCACTGATCTCAGCGGGGCCGGCACCGACGAGCGGGAAACCCTCACGGGGGTGACGGCTGGCGCGGAGAACGGGACGAACTTCTTCTACGCCGTGGGCAGCGCGCAGTTCAGCACCAACACCGTCGGCGGCGTGTCGAACCTCAACCGGCTCTTTGCGACCAAGTTCGACACCAACGGCCAGCCCATCTGGACACGGGCGATCCATGCGCCGGCGACCGTCCATGCCGTGCTCGGGGTGGCGGGTGACATCACCGGTCTGGTGCTGGACTCCGGCGGTGACGGCTACAGCAGCACGCCCGTCGCGTCCGTCCACGACTCGGTGACGGGGACTACAGCTCCCATCACGATGCCGGCTCCCGTCGGTGGGGTCATCCCGTCAGCCCCGGCGTTCACCCATCCGGGGCCGTTCGTTGCCCCGCGCGTCTATGTCGAGGCTCCCATCACCACGGACATGCCCGGCAACGCCATCGCGGTGGCCTATGGCACCAACGTGATTCTGGCGGGCTACACCAACACCAGCGCGGTGCCGCTCACGACCAACAACCTGCCGCTGCTGGTGTCATTGAACCCGACCAACGGGGCCGTGATCTGGACCCGCACCTCTCCGAACAACGGCCATTACAACAGCATCGCGGTCAGCGGCGCGAACATCATCGCCGTCGGCGCGACCTACGCCCCCGGGGTGGCAGGGGTGGCCAGCAGCAACTGCCTCATCGAGCGCTGGACGCTGGACGGCACCTTCCTCGGCAGCGTCACGCACACCTTCATGCCGGCCAGCGGCGCGAGCGCCCTGAGCGGCGTCGTGGCGGTGGATGCGCTGGACCGGGCTTACGCCGTGGGCACGGTCAGCAACAACGCCGCGAGTGTGAATGCGGTGATGCTGGAGCTGGACTTGGTGACGCTGGCCGTCCTGTCGGTCGTCACGAACGACCTGAACGCGGGCATCAACGTGGGCAAGGCCATCGCCTCGGACGGCGGGGAGCTTTACGTCGCCACCGAGGGGCCGGCGGACCTCAACCCCACCGACCGGCAGGCCGGCTTGTTCCGCTACCGCGCCAAGAACTATTATCTGGCCGAGGAGTCGCTGGACGTGTTCATCGGCGAGTCCACCTGGGGGACCGGGCCGCTCGCGGACCAGTGGCGGCTCCAAATCACCGACACCCGGCTCGGCGGTCCCGTCGGCGTGGCGCAGGTGGTCTCGTGGAACCTGAACTTCTCCTACGCCAACAGCAACACGGTCTCGCTGCCGGTGCCGGCCAACCTCAACAACACCTTCGTGCTGCTGGCCCAGCCCAACTACTTCCAGGTCAGCGCCCCGTCCACGGCGACGGCGGTGACGAACTACATCAACGCCGGCGCACCGGTGAAGGTGACGTTCAACGCACTCGGCGCGCCCGTGCCCGGCGCGGCCGGCAACCAGGTTGTCTTCACCGGCAGCAGCGGTTCCTTCGTCCTCTCCACCCTCACCGGAGCCGCGCGGCTCACCCCCGGCAGGAAATACTACCTGGCCATCGAGCCGCTGAACGGCGCGGCCGGCGTGAGTCTGGACCTGCTGGTGAATTTCGCCGAGGCCGAGCCGGTCCTGCCCCTGCTGACCAGCGGGGCCGGGCTGGACGGCTTCATCCCGCGCACCCCGACGTTGAGCCACTACCGGTTCGAGGTGCCGGGCAGCGCCTCGGCAACGCTGTTCGAGCTGCTGAACCTGACCGGCAACCTGAACCTCTACGTCCGCCGGTCCAACGGCGTGGGGTCATTGCCCACCCCGACGACCTTTGATTACCTGAGCGGCAACTCCGGCCTGGCGGCGAAACAGATCTTCATCGTCACCAACGGCGCGTCCTCCTCCGCCCTGACGCCCGGCACCTGGTTTGTGAGCGTGGAGAACGCGGACAATGCCCCGGTGAGCTTCACCCTCAAGGCGACTGCGGTGACCGGCCTGCCGTATCAGCTCGTGACTGCGGCGGACGGACAACCCCTGGCCTCGGTCACCAGCCCCGGCAACGCGCCGAACACGCTCTTCCGCTTCCCGGTGACGGGCACGCCCAAGGCGCTGCTCTTCGAGGTGCATTCACTCACCGGCCCGGGCGATCTGGTCGTGCGGCGCTTCACGTATCCCCTGGCGACCACCTACGACGCGGCCAACTTCCGCGCCGGTCAGGCCGGCGAGATCGTTGCCCTCCGCACCAACGCCGGGCTGCCCAGCCTCACGGGCGACTGGTATTTCGGCGTTCTGAACCCCGGCACGGCCAACCTCGGCTACTCCGTCATGGCGCGTCAGCCCGTCAACGGCGTGCTGTTGAGCAGCACGCCGATCCAGATGGTGCGCCCGCCTGGCGCCCCCTCGCTCGCGAGCGGATCGAACTTCGGCTTCGATCTCGACGTGGTGCCCGGCGAGAAATACCAGGTGCAATACCGGACCAACCTCGCGTCCGGCACCTGGCTCGTGCTCACCAACCTCGTCGCGCCGACGGATGGCCTCATCAACTTCCTCCACTCCGGCGCGCTCTCGAACCGGAACCTCTACTACCGCGTCCAGGTCGTGCCGTGACCCGGGGCCGCGCTGCCGCGCGGCTTGGTGCCACTTGGATGGAATGACGAGGCCGGTCGCAGGTCGGCCCTGTCACAGGGGATGGCACTTCGGATCGGTTCAAACTCCTCAACACGGCTTTGCTCCCGCATTCTCTCCGCGTGCAAATTTTGGTCATTGGCCTCAACCCCGCCGTGGATGTGGAGTGGCGCGTCGGCTCCCTCCACTGGGACGAGAAGAACGTCGTGCTCGGCGAGCGCCGCTGGGCGGGCGGCAAGTCCGTCAACGTCGCGCGCTGGCTGCGGCACCTCGGCGCGAAGGTGAAGCTGCTCGTCCCGCTGGGCGGCGCGACCGGCGCGGAGCTGCGCCGGCAGTTGCGGGCGGAAGGCGTGCCCTTGCGCGCCGTGCCGCTCCGCGAGGCGACGCGCGCCAACGTGATGGTCACGCAGGCGCGCGGCCCGCAGCTCCGCTTCAACCCGCGTGGGCCAAAGCTCTCGGCGGCGGAGTGGCGCGCTTTCTTCCGCGCCGCCGAACGGGAGATGCGACGCAGCGCGCTGGTCATCCTGTCCGGCGCGCTGTGCCGGGACGCGCGGACGACGGTGTATCGCGACCTGGTCCGGCTGGCGCACCGGCTCGGCGGGCGCGTGGTGCTGGACTGCGATGGGCTGGCGTTTGCGGCCGGCGTGACGGCGAAGCCCTTTCTGGTGAAGCCGAACGAGTTTGAACTGGCGCAGTGGGCGGGGCGGAAGCTGCGTTCCGAAGCCGCCGTGCGGCGGGCCGCGCGGGAGCTTTCGCGCAAGACCGGCGGCTGGGTGCTGCTGTCCCGCGACGCGCGCGGCGGGCTGCTGGTGAATGAGGCGGCCCGCTTCGCCTCGGGGGCCATCGTCCCGCGCGTCCGCGTGCGCAACACCGTCGGGGCAGGGGATGCCTTGCTCGCGGCGGCGGCGACGGAGCTGGTTCGCGGGGCCGAGCCGGCCGAGTGGCTGCGCGTCGGCTTGGCAGCGGCGACGGCCGGCGTGCAAAGCCCGGCGGGCGGGCTGGCCAGTCACTCGTCGGTCGCGGCGATGCGCCGCCGACTGGCCGTGAAGCCGCTTTGAGTCAGCGCGAACGGGTTGTTCATGCGGTGCCGGGCGGGAGCGGAGTTATCAGGCCGGCGGCGGGTGCGGTCGAGCCTGCCGTCAGTGCTGGGATGCAGATCCTCAAGCGGAAGGACGGAAAGCGCGCGGTGTTCCTGCCCGCCTTCGACGACGGTGCGCCGAGCCAGTGCAAGCGTCACCCGGAGTGCGCCGGCAGGCTGCTTCCTGGCCTCAGGTTCGCCTTCGGTCTTCGTTGACCGGAAGTGAATCTTGCGGTCTGGTGTGCGCCAGCCGATGCGGAAAAGCGCGAATCGCCACGCCGGTAGAGCCAGGCTTTCACGCTGAGAATGTCGCACCGCCTGCAAACTACATGATGCAAGACCGTTCACTGCGGTTCATTTGTTGGGAAACACGATAATTCCGCCGGGGGAAGCGTATCGGGGGGGGCGAATCTCCCTCGCTCCGCCCCTTCCGCTCGCGCGGCTGGCCCATGTCCGACAACTCCGCCGCGTCCACCATCGCCCCGCCGCCATCCTCGCCGCGTGAAGAACGGTTGCACGCCTTGGACAACCTCCGCGCCATCGCGATGCTGCTGGGCATCGTGCTGCACGCGGGGATTTCGTTCATGACGCTCAACTTCGGCTGGGTGGCCCGGGACGCGAGCCGGCATTGGAGTTTCGACCTGATGATCGGCCTCATCCATGGGTTTCGGATGCAACTGTTCTTCTTCCTCGCGGGCTTCTTCGCCCGACTGCTGCACGAGCGGCTCGGAGCGGCGGGCTTCGCGAAGCAACGGTTGAAGCGCATCGGCGCGCCGTTCCTCATCGGCATGGTCACGCTCATTCCGATGATCGGCGTGCTGTGGGCGTGGGGATTGCGGCAGATGAAGGCGCCGGGCCAGACGCTTTTCAAACCCGAGCAAAAGCTGGACGCCCTCCCCACCGGCCACCTTTGGTTCCTGGAATACCTGCTGGTCCTCTACGCGCTCGCGGTCGTCGGCGTCTGGCTGGCGAGGCGGCTGCCCGCAAGCTGCTTCACCACCGGCGACCGCGCGTTCGACTGGCTCATGCGCTCGCCGCTCAAGGCGCTGCTGCTGGTGCCGCCCACCGTGCTTTGCCTCTGGAACGGGCCGATGTGGGGCGAGGTCGAGCAGGCCGGGGTGTCGTTCATCCCCAAGCTGCGCGCGGTCGCCTACTACGGGATTTTTTTCGCGTTTGGCTGGTGGCTGCACCGGCGGCGGCATCAACTGGGCGAACTCGCGCACCATCTCAAGAGCGGCTTCGCACTCGCGCTGCTGGCGATGTTCATCCACGGAACCATCTTCGCCTCGCAGCCCAGGCCCGCCCAGTCCGACTACCTCGCGCTCAAGGTCGCGAGCCTGTCCTGCGCCGCGCTCTACGCGTGGCTGATGACCTTCGCGGTGACGGGTTGGTTCCTGCGCTTTGCCGGGCAGCATCAGCCGTGGGTGCGCTACCTCGCCGATGCCTCCTACTGGTGCTACCTCGTGCATCTGCCGCTCGTGTTGTGGCTGCAAGTCCTCGTGGCGAAGTGGTCGCAGCCCGCCTGGCTGAAGTTCACCGGCATCATGCTGGTGACCATGACGCTCCTGCTCGCCAGCTACCACGGGTGCGTGCGTTACACCGGGATTGGCCGGCTGCTCAACGGGCCAAGGGAGAAGCCCAAGGCGTCGGTGTCGTAGTCGCAGGCTTCAGCCTGCGCTTGAGTCGTTGCCATTTCGCAACCTGGAGGCTGCGACTACTTGAGGAACGGCCCGACGACTTCCTTCCAGATCGCATACCCCTGCGCGTTCATGTGCAGCCGGTCCTCGACGAAGATGTCGGGCTTGGGCAGGCCGTCGGGGCCGAGCATGGCGTCGAAGACGTTGATGAACGCGAGCTGCGGGTCGGTCTTTGTGTGGGCTTCAATGCGCCGGTTGGCCTCGCGCACCGTGTCCACCTGCTTCCAGCGCGCGGGATTCCCGGCGTTGGCGATGTAGGCCACGCGCGTGCCGGGCAGCTTCCGCTTCACCAAGGCGACGAACCGCTTGAAGTCCGCCTCCACCCGCGCGGCGGGCTTGCCGGCGTTGATGTCGTTCGACCCCGCATACATCACGATGAGGCGCGGCTGGTGCGGCAGGACGAGCCGCTCGAAGTAATTGATGGCATCGAACAACTCCGACCCGCCGAAGCCCCGGTTCAGCACCCGGTGCTGCGGGAAATCCTCCGCCAGCGTCGTCCACCGCCGGATGCTTGAACTCCCCGTGAACACGATGCCGCCCTGCACCGGCGCGTTCGTCGCGTCCTGCTGCGCGAAAACCTCCATGTCCTTCTGCCACTTGATGCAGGACGTGACCACGTCGTAGCCCGCCTCGCTGAAGTGCAGCTTGTCCGCCACGAACAGCTCCGCGCGCGGCTGGCCGTCCTCGCCCAGAAGGTGCGGGAAAAAGTTGATGAAGCCCAGCCGGCCGTCCGCCTTCGCGTGGTTGGCGATGAGCTGGTTCGCCCTTTTCACCTGCTCCACCTCGCTCCAGCGCGACGGCGCGGTGGGGATCGAGAGGTAGTTGATCTGCGTCTTCGGCAACGCCGCGCGGACCTTCGTCACGAACGCCTGAAAGTCCTTCAACACCTGCTCCGGCGGCTTGCCCGCGTGCAGGTCGTTGCCGCCCGCGTTGAGGTAAATCGTCTTCGGCGCGTAAGGGATCACCACGCGGTCGGCGAAGTGGGTGCAGTCGCTCAACTGCGAGCCGCCGAAGCCGCGATTGATGACCTTGGTCTTGCCAAAGCGCTGCGGCAGCGACTTCCACAGGCGGATGTTCGACGCGCCGTAGAAGAGCGTGGCGTCCTTGGGCGGCGCGCTGGCCTTGTCCTCCGCCTCATAGGCGGCGATGGCCTTCTCGAAGCGCGCCGGGTCGGCGGCCTTCTTTTCGGCGGCGGGCGTGAAGGCCGGCGCGAGCGCCCACGCGGCAAGCAGGGCGAGGAAACGCAGGCGGTTCAGCAGGGCAGGCCGTGAGAGCATGGCCGCATGGTTTCTCCGGCGCGTGGGAAAGGAAAAGCGAAAAGTGGAAATCAACCCGGCTCCACCGGGTCACGGCTTCGCCGTCAGGGAGGCGCAGACCAGCTCCTCGTCGTTGCGGGCGAAGACGTGGCCGTTCGCGTAGGCGGGCGGAACCCACGCGCAGTTGCGGCCGGCGAAGGGCGTGGTGGGTTTGAGCAACGGCGTGCGGCTGAGTTCGCGATAGCCCTGTGGTGTGAGCCGCGCGCGGATGAGGTTTCCCTGGTTCGTGAAGAGGAACATCCCGTCGCCGCTGGGCGTCAGGTGGATGCTCGCGCCGCCCTTGAGGTCTGTCACGGAGTTCGTTCGCCAGACCAGCTTGCCGGTGCCGGCCTCCAGGCAAACCAGTTCGCCGTTGGACTTGGCCGAGAAGACGTGGTCGCCCTGCAACAGCGCGTTCGAGGTGTTGCTCAAGATGCGCTTGGCCGCCGGCATGATTCCCGGCCAGAGCACCGTGGCCGCTGGTCGCGTGGCGTTCAGCTCCAGCATCAGACCACCGACCAGCAGCCGGTTGCCCCGCACGACTGGCGTGGGAATGCCGTCGTTCGTGCTCGTCACCATCGGCTCGCGCCACCAGACCTCGCCCGTGGCCGGGTTCAGCGAAGTCAAAGAGTCGGCGGTCCAGACAATCAACTGCCGCCGCCCGCCAGCCACGACGACCACCGGCGAGCTGTTCGACACCTGCTCATCCAGCGCCCGCCAGACTTCCTTGCCCGTCTGCTTGTCGAGCGCGAGGACACACGCGCCCGGCTTGGCCCCGACGAACAGGATGAGAAGTTTTCCCTCGATCAAGGGCGAGGGCCGGCACTGCATCTCGCGCACCTCGTAAGCCTTGCGCAGGTTCCGCTCCCAGAGCACCGCGCCCTTCGCCGCGTCGAGGCAATGAACGTGGCCGTTCGCTCCGACCACATACACCCGGCCCGCTTCCACGACCGGCGTCGCCGTCGGGCCGCCGCCCTGGCCGGGAGTGAACGCCCACTCGGGATACGTCACATCGTAGGCGTGCGACCAGAGCAGTTTGCCGGTGGCCTCCTCGAAGCACCGCACCCGCTCCTTCGCGGCGGGCTTCATCAATTCCGAGTCGGTGAGAAAAACCCGGCCCTGCGCCACCACCGGACTCGACCAGCCCCAGCCCACCGGTTTGCGCCAGCGAACCTTCACCTCGCCGACCGGGAACGCCTCGTGCCACACGCCATCGCGGTCCGGCCCGCGAAACTGCGGCCAGTCCGCCGCCGGCGACGCCACCGGACAGAGCAAGGCCAGCAATGCGGCGGGGAGCAGGCGTTTCATACGGAGGAACCTACCAGCCAACGGGCGTCCTTGGTGAGCGGAAATTGAAACGCGGTTCCTCCGCTCACCGCTTCTCCCAGTCGCGGAAGAACTGGAGCAGAACCTCGGTGATGTCCGGCGCTTCCGCCGACGTGCGGTAGAGCAGTGGCCGGTCGAACGCGGACATCCGGTCGGAATTCACCACCAGGTCAAAACGGTCCTTGGCATACTCGGCGATGAGCTGCTCCATGAAGTCGCGGCCGTAATACTTCCCCGTGATTTGGGCGCGGCGTTCGATGAGCGCGGCCACCGGGGCTTTTGCCTCCGCCACGCGCCTGGCGAGCGCGGCGTATTCCTGCTCCGCGACGGTGGGCGCGGGCGGCGTGGGCGGAGGAGTTGGCGCTGGTGGCGGAGTGGGCGGCGACACTGAGGCTGGCAACCGGGCGCTCAACTCTCTGGGCGGCAGCGGCGGCAGAGTGGGCGCAGCTCGCTGCGGCGGAGTCGGGACGGAAGTCGGGCGTGGTTTGAGGAGCAGTTGTTGGTTCAACGCCTCATACGCCGCGATCTGCGCCCGCTGTTCCGGGGACACCTTTTCCGCCTGCATGAACTCCTCCAATTTCTTGCGCCCCTGCGCATACAAGGCGTGGCTCAATTTTTCCCGGTCGGCGGTGGCCCAGCGCACGGGCGCGGGGCGCTTCGCCAGCTCGGTCTCCAACGCCTTGAGCCGGGCCAGGATTTCGGGGTGAGGGGCTTCCTGGCGGCAACCAGTCACGGCCAGCCCGACGGCAAGAAGGAGAGGTAGTTTCATAAAAGGGAACCGGATGAACCGGTCGTCGTCATGGCGTCTTCCCGGTGGGTTGCTTCGGTTCCAGCAAATCCCAGAGGTTGCCATACAGGTCTTTGAACACCGCGACCGTGCCATACGGCTCCTCCTTCGGCTCGCGCACGAAGGTGATTCCTTGCGCCCGGTAACGCTCATAGTCCCGCCGGAAGTTGTCCGTGTGGAGAAAGAGGAATACGCGACCGCCCGTTTGCGCCCCGATCCGCGACTCCTGATCGGGAGTGGAAGCCTTCGCCAGCAGCAGCCGGGATTCCATCGCGCCCGGAGGGCTGACGACCACCCATCGCTTGGCTTGCTCGGGGACGAGCGAATCTTCGACCAGCCGGAAGCCCAGCCTGCCGACAAAGAAGGCGAGCGCTTCATCGTAGTCGCGGACGACGAGGGACACCAAACCAAGCGATTGTTTCATGGGTGACGCAAGGATGGCTCGCTGCCTGACAACCTGCTGCGATTTCGGCCCTGGAACCCAAAGACAAGGCCCCAAAGATTTGAGGCGGACAAAGATTTCCAAGCCCATCTTTGTCCGCCCCTAATCTTTGGGTCTGCTTCGGGCGGTTCATGGAGAGGCGGCACGGGGCTCATCTGGCGCAGCTTGGGGCGATGCCGGCCTGGCGCAGCTTCACTATCTCGCGCAAAAGACGCTCCACCGTGGCCAGGTTCAGGTCCGTGAGGCGCTTGAAGCGGATGCAGCCCTTGCCGCAGCTCACCTTGCCGAGCTGCGCCAGATGCGCCTGCACCAGGTCGCCCTCGCAGACGTAGAGACACAGGTAGTTCTTCTGGGCGGCCATCGCGCACAGGTCGCCAAACGCGGGCAGGCCGTATTGCATGGCCTCGACGGCTTTGGGGTCCACCCGGTGGATGAGGGCGCGCAACTCGCTCAAGGCGGCGGCCCGCTCCGGTGGCAGCTCCGCGAGGTAGGCGTCAATGGTGGTGGCTTTGGATTGCATGGTGGGTGCGTTCGTTAGCAGCCCGTTTCTCTCATGGCAAAACAATCTCCGCCCGCTTCTTTTTGGCGTAAGCCAGGCACAACGCATCAATGTCCTCCTTGCAGTCATAAAACTCGCTGTCGCACTGGTCCCAGACCGGCTTTGACCGCGACTCCATCTCCTGCATCAATTCGTGCCTTCGCTCACGGTCGGCGGGCGGCTTGCTGTCGGGAAACACGGCCATCGCGCGCTCCAGGAGCGCGGCGACGGCAACCGCCCCCATGTCCTTGAGGCCGGCAAGGGCGACCTCTGCGCTGTCGCCCGTCGAGTTGAAGAAATACTGGTCAAAGCCGCCATTGTTCACCTCGCCATCCAACCCATGAGCCGCGCACAGCCGGCGCTCGGTCTCGGTGAGGCTGCTTTCCCCTCGGGACTCCGCCTTCTGCCCGATGCGGTAGAACAGCGCCCCCAGGACGTTCCGCCGCATGTCGTCATTCTCGTGGCTTAGAATCTCGTCGGTCGTGCTGCCCAGCGGGCCATACTCCTGCTGCGCATGGACGGCCATGCGTTGCGCCGCCACCCGGGCCTGTTCCACCATCGCCTGAATGAGCGCGTCCAGCGGCTTCGCTCGCTCGGCCCCGCCGCCCTTGGCCGGGTCGGGGGTCGGAGACGATTGTGGGGTGTCATTCATGTTTTTGTCATGTGAGACGCGTGAGGCCGCTCCACGACTCAGCGCCGCCGCGCATTGAATCCATGAGCGGAAGACTGGCAACCCAAAGATTTGAGGCGGACAAAGATTCCGAATTCCCCTCTTTGTCCGCCCCAAATCTTTGGGTTCTTATCGGGCGGTTCATGGCGGGGCGGCGGTGACTCATCGGCCGCAGCTTGGGGGGATGCCGGCCTGGCACAGCTTCACGATCTCCCGCAGGAGCCGCTCCACCGTGGCCAGGTTCAGGTCCGTGAGGCGCTTGAAGCGGATGCAGCCTTTGCCGCAGCTCACCTTGACCGGATGTCACTGCCCTGCCTTTGGAACCGCTTTCGCTTCCTGCGGCTGCTGGACTGAGGGCTGGCCGGAGGCAACCGGTGGAACCGGGCGGGGACGGGGAACGCTCAGGCGCGTTCCATGTATTTGCCGGTGCGGGTGTCCACCTTGATCTTCTCGCCGGGCTTGATGAAGAGGGGCACCTGGATGGCCACGCCGGTCTCGAGGGTGGCGGGCTTCTGCATGTTGTTGGCGCTGTCGCCGCGCACGCCCTCGGGGGCGTCGGCCACGGTGAGGATGACGCTGGAGGGGAGTTCGACGGAGACGGCCTTGTCCTCGACGAAGACCATGGTGACGCCGCCGTTTTCGACGAGGTAGTTCTTGCAGTCGCCCACCAGTTCGGGTGAGAGAGTGACGGTTTCGTAATTCTCCGGGTTGGTGAAGACGTAGTCGGTGCCGTCCTTGTAGCTGAACTCCATCTTGGTGGTCATCATGGGGACGACTTCGATCTTCTCGCCGGAGGCGAAGCGCAGCTCGGAGGTCTTGCCGGTCTTGAGACTGCGCATGCCGACCTGGACGAACGCGCGGAGGTTGCCCGGGGTGCGGTGGGTGACATCGGTCACGACGACGACGTCGCCGCCTTGACGGATGGCCATGCCTTTGCGGATTTCGGTTACGTTTGCCATAAAAGTGTCTGGATTCGGACGCTACGCACGGCGATTGGGCCGCAGCGGAAGCGGGAAGCTAGCCAAGGGGAGGGTCATTGCAAGCTTGGATTTGGGAATCCTCGAAGCGGAGGAGAACCGCCGTGGGGCGAACTGCGGTCAGGGCGCGGCGGGCGCGCTGGCGGTCCGCTCCTGGAAGCGGATGACGACTTCGCCGGGCTTGGCGTAGCCGAGCTTCTCGCGGGCAAGCCGCTCGACGGCCTTGGGGTCGGAGCGCTGGGAGTCGAGGCTGGCCTTGAGCTGACGGGCGGAATCTTCCTCGCGCTGGATGCTGGCTTCGAGTTCGAGGTTGCGCTGGCGCATCCGCTCGTTTTGCTGGATGAGGGGAACGCAGAGGTAGCCGATGCCGACGACGACGGCGACGACGAGGAGGAACATCACCGCCCGGGTGAGCCTGTCCCAAATGCCGAGATCAACACTCTCGTCCTTCATCGCGTGCGCGCAGTAAACCAAACGCCCGCGCAAAACGGAAGGGGAATTTCAAAAGGTTGCGCGGAGACTCAGCGCCACACGCGCTTCCATGCCTTGAGCTTGCCATCGGGCGCGAAGGTGAGGCGCAGCAGGCGGTCCGGGTCGCGCACCCCTTCGGTGCGGATGACGCGGCCGTCGGGGAAGGAATGATAGGTGGGATTGCTCCGGCCGCGCGCCGCCAGCCAGTCCGCCACGCGGGTGCCGTCTGCCAGCGACGCGCTTTTCTCCGGCGGCCCCATGTCCTTGACGGCGGCGTCGAAGGTGTAGCTGCCCACGCGGGCGTCCCAGTCAATCTTGGGCGGCGTGGTGCAGGCGGTGGCGAGCAAGGCCAGCAGGCTGGTGAGCAGGAAAAGTTGGGCGGTGCGTTTCATGGCGGGGTCAGGCGCGCGGGTGCGCGGCGGCATAGGCTTGCTTCAATCGCTCGGTGGTGACGTGCGTATAGACCTGCGTGGTGACGAGGGTCCGGTGACCGAGCAGCTCCTGCACGCTGCGCAGGTCCGCGCCGTTGTCGAGCAGGTGCGTGGCAAAGCTGTGCCGGAGCTTGTGCGGCGTGAGGCTGGCGTCGAGGCCGGCGGCGAGGAGGTAACGCTTGAGCCGCTGCTGGACCTGAGCGGGGCGGATCGGTTCCACGCCGTCCTTGTCCGCAAAGAACACGGGTGCGTTCCCTGCCGGTGCGTGGGGCAGTGATTCCCAGTAGGCGAGGATCGTGCGCAGGGCCGGCGCGCCGATGGGAATTTGCCGCTCCTTCCGCCCCTTGCCGCGCACCTGGAGGATGCGGTCGGACTGGTTCAAGTCCTCGACGCGCAGGCCGCAGACTTCGCTGATGCGCAGGCCGCAGGAGTAAATCGTTTCAAGGATGGCGGCGTCGCGGAGGAAGTAGGACTTGGCGACGGGATGCTCGCTCGTCTGGCACTCGCGTTCGAACTCGCGCATCGGGGTTTCGAGCAGCGTCTTCGCCTGCGCGACGGTGACGAACTTGGGCAGCCGGCGCTCGGGCTTGGGCATCACGAGATTGCGGATGGGCGACGCGGTGACGTGTCCGCGCCGGATGAGGAATTTGTAGAAGGTCCGCAGCGCGCTGAAGGTGAGATGAATCGTGGCGCGGCTGAGTTCCCGGCGGCTGAGGTGGCGGAGGAAAGCGCGGAAGTCATCGCGTTGAAGGCTTGCCCACGCCGGCTGCGACTGCCGCTCCGCCTCGTGCCAGCGGCGGAATTCCGCGAGTGCGTCGGAGTAGTTGCGGTGGGTGCAGTCCGACGCGCCGCGATCCGTGGCGAGGTGGGTGAGGAACTCCGCGACCCAGACATCCACGGGCTGCTCTGTAGGTTGCGGTGCGCTCACGAGGCAAGAGTAGTCTCTGCCAAGCCGGTCTGCCAGCGGTGAGTAGCTCGACATTCCAATGTCGAGTGTTCGGGCGCAGGTCGGGTGTGGCTCTCGACATTGGAATGTCGAGCTACTGGAAAGCGAAAGGCCGCCAGTGACGGCGGCCTTTCAAGCTGAGTTGAGTCGGAGAATTACTTCGCGACCGGCGCAGTGGAAGCAGGCTTGGCAGCCACGGGCTTGGCTGCATCCACCTTGGATTTCACTTCCACCTTGTCGGTGCCGGTGAGCTTGGCGGTGGCTTCACTCAGACGCTCGGCAATCATCCCGCTGGTGTCGCAGCCGGCGGAGATCTTCACGATCTGCCCGCCCTTCGCGATGAGGAAGTTGCTGGGCATGGTCTTCGTCTCGAAAATCTTCCAGCTCTCGCCCTTGGGGTCCACGGCGTAGAGCATGTTGAGCTTCTTCTCCTTCACGTAGGCTTCGACCTTCGCGTCTGGCTCGCGGAAGATGGCGAGGCTGGTCAGCCCCTGCGCCTTGTATGCGGTGTGAAGTTCCTGAAAGTAAGGCAGCTCCTTGTCGCAGCCGAGGCAGCCGCAGGTGAGGCGCACGAGGACCGGGCCTTTGGCGGTGAGTTCCGCGAGGTTGATCTCCTTGCCGGTGGCGTCCTTGATTTTGAAGTCCGGCGCGGACTTGCCGATGGCGACTTTCTTGTCGTCCGCGCTGGCGCTGGCGAGGGTGGCGGCGAGGGCGAGGAGCAGGGCGAGTTGTTTCATGGATGGTGGCTGGGTTTGCGTGCGATGGGGGGACTGACCCGCCGATGGGGGCGACTATTCAAGGGAGAAACGCAACCACGGAAGACACGGCATGCGCAGAAAGGAGCAAGCATCTGCCTTCCGTGTATTCCGCGTCTTCCGTGGTTTGCATCATTGCCCGCAAATGTCCTTTCCGCGCCGGCGTCCGCTGTGGCTCAATCCGCCTCCGATGTTCGAGTTGCTCAAGACGGATACCACTTCCAAGGCGCGACTGGGCCGCCTCACCACGACGCATGGCGTGATTGACACGCCGGTCTTCATGCCCGTGGGCACGCAGGGCAGCGTGAAGGCGCTCGACCCGCGCGAGCTGGTCGAGATGGGCACCCAGATCATCCTCGGCAACACCTACCATCTCAGCCTTCGCCCCGGCATGGACATCATCCGCGCCGCCGGCGGCCTGCACGGCTTCATCAACTGGCCGCTCCCGATTCTCACCGACAGCGGCGGTTTTCAAGTCTTCAGCCTCGCGAAGATTCGCAAGGTCCGCGAGCACGGCGTCGAGTTCCGCTCGCACCTCGATGGCTCGCCGCTCTTCCTCGGGCCGAAGGAGGCGATGGAAATCCAGCGCCACCTCGGCTCCGACATCGCGATGATTTTCGACGAATGCCCGCCGCACGACGCGCCGGCGAAGGAGCAGAAGCTCGCCGTCGAGCGAACCATTCGCTGGGCCAAGGAATGCCGCGTGCAGCCGCGCGCGCCCGGCCAAAAGGTCTTCGGCATCGTGCAGGGAGGCAGCAACGCCGAGTTGCGCGAGCACTGCGCGAAGGCGCTCGTCGCGCTGGACTACGACGGCTACGCCATCGGCGGCGTGAGCGTGGGCGAGCCGGAGCCGGAGATGATGAAAGCCGTCGAACTGGCCGAGCCGTTCCTGCCCGCGCACAAGGCGCGCTACGCGATGGGCCTGGGCACGCCCGCGCAGCTCGTCGAGCTGGTGGCGCGCGGCGTGGACATGTTCGACTGCGTGCTGCCGACGCGCGTCGCGCGCAACGGCACGGCCTTCACGCGCAAGGGCACCTACGCCATCAAGGGCGGCGCGGTGAAGGCGGACTTCGGGCCGATGGAGGAAGGCTGCGGTTGCTTCGCCTGCAAGAACTTCTCCCGCGCCTACGTGCGGCATCTGCTGAACGTGAACGAGATTCTCGGCCTGCGCCTCGTGAGCATCCACAACAGCCACATGTTCCTCGACGTGATGGCGGACATCCGCAGGCACATCGCCGCCGGGACGTTCGGCGAGTTCCGGCGCGAGTTCATCGCCGGCTACGTGCCGACGCGGAAGGTGCTGGCGGGCCGTGGTGGGGACACTCTTGTCCCCAAGTAATAGGACGCCGGAAACTCATCGGGGACAGGAGTGTCCCCGTCACGCGTTCAGTTGAACGCGAACCAGTGGCGTGCGAGCAGCACCATTGCGAAGAGCCAGACCAGCCACACTCCGCCGCGCACGTAGAGCCACACCGTCACCGCGCTGTGCAAGGCCCGGAGGAACGCCAGTCCGAGCATTGCATCCCACGGCAGAGTCGTTGGAACACGCCGCAGATTCAGGGCGAAGACCAGCAGACCGAACAGCACCGTTCCGACCGCCGCCGCCTTGAGGCCCGGAAGCAATCGCACGAAAAATGCGAAAGGCGCGAAACAAAGAAAGAGCTGTCCCAAGGCGAGATCAAATAACAGGTGCTCCAGCCACTGGCTCGGATTGGCGGGAAAGTCTGTCGCGGCGATCTGGCGCAACGTGGCATCGCCGAAAAAGAACGAGATTACGGCCCCTGCCAGCCCCAGCGCCAACGTGGTCAGCCACAGATCCGGCGGCACGCGCTTGGGAAAGACCTCGCGCTGGCTGTAACGCTCATGCCACGCGAGGACCGCCGCCCACATCACAAACGCCACCCATCCGAGGACCACGACCAGAAACCACACATCGTATTTTCGCTGCGTCCAGTCGGCGAGGCGGGGGTAGCAGGCGAGGGCCGAGAGTGCTCCGGCGATGGCCGCGTGGAGGAGAACGGCGGGTTCGGCGAGGGAGCGCACGGGGGAAAGTGATTAGTGGTTAGTAATTAGTGGGGACTGTGCTCCACGAGCCACTAATCACTACTTACTAATTACTTTTCGGAACGAGCGCGTCCAGCACTTCGGGCCGCCTACTTCACCCCGCTCTCAATCATCTTCTCAAAGTCTGCGCGCGCGCCTTTGACCAGCGCCGCCGGACCGGTGAGGCGGATGAAGACGCTGCCGTCCCGTCCCTCGACGATGCCGCCGAGCAGCGCGAAGCCGGCCTTGGGCGTGGGCGGCTGGCCCGGCATCCCGCTCTTGTAGGTGCCCTCAGCGGAGACGTAGGTGACGACGGCCTTGGCGAACTTCTTCTCATGGATCTTGGCGTTGATCTTGTCGCGGCCCTCCTCGAACTGGCCAAGCCAGCGGTCCACGTTCGCCTTGGTGCCGCCGCTCTGCGGGCCGAAGAAGAAGAACACCACCTCGCCCGGCTCCTTCGCGTCCTTGGCCGTGACCTTGAGCTGCGCCTTGCGCATCTGGGACTGCACCTCGACCCATTCCCACGAGCCGGGGCGCTTGAAGGTGAACTCACTGACCTTGAAGGTCTCGGGGCCGGCGGCGTGAACCGTCGCAGTGAGCCAGAGGGCGGACAGGCAGAGCAGGGCAGGGCGGAGCAGTTGTTTCATGCGCGCTCTGGTAGCGAAGCCCGCGCGCCAAGGCAAGCTCCAAGGCAAAGCGATTCCGTCGCGTGCTGTGGTGAACTTCTGATTGACCCACGACTTCGTTTGTTGGCTCAATGACGCCGCTCTAACCCAACACGCCGCATGGCCCACATCACCGCAGGGAGTGGCTGGTTCCTGAAAGTCGCCGCGCTGCTCGCACGCAGGCTGACAGGCTTGGCTTTGTCCATCGGGTTGACGCTCGGATTGGTGTTGCCGGTCCTCGCCGCCGAGCGGTTCGACGACATCTCGGTTTCCCCGCAGGTGTTCTTCCAGGGCCAGACCTTTCACGGCTACGTCGAGATGCGATTCCAAGTCGAGAACCAGTCCACCGACCGCACGCGGACGGTCACACTCGCCGCGCCGCACCAAGCCCACGGCTGGGGCAACAACCTCCGGCGCGTCGAGCGCACCGTCACCGTCAGCCCCGGCGCGACTGTGAACGTCACGCTCTGGCAGCCGCCGCTCCTGCTCAACGGCGACAACCAGGTGGATGTCATCGTGGACGGGCGCTATCGCGGGGCCATCCCGCGCGGCGGCAACAACCAGCACATGCAACGGAACGCGCACTCGGGCATCCCGGGTGGCCCGCGCGCGGTGCTGGTGAGCCGCAGCTTGAACAGCGACGACCTGGACAAGGCGTTCCGGGGTGGTGTGACTTACACGGGGCCTACGGGCTGGTATTCAGCCGAGCAAGCCACCCGCGCCCCGGACGTTCCGGCCAGGACGGGTGGAATGAACCAACGTGCTTGGACGCCCGACCGCACGGGCCGCGTCGGCTGGGAGTGGTTGGAGGTGGATTTCAAACCGGCACGCTCAAATCCCAAGTTCCTGCGGATTCACAAGATGGGCTGGGATCAGGCGTTCAAGACTGTGGTGCTGAAGGACGCGGCTGGGGCTGATCTCGCCACCATCACGATCACAAACAACGCGAACCGCAACTTCACCGTCAGCGAGTTGCAAATCCCGCTGCCCGCATTGACCAACGCAGTGCAGACTGTCCGTCTAAACGTGGACGCATCGTCTGCTGGTGGCCAGATCAGCGTGGACGCGGTGCAGTTGGTGGAGGTATCCGGCGGCTCGACCATTAGTTATTACGCAAACGACGCGCGTGCCAGCAGCACCTACGCGACGCGGATGGCCCCGAGTTCATCGTCCACGACGTATCAAGGCCCGACCGTGCTGCGCAGCGAACTGGAGGCGACCGGCTGGAGCGAGTCGTGGCTGGCGTTCACGGCGTTCGACCTCGTGGTGATGTCGCGTGGCGACCTCGCGGCCATGAACGCGGCGCAGCAGGACGCGCTGCGGAGCTACGTGGAGGCGGGCGGGGGATTGACGGTGCTCGGCCTGACGGAGTTGCCGAAGGCGTGGGCAAGCGGGGCGTCGCAAAAGGTGGCCGCCACCCGAAACTCAACACTCGCCCGCTCTTACTTGGGCTTCGGCCAGGTCCTGTTGCTTGGGGCTGGCAACATTGTTGGATTGGAGCGGCTTCAAGTGGATGCCATGCGCGAACTCGCCCGCGACTGCGGCCAGGTCTGGCAGTCCATGCCCACCGAGAGCAGCGCGAACAGCGAATTCCCCGTCGTCGAGGACGCGCGCATTCCGGTGCGCGGCATCGTGTTCATCATGCTGGCGTTCATCCTCGTGGTCGGGCCGGTCAACATCTTCCTCTGCGCCCGCGCGAACAAACGCATCGCGATGCTCTGGACCATTCCGCTGATTTCCTTCGTCACCTGCGCCGTCGTCTTCGGTTACTCGCTGATGAGCGAGGGCATCACGCCCACCACGCGCACGGAGGCCGTGACGTTCCTCGACCAGGCCGCGCACCGCGCCACCACGCTCGCGCGGCAGGCGTTCTACACGCCGCTCACGCCCGGCGATGGCCTCCGCTACAGCCACGACACCGAGGTCACACCGCTGGTGGACGTGAACCGCTACAACGGCGGCAACTCGCGCGAGCTGGAGCTGTCGCAGTCGCAGCACCTCACGCGCGGCTGGGTGACGGCGCGCGTGCCGGCGCACTTCGCGCTGCGCAAGTCCGAGACGCGCCGCGAGCGCCTGCAAGTCCAGCGCCTCCCCGACGGCCGCGTGACCGTGCTCAACGGCCTCGGCGCGGACATCCAGGCGATTTTCTTGATGGATGACAAAGGCCGGCAATTCAAAGGCGAACAACTCAAAGCCGGCCAGAACTCCGCACTGCAACCCGACGCAACTGGACCAAAAGGCGCTCCTACGATTCCGCCCACTGGACTTTTTCACGGTTCTTGGGTGGCCGCGCATGAGTCTTTGATTGGTTCTCCCGGCAATTACCTCCGCCCCAACTCCTACCTCGCCATCCTCGCCGAAGCCCCCTTCATCGAGACCGGTCTCGCCAAGCCCGGCAAAGCCCGCGCCCGCCAGACCATCATCGGCGTGCTCGCCCCGGAGGACGTGAAGTGAAGCTCCAAAACCCAAGCTCCAAGTTCCAAAAAAGCTCCAAACACCAAGCTCCAACAGCGGTGCGTGGTTCAGAGGCTATTTGGGTTTTGGAGCTTGGAGCTTGGGTTTTGGGATTTGAGTCATGAAAGTCCAGGTCCTCAACCTCCACAAACGCTTCGGCAAGACCGTGGCCGTGGACAACTTCACGTTCTCCTTCGACAACGGTCACGTCTTTGGCTTCGTCGGGCCCAACGGCGCGGGCAAGACCACGACGATGCGCGTCATCGCCACGCTGGAGGAGCCGACCGAGGGCGACGTGCTCATCAACGGCGTCTCCGTCCGCGAGGAGCCCGAGTATGCACGCCGCAGCGTCGGCTACGTGCCCGACTCGCTGCCGGCGCACAACGACGTGACCGTCCACGAGTATCTCGACTTTTACGCGCGGGCCTACGGCCTGCACGGCGCGAAGCGGCGCGAGGCCGTCGGCGCGGTCGAGGAGTTCACCGGCGTCACCGGCATCCTCGACAAGCATCTGAAGGCGCTCTCGAAGGGCATGAAGCAGCGCGTCACGCTCGGCCGCGCGCTCATCCACAACCCCGACGTGCTCATCCTCGACGAACCGGCCGCCGGCCTCGACCCGCGTGCGCGCGTCGAGCTGCGCGAGCTGCTGGCCGTGCTCGCCACGCAGAACAAGGCCATCCTCATCAGCTCGCACATCCTCACGGAGCTGACCGAGATTTGTAACGGCGTGGTCATCGTCGAGCGCGGCAGGCTGCTGGAGTCCGGCACCGTGGCGGAGGTCTTGAAGAAGAGCACGCCGCACCGCGCCTTCGCCATCCGCGTGCTGGGCGAGCCGTCCGCGCTGGTGAAGGAACTCTTGCAGACGCCACACGTCATCAACGCCCGCGAAGTCAGCGGTGAGGTGCTGCTCGATTTGGAAGGCGAGGAATCTGCCGGCTGCGAACTGCTCGCCTTGCTCATCAGCAAGGGCTTCAAAGTCGCCGAGTTCAAGCAGAGCAAGGCGAACCTGGAGGACATCTTCATGAACGTCACGAAGGGGGGCGTGCAGTGAACGTCCCCACGCTCAAGAACTGGCGCACGTGGGAGCCGAATCCCATCGTAGTGAAGGAACTCCGGCAGGCCGTGCGAAGCTGGGCGGTGACGGGGATGCTGCTGGCGTTCCTCGCCATCCTGTTCTTCGTCACCGTCGGCTTCCTGCTCGGGCAGAGCTTCCACATCAGCCCGAACCAAGCGCTGGGCCGGGAGATTTTCCAGTTTTTCCTGCCGGTGTTGAGCATCGTGGGTTTCGTGTTCATCCCGGTGTATATCGGTGGGCGGCTCACGGCGGAGCGGCTGGAGGGCAACGTGGACATGCTCTACATCACCACGCTCTCGGCGGCGCGCATCATCCGGGGCAAGCTGCTCTGCGGCATCTATCTCACCGTGCTGTTCTTCAGCGTGTGCGCGCCGTTCATGGTGTTCACGAACCTGCTGCGCGGCATTGACCTGCCGACCGTCTTCGTGCTGCTGGTCATCGCGTTCCTGCTGTCAATCCTCTCCCTCCAAGCCGCCATCTTCCTCTCGTGTCTGCCGGCGAGCAAAGGGCTGAAACTCCTCGTCGGCTTGCCGGCGGGCGGCTTCATGATGAGCCTGGTCGGCGGAATGACCGCGATGGCGCACGAACTAATGCGCGAGGGCGTCGGCAGCCGGCTGGGGACGTGGAACTTCTGGGGGCCGGCGTTGAGCCTGCTGTTCATCGGGCTGCTGCTGTTCGGCTTCCTGCACCTGGCGGCCATCGCGCTGATTTCTCCGCCGTCGGCGAACCGCGCGCTGCCGTTGCGCGGCTATGTGACCGGGGCGTGGCTGCTCACGCTCGTGGTGGCGCTGGTTTGGGCCGTGTTCGAGGCCAGCCCCTGGCCGGTGGCCGCCTGGTCTTCGTTCGCGATGGGCGCGCTCACCCTTTCGCTGCTCATTTCCGCGGCTGAAGGCGATGACCAGAGCGTGCGCATCCGCCGCACCATCCCGCAGTCCGACCTGAAGCGCTCGGCGGCATTCTTCTTCTACAGCGGCACGGCGGGCGGGCTGGCCTGGACGGTCCTGCTCGGGGTCGCGACTGTTCTCATGTCCAGCCTGATGCTGGAGGGCAAGCTGCTCGACACGTTGTCCACGATGTGGGTGGGACGAGGTTCGTCGCACCGGATGTCCGGCTCCAATCTGGATGAGCTGGTCGTCGTGGAGATTGCCTTCTTCCTTTACGCCCTGGCCTACGTGTTGTTCGGTTTGTTCATCCACCGCCGCTTTCAACCGCACCGGCCACCCATCTTCGCCGCGCTCTGTGCTGTCGCGCTGCCCACGCTGTGGGCCATCGTGCCGAACCTTGTGCTTTTCTTTCTCAACAAGCTCTCCTGGGACGCGCTGCAAGAGCGCCAACTCGGCAACATCTTCAACCTCTTCGCGATGAAGGACCGTAGCTTCACCATGGACCACCTCGGTTGCGGCATTGCGTTGGCCACAATCGGCGTCGTGCTGAACCTGAAATGGTTCTTCGTTCAGCGCGCAGCCTTCCAACCGCTACGCCGACCAGACACCGCCGTCCCGCCTGTGGTTGCCACTCCGCCGCCGCTGACATGAGTGGAGCCGCTTTCAACGCAAAGACGCCAAGGCGCAAAGGTGCAGACGCGAGAGTCAACGAAACCGAATCGCTCCTCTCATTAGCACCCGGCTTCAGCCGGGTGTCAGCGCCCAAGCGAAGGGGAAGCCGTTTCAACGGCTTCCCTCCCGCACGCTCAACGCGCAAACCGTTGAAACGGTTTGCTTTCTCACCTGCCTACGACATGCGGCTGAAGCCGGATGCTAATGAGAGAGCCGCCTCCCCGCCTCCCCGTTGGAAGTTGGAAGTTGAGCGTTGGACGTTGAACGTTTTCCCCTCCCACTTTCCCGCTTTCCCACTTTCCCACCCGCTCCGATGAGCACGCGCGAGCATCTCCTCTCCGGCGAGGCCCTCGGCCAGCGTTACGCGCTCGCGGTGCCGCAGACCGCGCTCGCGGGCATGACCGGTAGCCAGCTCGGCCGCCGCGCCGGCACCTCGATTGACTTTCAGGACTATCGCGAATACCAGCCCGGCGACGACCTCCGCACGATTGACTGGAACGTCTTCGCCCGCACCGACCGGCTCACCATCAAACTCTTCCGCGAGGAGGTAAATCCGCACCTCGACCTCGTCCTCGACGCCTCGCGTTCGATGGCCTTGGAAAACACCACTAAGTCCGCCGCCACGCTGCGCCTCGCCGCGCTGCTCGGCACGGCGGCGGAGAACGGCCACTGCACGCACGCCACCTGGCTCGCTGGCGATGGCTTTCAACGCGCCGCCAACGACACGATGCTCCCCTCCGCGTGGGACGGTCTCGCCTTCACCAGCCGCCGCCCGCTCGATGAAGCCTTCGCCATCCTCCCGCCGCGCCTGCGCCGCCTCGGCATCCGCGTGCTCATCAGCGACCTCATGTGGCCCGTTGAACCGCTCTCCATCCTGCGCCGTCTTGCGGATGGAGCCGCTGCCGTCTTCGTCGTGCAACTCCTCGCCCAAGCCGACACCGAGCCGCCTGAGCACGGCAACATCCAGCTCGTGGACAGCGAGACCGGCGAGGAACGCGAAATCTTCGTGGACGCCACCGTCGCCGCGCAGTTCCGCGACGCCCTCGCCCGCCACCGCGAAAGCTGGGACGCCGCCTGCCGCCAAACCGGCGCACGCTTCGTCTCGCTTATGGCAGAGAACCTCGATGCCTCCCTGCCCGCGCTGGAAGAGGCGCAGCTCTTGGTGCCGGCCTGAAGCACGACCCGACCTGATGAAAGCTCCAAATCCCAAGCTCCAAATCTCAAAGAAGCTCCAAACTCCAAGCTCCAAGCTGCCCACGACGAGCGCGCGGTTTGGAGCTTGGAAATTGGAGCTTCTTTGGAGCTTGGGATTTGGGATTTGGGATTCTCGCCAATGCCTTTCCTGACCTACCCGCTCGCGCTCCTGGCCGCCGCCGCGCTCCCCGCGCTGGCCGCCATCTACATCCTGCGCAACCGCTACCGGCGGCGCGAGGTGTCGAGCCTGATGCTGTGGGAGTTCGCCGTCCTCTCGCGCGAGGGCGGCGCGAAGGTCAACAAGCTCCAGCTTCCGCTCGTCTTCTTCCTCGAACTCATCGCGCTCGCCCTCCTCGTCACCGCCGCCACCGGCCCGCGCTGGCAACTACCCGCCCACGCCCGACCGCTCGTCGTCATCCTCGACGACTCCGCTTCAATGCTCGCGGGTGACAGCGCGACAGCGAACGCAGCTTCGCCAAATTCCGCCCGTGCCAAAGCCGCCGCCGCCCTCGACGACCTGCTCAAATCCCGCAAGTTCCTCTCCATCCGCCTCGTGCTCGCCGGGCCGAAACCTCGCGTGCTCGGCAGCGCCGTCACCACCGCGACGGAAGTTCGCGAACTGCTCACGCAATGGACCTGCCAATCCCCCGACGCCGCCCTCGACGCCGCCGTCGCGCTCGCCAACGACCTCGGCGGCCCGCAGTCGCAACTCCTCGTCCTCACCGACCACGCCTCGGCCGGCAGCGAGTTCACCGGCAACCGCATCCAGTGGTGGGCCTTTGGTAACGCGCAGCCCAACCTCGCCTTCGTCAACGCCACGCGCACCACGCACGGCGAGGCCGACCGCGTGCTGCTCGAAGTCGCGAACTACTCCGCCAGCGCGAGCGCGAGCGCCGCCTACCGCATCACGAGCGGCAGCAACTTGCTCCGCAGCGCGACGCTCACCTTGGAGCCGCGCGCCCGCCAACGCCTCATTCTCAACCTCCCAGCCAACACCCCCGCCATCGAAGCCACGCTCGCCACCGACGCCCTCGCCGCCGACAACCGCGTCACGCTGCTGCCCGCCGTGCGCAAACGCATCCGCGTGCAGAACGGGCTGGAAGACGCCGCCCTTCGTTCACTCGTGGACAAAGCCCTCGACGCCACCGGCCTCCGCAGTTCCCTTTCCGCCGCGCCGGAAATCATCCTGCATAACGCCCGCGCCACACCCGTCGGCACGAACGCTTGGGGCTTCCGCCTCCTCGCGGACACGAACAACGCCACGCCGCACACCGGCCCGTTCATCGTGGACACCGCGCATCCGCTCGCACGCGGCCTCGCGTTCGACGGCGTTGTGTGGACCGCCGGCCCGCCGGGCACGAACCAGTTCGGCCTGCCCATCGTGACCGCTGGCAACACGCCGCTGCTCTCCGCGACGGAGGACGCGCTGGGCCGCCAGCAAATCACGATGCACCTCATCCCCGACCGCTCCACGCTTTCCGCCACACCGAACTGGCCGATTCTCTTTTGGAACCTGCTCACCTGGCGCGCGCGCGAAACGCCCGGCCTGGTGGAAAGCAACTTCCGCCTCGGCTCCGAAGTGGCGGTGCGCGCGCTGACAAACTCCGCGCAGCTCACCTTGCCCAACGGCTCCACGCGAACGCTTGCCAAGACGGCCGAGGAATTCGTCCTCGAACCGGAAACCTCCGGCCTGCACACCGTCACGGCGGGCGTGAGCACCTGGCAGTTCGCCGTGAACCTCCTCGCACCCGAGGAGTCCGACCTCGCCAACGCGAAGACCGGCAAGTGGGGCGAGTGGGAACGCCCCGAGGAAACGCGGCGCGAGTATTCGAGCGTGCTTTGGCTCTTCGTCCTCGGCGCGCTTGTGGTGATGGTCACGCACCTCTTCCTCGTGACGCATAGCAAAGGACGGGTGTGAAAAGCTCCAAGCTCCAAGCTCCAAATCCCAAAGAAGCTCCAAGCCTCAAGCTCCAAACAGGGCGGCGCTCGGGTGGGCATTGGTGTTTGGAGCTTGGGATTTATTTGGAGCTCGGAACTTGGGATTTGGAGCTTTGACGATGTTCATCCTCTCCCAACCCGTCTGGCTCGCGCTGCTGATTCCGCTCGGCATCCTCTGGGCGTTCTGGCCGATGCCCACGCGGCTGCTGCGCGTGCTGCGGGCCGTCGCGCTCATCACGCTCGTGCTCGCGATGGCCCAGCCCTCCATCAAGCTCCCCGACCGCGCGGGAACCATCGTCGTAGTAGCGGACCGCAGCGATTCCATGCCCATCGGTGCGAGCACGCAGGCGAAGGAAGCGGTGGACTTGATTCAGCGCGGCATGGGCGCGCGTGACCAGTTGGCCGTCGTGAGCTTCGGGCAGCAGACCGCCGTCGAGCGTCCGCCGCAACGCGGGGAATTCCCCGGCTTCACCGCGCAAGTCGGCGCAGACGCCTCGAATCTCGCCGACGCCCTCGACTCCGCGCTCGCGCTCATCCCGCCCGACGCGCCGGGCCGCATCCTCATCGTCTCGGACGGCAAGTGGACCGGGCGCGACCCGCTCGCCGCCGCCGCGCGCGCCGCCGGTCGAGGCATCGCGATGGACCATCGCCTCCTCGCGCGCCCCGGCGTTAACGACCTCGCCATCGCCTCGCTCAACACGCCCGAGACCGTGCTGCCCGGCCAGGCTTACATCATGACCGCGTGGGTGCAGTCGCCGGTGGAGCAGACCATCGAGTATCAGCTTTTGCGCGGCACCACGGTCATCGCGTCGGGGAAGAAGGAAGTTCCCGCCGGCCGCTCGCGCCTGCTCTTCCGCGACCGCGCCACGACGCCCGGCACGACGCAGTATCAGCTCACGTTGAAGTCCGCCGCCGCCGACCCGGTGCCGGAGAACAACGCCGCCCGCGCCCTCGTCGGCGTGCGCGGCCCGAAGCCCATCCTCGTCCTCTCGCAGTCGAAGGAATCCGCCTACGTGGAATTGCTCCGGCGTGGGCGCGTGGATCTCGATGCGCGCACGCCGGCCGAGACGCGCTGGACGCTGGAAGAACTCTCGCGCTACTCCGCCGTCGTGCTGGAAAACGTCATGGCCACACAGGTCGGCAGCGCGGGGATGGAGACGTTGTCCGCGTGGGTCGAGACCACGGGCAGCGGCCTGATGATTACCGGCGGGCGCAAGTCCTACGGGCCGGGCGGCTACTTCGGTTCGCCGCTCGACCGCATTCTCCCGGTCTCGATGGAGATGCGGAAGGAGCACCGCAAGTTGCAGCTCGCCATCGTCGTCGCGCTCGACCGCTCCGGTTCGATGTCCGCGCCGGCGGGCGGCGGGAAGAAGAAAATTGACCTCGCGAACATCGGCACGGTGCAGGTGCTCGACTTGCTCGGCCCGACCGATGAACTGGGCGTCATCGCCGTGGACTCGCGGCCGCACACGATGGTGGACCTCGCGCCGGTGGACGTGGTGCGCGGGCAACGCAGCCGCATCCTGAGCATCGAGAGCATGGGCGGCGGCATCTTCATCTACGAGGCGCTGGCCGCCGCGTCGCAAATGGTGATGAAGGCCAAGGCCGAGACGAAGCACATCATCCTCTTCGCCGACGCCGCCGACTCTGAGGAGCCGGGCCAATACATCAGCCTGCTCGCGAAGGTCCGCGAGGCCGGCATCACCGTCAGCGTCATCGGCATGGGCACGGAGGCGGACGTGGATGCGAATTTGCTCAAAGATGTCGCCGCGAAAGGCGGCGGAAACATCTACTTCAGCAACACGCCGGAGGAATTCCCGCGCATCTTCGCGCAGGATACTTTCACCGTCGCGCGCAGCACGTTCGTTGAGGACACCACGCCCGTGAAGGTCACCGGCGGCTTCAGCACGCTGGGCGGGCAGGGCGACTGGCAGCCACCCGCGCTCGGCGGCTACAACCTCACTTACCTCAAGCCCGAGGCGAACCTCGCGCTCGTCACGCAGGACGAATACGCCGCGCCGGTCGTGGCCGCGTGGCAGGTTGGCAGCGGGCGCGCGCTCGCGTTCACGGGCGAAGCGGACGGCAAATACGCCGGCGATCTCGCGAAGTGGGGAAGCGTCGGCGACTTCCACGCCACACTCGCGCGCTGGACGGCGGGCGAACAGCCCACGCTGCCAGACAACATGCTGCTCACGCAGGAAGTCCGCGACGGTGCGTGCTTCGTGCAGCTCCACCTCGATCCCGAACGCACCAACGAACCCTTCGCCACGCCACCGCGCGTCAAAGTCCTGCACGGCCTGCCCGGCACTCCGCCCGCGAAGCTCAACCTCCCGATGCAGTGGAAATCCGCCGACCTCCTCGAAGCTGTTCTCTCCATTCGCGGCCGCGAGACCGCGCTGAACACGGTGGAAATCCCCGGCCTCAACCCCGTCTCGCTCCCGCCCGTGTGCCTGATGTATTCCCCCGAGTTCGCCCCGGAGCAGGCGGGACGCGGACGCGTGACCTTGGAGAAACTCAGCGCCACCACGAGCGGCGAGGCCCGCGTGGACCTGCCCGGCATTTGGAAATCCCTGCCCAGCAAACCGCAGTTCGTGGACCTCGCCGTCTGGCTCGTCATCTTCGCGCTGCTGGTCTATCTCCTCGAAATCTTCGAGCGGCGCACCGGCTGGCCGGGTAGCAGCCGACGCAAGGAGGTTCCAATTGAAGAGACGCAGAGTGAGAGCCTCGTCACCTCGTCACCTACCAAAAAGAAGCCCTCCGCCCTCGACCTCATCGTGTGGCGGCGAAAACAATCCACCGCGCCGGTGGGGCGAGGCTCCCGCCGAGCCGGGGAATCGGCCGAGTCACCAACTACCAGCGAATCCTCCTCCGGCTCGGCGGGAGCCTCGCCCCACCAGCCGGCTGGCGGCGGCCCAGCCAGCCAGCTCGAAGCCCTCCGCCTCGCCCGCAAACGCGCGCAGGAGCGGCGGGGGAAGGAGTGAATGCCCCGCTGACAACGAGCGTAAATGTCCTGACCATGCGCCACTTCAAACTGCCTCTCATCATTACTGGAGTCACGTTGTTCGTCGCCGTTGTCGCGGGCATCGGGGTGGTCACCTGGATTTACAAGTCGAAGATTTCCGACCGCGAAAAGAAGGCGCGCGCGGAGAAGCTTGGGGCGGGGTTCGGCGGCGTGACGTTGCTCATCATCACGCCGTCCTGGCTGTTTGCGGCGGCGAAGTTTGGGAAGGAACGGCGCGCGGCGCAGGAGGCGGACAAGGCGGCCAAAGCGGAGTGAGGCGGACACTCCTGTCCGCCGTGAGCGTTGCTTGAGTTGGGCTGAAAGGGGACAAGAGTGTCCCCTCCACGGTCACTTCCAGTCGTCGGTGCGGAAAGTCTGGGCGGGGAGGCCGTCCTTGTTGAAGAGGTTGGCCCACGGGTGCGCGTTGGCCCACGCGTAGCGGACGGCGGCGGGCTTCGCCACCTTGTCACTGGAGACAACCACGGAGTCGCCCTCAATCACGGCGTCGGCCCAGACAAATTTCTTGTCCGCGCCGGCGATGGCGAAGCCCTGGAGCTTCTCGCTGTGGCGCGCGGACAGTCCCTTTCCGACGTGTGTGAACTTCAGCCGGACTTTGCCGCCCTCAATCGTGTGCGAGGCGTAGAGCGGTCCCTGCGTCTCGACCTTCCGGCCATAGACCATCCCGAGCGCGACCTGGCTGGCGCGTGCGCCGTAGCCGGACTTGTTCGTCGGATGGACGCCGGAGCCGAGGTCGCTGGCGGTGACGAGCGCGGTGTTCGGGTGCTTCTGGATGCGGATGTGCAACTCGCGATACGCGCCGTCTGCCGGCACGGCAGCGGGCAGCGCGGCGAACTTGCTCGCGTTCTTTGTCACGGAATTGGCCGTGTCCCACGCGCAGCCGTTGCCGCTGGGCTTCTGAATGTAGAGGAAAGGGAATTCGCCCTGCGCCCAGTCCTTGCGCCAGCCTTTGATGAGCGCGCCCATCAAGGTGTATTGGTCCACGCCCACGATGGCGGTGCCGCTCTCGCCCTGGTCCCAGAGCACGCCGCGAATGCCGTAGCCGACGTAGCCCCGGATGTGCGACTCGAAGAGGTGGCCGATCTTCGCGCCGGTGGTGGTCTCGCCGGGCTTGCCGGGCGGCGCGGGCTTGCGCGGCGGGTTCTTCTTCTCCGCCTTGGCCGCTTCGACCTGCTTCTCCCACGCCGCCAAGTCCTGCGGGTATTTCTTCATCAGGGCGTCGTGGGGATACGTCTTCGCGAACTGCGCGGCGATTTCCTTGCACGCGGTGTCCGCGGCATACATCTCCTCACTCAACCAATAGCCCGACGGCGTGCCGCCGACTGCGCCGAGCATCAGTCCGACGGGAACCTTCAACTCCTCGTGTAGCCGCACGCCAAAGGGATAGAGCAACGCGCCAAACCCGCCGCTGGCCTGCGGCGTCGCGACCTGCCAGGTGCCGCCACGATTGATGTGGCGAATCTGGGGAAAGCTCTTCTTCGCGAGTCCGGCCAGCACCTCGTCGCCTTTCGAGTAACCGCTGACGCGGCCGTCCATGTTCGATTGCCCGGAACCAACCCAGACCTCGCCGACGAGCACGTCGTTCAGGGTGAGGGTGTTCTTGCCCTTGACCGTGAGCGTGAGCGGGTCGCCGACCTTGAGCACATCGAACTTCACGCGCCACTTGCCCTGCGCGTCGGCCTTGGTGGTCTTGGTCTGACCGGCAATGGCGACGCTGACTTCCTCGCCGGGCGATGCCGTGCCCCAAACCGGCGCGGCGATGTCGCGCTGGAGCACCATGTGGTCGGAGAAGACGGGCGGGAGCTTCACGTCGGCGTGGGCGGCGAACGCGGCGACGAGGAACAGGGCGGGGGCGAGGCGGAGGTGCATGGCGGTGATGTTCAAGCGTTTTACGGACGGCAGTAGTGGTGGAGCAATTCGTTCAGAAGGTTACTTCCGCACCTCGGGCGTCACGGTCAGTTCCACCCGCTTGCCGTCGCGGAGGACCACAATCTTGACGGGCTGGCCGATCTTCACGGCTTCGATGGCGTAGGTGTAGTCGTAGATGTTGGCGATCTTCTGGCCGGCGAATTCCACGATGATGTCGCCGCCCTTCAGCCCGGCCTTGTCGGCGGGGCTGCCGCCGCGCGTGCCGGAGAGCTTCACGCCGGCCACTTCCTGCGCGTAGTCAGGGATGGTGCCGAGGTAGGCGCGGAGCTGCTCGCGTCCGCCGCCGCCGTCCTTCTTCTCGACCTTCGCGTAGGCAGGGCGCTCGGCACCGGAGGCGAGGTCGGTGACGAGGGCGCGGGCGAACTTGGCGATGCGTTCGAGGCCGTCGTAGTTGAGCGTGTCGGGCTTGTCGGCGGGGCGGTGATACTCCTCGTGGCTGCCGGTGAAGAAGGCGATGACCGGCACGTTCTTCGGGTAGAACGGCGTGGTGTCGGTGGGAAGATAAGGGTCTTCCTGCAAGGTGAGGTTGAACCCGGCGGCGACGTTGCGCTTCTCGATGAGCTTCCGCCAAGTCGGCGAGGAGCCGATGCCCTGGAGGTTCAGCTTGTTGTCGCGCAGGCGGCCCACCATGTCGAAGTTCACGTAGGCGACGACGTTCGAGAGCGGGAGCGGCGGCTTCTCGGCGAAGTGCGAGGAGCCGATCAAGCCGACTTCCTCGCCGGACCACGCGGCGAAGACGATGCCGCGACGCGGCTGGAGCGCGGGTGTCCCACCCGCAGCGGCGGTCGAAGTTTTGGTGGTCAGGGAAGTTCCAGTTGCGGTCGAGCTTGCTGCGGGTGGGACACCCGCGCTCCGGGAGAAGTCGGCGACGAGCGCACCGGCCAGCTCCAGCAATGCCGCGGTGCCGCTGGCGTTGTCGTCCGCGCCGGGGTGGACTTTGCCTTCCTCATCCTTGCGCGCGAAGCCGCCGGTCTCGCCGTGCCCGAGGTGGTCGTAGTGCGCGCCGACGATGACATACTCCTTGGTGCCGACGGGCGGGATATGCGCGAGGACGTTGCGGTCGGCCTTCTTCACATGCTCGACGGCGGCGGTGAGCTTCACGGCGACGTTCTTGAGGGGGAACGCGCCTTCCGCGTGCGGGTCTTCCTTGTCGAGCGCGGCCTGGGTCTTCTTCAAGTCCTTGCTGGCGGCGGTGAACATCTTCGCCGCCACGTCCCCGCCGATGCTGGCGCAGACGATGCCGCTGTGGCTCGCACCGGTCTCGAAGGTGAGCCGCGCGAGTTCCCCCGCGTTCGGCGAGGTGGGGCCGGTGACGACGAGCAACGCCTTTGCGCCGCGATTGCGCGCGATGAGGGCCTTGTAGCGCAGGCCGGCATAGCGGTTCAGCTCCTGCCGGCGCTTGGCATTGGCCTCCTCGGGCACGTAGCGGAGGACGAGCACGACCTTGTTCGACACGTCGAGGCCCGCGTAGGAGTCGTAGCCTTCGCCCATCTTGCCGGGGACAGAAAGGCCATAGCCAGCGAAGACGACTTCGCCCTCCACGGTGCCGTTCGCGGTGAAGGCGAGGGGGCGGAAGTCCTTGTTCAGCGCGAGCGTGGCGGGCGCCGCAGCGGCGTGGAGCGTGGCGGAGTTTTGATTCGTCAGCACGCGCACGCCGGAGCTGAACTCGAAGGGCTGGAAGTAGTTCTTCGCGCTGGGCAGCGGCTGGAGGCCGACGAGCTTGAAGTAGTCGGCGATGTAGGTGGCGGCCTGCTGCGCGCCGGGCGTGCCGGTGAGCCGGCCTTCGAGGGCTTCGCTGGCGAAGTAGGCGACTTGGCTCCGCAGGTCCACTGCGCGGATGTCGGGCAGGTAGCCCTGCAAGCGCGGGAGATTCTTCGGCGGTTCGGTGTTGGTGGTGGGACCGACCTTCACCGGCGCGGCGGACTGAACACTGGCCGCAGTGCGTTTCGGTGCCTGCGCCAACGCTGCCAGCGCCGCCGGATGATTCCAGTCCGCCATGAAGACCTGCGAGTTCTTCTCCGGCGTGCGGCCGCTCGTCCACGCAAGCTTCTTGCCGTCGGGCGAGAAGACCGGCAGGCCGTCGAAGCCGTCGGTATAGGTCACGCGCACGGGTTCCTTCGCGCCGAGAGCGTCCACGAGGAACAGCTCGAAGTTGCCGAAACCGTGCTTGTTTGCCGTGTAGATCACGTATTGGCCGGACGGGTGGAAGTAGGGCGCCCAGGACATCGCGCCGAAGTCCGTGAGGCGGCGCACGTCCGAGCCGTCGAGCTTCATCGTGTAAACGTCGGCGGTGTCGCCTTTCTCATTGAAGCGCCGCCAGATGACGCGCTGGCCGTCGGGCGAGAAGAACGGGCCGCCGTCGTAGCCGGGCGTGCTGGTGAGCCGGCGGACGTTCGCGCCGTCGGCGTTCATCAGGTAGATGTCGCCGAAGTAGGCGGTGTCCGTTTCGAGCCGCTTCTTGTCCTCCGGCGAGAGCGTGCCGGTGTAGGCATGGCGCAGGGAGCAGAAGACGATGAGCTTGCCGTCCGGCGAGTAACTGCCCTCGGCGTCGTAGCCGGGGGCGTCGGTGAGCCGGCGGATGTTCGAGCCATCGCGCTTGGACACGAAGATTTCCATGCGGTCGTCGTAGTCCCACGCGTAGCGGCGGGACTTGCCGGAAGCGCGAATGTCAAACTCGGCCTTTTGCTTGGCCTTCGCCTCGGGGTCCGTGTGCGTGCTGGCGAAGAGCACGTCGTCGCTGCCGGGGCGGAGGAAGGCGCAGGTGGTCTTGCCGGTGCCGGGCGAGACGCGGTTCACATCGCCGGTCTCCAGGTTGAGCAGGTAGATTTGGTAGAAGGGATTGTCCGCCTCGCGCTCGCTTTGGAAGACCATGAACTTGCCATCGGCGGAGAAGTAGCTTTCGCCACTGCGCCGGCCTTCGTAGATGAGCTGCCGGGCGTTGGTGAGGAACTGGGCTTCCTTGGCGGCGTCTTGCGCGACGAGGGGAGTCAGCGCGCAGGTGAACGCGGCAAGCAGCAGGCAGAGACGTTGGCTCATGGGTAACATGGACGTATGAACTGGGCGGAATGGTGGAAGGCAATTGGCTCGCGGGCAAGAATCCTTCAAAGTGGGAGACCGCTGGGGAGAACGATAACCAGCGGGATTGCTAACTGAACCGTGCCAGCTACTCTCCAAGCAGCAGCATGAATGAGTTCACCATCGCTTCGCAGTTCAAACCCGACGCTCGTGCAGTCGTCTTTCAAGGAGACTGCCGTGAACTCCTCGAACAAGTTCCCGTTGCGTCAGTTCAACTCGTTGTCACCTCCCCGCCCTACAACTTGGGCAAGGAATACGAGAGGCAGCTTCGGCTGGACGAATACGTGTCCCAACAGGAAGCGGTGATCGCCATGTGCGTCCGCGCTCTCAGACCCGGTGGCAGCATTTGCTGGCAGGTCGGAAACTACGTCGATGATGGAGCCATTGTGCCGCTGGATTCACTTCTCTTTCCCATCTTTGCCAAGCACGGGCTTAGGATGCGGAACCGGATTATCTGGCACTTCGAGCACGGGCTTCATTGTTCACGCCGGTTGTCCGGCCGTTATGAAACCATCATGTGGTTCACCAAGGGTGACGCCTACCTGTTCAACGTTGACCCCATTCGAGTTCCCCAGAAATACCCTGGGAAGAAGTATTTCAAAGGCCCCAAGGCGGGCCAGTATTCCTGTAATCCCCTGGGGAAGAATCCGGGAGACGTCTGGACAATCCCAAATGTGAAAAGCAATCACGTCGAAAAGGTGGATCACCCTTGCCAATTCCCGGTCGAACTGGTGGAGCGCCTTGTTCTCGCCCTGACCCGACCGGGTGATTGGGTGCTTGATCCATTTCTCGGGACGGGGACTTCAATCATCGCAGCTTTGCGGCATAGCCGACGGGGGGCTGGGGCGGAGTTGCTGCGCAAGTATGCTGACATTGCGCGAGACAGAGTGATCCTAGCCTCGGCTGGCGATTTGCCGGTCAGACCCATGCATCGGCCAGTTTTTGATCCGCAGGACGCGGGCAAAAACCTTCTTACCGCGCCATGGCTCGTGGAGTCGAAGACTCGCACACAAATGGTTTTGTTGGAGAAGGCCGCCCCCTATCGCATCCGCAAATGAAGATTGTCCAAATTTACTCGCACTTGAACGGGTTGGAATACTTGCTGGTTCACAAGCCGCAGCTCTGGAGCGAAGTGCAGTCGGTCATCGAAGCGGTGGATGGAAACGCCTGTAAGACCAAAGTCAGCAAGGAGAAGGACATGCAAGGAAAGCTGTTATTCAGCCCCATCGCCATGAACCGGGCGTTTGCCAGTCTGCTTGTCAGTCGCGGTTGGGCGGAGAGCCGCGTGAATTACTGGGTTACGAAGAGCGAGCGGCTCATCCGTCAGACGCTCTCAAAGACCGCCGACGAACAAAAGACGGACATCGAGGCGGCGGGTGAAACCCCGATTTTTAGCTACAACCAGACCGATTTCGTCCGGGATCGTGTCGCCATCGAAGTCCAATTCGGCAAATACGCTTTCGTCGCCTACGACTTGTTTGTGAAGCATCTGGCGTTCTACGTGCGTGACCAGATCGACGTGGGCATCGAAATCCTCGCCATGAAATCATTGCAGGCGCAGATGTCCTCCGGGCCGGGATACTACGAAGGGGAACTCTACAACATCATCCGCAACGGTCGCGGTGTCCCCGCCGTTCCACTGGTGTTGGTGGGCATCGAGCCTTAACCGTTTTTTTGCGCAGAACTGATGATGAACATGCGCTCCACCTTGCCGCTGTTGTGCGTGCTGGCGATTTCCCTGTCAGCGCAGGAACCCTCGGGCCTCCCGGCGGAGAAGCCACCCGCCCCGCCAAGCATCCGCGAGGTTTCACCCGGCATCTTCCAAGTCGGCGGCGTCAAGCTGGAGAAGGCCGCGCGGCGCGTGTCCTTCCCAGCGAAACTCAACATGACCGACGGGCCGCTCGAATACCTGCTCGTCACCGGGCAGGGCAAACTCCACGAGAGCGTGCTCAAGGCGGACCTCGAGCCGCACCACTTGCAGGTGGCGATGCTGCTGCTCGGCGCGAAGGGAATGCAGGCCGCGCCGCTCACGAACGCGCCTTCCGGCGGTCCCATCACACAGGCCGGCGAGCGAAACCCACCGCTGCCCGGCGAGCCGGTCTTGATTGAGGTGACGTGGACGCAGGACGGCAAGCCGCAGCGCAAGCGCATCGAAGAACTGGTCTTCAACAAGCGCGCGAAGGAGCCGATGGCGCGCGGGCCATTCACCTTCACCGGCTCGCGCATCTGGCAAGGCAAGTTTGTCGCGCAGACGGAAGGCTCGCTCATCGCGCTCATCACCGACCCGGATGCGGTCTTCAACAACCCGCGTCCGAATCGCGACGCGGACGAGGCCTGGGTGGTGCGCCAGCAGGACGTGCCGCCGCTGGACACGGTGGTGGAGGTGAGCATCACGTTGGTGCCGGTGGAGAAAGCACCGGCGGGGCAGGGGAAGTAGTGGAGCGCGGCAAGCGCGTCGTAGTCGCAGGCTTCAGCCTGCGCATGGCAGGTTGGCCCCGCGATTCGCAACCTAAAGGTTGCGACTACGTTACCGCGTGTAAGTTTCCCGGCCCTGTGGCAAACTCTCCGCGAATGGACCACGACCCGAACGCGCTGCACGCCGCGATTGACGAGGTGCTGGCCAGCCACCGCGACGCCTTTCGCCACGTCGTCCGCGAATATGGCCTCGGCGTGCGCGGGTTCATCGCCAGCCAGCTTTACCACCTCGACGACGTGGACGACCTCGCGCAGGACGTGTTCCTCGCGGCGTTTGAGAACCTCGGCTCCTTCCGCAAGGGCGACGATTTCGGCGCGTGGCTGCGGGGCATCGCGCGCAACAAGGTGAAGATGTATTTCCGCAGCCGGATGCGCCGCGAGAACGCGATGGAGCGCTTCCGCAGCGAAGTTGGCGAAGTGGTTGAGGCGGAATTGGAGCAGGCGTCGGTCGCGGTCGAGGAGGAGCAACTCGCGAAGCTGCTGAGTTGCATCAGCAAGCTGCCGGACAAGATGCGCCGCATCGTCCAGGGCGGCCTCGAAGGTCAGAAGGCGCAGGCGCTCGCGGAGGCGATGGAATCCTCCGTCGCGGTCATCTACGTCACGAACCACCGCGCGCACAAGCTGCTGCGCGAGTGCATGGCCCGGAAAGGCGTGTGATGGACCGCGACCTGCAAGACCTCGTCGCCGCGTGGCTGCGGAACTCGGACTTGTCCGCGTCGCGCCGGGACGAACTGCTCGCCCGCCTGCGTGCGGACAACGGTTTTCGCCGCGAGTTCGTCGAGGAAATCCAGATGCACGGCTACGTGCGCGCCGCGCAGTCCGCCGAGCCGCGCTGGCCGCTGCTGGAAGAGGCGATGGGCGGGCACGAGGACGGGCCGGGCCTGGAGGATTCCATCATGGCGCGGCTGGCACAGATGCCCACGCCCAAGCGCCAGCGCACTTGGACTCCTTGGTGGGCGGTGGCCGGCTTTGCAGTCGTGGCGGTGGGAGTTTTTCTTGCCGTGCGGCTGGGCGGCGACAACGCGAAGCCAGTCGTTCCGCCGACACCGTTGAACCGTGGGCTGCCCGTGTCGTCACCGGCCATCGCCATGCTCTCGCACGTCGTCGAGGCGGCGTGGGCGGACGGCGAGCCGGATCGGATTGAAGGCGCGGAGCTGCCGACCGGCTGGCTGCGGCTGGCGCTGGGCACGGTGCAGGTGGATTTGTTCTCCGGCGCGCGGCTGTTCGTCGAGGGGCCGGCGCAGCTTGAACTGCGTTCCCCGAACGAGGCCTTCCTGCTCACGGGCAAGGTCGCATGCGAGCTGAACGATTCCGCGCGCGGTTTCCGGCTGTTGACGCCGGGACTGACGGTGGTGAACCAGGGCAACTCCTTCGGCGTGAAGGTCAGCGAGTCGGGTGAGCAGGAAGTCCACGCGCTCGAAGGGAAGGTGACGATTGGCCGCACCGGCGAGAGCGGCACGAGCCAGATTCTGGCGAAGCAGGCGCGGCGGCTGAACGACACGGGCTTTGCCGAAACGCCGTTCCGCCCGGAGGATTTTCCCGCGTTCGAGCGCGTGCGCGAGCGCGAGCAGGCCGAGGCCGCGCGGCTGCTGCTGGCGTGGCGCGCGGCGGCGGATGCCCTGGACAGTGATCCGTCCGTCCGCGTGCATTTCAACTTCGAGGACCAGTCCCCGCTGGACGCGACGCTCCGCAACCGGGTGCGCGGGGATGGCACTGGCAGTGACGGGCAGGTCATCGGTGCGCGCTGGTCGCAGGGGCGCTGGCCGGGCAAGGGCGCGCTGGAGTTCCGCGGGCGCGGGCAGCGCGTGCTGCTGCGGCTGCCGGGTGCGCCGGAGTCACTCACGCTGCTGGCCTGGGTGCGGGTGGATGCCTTGCCGCAGCCGGTCACGGCGCTGCTGGCGACCGATGAGCCGCCGCGCGAGGAGGCGAAGGGCGGCCCGGCTTCGCCAGCGGACGCGCGTCCGGTGCGCTGGGAGCTGAAGGCGAACGGGCAGCTCGATTTCAACCTGTTCAGCAGTCTCGTTTCCGGGCAGCCCCGGTGGAACACGTTTCCCGCGCCGCCGTTGCTCACGCCGGAGCGGCACGGCCAATGGCTCTGCCTCGCCACGGTGCTCGACGCCGCGCGCGGCGTGCTGACGCACTTCATCAACGGCGTGGCCGTCGCGCGGCACCAGCCGCCGTCCGGCCCGCCGCTTGCGCTCGCGCATCTTTCGCTCGGCAATCTCAGCGTGACCGAGGCGGAGGCGCGGCTGGGCGTCAACTACGGCTTCTTCGGCGTGGTGGATGAGCTGCTCGTGGCCGCGCGGCCGTTCAGCGCGGCGGAGCTGCGGCGGTATTACGAGGTGGGGAGGCCATAATTCGTCCCGTCCATCTGCCGTTGAGGAAGCCCGCTTGTCCCGCCGTCCGAATTTCGCCATGCTTCCCGTCATGCCGTTCAAGCTTTGCGTTGCTTCCGTCTTGGTGCTGGTTGTCGGCTCTTCCGCCGCGTTCGGCGCGGCGGCGAAGGTGGATTTCTCCCACCAAATCGTCCCCGTCCTCCGCGAGCATTGCGGCGAGTGCCACACGGGCGACAAGAAGAAGGGCAGCTTCAGCATGAACGACCGCGCGTCCTTGCTTACGGGCGGCGAAAGCGGCAGGGCGGTCATCCCCGGCAACGCCGCGAAGTCCCCGTTCATTGAGGCCATCACGACCCAAGACCCGGACAAGCAGATGCCGCCCAAGGGCGCGCGCCTCTCGCCGGAGAAGGTGAAGCTGCTGCAGGACTGGATTGATGCCGGCGCACCTTGGGAGGAGGGCTTTGCGTTCAAGAAACCGGCCTACGAACCGCCGCTCAAGCCGCGTCGCCCGGAGTTGCCGAAGCCCGTCGCGGGCCGCAGCAACCCCGTGGACCGCATCCTCGACGCCGACCTCGCGAAGCGGAAGGCCGCGTCGCCGAAGCCGATTGACGACGCCACCTTCGCCCGCCGCGCGCACATGGACCTCGTCGGCCTGCTGCCCGAGCCGGCGGCGCTGGCGAAGTTCCTCGCCGACAAGTCGCCGGACAAGCGCACGAAGCTCGTGCGCGACCTGCTCGCCAACGACACCGCCTACGCCGAGCACTGGCTGACGTTCTGGAACGACCTGCTTCGCAACGACTACTCCGGCACCGGCTTCATCACCGGCGGGCGCAAGCAGATCACCAAGTGGCTTTACCGCGCGCTCGCGGACAACAAGCCCTACGACCAGTTCGCGCGCGAGCTGATCGCCTACACGCCGGACAGCGAGGGCTTCGCCGCCGGCATCAAGTGGCGCGGCGACGTGAGCGCGGGCGCGACCACGGAGATTCAGTTCGCGCAGTCCGTCGGCCAGAGCTTCCTCGGCATCAACCTCAAGTGCGCGTCGTGTCACGACAGCTTCATTGACCGCTGGAAGCTCGAGGATGCCTACGGCCTCGCCGCGATTTACGCGACCAGCAAGATGGAGATTCACCGGTGCGACAAGCCCGTGGGCAAGACGGCGCAGGCAAGCTGGCTCTTTCCCGAGCTGGGCCAGATCAACGCCGCCGCGCCGCAGCCCGAGCGGCTCAAGCAGCTCGCCGCGCTGATGACGCACCCGGAGAACGGCCGGTTCACGCGCACCATCGTGAACCGCTTCTGGCACCGGCTCATGGGGCGCGGCATCGTGCATCCCACCGACGCGATGCAAACTGAGCCTTGGAGCCACGACCTGCTGGACTACCTCGCCGCGCATTTGGCGGACAGCAAGTTCGACCTGAAGAAGACGCTCGAACTCATCGCCACCTCCGCCGCGTATCAGTCGCACGCACAGGTGCTGGGCAAGGACGCCGACGAGCACGGCTATCACTACGCCGGCCCGCGCGCGAAGCGCCTCACCGCCGAGCAGTTCGTGGACGCTGTCTGGCAGATCACCGGCGCGGCCCCGACGCGGTTCGACGCGCAGGTCGTGCGGGGCAGGCCCACCGCCGAGGCCGTAGCCGCCATGACGCTTTCCGCGAAGTGGATTTGGGGCCACGCCGACGCCGGCAATGCGAAGGCGGGCGAAACTTTCACCGCGCGGAAGAAGTTCAACCTGAAGTCAGCACCCGTCCGCGCCGGGGCGGTTGCCACGGCGGACAACGAGTTCAAGCTCTACGTCAACGGCGCGCTCGCCGCGTCCGGCGACAACTGGGAAAACCCCGAGGCCATCCCTCTCGAAACGAAGCTCAAGGCTGGCGCAAACGAAATCGTGCTCGTTGCCAAGAACGCCGGCACCGCTCCGAACCCGGCGGGCGTCCTCTTCGAGGCGCGCATCAAGTTCGCCGATGGCACGACCATCACCATCGGCACCGACGCGACATGGGAGACGCTCAAGTCGCCGCCGGACGCGAAGGGCAAGTTCAAGGCCGAGCCGCAGACCGGCGGTGCGGCAGTCGAGGTCGCAAACTCGGCACTGTGGAACGTAAAGGTGGGCAAGCAGCTTGCCACCCAGCTTGCGCAGGCCGCGACGAGCGCGCAGCCGATGGTCCGCGCGTCGCTGCTCAAGAACGACTTCCTCATGCGCGCGCTGGGCCGGCCACACCGCGAGCAGATTGTCAGCGTGCGCCCGGCTGAGTTGAGCACGCTGGAGGCGATTGACTTGAGCAACGGGCAGCTCCTCGCCACACGATTGGAGCAGGGCGCATCGCGCATTCTGACCAAGTCCTGGCCGAACAGCGGCGCGCTGACGCAGTGGCTCTATCAGTTCGCCCTCGCCCGCGGCCCGACTCCCGCCGAACTTACCTTCGCCCGCGAAGTGCTTGGCGAGAAGCCGACGAGCCAGGGCGTGCAGGACCTGCTCTGGGCCGTGCTGATGCTGCCGGAGTTTCAGTTGGTGCGCTGATCGTTTTTTACCCTGAACTGGGCCGACTGGACGCTCATCCGACCGCGCGAATCCCGAATCTGCCGGCTGGGCGCGGTTTCCCCACCGTCAGAAGCAGCTTCTCTGGGCGGAACCCGCCTCCGACGGCTCACGTTTCTTTGAGCGGTTCCCCGACCATGAACCCCAACTGATCACCAAACTGATCCCAATGCCGTGCGCACCCAGGTCTGGAGCGCCATCGCCATCTATCTGCTGGTCGCCATGTTGAACAAGCGCCTCCACCTGGAGGCCAGGCTCCACACCATTCTACAGATTCTGAGCCTGGCGCTCTTCGAGAAAACGCCCATTTCACAGGCACTCGCTCAACTGCCACCCACGCCCGCATCACTGGGCACGGATAATCATCAATGTTCACTGGCGTTTTAAGCGGGACACTTCTGGACTGAACACTGAATTCTCCGGCGGCCTACGCGCTCACGGTGAGCAGTGACAGGCCATGCTGCCGGACCAGCTTCTCCATCACGTCCTGCTCCAGCAGCAGCGTGCGGCCCACCTCAAAGGCCAGCACACGGACGCCGCTGGCGGCGCAGACTTCGAGGGTTTGCGGGCCGACGCAGGGGATGTCGAAGCGCAGGTCGTGCTGCTCCTTGGCCACCTTCACGGCGACCGCGCCACCGCTCTTGCCGGCCAGCCCACCGCCGCGCGCCAGAGCCTTGTCCGTGCCCTCGAAGCCCTCGACGGCGAGCACGGCGCCGCCTTTGACCACGACGGTCTGGCCGATTTCCAGCCGGGAAACTTCCTTGGCGATACGGAACCCGAAACGCACGTCCGCTGACTCGTCATCGCTCAGTGGCTGGCCCAAGGCGAATCCCGGCCCGGCCATGAGCGGTTGCAGCCACGGCACGGCGGAGATGAGTTCCACGCCGTCCTTCTTCAGTTCGTCCGCGATGCCGCCGAAGATGGTGTGGGCGTTCTTTTCCTTCAGCCGCATGAGCAGCGCGACGGCGCGGAGGTCGGGCCGGAGGTCGAACAAGTTCTTAGGGGCGATCTGCCCGGCCATGACGCAATGCTTCACGCTCCGCTCGGTGAAGGCGGCGATCAGCTTGCCGAGCTGGCCCACGCGCAGCCACACGAGATCGTCCACGAGCTTCGCCAGCGCCGGATCGGTCTCGCCCTCGAAGCCGACGGCGACGAGCCGGGTGACGCCCATCGCGCGGGCCTGCTTGGCAAGCAGGAACGGCAGCGTGCGGTTGCCGGCAATGAGGCCGAGGGTCTGGATGGCGGCGGACACGGGCGGATCGTAGCGGGGGGACGGGGGCTTGTCAGGAGCGGAAAATTGGCGATCAGGATGCTCCGCGCAGTTACGAACCCCAGACGGATCCCAAGCAAAGGTCGGACTCCAGCAGTCTCCGCTTGCCAACGCGCGGGGCGTCCGCTTGAGTCTCGCCCGCAGCGCGCCCGATGCAATCACCCGACCACCCGAAACATTACTGCGGCGTCTTTGGGATTTACGGACACCCGAACGCCGCCGAGCTGGCCTACTACGGACTTTACGCGCTCCAGCATCGCGGGCAGGAGAGCGCGGGCATCGTCACCTGCGACGGCAGGCAGTTCCGCGAGCAGAAGGGCATGGGCCTGGTGCCGCAGGTGTTCGACGGCGCGGATTTGCACAAGCTCGTCGGCCACATGGCCGTGGGCCACACGCGCTACTCCACGACCGGCTCCTCGCACATCCGCAACGCCCAGCCGCTGACGGTGGATTGCGCGCGGGGGCAGATCGCCGTGGCGCACAACGGCAACCTCACCAACGCCGCGCAGCTCCGCGAGGAGCTGGAGGCCAGGGGGTCCATCTTCCAGACCACGGTGGACAGCGAGATCATCCTGCACCTCATGGCGCAGCCGGGCGATCCGCGCGGGGAAAGCGCGCTCATCAGCACGGTGCGCCGCATCGAGGGCGCGTTCTCGCTCGTCATCATGACGGAGAACGAGCTGATCGGCGTGCGCGACCCGCACGGCTTCCGCCCGCTCTCGCTGGGCAAGGTTGGCGATGCCTGGGTGCTCTCCAGCGAGACGTGCGCGTTCGACCTGATCCACGCGAAGTTCGTCCGCGACGTGGAGCCGGGGGAGATTGTCATCATCAACCAGGACGGCTTGAAGAGCGTGCAGGCGTTTCCCGCGCACGAGCGCCGCGCCTTCTGCATCTTCGAATACGTTTATTTCTCCCGGCCCGACAGCACCATCGCCGACCGCAACGTCTATCGCGTCCGCGTCGAGATGGGGCGGCAACTGGCGCGCGAGAACCGGATCGAGGCCGACCTCGTCATTCCCGTGCCCGACAGCGGCAACTCCGCCGCGCTGGGCTACTCGCTCGAGTCCGGCATCCCCTACGAGATGGCCTTCGTCCGCAACCACTACGTCGGGCGCAGCTTCCTCCAGCCCTCGCAGCTCATCCGGGACTTCGCCGTCCGCGTGAAGCTGAACCTCATCGGCGAGCTCGTGAAGGGCAAGCGGGTCATCATCGTGGACGACTCCATCGTGCGCGGCACCACCTGCAAGACGCGGGTGAACAGCCTCAAGGAGGCCGGTGCGAAGGAAGTCCACGTCCTCGTCTCCTGCCCGCCGCACATGCACCCGTGCGTGTATGGCATTGATTTCCCCGACCGCAGCAAGCTGATGGCGGCGAACCACTCGACCGACGAGATCCGCAAGTATCTCAATGCCGACTCCCTGCACTACCTCTCGCAGGAAGGCATGGTGGCGGCCACGGGCCTGCCCAAGTCGTCGTTCTGCATGGCCTGCTACGACGGCGACTACCCGGTGGCCTACGATCCCAAGCTGGAGAAGAACATCATGGAGCGCCGCCGCGCCCGGGTGGAGAGCCTCGGCGAGTCCATCGCGAAGGACGAGCGGCAGCCACGGCTGTTGTAGCGGCGGTGCGGCTCAAGACTTCCCCAACCGCGCCGCGATCATCTCCGCCGTGCGCTCCGCCGCGCCTTGGTTGCGCTGCACCACGCGCAGGGCATTGGCTCCGAGTTGATCGCGTCGTGACGAATCCGAGAGCAGCACGGCGCAGGCAGCTTCCAGCGCGGGGGCGTCGGGGACTTGCACGGCTCCGTCGTGCGCGACGAACTCGGCGGCGATGGGGCGGAAGTTTTCCATGTGCGGACCAAAAAGCATCGCCTTGCCCAGCGCGCCTGGCTCGATGGGGTTCTGCCCGCCCTTTGCCGTGATGCTCTTGCCGACGAAGACGAGAGTGGCGTGCCGGTAGAAGTGGCGCAGCTCGCCGGTGGTGTTGACGAGGAGGCAGTCCACTGTGCCGGGGGCGAAGGTTTTGCCGTCGGCCAGGTCCGTGCGCAACGCGAGGCGGACGCCGGTGGGGCGGAGTTCCTCGACGACGGCTTTCGTGCGCTCGAAGTGGCGGGGCACGAGCACGAGGAAGAGTTTCGGGAATCGCTCGCGGAGCCGGAGGAACATCCGCGCCAGCAACACCTCCTCGCCCGCGTGCGTGCTGCCGGCGACGAGGGGTTGCGCGCCCTCGGGCACGCCGAGCTGGCGCAGCAGCGCGGGCACGTCGAGTGAGGCGCCGCCGGCGGGCGCGGCGGCGTCGAACTTCGCGTTGCCGGTGACGTGGATGGTTTCGGCGCGGCAGCCGAGTTCGCGCAGGCGCGCGGCGTCGGCGTCATTCTGCGCGCCGACGGCGGCGAAGTGGCCGAAGATTTCCCGGAAGACGCCCCCGGCCCGCCGGTAGCCGCGAAAGGACTTGTCGGAGACGCGCGCGTTGGCGAGGAACACCGGCAGCCCGCGCGCGTTGGTCTGCCACAGGAAGTTCGGCCAGAACTCCGCCTCGACCAGGACGACGGCGGCGGGGCGCACCGCGTCCAGCGCCCGCCGCACGGTCCACGGGAAGTCCACCGGGTAGTAGATGCGCGGCACGTCGGCGGGCAGTTTCTTGTCCAGTTCGCCCATGCCGGTGGACGTGGTGGTGGAGACGAGGAACTGCCAGCCGGCCAGCCGCGGGCGCAGCGCGGTGATGAGTTGCAGGCAGACGTTCACCTCGCCGACGCTGACGGCGTGGAGCCAGAGCGTGCGTCCGTCGCCAAAGGCGCGGCGCTTGCTCGCCTCGTAACTGCCAAACCGCTCGCCAAAGCCGCGCTGCCAGCCGCCGCGCCGCCACATTTTCCAGAAGTAATACGGCGCGCTCAACAGGAAGAAGACCGGGAAGAGCAGGTGGTAGAGCAGCCGCATGGGCCGCAGGTTGAAACAAAAGGCCGCCGCGTTACCAAGCTTAAAAGCGGCGGCGTATCGCGCGCGCGCGGCGGGCTGGAATCAAGTCTTGAGCAAATTGGCTCCGGTGCTAACCTCCGGCGCGAAGTCCACTGGAATGAGCGAAGGCAAAAAATCGTTGAAGATGGTGTCGTGCGGCCGGTGCAGCGCGAAGAACTTCATACCCAGCGATCTCCCGCCCTTCGAGACGCAGCCGTGCAACAAGTGCGGCGGCCCGGTGATGATCACCGTCAAGCTGCGGCAGTTCGAGCTGCGCGGCGTCATCGCCTCCGGCGGCATGGGCACGGTCTTCCGCTCCTTCGACGTGAACCTCAACCGCGAGGTGGCGGTGAAGCTGATGAAGCCGGAGATCGCCGTGGACCCCATCCAGGTCGAGGCCTTCAAGCGCGAGGCCCGCGCCTGCGCCGGACTGAACCACTCGAACATCATCCACATCTACGCCTTCGACGAGGCGGAGGGGCAGAAATACCTCGTCATGGAACTTGCCGACAACGGCACCTTCGACGGGCGCATCGAATCGCAGGGCCGGGTGGACGAGCTGCTCGTGCTCGACGTAGGGATCAAGATCGCCTCGGCGCTGGACTGCGCAAACCGCCACGGCCTCCTGCACCTCGACATCAAGCCGGGCAACATCCTCTTCAACAACGACGAGCCACCGGAGCCGAAACTCGTGGACTTCGGCCTCGCCCAGAGCGCGGAAGGCGGGCGCGACCCGGACGCGGGGGTCTTTGGCACGCCCTACTACATCGCGCCGGAGCGCATCTCCATCCACACGGAGGACTTCCGCTCGGACATGTATTCGCTGGCCGGCACGCTCTACCACGCGCTCACCGGGCACGTTCCCTTCGAGGCGCCGACGGTCAACGAGGTGGCGCTCGCGCATGTCGAGGCGCCGCTCCGGCCGCCGATCGAGGAGCTGGAGGACATCCAGCAGAAGACCAACGATGCCATTGTCACCGCGATGGCGAAGAACCCGGACGACCGCTTCCAAAGCTACGACCAGTTCATCATGGAACTCACGGCGGCGCGCAGCCACCTGCTGATCCAGAAATACGCCAGCTCGGAGTAGCGGCGTTATTTCTCCACCGGCTTGCCGGCGGCCTTCCAGCCGTTGAAGCCGGGCGTGAGGTCAATCACCGTCTTGAAACCCAGCGCCTTCATCTGCTCCGCCGCGTTCGCGCTGCGGCGGCCGGCGGCGCAGTGGACGAGGTAGGGCTTGGACTTGTCCAGTGTGGCGACCTGCTTCTCGAAGCCTGCGTCCAGCACGTCGAGGTTCACCGCGCCGGGGATGTGCCCGGCCTTGAACTCGTCCGCCGTCCGCACGTCGAGCACGGTGAGCTTGCGCTGCTGCCAGAGCTTCTCGAAATCCTCGACCCCCACCCGGCGGAAGCCCGTCGGGCGCTCCGTTGTCGCCGTCCCGCGCTGCGCGAGCGCCCACTGCACCGCGTTCAGGAGCAGGCGGTCGAACGCCTCCGTGCCAAATTCCGCCGGATGGCCCAGCGAGGTGTAGAAGACCGGCGCGCCGTGATGGCTGCGCGTCCATGCCACCGGCTCGGCGGGCTTGCCCTCGACGCTGCCCGTCAGCAAGACCGTCGCGCCGGCTGGCAGCGGGCTGTTCCGGTAGAGCGAGCCGGGGCTGGTGAACTCCTTCGCCACACCCTTGAGGATGGGGTGCTCCCTCGCCTCGGGCGCCGCGCGCACCGTCGTGGCCAGCTTGTTGTTGTGATGGTTCTGGTAGTTGCCGCCGAGCACCTCGCGATCCCACTCCTTCCAGTTCTCGAACGCGTGGCTCGCCGTGCGCAGGCCGATGATGGGCTTGCCCGAGGCGGCAAATTTCTTGAACTGGGCGAGCTGCTCGTCCGGCAGCGTCATGCGCCGGATGAAGATGATGGCGAGGTCCGCCGTGTCGAGCGCCTCCAGCCCGGCGATGGTCTGCGCCTTCGGGTCGGCGGGCCGGGCGAGGTAAACGCACTTCGCGCCGAGCTTCGCTTCCAGGCGCGTCTTGAGCACCGGCAGCGTCGCGGCGGACTTGTATTCGAACTCCCCGCTTACGAGCACGATGGTCGGCGGTTTGGCCGGTGCGGCGGCGCGGGCGGAAAGACCCGCCAGCGCCACGACGGCCAGCATTCCAGCAGTGCGGACAACGGCTTTCATCATGGCCAAGTCATAGGCGCGGGCGGGTGACGTGTCCAGCCGCAAGCGAAGCGTCTGCCCGCTTGCGGCTCGGGTTTGCCTGCGATAGGCTTCGAGCATGACAAAGTGGTTGATCCTCATGGCCGGGCTGATGGCCGCAGTGGTGGCCCCGCCCGAATTGCGTGGAGCTGGTCCCGCACCGGAGCCAGCCGCGAAGAAGGTCTATGTCCTCCCCATCCGCGAGGACATCATGCCGCCGCTGGTGTATGTCGTGCGGCGCGGTGTGAAGGAGGCGATGGAGGCCAAGGCCGACGTGCTCGTGCTGGACATGGAGACCAACGGCGGGCGTGGAGATGTGATGGAGGAGATCATCAGCATCCTTGGCAAGTTCCCCGGCCAGACTGTGACCTTCGTGAACAAGAAGGCGTTCAGCGCGGGGGCGCTAATCTCGTTCGCGACAGGGAAGATTTACATGGCCCCGCAAAGCGTGATCGGCGCGGCGGCCCCGGTGATGGCCGCGCCGGGCGGCGGTGTGCAGGACATCGGTGGGACCATGGAGGTCAAGACCTCCTCCGCCATCAGCGCGCTGGTGCGGGCCAACGCGGAGAAGAACGGCCACAACCCAGCCGTCGCCGATGCGATGGTGAAGAAGACCTCGGAACTCAAGCTCGACGACAAGGTCATCAACGAGAAGGGCCAAATCCTGACGCTCACCGATCAGGAAGCGGCGCGCACTTACGGCAATCCAGCCAAGACTCTCCTCTCCGCTGGCACCGTGGAAAGCGTTGAGGCGCTCATCAAGACGCTCGGATTGGAGGCTGTGCAAGTGAAGCGCATCGAGCCGAGCGGCATGGAGAAGCTGGCCTCGTGGATTAACAGCATTGCGCCCGTGCTGCTCATCATCGGCATCGCGGGGATTTACATCGAATTCAAGACGCCGGGCTTCGGCCTGCCCGGCATCATCGGCATCTGCGCCTTCGCAGTTTACTTCTTCGGCGGCTACGTCGCGGGCCTGACCGGGCTGGAATGGGTGGCGGTCTTCATCGTGGGCATCGCGCTCGTGGTGCTGGAACTGTTCTTTTTTCCCGGAACGCTCGTGCTGGGTCTGACCGGCTTCGGCCTCATCCTCGCGTCCCTCGTGATGGCAATGGTGGACATCTACCCAGGCGCGCCCAGCCTGCCGACGCTGCCGCAGTTGACCGTGCCCCTGAACGATCTCGCGCTCGCGGCGGTGGGCGCAGTCGTCGTCATTCTGATCCTCAGCCGCGTGCTGCCCCGCACCAGCTTTTACCCCGCGCTGGTCTCACAGGGCGCGAGCGCCATGCAGACCGAGGCGGCCATCGCAACCGCGCAGCAACAGCACATCGGCATGGTCGGCGTCGCCATCTCGACGCTCCGGCCCGGCGGCAAGGCGCAGTTCGGTGACGAGCTTCTGGACGTGGTCACCGAGGGCGACCTCATCGAACCGGGCCGCAAAGTCCGCATCGTCGGCAGCAGCGGGCATGAGGCGGTGGTCGAAGCCGTTTGACGAGTTTGGAGTCCCGCCTTCAGGCGGTGAGTTATCCACCGTCTATGCGGCTGCTCGCGGAGCGATTTGCGACCCAACTGCGTTCCACCGGCTGAAGCCGGAACTCCAAGCTCCGCTCCGCCGCTTGCGCTTGCGCCGCCGCTTTCCTACGCTCCGCGCAACTCATCCAGCCATGAAACATCTGCCGCTCATCCTCGCTGCTATCTGCTCCACCGCGCTGCACCTCCCCGCCGCTGACGCCCAGCCCGCCGTGCGCGCCCGCGTGGACGCCGAGCTGCCGCGCCTGCTCGAACTCTACAAGCACCTCCACGCCAACCCGGAGATTTCCTTCCAGGAGGTGAAGACCTCCGCGCGCATCGCGGACGAGCTGAAGCAGGCGGGCTTCGCCGTGACCACGCAGGTCGGCGGCCACGGCGTCGTGGGCGTGTTCAAGAACGGCCCCGGCCCCACCGTGCTCGTCCGCACCGACCTCGACGGCTTGCCGGTGCTGGAGGAAACCGGCCTGCCTTACGCCAGCAAGGCCCGCACAAAGGACGACAAGGGCAACGACGTGCCCACGATGCACGCCTGCGCGCACGACATCCACATGAGCTCCTTCATCGGCACCGCGCGCGTGCTGGCGACATTGAAGGACAAGTGGAGCGGCACGCTCGTCTTCATCGGCCAACCGGCGGAGGAGCGCGTCGGCGGCGCGAAGGGGATGCTCGCCGCCGGGCTTTACACGCGCTTTCCGCGCCCGGACTTCTGCCTCGCGCTGCACGCGGCAAGCGACCTGCCGGCGGGCGTCGTCGGCCACACCGAGGGCTACGCGCTCGCGAACGCCGACACCGTGGACATCACCGTGCGCGGCGTCAGCGGCCACGGCGCGTGGCCGCACATGACGAAGGATCCCATCGTCCTCTCCGCACAGATCATCCTCGCGCTCCAGACCATCGTGAGCCGCGAGACTTCGCCGACCGAACCTTGTGTCGTCACCATCGGCTCCATCCACGGCGGCACCAAGCACAATATCATCCCCGACGAAGTCCGCCTCCAGCTCACGATGCGCAGCTACTCGGACGAGGTGCGCGACGCCTCGGTCGCCGCGCTCAAGCGCATCGTGCGCGGCCAGGCGCTCGCCGCCGGCATCCCGGAGAAGCTCCTGCCCACCGTGGAAATCTCCGAGGAAGGCACGCGCTCCACCTACAACGACCCCGTGCTCACCAAGCGCGTCATGGCCGGCATTGGCCGCTGGCTCGGCGACGGCAACATCGTCGCGAAGAAGCCCGTCATGGGCGCGGAAGACTTCGGCCTCTACGGTCGCGTCGAGCCAAAGATTCCCATCTGCATCTTCTGGCTCGGCACCATCACCAAGGAAGCCGTCACCGAGAGCATCAAGACCGGCAAGACCCTGCCCTCGCTGCACTCCAGCAAGTTCGCCCCCGTCCCCGAACCGACGCTCAAGACCGGCGTCACCGCGATGTCGGCGGCGGTGCTGGAGCTGGTGGGGAAGAAGTAGCGGAACCCAACTCAGGCGAGCACCAACTGGTCGTGTCGGTCAGCCAAGCGCTGGCCCGCGTCCGCGAACTTTCTCAAAGCCGCCTTGCGGTCGCAGTCAGACAACACCGCATTTTCGACCCGGTCAGGAAACTCATTGTAAGTCCGTCCATCAAGGCTGCGACCCGTTTCGCTCTTCCGCACCCCGCCCCACTGTTTGAAGAAGAAGGCAACCTTGCTCCGCACGCATTGCTCGCGGATTGATCGCACCCACTCCGGCTTCATGGGCCGTGCGCGGGCACCGCTCTCTCCTCCGACAATGACCCAGTCAATCGCCTTGAGGCTGAACCTTCCGAGGTCTTCGAGCAGCGGCTCGATGGAGAGGAAGCGGACTTGCACCGGCGCTTCGCGCAATTGGTCAATGCGGGGCAGGCCGTGCTGACGGTTTTCGACGCTGACCCCCCACCAGATGTGGCAGGCCTCTCCGGCAAACCGCAGCTTCGTTTTTAGCAGCTCCGCCATCCGGCGGGGCCGCTTGGTGAGCACCTGATAAGTGTGCCACTTGGCAGCGCACATGACCCGTGTCACGGAGACGATGTAGTCGTCCGGCACAGCGTCGTGGAAAAGGTCGCTCATGGAGTTCACGAAAATCATGCGCGGCACCGCCCATCGCAGCGGCTCACCGAGCTTGTCCGGCACCAGCCGGAGGTCGAAGCCGTGCTCAAAGGGATGACCGGGGACGCCACGGAACCGTTCAGCGAAGGTTTCCGCGTAACAATGAGCGCAGCCGGGACTGATCTTGGCGCAGCCTCTCACCGGGTTCCACGTCGCGTCCGTCCACTCGATTTTAGATTTGTCGCTCATCAATTGCTTCGTGCGCAGGTCAGGCTAGCACGATTGTCGGACATCCGCTGTCCGGGCTACAGCCCAAACTCACGCTGACCGCGCTCGTCAATCTTCAGAATCTTGGACCAAAACTTTTCAGCCAATGGGTGACGGCTGAACAAGGTGAAACGATACAACGGCTGGGTTTCAGGAACCGAAATGTGCTTCGTCCCGATGAAGCCAAGCCGTTCAATCTCCTTGCCGAAGTGTTCGATGGCTTTGTGACCAAACTTGGTCGGATCCATCATGTCCCACTCCCGCCAGTCCCGAAAACCGAGAAAGGCATCCAAAACCGTGTCGTTCTCCGCCCGTTGATATTGCGGCGCGTTCCAAACGATGCCGAGCCGGTATTGAATGGTAACGAGCAAGTCAATCCGACGGCTCATGGCCAGGGCCCGGAAGGCTGACATGGGGACTTGCGAGATGCCGGTTGGATCTACGAAAGCGATGACCAGCGTCGAGTCATCGAATTTCAACCCGCCTGACTCCGCCACCTTCACCCAGTTTTCGGAAATCACCTTCACTCGCCTGGCCTTTGGGTGCGCCGCAACCCGCTTCTGCAACGCCTCGGCCAATTCTTTGTCATCTTCGATGAGTATGTATTCCGCGAAGTCGTAATCGAGTGCAACGAATGGCGAACCAGGAAACTCTTCCCCAGTCTCCTTGACTCTGCATCGCCCTGGCCCAGCCATCACGTCGAGATAAACGACTTTCCATTTGCCGCGCATGGATGTCGTCGCGATGCCACAGTAGTTGCGGAGGTAGTGGTGCTTGCGAACTGCCCAATCGCCGCTTTTACGGGCCGGAAGCCCATCACTTGCCGGCAAATATGATGATTCGTCCATTTGTCCCTCTCCACTTGCTTGCAGAGCATCGTATCGGGGCTCCTAACTCGCTGCGAGCGAATTACGCTGTAGGCAAACTTGCCAAAGCCGCCTCCGCCTCCGGCGGGTTCCACCAAACCCGCTTCCCCGCATCCGCCGCGAGCACGCGCGCTGCGTTGTAGCCGCAGAGGCCGGTGACGTTGCCGCCGGGATGCGTCGAGCCGCCGCAGAGATAGAGGCCGGGCAGCGGCGTGCGGTAGCTGCCCGCGCCGGGGAATGGGCGGTTGAAACCCACCTGCCCGTTCGCGAACGCGCCGACCAGCAAATCGCCAGCCGTCATGTTCGGCAGCGTGCGCTCGGTGTCGAGGGCCGAGCGCGTGAAGGAGTTCAGCACGCTGCCGGCGAGGTTCGGCGAGAACTCGGTCCACGTTGCCAGCAGGTCGCGACCGTGCGCGGCTTGGGCGGCGTCCCAGTTGCGCGCGTTGCCGCGCAGCGCGTAGGGCAGCTTCTCCCAGAGGAAGGCGGTGTGCTGGCCGGGCGGCGCTTGCGTGGGGTCGAAGAGCGACGGGCAAGCGCCCCACGCGACGGGCGATGGAATCTCGCCGTGCTCGTGCGCCGCAACGATGTCGTGGAACTGCCCGAACCGCTCCAGCCCGACGATGAACATAAACGCACGCTCCAGCTCCGGTCGTCGCGCGGCTGCGGCCCAGCGCGGCGGTTCACGCAATGCGACGTTCAGCGCAAAGAGCGGGGCGAGCAGGTTGTATTGGAAGCCGGCGGCGCGGGCGTGGACTTCGGCGGGCACGGCATCGGGCAGCAACAGTTCGAGGAAGGTCTGCTGCGGGTTCAGGCCGGAGGCGATGAAGTCGGCGGTGAGTTGCTCGCCGGTGCTGAGTTCTACTCCGGCGGCGCGACCGTTGCGGACGAGGATGCACTTCAGCTCGACGCCGCAGCGGATTTCTCCGCCATGCTCAGTGATGTCCGCGACCAAGCCGCGCGCAAGGTTGCCGGAGCCGCCCACGCACATTTGGGCCTTCGTGGGCGACGCGAGCAGCGCGGGGATGGCGTGGCCGAAGCCCGGCTGGCGCAGGTCCACTTCGCGCAGGCCGTTGAAGAACAGCAGCCCGGCGCGGATGGCGTCGTGCTCGAAGTTCTGCGTGACGAATTCGAGTGGCGAGAGCGCGGAGACCTCCAGCAGGCGACGGCCCAGTTTGCTATGCGAAAGCAGTTGCCGACGCCGCTCCGGCTCCAGCGGCGGCGACTGGGCTTCGGGAATCAGGATTTGCTCGACGATGGGACGGAACTCTTCGGTCCAGCGGCGCAGGGCATCGGCGTCCTTGCGCGAGAACTCGGCGAAGGACGCGGCGGTGCGCTCGAAGTCCGTCCACCACTCCAGCGCGCGACCGTCGCGGAGGAGCATCGCGACGTTCAGTTCCGGCTCCAGGTAGCGCACGCCGTGGCGGGCCAACTCAAGGTCGCGGAACCACGGCATCCGCGTGATGGCGCGGTGGAAGAACGAGTGCGGGTGATGCGTGAAGCCGGGCAGATTCGGGTTCGCCATCGTGCGCAGGCCGCCGCCCGGCTCCGGCGCGCGGTCGAGCGCCATCGTGCGCAGGCCGCAGCGGGCGAGGTAGGCTTGCAGCACGAGCGCGTTGTGCCCGGTGCCGAGCAGGAGCACGTCGTGGTGGGACATGGGTTAGAGACGAACCACGAATGGACACGAATGAACACGAATCGGAGTCATGGCGGGCATCGTTGGTGGGTTCTCATTCGTGTGGATTGGTGTCCATTTGTGGTTACCCGATTTCAGGGCCGGCGAGGGCGAAGATGCGCTGCGGGTCGCCGGGCCATTTGTTCTCGCCGAGGAACATGCGGATGAGCGGGCGCTGCGGCGTGAAGCCGAGGCGCTGCGCGAGTTCGACGGCGCAGGTGTTCGCGTCGGGGATGTCCCAGAAAATTCGTTCGTCGGGGAGCGGGAGGACCAGTGACTTTATGAGCGGCCCGGCTGCGGCGATGGACTCGGCCGCGACCGGGCCGAGGTAGTGTGCCTGCGCACCTTTCCGCAGGACACCGAAACCGACAACGCGCTGTTTCACGGTTTGGTGGACGAGGGAACGGGAAATCTGCCAGCTCGTTCGTCGCACCATCGGCCACCGGTCCACGCCGAAGGCCTTGTGGTCGAGCAATTGAATCGCCTCCTTGTCATCTGCACGCCAGCGGCGGACACGATACTTCATCGGATTGGCCGGCAGTTCCACATGGCTCGTCTCCCAGCGCCGCAGCGTCCACTCGTCCTTGAAACCCAGCGTGTCGTAGAGCGTTTTGCCCAGCGGCGTGGCGTCGAGCTTGATGCAGGCGACGCGCGGCTTCAGGAACGCGATGCAGTGTTCCAGCAGTGCGCGCCCGATGCCCCGCCGCCGCGCGTCCGGATGCACGAGCACCATCCCGATCCACGCGACCTTGTCCTCGTAAATGGTCGTCGTCGCCGTGCCGACGGGCTGGCCGTCCCATTCGGCGATGAAGCAGCCGTCCGGCTGGTGGTTCAGGAAACGCAGCCAGTCGTCCGGCAGTTGGTTCCACCCCGCCAGCGCGCGCAACGAGTCGGCGAAGGCGATGTCTTCCTTCGTGAACAGCCGGATGCGCAGGGAACTCACGCGGCGAGGCTAACCGCAGGTGCGGTGGGAAGTGAACCTTGTTTGTGCCAGTCTCAAAGTTTTGTGCTGCCGCTTGCTTGCCATCGGTCGGCTTGTTAGCACTCTCTCCGAACTCGGGAACCTTTGCTGGAGAAACAACTATGAGAAATCTCAGGACGATGTTTTGGGCCGCTGGCTGCGCCGTGGTGTTCACGCTTGCTGGCAACATCCACGCGGCGGACGCGAACCTGTGGAAAACCTACTGCGACGACGCGAAGAAGGCGGCGGGCGAGCGCCGGTTCACGGAGGCAAACCAGTTCATGGGCATGGCGCTGGGCGTGGCGGAGCAGTTTGGCGAGGCCGACCCGCGCCTGGTCGAGACGCTGTTCCTGGCCGCCGGCGTCCAGATGGCGGGCAAGCAGTTCGCCGACGCCGAGCCGCACCTGCGCCGCGCGCTGGCCTTGCGCGAGGCGAAGCTCGGCACGAACCACCTGAGCGTGGCGGAGTGCGCCTTCCACCTCGGCAACAACCTGGGCGACCAGAAGAAATTTGCCGACGCCGAGCCGCTCTTGAAGCGCGCCGAGCACATCTGCAAGTGGAAGAACGGCGCCTATCACCCGACCGTCGGCACCTGCCAGGCCGCGCTCGCCCACAACTACTCGCTCGCCGGCCGTTACGCCGAGGCGGAGAAGCTTTACGCGGCGGCGCTGAAAATCCTCGGCACGCAGACCACCACCACGAAGTTCAAAGGCGGGCCGGACATGATCGAGGAGCGGCTGTTCGTCCCCGACTACCGGCGCGTGATGCAGATCCGCATGGAGCAGGCGCAGACCCTTCACCTCGCCAGGAAATACAAGGACGCGGAGGACGCCTTCAAAAAGCTCGTGAAGCTCATCGAGGACCGCGAGGGCAAGGACAGCGTGCTGCTGGTCAATCCGCTGCTGGCCTTCGGTCTGCATTACGCCGACTTGAAAAAGTATCCCCTCGCCGAGGCTCAGTTGCTGCGGCGGCAGGATATCGTCGCAAAATACGTCGGCCCAAAGCACCCGGCTCACCTGGCGACGATGGCCGCCTTGGAGCGTGTCTATCGCGAGCAAGGGAAGGCAGTCGAGGCCGACCTCCTCGCCCGGCAGCTCGCCGAGGCGGGCGTGAAGTCCGCCCCGGCGAAATAGCGCCGTCGTTCCCGCGCGCATCCAGCCACCAAGGGGCGTCAAGCCACCTTGATCTCGATGCTCTTCGGCAGCGCCTGCTCGAGTTTCTGCACGCGCACGCGCAGCACGCCGTCCTTGAACTCCGCGGCCACCTTCTGCGCGTCGGCGTCGTCCGGCAGCACGAAGCTGCGCACGAAGCTGCCGTAGCTGCGCTCGATGCGATGGTAGTGACGACCGTTCTCCGCCTTCTCCAGCTTGCGTTCGCCGGAGAGGTTGAGCGTGCCGTGCTCCACCGTGACCTTCACGTCTTCCTTCCGCACCTCGGGCAGCTCGGCCTTGATGAGGTATTCGCGGTCGTCCTCGGTGATGTCCACGAGCGGCGCCCATTGCGCGACGGTCATGGTTTCCTCCTGGTTGCCATTTCCCCGCATCGGGGTCTGGCTCAGGAGCGAGGAGAGGCGGCCTTGGAGTTCTTCCATCTCTTTGAACGGATTCCAACGAGTCAATGCAGTCATAGGTTTCTCAAAAAGGGCGGCGATGGTTTCGCGGTGGACCAGGTTGCGCCGCCGCCCCGGCCCGCCGTGTTGGACAACCGGCTTCGCGGGCTGTTTTCTGACGCGAAGCGCCAACACCCAAGTAATGAACAGGCTCCGTGCCACCGCCCAACGCCAACGGAAATCAGCGAAATGCTCAAAAATTCAAAGGTCGGACAATGTTCCGCCAGCGCTCGAGCCGGGACAGGTGGGAAAAGATTTTCCACCTGTGCGCCAAGCCGTCACACCCAGCGCAGGTCGAAGAATTCTTCATCCGCCCCCGCACGATTCTCCATTCCCCGCCGTCCATCCCGGGCTACGCTGAAGCCGCGAATTCGCTGTGCCGTCCGACCAGAGACTAAGCCCATGAACTGCCGTCTGCTTTCAACGTCCGTTGCCAGCCTCCTGGGCATCGCCGTCGCCGCTGCGTCCGCGACCGCTGCTTCTCCCCCGTCCGCCAAGGTGGACTTCGCCCGTGACATCTCGCCCATCCTTTCCGCGAAGTGCTTCGCCTGCCACGGGCCGGACGAGCACGCGCGCAAGGCCAAGCTCCGCCTCGACGTTCGCGAGTCCGCCCTTGCGCCCCGCGATGGCAAGCCCGCCATCGTCCCCGGCAGCCTTGCGAAGTCCGAGCTTTGGCGACGCATCACCAACAAGAATCCCGACGACGTGATGCCGCCGCGCAAGGAAGGCAAGCGGCTCACGTCGGCGGAGACCGCGCTGTTGAAGAAGTGGCTGGAGCAAGGCGCGCTCTACGCAGAGCACTGGGCGTTCGTCCCGCCGGTGCGACCGGTGGTGCCGAGGCGGGACGCAAGGAAAGTAATTAGTAAGGAAGTGATTAGTGAGCCAGACCGAAGCGGCAACGTCCCAAAGTCCAGTCGCCCACTAATTACTCAATCACTAATTACTTCTCCCTCGAACCCGATAGACGCCTTCATCCTCGCCAAACTCGCCGCCGAGAAACTCCGCCCCTCCCCGCCTGCCGACAAATCCACCCTGCTCCGCCGCCTGTCGCTCGACCTCATCGGCCTGCCGCCCACGCCGGAGGAACTCGACGCCTTCCTCGCCGACAAGTCACCCGACGCGTGGTCGAAACAAGTCGAGCGCCTCCTCGCCTCGCCGCATTACGGTGAGCGTTGGGGCCGGCTGTGGCTCGATGCCGCGCGTTACGCCGACTCCGACGGCTACGAGAAGGACAAGCGCCGCCTCGTCCACTTCTACCGCGACTGGGTCATCGCCGCTTTCAACCGCGACCTGCCTTACGACCGCTTCATCATCGAGCAGCTCGCCGGCGACCAGCTTCCGGGCGCGACACAGGACCAGTTCGTCGCCACCGGCTTCCTCCGCAACTCCATGCTCAACGAGGAGGGCGGCATCCACCCCGAACAGTTTCGCATGGAGGCGATGTTCGACCGCATGGACGCCGTCGGGAAGGGCATCCTCGGCCTCACCACCGCGTGCGCGCAGTGCCACAACCACAAATACGACCCGCTCACGCAGGAGGAGTATTACCGGATGTTCGCCTTCCTGAACAACGACCACGAAGCGATGCCGCGCGTCTTCACCGCGCCCGAGCAGGAGAAAATCGCGTCGCTCCGCAAACAGATGGCCGAGGTCGAAACCGCGATGAAGGCACAACTCCCCGACTGGCGAGCGCGCATGGCGAAGTGGGAAGCCGAAGTCGCTGGCAACCAGCCGCCGTGGACTATCCTGCGCGACCTCGAACTCATCACTGACAACAACCAGCGTTACTACCCGCAGCCCGACGGCTCGCTGCTCGCCGCCGGTTGGGCGCCGACAAAGTTCACCGCGACCTTCCAAGTCACCAACTCGCTGCCGGATATTTCCGCGATCCGCCTCGAACTCTTCACCGACCCGAACCTGCCCGCCAACGGACCGGGCCGCAGCTACAAGGGGCTGTTCGCGCTGACCGAGTTCAGCGTCGAGGCAGCGCCCGCGAACGACCCGAAGAAGAAGACGAAGGTGAAAATCGCCAGCGCCACGGCGGACTTCGATCAACCCGTGCTGCCGCTGGAACCCGGCTTCCACGATGGCAGCACGAACAAGCGCGTCACCGGCCCCATCAGCTTCGCGATAGACGGCGACAAGAAAACCGCGTGGGGCGGCGACTCCGGCCCCGGCCGCCGCAACACCGACCGCGCCGCCGTGTTCCAGCTCGCGACCAACATCGCGCTTCCGTCCGGCACGGTGCTGACCATCCATCTCTCGCAAGAACACGGCAGCCAGAACGCGAATGACTTCGGCACGCAGAACCTCGGGCGGTTCCGGCTGTCTGTCGTTGGCTCCGGCAGCTCGGTGAGCGCGGACAAAGTGCCGAAGAAGGTTCGTGAACTGTTTGTCGTCCCTGCCGCGTCGCGCACGTCCGAGCAGGTCGCCGCGCTCTTCGACCATTGGCGCACGACCGTCCCCGAGTTCTCCGCCGCAAACGCACAACTCGACGCCCTTTGGCAGCAGTGGCCCGAGGGCACCACGGCCTACGCGCTCGTCGCGCGCACCGAGGAGCGCATGACCTCCGTGTTGAATCGCGGCGACTGGCTCAAGCCCACGCGCGGCGTGCAGCCCGGCGTGCCCGCGTTCCTCAACCCGCTGCCCGCCGGCGCGGATACTTCGCGCCTCACCTTCGCCAAATGGCTCACCGACCGCCGCTCGCCCACGACCGCACGAGTCTTCGTGAACCGCGTCTGGCAAGCCTACTTCGGCACCGGCCTCGTCGAGACTTCCGAAGACTTCGGTCGCCAAGCCGCCGCACCGTCGCACCCGGAACTCCTGGACTGGCTCGCGTGCGAGTTCATGGAGCCGACCATCGGAGTTGGGCAATCGAAGTTCGCAGATGGGAGCGGCGCAGCCCGAACTCCGTGGTCCGTTAAGAACCTCCACCGCCTTATCGTTCAATCCGCGACTTACCAGCAATCCAGCCGCGTCACGCCCGAGTTGCTCGCGCGTGACCCCTACAACCGCCTGCTCGCGCGCGGCCCGCGTTTCCGCGTGGACGCTGAGTTGGTCCGCGACATCGCGCTCGCGTCGAGCGGCCTGCTGAATCCGAAAATCGGCGGACGCGCCGTGATGCCGCCCGCGCCGGAGTTCCTCTTCAAGCCGCCCGCCAGCTACGGCGACTTCCCGTGGGTGAGCGAGACCGGCGACGAGCGCTACCGCCGCGCCGTCTATACGTTCCGCCGCCGCTCGACGCCCTTCCCGTCGCTGCTGGTTTTCGACGCGCCGGTCGGTGACTTCTCCTGCGTCCGCCGCCAGCGCTCGAACACGCCGCTCCAGGCGCTCACCACGCTCAACGAGCCGATGTTTATGGAAGCCGCGCAAGCCCTCGCCCTCCGCACGCTCCGCGACGGCGGCGCGTCGGACGCGGACAAGCTCGCCTTCGCCTTCCGCCGCTGCACCGCGCGCGTGCCGACGCGCGAAGAACAGTCGGAACTGCTCGCGTTGGTGGCGAAACAGGAGCAGCGCCTCACTGGCAAAGACGCTGACGCATGGCTCCTCGCCACCGCCGACCCGAAGTCACCTCCCGTTCTTCCCACCGCCGCCACGCCTGCGAAGCTCGCCGCCTGGACCGCCGTGTCGCGCGTGCTGCTGAACCTCGACGAGACGATTACAAAGGAGTGACGCCATGACGACACACGAACACTTCCTCCACGAGTCCAAACGCAGCCTCGCCCGACGCTGGTTCCTGCGCGACTGCGGCGTGGGCCTCGGTTCCATCGCGCTCACCTCGCTGCTCGGCGAACGGCAGGCGCAGGCGGCGAAGACACTTTCCGCCGAGCCGCTCGCGCCGCGGTTGCCGCACTTCGCGCCGAAGGCCAAGCGCGTCATTTACCTCTTCATGGCCGGCGCGCCGAGCCACCTGGAGCTGTTCGACCACAAGCCCGCGCTCACGAAATACGACGGCACGCTGCCGCCCGCCGAGCTGCTCAAGGGCTACCGTGCCGCGTTCATCAACCCGAACTCCGCGCTGCTCGGGCCGAAGTTCAAGTTCGCGCGGCATGGCCGGTCCGGCGCGGAGCTGTCCGAGCTGTTGCCGCACCTCGCGTCCGTCTGCGATGACGTGTGCTTCGTGAAGTCCATGGCCACGGACGCCTTCAACCACGCGCCCGGCCAGATCCTGATGAACACGGGAAACATGAACTTTGGCCGGCCCAGCATCGGCGCGTGGACGCTTTACGGCCTAGGCAGCGAGGCGAATGACCTGCCCGGCTTTGTCGTGTTCAGCACCGGCCTCAAGGGCACCAGCGGCGGCGCGGGCAACTGGGGCAGCGCTTTCCTTCCTTCGACCTACCAAGGCGTGATGTTCCGCACGCAAGGCGAGCCGGTGCTTTACCTCACGAACCCGCCCGGCGTGGACGCGCAGCTCCAGCGCGACTCGATTGACACCCTCAAGCGCCTCAACCAACAGCGCCTCGCCGCGACCGGCGACCCGGAAATCGCCGCGCGCATCAGCTCGTTCGAAATGGCCTTCCGCATGCAGGCCAGCGCGCCGGAACTGACCGACCTCTCGAAGGAGCCGCCGCATATCCTCGACATGTATGGAGCGGGGCCGGGCAAGAGCGCCTACGCAAACTCCTGCCTCATGGCACGCCGGCTCGTCGAGCGCGGCGTGCGCTTCGTGCAAATCTTCCACGAGGCCTGGGACCATCACGGCGGCCTCGTCGGCGGCTTGAAGACGCAGTGCAAGCAGACCGACCAGCCCACCGCCGCGCTGCTTCGCGACCTCAAGTCACGCGGCCTGCTCGACGACACGCTGGTCATCTGGGGCGGCGAGTTTGGCCGCACGCCGATGGTGCAGGGCGGCACCAGCGACGGCCGCGACCATCACCCGAACGCCTTCACCATGTGGCTGGCCGGCGGCGGCGTGAAGGCCGGCCAGACCATCGGCGAAACCGACGAGTTCGGCTTCAACGTCACCAAGGACCGCATCCACGTCCACGACCTGCACGGGACGCTCCTGCATCTGCTGGGCTTCGACCACACGCGGCTGAACTACAAGTTCCAGGGCCTCGACATGCGGCTCACCGGCGTGGCCGGCAGCGTGGTGGAGAAGCTGCTGGCGTAGGCGGAGCGAATGAGCAGGTGCAAGACTTGTGAGTAACGGAGCGGTTGCTAGAGATTGCTGCCGCCGGTAACAGGCAGTGCTGACAGCCCGACGGCAACCAGCGTGCAAAGCCAGTGCGTATTGGGCGGCTGTCTGCGAAAAGTAGTGCAAGACTCACCACCAGCACGAAGCTGGCCCTCCTCAAGAACGCCCGCGCAATGGAACAAGCGAAAGCGAACGTCCACCAGTGCGATGAGTCGTCGGCATATCGGTTCGCCGAGAAGGTGAGCGAGAAGGCTGGCTCTGGCCGCGTTGAGCTGCGCTTGCCGCAGCCGCGCCTCTTTAGTTGGGAGTTGTCGTTCTTCGTCATTGCACTGCTTGTGCGCAATGACTGAATCACGGGAGCGACAACGCCTCAAAAGGCACAGAATGACAGGGCGCACGGCAAACCTTGAAGTTCGACGCGTCACGGCCTTGTGAGCCGTGACGAAGTGATGCAAAGCGGTGGCTTGGATTCGAATGGCAATAGAGTTGCGAAGCTTTCCTCAAACCTCTTGCGGGCAGCACGGAGCTTTTTCGCAACACTGACCGGCCCGTCGTCACTCAGTCCCTTTGCGACCGCTCGATAGACGGAGGGATGCGTCGCACTCAATTGGGTCGCGTCATACCGGGCGTAGATGCGAGCCATTCCCAAGCTGTTGAGCTTGCCGCGCCACTCGTTCGGGTTTTGAAGGCCGGAGCCACTCTGAACAGTCGGCTTGATGCCTTCGGGCCGTGGCAATGCGTCAACGAGCGTGGAAAACTCGGCGCGGATTTTCGCGTCATCGTAACGGCCCCAGTCTATCACGAGCAGCACCGCCTCTTGGTCGCCGAAGCTTTCAGGCAGCATCGCCCTGGCCTGCACCAAGGGGTCTGAAGACTCCGCTCGCTTCTCGCGCATGGCTTGAACAAACCCGGTAGCGTGAAGTCCGTAGCCCACGAACAAAGCAGGATTGGTGCGGTTTGAGTCAGTCAGGTTACGGCGTGTCTTCTCCGACAAAGACTGCCAAGGCTGGTCGAACCATTTCGCGAAGCCGAAGCACTGCGCACAAACTGAGTGGATAAACGTGTCGGTAAAGGGAGCATTGATGACCGGACGGATTTGCTGAGTGCGGAGACTAAGCGGCGTTTGGTCAGGCGCAGCCTTTCCAAGTGCAATCCAAGCCGCCCAGTCGCGTGCTATGTCACGCACAGTTACAGACTCGCGCAGAAACTCCCATAGCAGGCAGGGGATTAGCTCTTCGTCAGGAACACGCCCTTTTGGGAAATTCCAGTCATTTTCTGTGAGCGAAGGCCGCATCCCGTCAGAACGGTTACTTTGTAAGCACTCGGTAAAACCGCAGCAACATGCCGGGGCTGTCGCCATCGTCCACTTGCACTTGTCCGTTTGTCACGGTGATGCCGTTGGTGAGGCGGATCCACGCGTTCGTGTTCGCGGCGTTTGTGGTGCCCCACACTTCGAGCGAGGGAAGGTCGTCCGTGAGCAGATAGCCGCCGTCGTGGGCGACGAAGCGGAGGCGGAATGAGCCGTCGCCGAGACGCTCGGGCGGCTGCGGGAACCGTTGCGGCACCAGCACGCGCAGGAGGGCGACGCTGCTCGTGGCGCTGCCGCCCGCGTTGGTGACGACCGCGAAGTAGCTGCCGGAGGCCAGCGCGCCCGGAGCCGTCAATGCAAGGCTCGCGGCGGTCTGGCCGGGGAGGCTCTGCGCGGGGCCGGCGGGCGGCGGGTCAATCTGAATGACGGCGTTGCTCGGGTAGCCGGAGCCGGGCGAGACGAGGTTCACCGCCGTCACGCGGCCGTTGCTGACGGTCGCGGTGGCGGTCGCGCCGCTGCCGCTGCCGGCGAGGAATTGCACGGCGGGCGGGGCGAAGTAGTAGCCGCCGCCGGAAAGGACGCTTGCGCCCACGACGAAGCCGTTGCGCACGTCCGGCACGGCGAGCGCGGCGCGGGTGAAGGCGGGCTGCCAGAACCATTGGTAACTCAGGGGCAGCGTGCCGGACGCGCCGACGGTGAGGGTGGCGTTGCTGCCGAAGGGAAGCACGACACCTTGCGGCTGCTGCGTGAAGGCAGCGGGCACGTTGACGGTGAGCGTGGCCGGGCTGCTGGTGACGCTGCCGTAGGCGTTGGTGACGACCACGAAGTAGGTGCCGGCGTCGTTGAGGCTGACGTTGGTGAGCGTGAGCGTGGCGTTGGTCTGGCCGGGGAGGAAACCGCTGGGCGGGTCAATCTGCACGGCGGGTGCGCTGGAATAGCCGGTGCCGGGGTTGACGAGGGTGAGGGCGACGATGGCCCCGTTGCTCACCGTAGCGGTGGCGGTAGCCCCGCTACCGCCTCCGCCGACGAAGCGCACAACGGGCGTTTGCACATAGCCGGTGCCGCCACCGGTCACTTGCGCGTCAAACACGAAGCCGCCAGCCACGAGTGCGGTGCCGGTCGCACCGGAGAGCATTGGAGTGAGGCCGAACCACTGGTAGCTTGAAATGCCAGTGCCGGTGGAAGTGACGTGGAAGTTTGCGGTCGCTCCAACATTCGCGCCCACACCCGCAGGCTGCACGCCGATGGTAGGGCCAAGCCCGACGATTGCCACCGAATGCAAATCTCCCAATGCTACAGCCAGCACGCCATTGGACGCAGCCGGCGGCACTGCTGTCTGGCCTTCGGTGCTCCGACCCCACGCGACGAGAGTTCCATTGGACCGCAGGGCAGCAACATGATTGGCGGTGGGGCCGCCTGCTATGTTGGCAACTTGTGCCAGGCCAATTGGAACATTGGTTTGTCCATCGCCGTTGTATCCCCAAACGAGCACCGTGCCGTCGCTTTTCAGGGCTACTGTGTGATAGCCTCCGGCTGCGATTTTCACGACCCCACTTTGCGCCGCTAGCGGCACAGTTGTTTGTCCGTCGCCTGAGTCGCCCCAAGCCACGACAGTTCCGTTGGTTTTCAGAGCGACTGTATGCCGCCACCCTGCGGCGATAGCCGTTACTCCACTCTGAGCTTCGGCTGGGACATTCGCTTGGCCTAAATCATTAAACCCCCACGCCACCACAGCCCCGTCGCTTCTCAACGCAACGCTGTGATACGCTCCAGCCGCAATCGCCATTACACCGGTTTGTGCCGCCGGAGGCACGGTCGCTTGACCAAAACCGCTGGCTCCCCAAGCCACTACTTCCCCGCTGCTTTTCAGCGCCAATGTATGAACGAAGCCTGCGGCAATCGCTATCCCACCATTGAGTCCGGCAGGCACGGTCGCTTGTCCAAATGAATTCAGCCCCCAAGCCAGCACTGTTCCATTTGTCTTCAACGCGACGGTGTGATTTACGCCTGCGGTAATCGCTACCACACCGCTTTCAGCCTCGGCGGGCACGTTCGTTTGACCATTAAGATTGAAGCCCCACGCGACTACCTTGCCAGCGGCCGCAGCAGCGTGCGTGTCACTCACTTGTGACAGAGTTGCGGCGATTATCAGGAAGGCTCCGACCTGTCTCATTGCCGGCACCATTGGTCAACTTAGCTCCCGGCTCAATCCCTAAGTTGCGGAAGAAGGCTTGTCGAGTGCGTTGCGATGCGCTGGGCGTCATGGCTTCACCTTCAGCCCCGCCGCCTTGGCGAGCTTGCGCTGGTTGGCGTCGAACGTGAGGAATTCCTCCGCCTCCAGATGCAGCGCCGTGGCGACATGGAGCACGTCCAGACTGCGATGCCCGCCCGCCGCCGTGTGCTGCTTGGAGAGCGTCTCCGCGCGGCTATGCACGTCCGCCCACTCCGCCGCCACCAGCAACACCGCGCCAGCCTCGAGATTGGCTTGCAGCTTCGCCAGTGCCGCGTCGGCGTCGGTTTGCGGGTAGCCCCGCGTCTTGTCACGCGCGTGGAGCCAGACTTGGAAGCGGACGCTCTGCCGGAACTCGTAGAGCAGCAGACCGGAAACATGGAGCGGCTCCGTCATGGCCTTGAAGTGCGCGGCGGCGGCCGGGGAGTTGTCCTGCCGCACATACATGGCGCACAGGAAGGAGGTGTCGGGGAAGGCAGTCACCCTTCCTCGCCCTCCAACTCGGCCGCGCGCATCTCGGCGACTTCCTTGGCGGAGAAGACCCGGTCGCCCCAGGTGGCCTTCAACTGCGCCATGATGTCGGGCTTCACGAGCTTGCGCGTCGGGGCCGGCGCGACGGGCACGAGGCGGGCGAACAGTTTCCCGGCCTTGGTGATGCCCACCTCCTCGCCGTTCTCAATCCACGCGGCGACGCGGGGAAACTGGTTGCGCAAATCCCTGACGGTGGCGGTCTTCATCGTGCTACCAGCGTGTCTCACACGGTTGAGAATGTCAACGAGGCCGGCGGCGTGAGCGGGCCAGGCAGGCCACGGCGAGCGGGAACCTCAGCCTTCGTCATTGGCCGGGCCTTCGTAGAGGATGCGCCCGGTGCGCTTGCAGACCACCACAATCTCCGAGGACCGGAGCATCGGCTCACCGCGCGAGTTCTTGAACACGACCCACGCAGCCTCGGTGGGGAGGTCGTAGGCCGTCATGCCCGCGTGCTTGCCATCCACGACCTTCGCGCCGCCGAACATCTGCCGCACAACATGGCGGATGGCCCGTCGGCGGGCTTCGGCGGCGGAGACGGAGCGCGCGGCTTTCTTGGGGCGGCGTGGCACGGTGCAGACGTTCAGCCGTGGCGCGGGGGAGAGATTTTCAATTCGAGGCCCTCGCGCGCGGCGAAGATGGTCAGTTCAGCTCCGTGGCGGGCGGCGCGACGGCGGCAGGATTCCACGCGTTGCTCCACCAGCTCGTCGGTGCTCTCGGGATCGTGGTGGAACAGCGCGAGCGAGCGCACGCCGGCCTGCACCGCGAAGTCCGTCACGGTGGAGCAGCTCGAGTGGCCCCAGCCTTTTTTTCGGAGGTAGTCCGCGTCGTCATACTGCGCGTCGCAGATGAGCAGGTCGGCCTTTGCGCAGTGCTCCAGCAAGGCTGGCGGGATGACGCGCAGCTGCCCTGCGTGGTCGGGGTCGGGAAAAGTGTCCTCCGCCGTGGGGACGATTTCGTTGTCGGTGAGGTAGGCGATTTTGCGCCCCGCGCCCTCGAAGATGAAGCCGAAGCAGCCGCCGGGGTGGTTCAGCGGGACGCCGCGCACGCGCACGCCGCCGATGTCGCTGCCCTCCGCCGCCAGCGTGTGCGACACCACTTCCGCGCCGAGGTCGCCAAACGACACCGGGAAGTAGGCGGAGGACATCTGGCCGGAGAGGAGCTGGTGGCGGCTGCGGTCGCCGCCAGCCGGCTCGTAGAGATTGAGGCGCAAATCCCGCCGGTGGCTCGGGTCGAAGAACGGGAAGCCCTGGATGTGGTCCCAGTGCGTGTGCGTGATGAGCAGATGCAGTTCGGTCGGCACCGGGTCGCGCGCGAGCAGATCCTTGCCCAGCCCACGGATGCCCGACCCGGCGTCGCAGATGAACAGCGTGTCGCCAAAGCGGATTTCCACACACGAGGTGTTCCCGCCGTAGATGCGCGTGCCCGCGCCCGGCGTGGGAATCGAGCCGCGCGTCCCCCAGAACTTGACGAACGCGGCCATGCTCAGGGTTCGTGGTAGATGAAGACGCAGTCCGTCACCTGGATGATGTCGGCCTCGCGGAGCACGGCGGAATGGATGCGCAGCCCGTTGAGATAAATCCCGTTGCGGCTGTCGTTGTCGCGGAGGATGTAGTCCACGCCGCTGCGCTCAAGGAGCGCGTGCTGGCGGGAGGCTTTGACGGAGTTGATCTGGATGTCGGCGGACTCGGATCGGCCGAGGACGAGTCGGTCGGTGCTGAGGAAGTAAGTGGCGGGGGCGCCGGCACCCTCGGTCTGTTCCAGCCAGTGCTGCCGCACGAGGCGCTGCTTCTGCTTGGGAGCGGCATCAAACGTGACGACCGTGACCGTCGCGTCCAACGGGTCATAAGCACCGGGAGGCATTGGCCAAAAGTGAAAACGCGCCGGCGTCCTGAGTAAAGATTTTTCAAGGACTGGTGCCGGTGGCGGAAGTCGAAGCCACACATCGTTGACCTGTTCGTGAAGTTCCTTGGCGCGCGCGCAGAGCGACCGCTGGCGACGGTTCAGCCGGTTCACGTCGAGCAGTTCAAGGCGCACCTGGCCGGGCGCGTGGGCGCTTCGATGGTCAACAAGTCGATGAGGGTCTTGAAGGGCGCGTTTGGCAGCGCCGTCGCCAAGCGGCAACTGGAATTCAGCCCGGCGGAACACGTCGAGTTCAACGAGGCGGCCACATCCCAGCGCCGGGCCTTCACGCTCGCGGAAATCAAGTCGCTGCTCACCGTGGCGGAAGGCGACTGGCGCACGATGGTCCTGCTGGGTCTCTACTCCGGCCAGCGGTTGCAGGACTGCGCGCGGCTGGGGCCTCTTCGGCATGGCGTTTGCAGGTCAGTTCAGCCACGGGCAAGCGCGATTGTCGGTGGTGGGCAGACGGCACGCATTCAGGGACTTCGCTGCAAATTCCAAGTTGCTAACGCAGGTCGTAGTTTCCCCGTGGGCTGGTGTGGTTTTGGGTCAATGCTTTGGCCAACTGTCTCGCTCGTCATCAGACTTCATCACCCGATACAGACCAATGCCGCAGGCACCAAGAAACACGAGTGCAAATGCGCCACCAAGGACGTTCTCTGGCCCGAGCAAGTAGAAAGCTCCTGGCACAGCAACCAAGAGGCACAAAGCGACCACCCGGTCTCTAATTTCCTGTGCCGCCAACTTCGCGCGGTGGTTTGCGTGGGCTGCGCCCATCAAGTCCAACTCCATTCTTAACTTGCGGCCGTCCTCCTCCTGAGCTGCCTTCTCCGCAGGCGTCTTGGGTTGTGATTTAGCGATCATCTGTTCTAGCTCACGTCGCTTGAGCGCAATCATGCGCTTTCCGATTAGCCTCATCAGCCACCTCCTTGCCTTTGCGTTGACGCTCTTCCCAAATCTTCTCCTGTGCCATTAACCGCATATGAATGGCTCCCGCGCGTCCGGCCTCCTCAAGTTCCTCAGGGGTTGGTTTGGAAGGCTCTGGCTGCATAGAAAGCTTGTTCAAACTGTTCACGGGAACAGCTCTTGTCCGAAGGACTGGTGGGGACGCTGGCTGTGGAGGAATGGAGAATCAAGGTGATTGTTTTCACAATGAAACCGCACTTGTTCAGTGAACTTGGCTCACAAACGCATGGTGAGGGCGTCTTCCGCCCTTCATTTCATGGCCTTACCTTCAATCCCGCCACCTTGGCGAGCCTGCGCTGGTTGGCGTCGAACGTGAGCAGTTCCTCCGCCTCCAGATGCAGCGCCGTGGCGACGTGCAGCACGTCGAGGCTCCGGTGCCCGCCCGCCGCCGTGTGCCGCCGGGAGAGCGTCTCCGCGCGGCTGTGAACGTCGGGCCATTCCACCGCCGCCAGCACCACCGCGCCGGCATCGAGGTTGGCTTGCAGCTTCGCCAGCGCGTCGTCCGCCGTGGCCTGCGCGTAGCCCCGCGTTCTGTCCCGCGCGTGCAGCCAGACCTGGAAGCGCACGCTCTGGCGGAACTCGTAGAGCAGCAGGGTGGAGACGTGCAGGGCCTCCGGCATGGCCTTGAAGTGGGCGGCGGCGGCCGGAGAGTTGTCCTGCCGCACATACATGGCGCACAGGAAGGAAGTGTCGGGGAAGGCAATCACCCTTCCTCGCCCTCCAGCTCGGCCGCGCGCATCTCCGCGACCTCCTTGGCCGAAAACACGCGGTCGCCCCAGGTGGCCTTCAACTGCGCCATGATGTCGGGTTTCACGAGCTTGCGGGCCGGCGGCGCGGCGACGGGAACGAGGCGGGCGAAGGGTTTGCCGGCCTTGGTGATGCCGACCTCCTCGCCGTTCTCGATCCACGCGGCGACGCGGGGGAACTGGTTCCGCAAATCCCGGACAGTGGCGGTTTTCATGGTGCTACCAGCGTGTCTCACATGGTTGAGGATGTCAACGATGCTGCCGGTGTCCGGGCCGGGTGGCCGGCGCATCACAGCAGCACTTCCGGGCTGACGTGGAAGTGCGCGGCCAGCGTGCGGATGTGGCCCACCGTCAGGTTGCGCTCGCCGTGTCTGGTGCGGTTGTGCCTTCGGGCGCTCATGCGAGGGCAGGCTCCAGCTCGGCCATCGGCTCCACTTCCCGCTCGATCCGCCCGGCCTTCTGGTAGCGGGCCAGCCGCAGTTCGTAGTCAGCTTGCAGGCCGGCCCACAGCTCCGCCGTGGTGCCAAAGTAGCGGGCCAGCCGGAGCGCCGTGTCCGCCGTGATGGCGCGCTTCTCCAGCACGATCTCGTTGATGCGGCGGGGCGGAACGTGGAGTGCCCGCGCCAGCGCGTTCTGCGAGAGGCCGCGCGGGAGCATGAACTCCTCGTGGAGGATTTCTCCGGGGTGAATCGGGGGCAGGGTCTTCATTTTCATGCGTTGGCTCAGTGATAGTCCACAATTTCCACGTCGTAGGCGTCGCCGTCGCGCCAGCGGAAGCACAGCCGCCACTGGTCGTTCACGCGGATGCTGTGCTGCCCCGCGCGCTCGCCCTGCAAGGCTTCCAGATGATTGCCGTAGGGCACCCGGAGGTCGTTCAGGTTCCGCGCCTGGTTCAAGAGCAGCAGCTTCCGCCGCCCCGTGCGGTGGATTTGCGGCGGCAGCCGGCGCGCGGCCTCATCCCGGAACAACCGCTCCGTCTCCGCACAGGCGAAGCTCTGTATCATTCTGGCCGGAACATGACGCCAAGCGTCATGGATGTCAACGATGCCGCCGAAGCGATGGGGGAGGATGCGCGGAGCAGAAGGAAAGTGGCTGGACTGCTACCGGGATTTCCACCCGGTTCCGCTGCGCCGGCCTGCTCCGTTGTCGGTGTCAGGCTGGTGGGAGCTACTTCTCCCGCTTGGGTGCCCTTTCGGACAGTGCCCGCAGTGACAGTTGAGGGTCCAGCGGGGACAACCGTAGGCCCACCCGCCACCTGGGGCAAGCCTGAGAAGGAGGCGGAGAAGGTGCTGCGGGCGGGCTCTGCACGGGACTTGCACCCGTGTCCGCCGTCATCTCAGAGGCTTTTCCCTCGTCCCGGACGGTGACAGTTCCAGGCGCGGCTTCCGCAGCGGGGGCACCTTGGATCGGTGGCGCATGACTGGCAAGCCCGCGCGGCGGGGTCTTGGCGGACGTAGTGGCGCTCCTACTCCGCCAGCACCAGTTCGTGACGGGGCGAAGCAACAGCGGCTTTCCGCCGCCAGCGCGTCCGCCGAGAATGGTTGGTGAAGACCTTGGGCACCTTCACCACCGGCACGATAAGAATGACCTTCCACGGCCACGGCTTCACGGGCGCACCCTCCGGCCGGCGTCCCGGCGTTCCACGGCCTTGCGCACCGCCTGCACCGCGCGGAGTTGCCAGCCGATGACGCGGCGCGCGGCGGCGGCTTTCCGCGCCCCGAGCTTCCCGCTCAATTCGGCGGCCTGCACTGCGCGCCACTTCTCCACCAGTTCAAGCTCCTCCCGCCGGAAGTCCCTCGCTGGCACCGGGGGCACACGATGTTTGGCGCACGCGTTCATTCCGCCTCCTCGATTGAGGCAGCGTTCCTTGCCGCCAGCGCGGCAAGGATTCGGCTGACGTTGAACTCAGCGAGCGGAACCCCCTCGGCCCGTGTGTATCGGGCCGTTTCGTTGAGCCTGGCGGACAGCCACACGGGAAACGCCAGTGCCGTTTCGAGGGCGACTTGCGCGACACAGGAGAGGTCCACGTCGGGAATATGGGACCAGTGCCGCCGCCGCAAGTCCTCCAGCGTCGCGCGCCCTGCGGCGGGCATCCAGAAGTTAAGCTGGAGCGTAGGGCGTGTGTCCACCTGGGGCGTGGCTTCTGCGAGCAGCCGGTGGAGGGTTGCCTGCGGGTCACTTCCCTCGGCCGCCGCCAAGGCCAAGAGTCGGTCGTAATCCTCGGGGCTGAGACAGGGCGGGGCTTCAGACTTGTTCGCGCGCCGCCGTTTCGATTCGTCGGGCTGCTGTTTGTGTGTGGTGCTCATCGTGTGTGCGGCCCCGGCCGGCGGGCCGGCGTCTTGCACGGGCCGCACCAGGCCCACGCCAGCGCCGCCGCCGGGGAATTCTGTGGTGGTTCGTGCGTTTCAGGTCGGTGCAAGCCGGCCAAGCCGCAGCACGCGCGCGGGAAATGGTGAAGGCTGGAAAGGGAGAAAAAGCGCAGGCGCTGTTATGCGGCAGCGTTATGCCGTCGGTGCTGGCAGCGTTCGGAAGTGCAAAAAACTCCCGTGTTTCCGAATGAAACAGGGAATTGGTGCCGGTGGCGGGACTCGAAGCCTTTGATTCGCTTTCGTGATTTTGCGTGATGATGCACGAAAGCACTGTGAACATTGGCGATTTTGCGTATCCTCATTTTTCCACCTCACGCACCGTGACGCACCATTTGCGCCTTCGCGTGACCCCAAATGACCCCAAACTTTCGCATGAGTGAAGGGGGCGGGGGGGGGAGGAAGTTCGCGACGGGGGGAGGGTTTCAAGCGATGCGTCGGGCGGGGAAAATTTTCTGGCAAAGGGGAGTCGCGTCGCGCTCGACGGCGGCGACTCGTGGCGCGAGGATGCGGGCATGAGGTTCACGATTGAACGGCTGGCGCTGGTGAAGATGATCGAGCAGTTGAAGGGCGAGCGGTTGCGGGATGAGCAGGGCAAGATGAAGCGCGACGAGGGCGAGCTGCGGCTGATCGCCTGCGGCGCGATGGTGTTCGTCGAGGCCAACGGGGTGACGGCCGGCGGTGAGGCGCTGGTGATGGAGGAGGGTTCCTGCTTTCTGCCGCGCGTGCGCTTTCTGGCGGCGCTCAAGAGCTTCGCGCCGAAGCGCAACCTGCACTGCGGCGCAGATGGCGACTGGCTCCGCGTGGAACGGTTTGAAGTTCGGATGCGCGGCTACTCGCCGCACGCGGTCGCGCCCGAGGGTTTCACGCCGTTCCCGGTGACGCCGAACGGGCTGCCCATGCGCGGAGAGCCGGCCCCCGGTCGCGGCCACCCAGGCGGCGCAAGGTGATTCCGAGTCCAAACCAAGGCCGGCGGTCATGCCTGCACCAGCGCCCGAAGCCGTTGCAGTGCGGCTTCCGCCTCCCGACCCTGCGTGCCGATGCAGTCAAGCAACTCCGCCGGGCTGCGCTGGTCCTCGTCCGACTTGCGGTTCGGGTTCACCGCTTTGAGGTCGTAGGCGGCGTTCTCGATGGCTTCGGCTTTGGCGTCGGTTTCGCGGGCTTCGCGGCAAGCGGCCTTCCACTGCTCTTCCAAGCCTGACAGCGCGGCCTCGTCCCGTTGCCTGTCCTTGCGGCGCTCCTTGATTTGTGCTTCGAGGGCCTTGGCCTGCGCGGTCAATTCCACCACGCGCTCGCGCAGCGGCCGGGCTTCCTCCATCGCCCGTGCCAGCCGCGCGGTGAAGTCCACCGTCCAGCTTTGCGGGCTGTCCGCGCGCCGGGGCAGCAGCCGGAAAAACTCGTCGAAGTGGCGGAGCGTGAGCGGGGACTTCTTGCCGACCTTCACGTCGGACAGGTCGAAATACCAGATGCGCTCCGTGGGGCTGCCCTTGGCGAAGAAGACGAGGTTGGTCTTCACGCCCGCGCCGGCGGAGGAAAAAACGCCGCCCGGCAGGCTCACGATGCAATACACGTCGCACTCTTCGAGCAGCTTGCGCTTCGTCTTCACGAACGCCTCGCCGTCCACGCGGAAGAGCACGCCCTCGTCGAGCACGACGCCGCAACGGCTCCCCTGCTTCATGCTCTTGAGCACGTCCTGCAAGAAAAGCACCTGCGTCGCGCCGGTCTTGTAGTCGAACCGGGTCTGCGCCTCCTTGCCCTCCTTGCCGCCGAAGGGCGGGTTCATCAGCACTACGTCGAAAAAGGGCGGCGCTTCCTGAAAGAGTCCATCGTAGGAAGCGACGCCGGAGAGCGCGTTGCCGTGCCAGATGTGCGGCTCGTCAATGCCGTGCAAGACGAGGTTCGCCAGCGCGATGGGATAAACCGCGTTGTCCTTCTCGCGTCCGTAAAAGGTCCGCCGCTTCAACCGCGCCAACTGCGGCCCCGTCGCCGCGTCGCCCAGCTTGGCCCTCATGTATTCGTAGGCTTGCGCGAGGAAGCCGCCCGTGCCGCAGCCGGGGTCATACACGGTTTCGTCACGCTCCGGTCGCGGGTCCACCACGCGCACCATCGCGCGGATGACCTCGCGCGGCGTGAAGAACTGCCCGCCGTCGTTGCCCTTCTCGCCCATCTTGAGCAGCAGTCCCTCATACACCTGCGAGAGCGTGAAGACGTGCGTGTCGTCCACCGTGGCGGCGCTCACCTCGTGGACCTTGTCCAGCACGTCGAGGAAGTTCTTCTCCGAATCAATCCGGCTGCGCTCCACGCCGGACATGATTTCGCTGATGACCTTCTGCCGCGCGGTTGCGCCGGGCTGCCGCTCCAGGCCCTTGAGCTTCGGCAGCAAGTCCTCGTGGACGAACCGCCAGACGCTCGCACTCTTGTCTTGGCGCAAGGGCGACTCCGGCGCGGCCCAATCGCGCCAGCGATAGGGCTTGGGCACGGACGCCTTGAACCGCAGGCCCAGCGCGTCCGCCTCCTCCGCCTCGCGCGCCTCCTGCTCGTCGAGGATGCGCAGGAAAAGAATCCAGGTCAGCTCGGGGACGTATTGCAGCGCGCCCGCGCAGTTCGAGCGCCGCATGATGTCGCAGACGGACTTGACCGCCGCGTTGAGCGACTGCGGCGAGGCGTGGCGTTTGGTGCCGTTCTCCTGTTTCATGCGAGGATGTAGCGCCCGGACTTCTTCGTTCCCACCCGTTTGACCAGGCCCGCCGTCACCAAGGGCCGCAGCAAATCCAGCGCACCCTGCTTGGACACGTCCAGCGCGTCCCAGAGTTCGCGCGGGGCCATGCTCTTGTGGTCGCGGAGCAACTGCAACAACTGCTCCTGTTTCGGGCGCAGCACGAGCTTCTTCTGCCCTGGTTGCGCCGACAACTTCTGCACGCGTGTCCAGACCCGCTCCAACGTCAGCAGCAATCCCTCCGCCGCGTATTCCAGCCAGCCGGTCAGGTCCTCGCCCACGCGGCGCACCGCGTCCAGCGCCTCGTAGTAACGCGGACGGTTCTCCCAGTAAAACTCGTCCACCGAGAAGATGTGGTGCGTGTCAAACCCGCGCCGATACAGCTCCCACAGCGCCAGCGCGCGGCCCGTGCGCCCGTTGCCGTCCGCAAACGGGTGGATCGCCTCGAAGCGGTAATGCACGATGGCGGAACTCAACACCGGCGACAGCTTCGCCGCCTCCTGGTTCCACCACGCCAGCAGTTCAAACATCAGGCCGGAGACATCCTCCGGCGGCGGCGGCACGTAACGGCCCACGCGCACCGCGATGGTGCGGTAACGCCCCGCCGTCCCCTGGTCCATCACGTCGCCCGCGATGATTTTGTGCAGGGTGAGGATTTCCTCGTGCGTGAGGGTCTTCTTCTGCGCGTTCTTCTCCACGTAACGCAGCCCGGCGAAGTAGTTGAGCACCTCGCGGCTGGCCCGCGCGGCGATGGCGGGCACTTCCCGGCCCTCCTCCACTGCCCGCACCTGCTCCAGGGTCAGCGGATTGCCCTCGATGGCCGTCGAGGAATGGGTGTTGCGCGTGCGCGTGTCCTTCTGCAACGCCGGAATCCACCGCACCTGCACCGTGGCGGCCAGGATGCGCTCGCGCAGCGCGGCAATCTGCTCCACACGCGCCAGCAGCGCGGGGGTGATGGTGAATTGCGGCTGGTAGCCCACGCGCCGAAAGTGCCGTTTAAGTCAAGTGTAAGTCAAGTTATTGGTCAAGCGGGGCCGTGCTGGATTCAGGACCGGAATGATACCTTTCCGGCCCAAAGTATCATTCAGCGCCGGGAATGATACTTGGGTATCACTGGCCGTTGAACGCCGTGCGGAGGAGGGCGGCGGGGAGGCGCTCCAACTCCGTGAGGCGGGCTTGCAGGGACGCGCGCAGCGACGTGGCGGCGGACAACTCCGCCGTCAGCCGCGCGGCCACGGCGCGTTGTTCGGATAGCGGGGGAACGGGGATTTCCGTCGGACCGAGCAGAGCGAGGCTAAGGTTAGGTTGGGCCATCTGCGGAGCGAGTGCTTGCAGCTTCGGTTTCAGGTGTTTGAGCACGAAGAAGAGGAACTGTGTTTCCGCGACCCCATCTCGTCCGCTGACACCGACAAGACTGTCGGGCATACACGAATCGAAGGTCAGGATGCCAACGCTACCGATGTTCGCAGCTATTGAGATGACAAGCGTGCCGGCAGGAAACAGCTTGCTGACGGCCAATCCTCGGTCATTGAGCGTTTGCGTGTGCTCACGAATGAATCCGTCCTCTGACTCGACGCCGCCTGTCTGGATGAAGGGGTAAGTCCCGCCGTAATAAATCGGGTTGTTCCGAGGGCGCGGCGAGAAGCGGCCTCGTTGCAGGGTTGCCGCTTCCTCAAGTGGCTTGCGGGGCCAGCGGAGGGCGGTGGGGGTGGTGAAGTGGGCGCGGAGGAGGGCGGCGGGGAGGGCGGCGACGGCGGCGAGTTGCGCCTGCACGGCGGCCCGCGCCCGCGCCACCTCCGCCATCTGCTCCCGCAACCGCCCCGCAATCCGCCGCTGCTCCGAGAGCGGGGCGAGCGGAACGCGGAAGTTCTCAATCATCGCCTTCGTGAGCGCCTGCCGGGTTCCGCCCGCCTGCGCCTGCATGATGAACTTCTGGAACTCGGCGCTGGCGAAATAGAACGCGAGGAACTCCGAAGCAAGCGAACCGTCGCTGCGGATGATGCAAACGTGCTGGTTGACGTTCGCGGGGCAGAACTCCGGCGGCGCGACGCACACGCGACCGATTGACGCGCCGGTGATGTTCAAGAGCACGTCGCCCGCTTCAACTCGCGAGGCCGTCATCTCTCCGTTCTGCTCTGGCGAGATAAACGCCAGCCCGTCCAGCTCGAAACGGTTCATGTGGACGTTCTGGCTGCGAATGAGCGGAACGCCTGTTTGCTGATAGACGGCGTGACCACCCAGCGGAGTGAAGCCGCTTCCGACTTTGGCAACGTGGTCGCCCAGCCGAACCCACTGCCAGCCGTTTCCCACCGCCGGACCAGCCAGCGCCTCCTCACGACGGCGGCTACGGGGGCGGGGAGTCCGAATGTCGGGACGGTTCATCGCGGCTTGGGTTGTTGCCGACGAAGTTCGTCGCGCCGGAGGAATTCGGCCACGAGCCGGGGCGTGGCGCGGAAACTGGTGGTCCCCAGCCGTTGCACGGCGGCGCGGAAGTCCAGCAGGCCGCGCGCGGCGGCCAGTTCCAGCACACCGAGCGTGCCGATGACCGTCAGGCCGGCGGCGCGGGCGGCGGCGCGGCCATCGAGTTCATCCATGAGCAGCAGGTCGGCGCGCAGTTCGCGGGCGAGCAGGATGGCCTCGGTTTCGCCGGGATGCAGCTCCGGGGCGGTGGCGAGCGGGGCGGGCGTGACGACGTGGAGGCGCGTCCATTCCGGCGGGGTGGCAGCCCACGCCCGGACGGTTTCCGCCGCCGCCGGGGCGGAGAGTTCCGCGCGCACGGCAGCGGGCACATGAAGGCTTCCGAAGAGTGCTGGCAGGACGCGGGCCTCGCCGATGAGAAGCAGGTAATTGAGCGGCGAGGTGTTGGTGACAACCGTCATGGGCGCGCGTGGAGGCGGTCCAGCGCGGCGAGTTCGGCGTCCACTTCCTCCGCCGGCCAGTCCCGGTGCAGATGGTGGCGGGTGAGCAGCGCCTCGAAGGCGAGGCGGCCGGTGATGCCGAGGTCGCGCATGGCCTCGACCTGGCTCAACAAACCGTCGCGGTAGAGCGAGCAGATGACCTTTTCCAAGCCGAGGCGCGGCAGGTCGTGGCCCTGCTGGCGGAGCTTGGCCGCCGCATCGTCGGGCAACTGGATGGCGACTTCGACTGGCATGGAGCGAACCTACACACGGCTCACGCGGCGAACAAGGTTTCCTTGGTCTGGCGGAGCAGTTCTGCCGGGTTGCCGCCCTGCTTGAGCGCGGCGAGGCCGTTGGCTTCCCGCACCTCGCCGGTCTGGAACAACTGGTCGGAGTCCAGCGCCTCGGTGCCCGCGCGCTCGAACTGCCGGGCGATGGCGCGGATGACTTTGGCGGCGGGTTGCGGGAGCTTCACGAGCCAGGCGGGGCCGGTGCCGTCCAGTGCGGCGGCGCGCTCGGCGCGGGTGCGGGGCTTCACTCCGTAGGCGACGGCGGCGAGCACGTCGAAGAGGTCGTAGGCATCCATGTGCGCGGCGTTGCGGAGCTGCTCCGGCACGAGGCCCTGCGCGGCGAGCTGGCCGAGGAGTTCGCGGCGGCGCTCCGGGTCCAGCCAGCGGGCGCGGAAGTCAGCAAGGCTGGGCACGGTGGCGAGGAGTTCCTCGACGAGCCGGGCCTGATACTCCTGCGGCGTGGCGCGCACGGTCTGGCCGTGGCGGTTCATCACGAAGAAGTCGCCCGCGTGCGCGAGGGCGATGGTGCTGCCCGTGACCTTCACCGGCGGCTTGGGCGGGCCAACCGGACCTTCGCCCCCGCCGCCACTCGACGGCGGGGCGGTGACGAAGTCCGCGCCGAAGAGGGCGGTCGCGCCGGTGTAGTCGAAGATGCGGAACATGAGCTTGCCGGTGGCCTCGTCCACGCGCGTCCCGCGCCCGACGACCTGGTGAAAGAGGATGGGCGAGCGGAGGTAGCGGAAGAAGACGATGTTCCGCGCGCAGGGGACGTTCACGCCGGTCGTGAGCAGGTCCATCGTGGTCGCGACGAAGTAAGCGCGCTGGCGGTCACGGAAGTCGGGGATGAGGGACTGGCCCTGCACGGAGGCCATGCACTTGAAGGCGTAGTTCGGGAGGCGGCGCTGGCCCTGCCCCTTGCACCATGCGGCGTAGAGGTTGTTCAACTGGTTCGCCACGAGGTCGGCGTGGTGGTCGCTGGCGCAGAAGACGATGGTTTTCTGGTGCGGGTCGCCCGCGCCGTGGTGGAGCAGGCGCTTGAACAGGTGGGCACACATCTCCGGCGTCCGCTCCGCGAGGATCAGATTGCGGTCGAGGCCCGCGCCCTCGGTGCGCTCGGCGAGCGTGTCCGGCGCGACGGGCTGGCCGGTGAGGGCGTTGGTAAGCGGCTTGCCGGCGAGGTCGCGCTTGAGCACGCCGCGCACGCGCTCGGGCTGGGCGTGGTCGTCGAGGAAGATGTCGAATTGGTGGATGAGGCACGGGGCGAGGTAGCCATCGCGCACGCCTTGGAGGTAGGGGTATTCGTAGGCGGGCGGGCCGAAGTATTCGAGGTTGTCGGCGAGGCGGCGGCGGTCGTGTTCGATTTCCTTGCGGGTCTGCTCGTCGTCGGAGTCGGGCAGCTTGATTTGGCGCGGCGTGGCGGTGAGGCCGACGTGGATGCCGTCGGCGTTGGCGCGGAGGATGTCGAACCAGTCGCCCCACGCGCTGCGGTGGCACTCGTCAATGACGATGAGGTCGAAGAAGCCGGGCGGGTAGTGGCGCTGGAAGAAGTTCTCGACGGCGTTCTTCGGGCTTTGGCCGCGCTCGAACTTGTGGTCGAGGGTCTGGTAGGTGGCGATGAGGACGCGGGCGTTCTTCTGCGGATTGTGCGTGTCCACCTCGGCGGCATTGGTGCCGAACGCGGCCTGGAAGTCGCCGAGGCCGTTGTCGCGGAGTTCCGTGCGGTCGCAGACGAAGAGGGCCTTGGCGAATGCGCCGGCATCGAAGAGGCGCTTGAGCAGGGCGGCGGCGATGCGGGTCTTGCCCGCGCCGGTGGCGAGCGAGAGCAGCACGCGGGCGGGTTTGTTTTCCGAGCGGGCGCGGATGATTTTTTCGAGCGCGGCCCGGATGGCGGCATCTTGGTAGTAGCGCAGATGGTCGCGGCCTTGGGAATAGCCGGTGGAGAGCCATTGCAGGTCCGGCGACGTTGCGGGCAGTTTTCGCTCGCCGAGGTAGCGGGCGAGGAGTTCTTTGGGGCGGGGGAATTCGGCCAGAGGCTTCGGCTCACTGGTCTGGCCCGTGGCCTCCTCATACTCGACGAAGAGATGGCCGTTGGAGCTGAACACGAACGGGACGTGATGCAGCTCGCCGACGCGGTAGTCCTTGCCTTGCTGAAGCCCCTTGGTGGGCAGTTCGTTCTCCGCCTTGGCCTCGATGATGGCGAGCGGGAGCGGTTCACCGTCAGGAGCGAGCGGGCGGCGCAGCACGTAGTCGGTGCGGCCCACAGGCCGGCGGTGGCCCTGGCCGTCCACGAGGTCAATCTGCCGGGCCGTCTCCTCGATGCGGATGTCGGCGCGCACCCAGCCGCGCGCGAAGAGCGCGGGGTCAATGAGGTCAAACCGGGTCTTAGCTTCGTTGCGGGACATCCGGGGATCAGGGCGGGTGGGTGGTCATCAGCTAGCGGTGAGCGTAACCATGAATGAGAGCGGGCGGCAAGCGGCGGGAGCGCGCATGGGAATTCTATCGGAACACCAAAAAAGGGAGGGCACGAAGGCGGGAGACGAGGTTGGCCGGGATTTTGTAGCAACGCTCCCGGCGGGGTGCTCGCAGGCGGAACGCATCGGGGCAAGCCGTCCGCCATCGTGCCCGACGCGCGCACGCTGCGAGGAATAGCCTGGTGAACGGGAAAAGCGAGGGGCACGCAGCAGGCTGGTCCGGTCAAGCGAGCGCATCTGGGAATGGGTTTGGAGCCGGAAAATATCCGCGCCAAAAGGGGCAGGGTCTTCATGCCGGCGGTTGCGGCGAGGGGAAGCCAGCGAAGCGGTAACGGGACGCCTTGCGTCCGCCGGGAGCGCCCTTCTGGACCAGCGTGAGGATGCCGTCGGCCACGAATCCGTTGAGCGCCGCCAGGCCAAGGTGAGGGTTGAGAGTGCCCATGACACGGGCCGCATCGCGCGCACCGAGGAAGAACGGGCAATCGCCCGACAAGCGTTGCAGATGGAAGCAGACGGCGACGAGGTGCTGAAGCCTCGGGCTGCCGGGGTAGCGGGCGGCTTCCTTCGGCGCGGGGTCGGCGTCGGCGCGGCGGATGGCTTCCGCAAGGGGATTCGAGCCAAGCGGGGCGCGGACCTTCGCGAACGCGTCCAAGAAAAGCAGGCGACTTTCTTCCCGGTCGGTCCCGGCGGGCAATGTTGGCTGCGCCTGCGTCCACCAGAGCGCGAACGCGCCGTCGAGGTCCGGGCGTGACAGCGTGCGCGAGGTCGTCACCTCGAAGGCTTTGAGCGCGCGGGCGAAGATGAACGCAGGATCGGAGTCAGGTGACGAAGACCATGCTTGGCGGGCCAGTTGAACCGCCGCTGCCAGCGTGTTCACGCACGCTGCCAGCGGCGGAAGCTCCTGCGTCGCCTGCGTGTCGTCAGCCCCGCTGTCCCGTGAGTCTCTCTGATTCTTCGTCTCTCTGTGAGGTTGCGCTTTCATGGTAGGAGTGAGGGAAGCCGGTCACTGGCCTCGGGCATGGATGGTGAAATGCCGCAGGAGATGCTCGTCCACGGCGGCCCTGGGAAAGCGGATGAGCTTGCCGCTCAGGCGCACGAAGGGCAGCGCGCGGCGGGCGATGAGGTTGTCCACCGTGCGAGGCGAGACGTTGAGGCGCTGCGCGAGCTGGCGCTTGGTGAGGTAGGCGTCCGGCTCCGGGTCAAGGCCCGTGCCGGGGGTGGGCGGTTTGGTTTCGTTCGCGTTCATCGGTCATCGCGCGGGCCGCTGTTCATGGGTGCGGCGTAGTGCGCGATGGGAATAGAGCGCGGAACGGACTGCCAAACAGCGGGCGGGAAAATCTATTTTTGTCTGACCTTGGGGACGTATTGCTTGCCGCGCGCCCGGTGCTTGGGCGGGGCCAGGAGCGCCGCGATGTCAAAGCACGGGTATGCCTTAGCGATGAGCGAATTCAGGTAACGACGGCGACGGTAGAAATGCGTGTTCTTCTCCGAGGCCGAAGACGCCTGGAGAAATTCCCTCCATTCCACCCCGCTCCCCAGCAATTCACGCTCGTTGAACAAGCGGCGCTTGAGAAGCCTGCCGTAATACTCGTTGCCCTGCTTCAGTTCTGCGGCCAGCCACTTCCCCATCGCGTCAGCGGTGCCTTTGGTGAGAATCGTCCTTGGCACGGCGAAGACGCGGTAGTTACACGCGAGGTCGTCGAAGGTGAGCACCTTCGCCAAGTCACGAGTGACATTGAAGTCGGAGAGGTTCCAACCACGGAAGAAACCCGTCTCGTGAGGTTGCGGTGAGTCGTCGCGGTTCCTGGTGATGGGATTGTCAGGGCGGGAATCGTAGCGGCTCCGCCACAGGAACATAAACGCGTGGCGGAAGCCAGCGGGTGTCTCCGGCCAAGGAGTGTCGCAGTCAAACAGCGGAGCTTCCGGTTTCCAGCCGCGCCATTCGTTGCGGAAGATGACGCGGTCGCAGCGCTTCCGCTTGTTGCTGGTGAGGAGATGAATCTCGGGTCCACGCACAGTCGGCCAACCGAGATGGCTTCCCTCGCTCCGCCAAAGCCATGCGCCCTCGGGCTTGTCAAGCTGCGTTGGCACGAGCGGGCATACTTGCTTGCGAAGGAGCTTGCCGTTCCGCGCATACGTGAGTCGGCAGATGTTCAGGAGCGGTTCCGGCACAAGCCACATGAACGCGACGTGGGCGAAGGGGTGAACTGGCTTGACCTTGCGGAGAAGCGCGCAGGACTTCTCCCAAGCGGAGCCGTGATACCCTTTGCCCTGCTGGTGAACTGAACGCTCTATTTCATCAAGCCGGCGGAGCTGCGCCACTCGCTTGCGGAAGGCTACGTTGCGTCGGAGCAGTTCCCAAATCTTCGCGGGGATTTGCTCGTCCACCGGCACATCGCAGCACGGGTTGAAGGGGTGCTCGGTCGCTTCGGCCATGCTCACCCCTCGTCGTTGGCCGGGCCGTCGTAGAGGATGCGGCCGGTGCGCTGGCAGACGGCGATGATTTCGGCGGAGCGAAGCGCCGGGACACCGCGCGCGGCCTTGAACACAATCCACACGCCTTCGCGGGGCAAGCCATAGACGGTGAGGCCGGCGCGCTTGCCGTCCACCACCTTCGCCCCGGCCAGCATCCGTCGGGCAGCGTGCGCGATGGCCCGCCGCCGCGCCTCCGTCGCAGTGATGGGGCGACGTGGGCGAGCAGTGCGAGGCTGCCGGGCGCGGCGTGGCATGGCGGGAGTGTTCACCATGCGGCGAGGGAGTGCAACGTGCTCGATGGTTCCTGAGCTTGCACGCTCGTCTTCCCGTAGCTTTCATGCCGCCATGAGACTGCCCGCTTGCCTCCTCCTTGTAGTGGCGGCCGTTGGCTGCCAGCCCACCAATCCTGCGCCGACTACGCCGCCTAAGCCACCACCAACTTGGGACAATACCAAGCCAGCAACAAATGTTCCCAAGCAGAAATTAGACTTGGAGGCCGTGGCTGAACCGAGTGTGGCCGAGCAACTGGCCGACCTTAAGCGCCGCGTGCAAGAAATGGAGATGGCGCGCCTTCGGGCTGGCTGGGCCGAGGAAGCCAAGTCTCAAGCCACACTCGACCCTACTGCGAAAGGCTTCCTTGTCATTGAAACTAGTTTGGGCCGCTTTCTTTTGGCTGATACCGAGGTCACACCTTACTTGGACGGCTACTCCGTCCGCTTCAAAGTTGGCAACTTGCTCGCCGCGACTGTCGCGGGGTGCAAAATCACAGCCCGGTGGGGCCCACCATTCGTCCCAGGCACGAACGACATCGAAGCCGCAGTCGCCGCAAATCACAAGCAATGGCGCACGAACAATTTCGAAGTCCCGGATGTGTTCCTCTCAGGACTATGGACACCCTTGGAGTTGAAGATTGCGCCCGCAGATGCGGCGAGTATCCGCAATCTGAGCATCGAACTGCAACCGAGCACCGTGAACATGAGAGAGGTCAAGAAGTAGCCCAGCCGATGCCCCCGCACGCGTTTTTCGTCCGAAGCAACGTGCATCGCGTTCCTCTGGCTGCTCAGTCCAAGCCCGGCGGTTCGCGCAGACGGCGCGGGCGCTGGGTTGATTACGCGGCAAGGGCAGGCAGGGGGATGACCTTGGCGGTGGCCGGGTTCTCTGGTGGCAGGGTATTGAACCAAGCCTGCGCGTCGGCGGTGGTGACGAGTTCCTTGTAGTGCGCGTGAATCATCGCCGGGGAGTTGCCGGCTTCGAGGGCGACGCGGTTGAGGTCTTGCGTGACGGAGAGGCGGTAGGAGCAAAAGGCGTGGCGGAGGCCGTTTCGCTTCCATTGGAAGGGGGTCTTCACTTTGCGGGCAGTGCGGCACTCGCGGAGCGCGGCGACGACGGCATCGTGCAGCCGGTTCTCACCGCTTACGGGGCTGACGGGGCCTTCGCTGCGGACGTAGGGGGCGAGCCACGCCCGCGCGGCGTCGCAGAGCGCCACGACGCGGCGGGTGGCGGTCTTGGCCTTGGCGGCGGTGACTTCGACAAGGCCCTGCTCGAAGCGGACTTCGCGCCAGTCGAGCCGGAGGACTTCGGCGGTGCGGAGGCCGCAGAACGCGCAGATGACCATTGCCGGCACGAGGTCGGGGCGGACGGTGAGGGTGGCGGTGAGAATCTCGCGGAGTTCGGCGGGCGTGAAGACGAGCGTGGGGCTGGGTTTGGCTTCGGGCTTTTCGATGCCGTCGAGTTCGTCGAGCAGGTCGCGCGGCGCATACTTCCGGCGCACGCACCAGCGGATGAGGGTGCGAATGTGTTTGAAAGTATTGAGCTTGCTGCGCGCCGCCATGTCGAGGCCGTCGAGATAGGTTTGCAGCATGGGGCCGGTGAGTTGCGCCACGGGCAGGGAGAAGGCGGTGCCAAAGCGGGTCAAGCGGCAGCGGAGGTCGCGCAAGTGCCGGTCGCCGCGCCCGGCCTGCTCCTTCGCGGCGATGAACTCGTTGACGGCGTCGGGCACGAGCTTTTCCTCGCGCACCTGATTGTGGCGGACGAGGTAGTCGTCCACGACTTGCTTGAGGCTTACGCACGCGGGGAGCAGCCGGCGAGCCTCCGTGTATTCCTTCACGGCGTAGTTGAGCGGCGTGGCTTCAGGCGCGCGGAGCTTGGCTTGCAGGTCGCGGAGCAGGTCGAGGGATTGCGTGTAGATGGCGCGGTCAGCGGGCGAGAGCTTGAGAACTTCGCTTTCGCGATTGGCGAGCTTGGTGACGATGAGGTTTGCTTCCGTCTTGGCCGTGGCGAGGTCGGAGAAGCGGCGGCGGATGCGCTCGTTGCCCTCGAAATAAATCAGGTTGAACCGCTCGTAGGTCGCGCCGTTGACGACGTTTTTCTCCGGCACGATGCGGACGGAGACGTTGCCGTCGGCGATTTCGAGGGGTTTCGAGGCTGGCTTGGGGCGGCGCGTTTTCATGCGCATACGTGACCCCAAAACGCCCCCAAAGTCAAACAGTTCTTAAAAACTCCTTATTTTAATGGTGCCGGTGGCGGGACTCGAACCCACACGACGTTTGACCGTCCCGGGATTTTAAGTCCCGTGCGTCTGCCATTTCGCCACACCGGCAACC